>Ga0116210_1001003_pt1 | contig 23387 bp, 17 predicted proteins | sample TshhotsprinmetaG_FD_94483 | JGI IMG/M metagenome (GOLD analysis project Ga0116210, IMG submission 94483) | Hot spring microbial communities from South Africa to study Microbial Dark Matter (Phase II) - Tshipise hot spring metaG | ecosystem: Environmental > Aquatic > Thermal springs > Hot... | reverse complement strand
GTCCCTTTGTCGACTACGGCTCCCCCGATAGAGGTCCCATGTCCCCCAATCATCTTGGTGAGAGAGTAGACCACGATGTCAGCCCCATGCTTCATAGGGTCGAACAGGGGCGGCGGTGTGACCGTGTTATCGACGATGAAGGGGAGATTGTGTCGATGGGCGATCTCGGCTATGCCCTCGAAATCGTCCACGTTGCCCTTGGGATTGCCGATCGACTCCGTGTATAGCAGACGGGTGTTCTCATCGATGGCCCGCTCGAAGTTGGCGGGATCACTGGACTCCACGAAGCGAGCTTCGATCCCGAAGCGCTTGAGGGGATAAGAGAACTGGGTGTAGGTCCCTCCGTAGAGTTTGTCGCCTGTAATGAAGTTCTGTCCCGTCGAAGTGATCGCAGCGATAGCGTAGAAGATGGCCGCCTGCCCTGAAGCAGTGGCCACTGCTCCCGCCGCTCCGTGCAGTGCGGCCAGACGTTTTTCCAGCACCTCAGTGGTGGGATTCATAAGCCTGGTGTAGATATTGCCGAACTCGCGCAGGGCGAAGAGACTGGCTGCGTGATCGGCATCACGAAAGACGTAGCTGGTGGTCTGGTAGATGGGAACGGCGCGGGAGAGTGTCTCGCGGTCGGGAGTGTGTCCCGCATGCAAAGCCAAGGTGTCAAGCTTGAACTCGCTCATCTTAGTGAACCTTTCCGAGATCTCTTGGACTCCTCTTATGCAGCCTCATACGAGAGGCCTGCGGTAATAACCACCCCGGTCGGCTCCCCGGGCCCTGGGTAGCTCCGGCTGACTTCGACGCTGCGGACGACCTAGATGACATAGTCCAGCACCTCGGCCGCCACCGTGGCCCGCTCCTGTTCCACCAAGTCCTGGAAGCTGGTGTCGTCGTACACCTGCATCATGGCCCGATGCGCCCGCTCCCACAAAGGCAGGAGCACGCAACCGGTCCGCAGAGGGCAGTCCCGCCCCCCGCCCACCACCACCTCCGCGCAGTCGATGGCATCCATGGGTCCTTCAACGAGGCGGATGACTTCCCCCACGGAAATCTCCTGCGGTTGCCTGTTCAAGCGATAGCCCCCCTCTTTGCCCCGCAGTGACTCGACCAGTCCCGCCTGCCGGAGCTGACCAAGGATGTTCTCGAGGAACCGCACAGGGATGTGTTGAGCCTCAGCTATGCGCGCGGCCGTCAAAGGACCCCGGCCCTGATACTTAGCCAACTCCAAGACCGCCCGCACTGCGTATTGTGTTTTCTGGGACAAGACCATCAGAAGACTACCTTTGCTAGCTCTGCCGCCGACACATCCACGTCTGCTACCCGTCGGCTTCGGTGCCCACCGGGAACGCCAGCGAGCAAACTTCACTAATCTTGTCGGAATACTAGACTATACCCTAGAGCCTGTCAAGCCCCTTCTTGCGAAGCCCAGGACTGGGGGAAGACGAAGGTGGTGACCCTACCTCATTTAGGCTTGCCCTGCCCTCCACGAGGCGACCTGGCCCCCCAGAACTCGTCATGCACCCGACGGGCAGTCTTTTTTTCGTCCGAGCTCAGCCGACTCACGTCCGCTCGCCGCACCAAGGACAAGTGGCCCTCGACCGGACAACGCTGAAGCCTCGCCCAGCCCAGATGCAGCATACGAAAAGAGAAAGGCGGCAACCAGGAAGTCTCGAAGAGGTGACCTCTGCTGCAACGCACGATGACGTCGCCCTCTCTCAGATACCCGCGCCGGCGAGCCACCGCCGCCCCCGCGGCAAGAGAGAGGAGGGCCGCAACCACCACCACGACGAGAGCCAGGACCTGCGACATGGCCTGAGTATATCTCCTGGCGGGCCTACCCGCGCGCCCGGCTGACCAGCGCCGCCGACCAGCCCACACCGCGCGCCGCCCTATGCTGGCGCCGTCAGGCCCCGGCGAGCCGGCCCGCTACCCAACACCAAGAGTGTCCAAGAGGGCCGGCAGCTCGTCCAGTCCTTCGAGCACGTGATCAGGAAGCAGAACGGCCACGCCTTCTGCACGAGCCTTTTCCACCTCGCCTTTCCCCGTGACTCCCGATAGCACCAGACAGGTGATCATCCCCGCCGCCTTCCCCATGGCTACGTCGGTGGTCAGGCGGTCACCAACAAACATAGTCCGGGCGGAAGGAACCCCCGACTCGGCTGCCAGCACTTCAGCAAGAGCAAGGCTTGGCTTCCCCATGACGACAGGCTCCCGGCCTGCGGCGGCCGCCACCGCCGCCACGATCGCACCTGCTCCCGGAAGCAGGCCGGTGGACGTGGGAAAGGTGTTGTCCCGGTTGGTGGCCACAAAGAGGACCTCGTCCCGCAGCAGAGCTTCCTGCGCAGCAGCGAGGGACCCATAACAAAAGTCTCGATCCATACCCACCACCACCGCCGCCACCCGGACGTCGGCTGCCGCCTCGACGGCCCGCACAGGCAGCAGGCCCACCTCTTCCAACTCCCGCAACAGACCTTCCTCTCCCACCACCAGCACTGGCGCCCTGGGACGAAGGCGATCCTTAAGCCAGCGAGCGGTGACGAACCCTGAGGTGATGACCAGCCCTTCCCCGGCCGGCAGGCCGTATCCAGCCAGACGTCGCGCCACCTCCTGGCGGTGGGCTGTCGAATTGTTGGTCACGTACCTCAGGGCAAGTCCCCTCCGCACTACTTCGCCGAGGGCCGCAGCGGCTCCCGGCAGTAAGCGGTCGCCACGCCACACCACCCCATCCAGGTCCAAAGCGACCAAGTCGACTGCGCCCCGGTGGTAGTCGGACACGGTCTACCTCCTATCCCCTTGCTACTAGGCCTTACGGTCGGACTCGTGTTGACACTCGCCTCTCGCTGGTCACCCTGGCCTCACACCAGCTTGAGAGCGTGCATCGCTCGCCCCAGCCCGGTGAACTCCAGCTCGATGGCGGCAGAGGGACAGACTTCGTGGCAACAGTAGCAGCGGATGCACTTGGCATCATCCACCCGCGCGACGTGAGCCTTCTTGTCCATGGAAATAGCCTGGACCGGGCAGGCCTGTTCGCAAGACCCACACATGGTGCATGGCCCCACCTGCGGACGCGGCCGAGGCGTGAAACCACTGCGCAGAAGCGACCGCCCGAATCTCTCCAGGCCACCGCTCACCCCCAACGAACCTATGTGTTTCTGGGGGAACTGGAAATCTCTTACTTGCAGCTCCGCTATCGGAAGACCCAGCGTATCCACCTCCCCTGCTTTTCCGCTCCACCAGCCCCGGGCCGCCGCTACCGCCAGCACCGGCACAGCAGCGGTGTCGATACCCGCGATCCGGCAGCAGGCCACATCCACCAGCACCGGGTTGGTGCCAGCCAGAAGCACGCCGAGATGCCGCGGAGTGCCCCCCGTCCCCGGCCCTTTGCCCTCCAAGGCCAGGATTCCGTCTACCAGATTGAGGCGTGGCTTCACGAAGCCGGCCACATCCAGGAGCATCCCGGCGAAACGGTCCCTCTCGGTGAAACGGCCGTGGTAACCGACCTTGTTGAGCCCCGGGATCACCCCGAAGAGATTCTTGGTCGCCCCCGTGAAGATCATGAAAGTGTGGGTCTTCAACTTGGCCAGATTTATCACGCCATCCACCCGGAGCAGGGGCGCGATGACCTCCATGCGGTGGATCATCTGCCCTTCCGGGACCGAGACCGCCTGCCACTCGGTGTCAAGGCTCAGCTCGAAACCGTACTGGGCCGCCACATCGCGGTAGCCAGTCCTGCGGTACACCCGCTCGATCATCGTCTTGATGTGGACGATGCCGGAGCCGGGACTTTCGATCACCACCGGATAGCCACCCGCAGCCTGGACCTCGAGCGCCACGGCCGCAGTCACCAAGGGATGGGTGACGATGGCCTGCTCCGGAGCCGTGCCAAAAAGCAGATTGGGCTTCAGGCCGATGCGCTCTCCCGGACGGACAAAGGCGGCCATGCCCCCTAAAGGAGCGAGGAGTTCTCGCAAGGCGGCCCGGAGCGCTTCCAAGTCATAGCTTGCACAGCGGATGGCGACTACCGGCGCCTTGCTCTCAGCCACTTGACCTCCTATCCGCTTGGACCTCCTATCCGGGGCGGCTGCTATTCTATCGCGCACGCAGACCGTGCATGCTGCCCTGCAGGAGGTGCCAGGCGATGAGTGCCATGAAGTTCAAGAGCAGACTCCTCGAAAAGACTCCGCGCAGCGTCGACACCGCCAGCTACCGGTTCTCCCGGCCGCCTGAGTACAGCTTCCAAGCGGGCCAATGGTTCGCCATCACCATCCCCTCGCCTGACGGTCCCCTGGACCATCATTTCAGCCACGCTGATTCCCCCACCGAATCGTTCATCGAGCTCACCACCCGGTTGACCGGCTCCCCCTTCAAGAAGGCCCTCGACGCTCTACCCATCGGGGCCGAGGTGGAGATCGAGGGTCCTTACGGGCGTTTCCTGTTCGCCTACGAGCGTCCCCGCATCGCCTTTCTCACCGGAGGCATAGGAGTAACCCCGGTGCGCTCGATGCTGCGCTACTTGGCCGACGCCGGCGGCGAGAAGAGAGTGCCCGGCCAGGAGCTGGTGGTCTTCTATGGCAGCATGACCGAGGACGGCATCGTGTACAAAGAGGAGTTTGACTGGTTCGAGAAGGTCATACCTGGCCTGCGCGTGGTGCATGTGATCACCAAGCCCAGTGAGACCTGGCGAGGCTACAGCGGTTTTTTCACTGCGGGCGTGATTAGGGCCGAGCTGGCCGACCCGGCGGCTTGGACCTACTACGTAGTAGGACCACCGCCGATGGTCGCTGCCATGAACAAGGTGATGGAGGAGCTCGGTGTGCCCTCCGAGCAAGTGGTGGTCGAGAGTTTCGCCGGCTACATGTCTTGATTTCGGCCCGGCAGCCTCTGTTCCCCCGGGGTAGTGACCAGGTCCAGGCCACTCCGCGACCCAGCTGAATCCGTGAGCGAATTAAGTACAGCGCCAGGTCTTGCGCTCTTTGTAGGCGGAGGTTGGCTGCTGCCCGAGGGTAACCTTGGGGCAAGGCAGGCCCTGCTCCTCAGCAAGCCCTGTCGCACACTGGCTACCGACCGCGCGGAAGAAGTCCCGGCCCTCCTGGCCGCGGTGGGCGAAGAACAGGCCCGCGGCCATTACGTGGCCGGCTATCTGGCCTATGAGGCAGGAGCGGCTTTCGGCCTTACTGTGAAGCCCGGCGATGGCCTGCCTTTGCTCTGGATGGCGGTCTATCCTCCCGAGCACGTGGAACTCCTTGCTGCCGAGAAGTGGCCCGAGCCGGTCGAACCGGGACGCGGGAGGGCCGACCTAGAGCTCAACGTCAGTCCCGGCGAGTATGCCGCGGCCATCGGTCGCGTCCGGGAGCTCATCGCCACGGGCGACACCTATCAGGTCAACTACACCGTACGAGCACGTTTCCGGCTCGACGTCGACCCGCTCCGTTTCTTCTTCGCTTTGGTCCGCCGCCAACCGGTCCCCTACGGCGCCTATCTCGACCTAGGGGGGGCGCAGATACTCAGTCTCTCGCCGGAGCAGTTCCTCCGCCGAAGAGGCGTCGTTCTAGAGAGCATGCCTATGAAGGGGACGCGGCCACGCGGTTCCTCTCCCGAAGAAGACCTCGACCTCGCCTACCAACTCCTCCGCTCAGCCAAAGACCGCGCCGAGAACCTCATGATCGTCGACATGGTCCGCAACGACCTGGGCCGGGTGAGCCAAGCAGGTAGCGTCAAGGTGCCAGCGCTCTACGCCGTGGAGCCGTACCGCACGGTTTGGCAGATGACGAGCACCGTCACCGGCCGTATCCGTCGCGAAGCCAGGCCGCTCGAGCTGCTAGCCGCTACCTTCCCGGGCGCATCGATCACTGGAGCTCCCAAGTACCACACCATGGAGATCATCGCCGAGCTCGAGACCGAGCCCCGCGGCGTGTACACAGGCATGGTAGGACTGTTTCTGCCGGTACCGGCTGGGAGCCAGACGGGGATCGGCGAGGCGGTCCAGCCTGGCGAGGCGGTCCAGCCTGGCGGTCGCCTGCCCCCGGCGGTCCACCCGGCCGAGACGACAGAGACCTTTCACAGCGGCCTCTCCCCCAGCAGCGAGCAAGCGGAGCACCCTAGCGAGGCGGCTCGGGACATCGCCAGAAGTGGCCGCTTGTCTCCCGACTCCAGCACGCAGTCCTCGGGGCCAGGAGGCGATTTCACCTGCAACGTAGCCATCCGCACCTTGGTACACCGGGCGGGAAGCTTCCGCCTGGGAGTGGGTGGCGGCATCGTCTGGGATTCGGAACCCAAGGATGAGTATCAAGAGGCGCTTGACAAGGCGGCCTTTGCTCTGGCGGTGGGCAAAGAGCAGTGGACTGCACCCAATCTCGTGGAGCGGGCAAGGCAGGTAGCCGCCGGGTTGTTTGAGACCTTGGTGCTTCGCGAAGAGGCCCCGGGGCCAAGGACAGCAGAGGGACTACTTCGCTATTTCGACCTCTCCCCACATCTGGCGCGGCTGAGCGCTTCGGCCCGGGCGCTGGAAATGGACTTCGATGTGAAAGAGGCCGAACGCGTTCTCCTGGAGGTGGCCCAACAGGCCAGGGAAGCCGCGGTGGTGCGCCTCGATCTGCACGGTGACGGCCGGGTCAGCGCTAGCACCCGACCCCTCCCTTCCCCCTACCCGAAGCCCATCACTCTTCTCGTCTCCCCTTTTCGCACCGACCCTTACAACGAGCTCCTCTTGCACAAGACGACAGCGCGGCTGCTCTACGACCGCGAGCGGCAGCGTGCGCAAGCCTACGGCTACGAGGAAGTCATTTTCCTGAATCAGTTGGGTCGCGTTACGGAGGGAGCCATCACGAATCTGTTCGCACGCTTCAACCGGGAGTGGCTGACCCCGCCGGTCACTGACGGACTCCTGCCTGGGCTTTGGCGGGCGCGGTTCTTGGCTCAAAAGCAAGCTAAGGAACGCTCGCTCTCGCTGCAAGAACTCCTGCTCGCGGATGAGATCGTAGTGGGCAACTCGGTCCGAGGGACCATTCCCGTGGCCACGGCGGTGGTGAACGACTTGCGCGGCTTAGTCCCTGAACAGCGCAGCTTAGTCCCTGGACAGTAGGAGAGCCTCTCGGGGGCTGGACCTCACCTCTGGCCGGCCCGTCCCCTGGCCGGCCAGTACTGGCTTGTGCCTAGCCGCCCAGAGTCAGCCCAGGCCGGGCTGCGTAGTCTTACCTAGCCCTGGGTCACCCGGTATTCCCCTGCCCCAGCTCACTGAGCAGAAGCCGCAACACCCGCGGGAGCACGCCCCCGTGCAAGTAATACTCCACGTCGACCCGGGAGTCGAGGCGGGCCCGGCACCTGAGCCTCACGTCGCCGCCGCCCGGTCGATGTATTGCCACCAGCACCTCGGCTCCGGGAGTGAGGGCAGGACCTATCCCCACCGTGTCGATCAGCTCCGAGCCCTCAAGACCCAGGCTCGCTACCGTGACCCCAGGCTCCAGCTCCAGGGGAAGCACGCCCATACCGACCAGGTTACCGCGATGGATACGTTCGAAGCTCTCCGCGATGACGGCCTTGACCCCCAGCAAGGCCGGTCCCTTGGCTGCCCAATCGCGGGAGCTCCCCGTTCCGTACTCTTTGCCCGCGAACACCACCAGCGGCACCCCTTCTTCGCGATAGCGCATCGCCGCGTCGAAGATCGGTAGCAGCTCGCCCGCAGGCTGGTGGACCGTCCAGCCGCCCTCCCGACCTCTCGCCAGCAGATTGCGCAGTCTTACGTTGGCGAAGGTCCCCCGCATGAGCACCTCGTGGTTCCCCCGCCTGGCCCCGTAGGTGTTGAACTCTGCCGGTGGCACCCCCTGGGCGAGCAGATACCTCCCCGCAGGGCTGTCCGCCGGGATGGACCCTGCCGGCGAGATATGGTCAGTGGTGACGGAATCCCCCAGCACAGCCAGGATACGAGCCCCGGAAAGATCCTGGGGAGCAACGGGCTGCAGAGAGAATTCTGAGAAGAAGGGCGGCTCTTTGACGTAAGTGGAGGTTTCTTCCCACTGGTAGAGCGCCCCCTCGGGAACGGGCAGCAGTCTCCACTCAGGGCTTCCTTCCAGCGCCGCCTGGTACTCGGACCGGAAGAGTCCGGGGTCAAGAGCTTGCCCGACCAGCTCCGCTAGCTCCCCCGCCCCTGGCCACAGGTCGCGCAGGTAGACCGGCCGGCCATCGGCCCGTGTGCCCAAGGGCTCTTTCTCCAGGTCTATGTTCACGGTGCCGGCCAGAGCAAAAGCCATTACCAACGGCGGGGAAGCCAGGTAGTTGGCCCGCACCAGGGGATGTATACGGGCCTCGAAGTTGCGATTGCCGCTGAGGACGGCCGCCACCACCAGCCCTTGCTGCCGGATGGCCGCTGCCACCGCTTCTGGCAGAGGGCCACTGTTCCCGATGCAGGGACCGCAGCCATATCCAGCCACGGCGAAGCCCAGCTCCTCCAGGGGACGGAGAAGACCGGCGGCCGCTAGGTAGCCCGTGACCACCCGCGACCCCGGAACAAGGCTGGTCCGGACCCAGGGCTGCGGCCGGAGACCCAGACCCACAGCATTGCGGGCCACCACACCCGCCGCCAACATCAAAGCAGGGTTGGAGGTGTTGGTGCAGCTGGTGAGCGAAGCGATGACCACGTCGCCGTCGCGCAGAGTCTGTCGTTTCCCGCCGATTTCCACCCTAACTCCGCCGGGCTCTTCCCGCCCTTGGCTCAGAGCAGGGAGACTTTCTTGGAAGCGGCGCGGCACCTCGGCCAGAGGGATGCGGTCCTGTGGCCGCCGCGGTCCCGCCACCGCAGGCCGCACCTCGCTCAGATCGAGCTCCACCACCCAGGAGTACTCCGGTTCAACGGATTGCTGCTCGCGGAAAAGGCCTTGGACCCGGCAGTAGGTCTCCACCCGCGTGCACAGTTCCGGCGACCGGCCCGTCTCGGCCAAGAAACTGACGGTCCTACCGTCCACAGGGAAGAACCCGCACGTGGCTCCGTATTCCGGGGCCATATTGGCCACCGTCGCCCGGTCGGCGACCGGCAGACTCTCCGCCCCCGGGCCGAAGAACTCTACGAACCGGCCCACCACCCCCACGTTTCGCAGCAGTTCCGTGACCGTCAGTACCAGATCGGTGGCTGTAGCAAGGGGGTTCAGGCTTCCTACCATACGCACGCCGACCACTTGCGGCACCAGCATGAAGTAGGGTTGGCCCAGCATCACCGCTTCGGCCTCGATACCTCCGACCCCCCAACCCAGCACGCCCAGACCGTTGATCATGGTGGTGTGGGAATCGGTACCCACCACGGTGTCGGGGTAGGCCCAGGCGGCGCGGCTGCCGCCCCTGTCTCTGCCCGCGGCGGCCGAGGGGGCGTCGGCCGCAGTAGCGGCCGGTCCCTCGGCCGCCGCCCCTACACTCACCACCTCGGCCAGGTACTCCAGGTTCACCTGGTGACAGATCCCCACTCCAGGGGGCACGATGCGCAGATTACGGAACTGGCCTTGCGCCCACCGCAACAATGCGTAGCGCTCTTGGTTGCGCTTCATCTCCAGCTCCATGTTGCGTGGACAGGCGTCAGGAATACCGGCGAAATCTACCTGCAGCGAGTGGTCGATCACCAAGTCCACGGGCACGCTGGGGTCCACCCTTGCCGGGTCTCCCCCTTGGCGAGCCACGGCCGAACGTAGCGCCGCCAGATCCACGACACACGGCACCCCGGTCAGGTCCTGTAAGAGCACCCGCGCCGGGTAGAAGGCGAGTTCGGGACGGCTGCTCGCGCGGCTGTCCCAGCCAAGCAGCTCCAAAACGTCCTCTTCTTCCACCACGCCGTTCCCACAATGGCGCAGAGCGTTCTCAAGGAGCACCCTTATCGAATACGGAAGCCGGGCCAGCTCTCTGCCAGCCGCCTGCGCCGCCTCTGGAAGGCTCGCCACCAGACAGGGTCCGCCCGGAAGTTCGATGACCTTCCACGCCCCAAGAGGCGAGTCCCGCTCCACTTCCTCAAAGGGCGCGCTCATCGCCCACCGTCCCCAGTCCATGGCCACCCGTCCCGCTCATCGCGACCCGCCCGTGGTTGCTGGCCACCCGTCGCCGCTCTTGTCACTTCGTTTCACCCTCAACTACCGCCTAGAAGTAAAGGTCCTCTGCCCGACGTCCGCCTGCCTCGCGACCTCGAGCGACGTTGTTGAGCGCCCTCACATAGGCCTTGGCGGAGGCCTCCAGCACGTCGATCGAAACCGCCTGACCCGCATAGCGCTTGCCGTCGACCTCCACCACCACCCGCACCTCGCCCAGCGAATCCTTGCCGGAGGTGATGGAGCGCACCTGGTAGTCGAGCAGCTTGCCGCTCACGCCCACGGCGTCATCGATGGCCATGAAGATCGATTCGACCGACCCGCCCGAGAAAGCCTTGCCCTTATGCGGTTCGCCCACCTTACGGACAGCCACCTGGCTGGAAGGCACGATCTCCGAGCCGGCCGACACGTAGAAGCGCTCCAGCGAGTAGACGTCTTGCCGCTCCCGGATCTCCTCGCCCACCAGAGCCTCGAGGTCAGCGCTGGTCACCACCTTCTTCTTGTCGGCTATCTCCTTGAAGCGGCGGAAAGCCTCGTCCAGCTCCGGGCCGTCCAGATGGATGCCCAGCTCGGCCAGGTGTGCCCGCAACGCATGACGGCCGGAATGCTTGCCCAAGACGATCTCTGACTCGGTCAAGCCGATGTCCTTGGCGTGCATGATCTCGAAAGTGGTGCGCTCTTTGAGTACGCCGTCCTGATGGATGCCCGACTCGTGGGCGAAAGCGTTCTTCCCGACGATGGCTTTATTGGCCTGCACCATGTGACCGGTGAGACTGGAGACCAACCTGCTGGTACGAGCAATCTCGGTGGTCACGATCCTGCAGGGCCGCTGGAGGATGTCCTTGCGAGTGACCAGCGCCATGGCCACTTCTTCCAGGGCGGCGTTGCCGGCCCGTTCACCCGGGCCGTTCACAGCCACCTCGACCTGGGTAGCCCCCCGCTCCACCGCCGCCAAGGAGTTGGCGGTGGCCAGCCCCAGGTCGTTGTGACAATGCACGCTAAGCACGACGTTCTCCAAGCCCGGCACCTTCTCGAACAGACTGTCCATAAGAGCGGCGTATTCGCTGGGAAGGGCATAGCCCACGGTGTCGGGAACGTTGATGGTGGTAGCTCCGGCCTCGATGGCGGTGCGCAAGACCACGGCCAAGAAATCCACATCGGAGCGAGTGGCGTCCATAGCCGAGAACTCCACGTCGCCCGGACACAGAGAGACCGCCAACTCCACCATCCGCCTGGTGAGATCCACCACCTCGGAGCGGGTGGTACGCATCTGGTACTTGAGGTGGATGTCTGACGTGGAGACAAAAGTGTGGATGCGGGGCCGCTCCGCGTGTTTGATGGCTTCCCAGCAGGTACGGATATCGCTCTCCACGCACCGGGCTAGTCCGCAGATCACCGGTCCCCGCACTTCGCGGGCGATGGCCTGCACTGCCTCGAAGTCTCCCGGACTGGTGGCCGGGAAGCCGGCTTCGATGACATCCACACCCAGGCGGGCAAGCTGATGTGCGATCTCCAGTTTCTCGGAGGCGTTCAGACTGCTGCCGGGTGACTGTTCGCCGTCGCGCAGCGTGGTGTCGAAGAAGATGACCGGTTTTCCGATGTTACGACGTTCTGTGGACATAGCCCTACCTCCTGCTGGTGCTGCCAATGATAACTGTTGACTGACCGGCCGACGCCGGCGTGCGACTACCTCCCCCTTACCGGGGGAGCAGGAGGAGGAGCGATAATGTCCTTCTCGCGGTCATAGGAGTGCAAAGTTTAGTGGACGGGCGGCTCGTCAACAAGGCTGCTGCCGCATAAACTCTTCTAGCAGAGAGCCCCCAGAAAGTGAGGCTGGTCATGCTCAAGGATTATCCGAAGTTCACTGCTGCCGCCGTCCAGAAGTCCCCTGTCTACCGGGACAAGCCGGCCTATTTCGACCTCCCGGCCACTTTGGCCGAAGCTGTCGCGAGCATCAAAGAAGCCGCTGCCAATGCGGCCAAATTGGTGGTGTTTCCTGAACTCTTTGTCCCCGGCTACTGCCATTTCGCTCTGGAGCTCACCCGGGGACCGGAGTACACCAACATATGGGCCGAGTACCTACGCCATTCGGTCGAGGTCCCCAGTGAGGAGACCGCCCTGCTGTGCCGTGCCGCCCGCGAGGCCAAGACCAATGTGGTCATCGGCATCAATGAGCGGGTACCCAAGTACGGCGGGCGCATGCACAACTCAGTGCTCTTCATCAACGAACGGGGCGAGATAGTGGGGTTGCATCGTAAGATCAACATCACCGTGCAGGAGCTCCTGATCCACACGCGCGGGAACGGAGGCCAGAATCTCCTCATCCCCGAATTCGAGTTCGGCAAGGTCAGTGCACTCATCTGTGGCGAGCATAACCAGCCCATGCTGTGGAACAACTACGTGATCCAGGGGACCAAAGTGAACTGCTCGCTCTGGCCTGGTTGTCTGGGAGGAGCCGAAGAACTGCCGCGGGTGATGCCGGCGCTGACCGCGGCGGCAGCAGTAAGCGGTGCCTGCTGGTGTGTGCTGGCCGCCGAGTACATCCCACCCGAAAAGCGCCCGACAGACTTCTACCCGAACACCAGCTTCTATCAGAGCTTCGGAGGCAGCGCGATCATCAATCCTTTCGGCGAGATCGTGGCCGGGCCTCTTCGCGACCAGGAGGGCATCGTCTACGCCGACCTCGATCTCAAGGTCAACGAGATGGCCAGAGCCATAATCAACATCACCGGCCTCTACAGTCGATGGGACATCCTGGGTCTACGCGTACGTCAGCATGACTACGAACCCATCGTCTCCATGGAGGCTGGCGAAGGACCGGTGGCTTGGCACACCACCCTAGGGGCAGGCGGCCGGGCGCCCGCCGGCACCGAGGAGCCGGCGGGCCCCCCGGAGCCAGCGAGCGGCCAGGGGCCCAAGGAGGAGCTGACGCCACGAGTTGCTTCCGAAGTGGCCGAGCTTCGGAAGAGAGTCGCGGAGCTAGAGCGACGTCTAGCTGCCCTGGGCGAGGCACCTCGGGAAGCTCGGGAGCGGTCCTGAAGCTCAGGATGACCAGCGGCGGATGCGGCCCCACTGAATGGCGCCACCCATCGCCTGCCAGCTGCACCCGCGGTCAGCCAGGCCTAGCCTGCGAGCCACCCGCCCCAGCAGACGTCTCTCCCCGTAGAGGAAGATGACCGCAGCCCCCGCCAGGAAAAGCGCCTTTTGGGGCACTGGCATCGGAGTCCAATGGTAGGCGACCCGAGTCTTGAGAATGGACCACACCGGAATGCGCTCGGGCAGCCGAGCCAGCCAGCCCTCACCAGAATCAGCCACGAAAGAGGTGGCCGGGTCCTCCAGATCGCTCACCTCTTTCCCCGGATAGTCGACCCACACGTGATCAAAGGAATACCGCAAGGTGTAGGGCAGCTCCTTGGCCTGCAGCAAGCTAGCGAAAAAGACCGCCCGCGCTTGACAATCCCCGGCCCTGCTTTCCACCACCTCAGGCACAGAGGGGAAATACCAGGGCAGCCCATAAGCTGTCCACGCCGGCAGGTAGACCACGTACTCCAGGGCGTAGTCCTCCAGCACCTTGTAGTCAGCGGGAAGGTCCGCAGCCAGCTCCGCTACGGCGCCAGCGTCGATGGGAGGACTGTGCAGGCGCGAGACCGATTGCACGAAGGGACGCGGATCGGGATACACCACAGCTCCCAGCCAGATGCCGATGAGGACCAGTACCAGGAGATGCCGACCCACCGCCCAGCAGAACCTGGCCAGGTGCAGCGCCGCGCGACCGGCCGCGGACGAGCGGCCTCTAGGCCAGCCGTTTCGGGCCGGCGGACTGACAGTCCGGCGCTTCATGATGGTCCCCCAGCGCAGGCCGCTCAGAACTCCCCTCGAGCAGCCCGCCAGCAGCAGATCCCGACCAAAGAGTTAGTATCAATTATCGCATCGAACCATCGCATCGAACCCCCAGGCCCTCTGATCGTAGCCGTAGCCCTTGTCATCCCCCCGTCTTGGCTCTAAGCTACCGCGCGATGCCGAACGCGTACTACACCTGTCACCTAGTACCCCTGGGCCTACTCAGCACCCTTGGCTTCACGCCCAAGTGGCTGGGGGCCAGACTCCCCCACCAGACCACCCCTCGGCGCGATGCAACGACCGTCCACCCCACCACCTGCCCTTATGTCACTCGGTTGGTGGCTGCGGCCGAGGCCCTCTTGGAAGAAAGGCCACCCGATGACGTGCTGGTGATCGCCGGAGGCTGTGACGCCATGCGCCGTATGGGCGACTTGTTGGCCGCCTACCACCCAGAGCGGACCTTCGTGCTGGCGGTCCCCCGAGCGTCCACGGAACACGACGTGCGAGCTTTCGCCGCTGAGCTGGTACGCCTGGAACAGTGGTTGAAAGAGAGAGCCGTGCAGACTGCCGACGCCGCAGCTACCCCCACCGCCAGCGCTACCACCGGGGCCGCCGCGCTCGGCGCGCCCGACTACCCCTCGGCTCCAGAGCCCGGCGGGGTTTTCGTGGTTGGAGGTCCTATGAGTGACGATTCGCTCCTAGAACTGCTCAGCACCCTGGGCGCGAAGGTGGCAGGGCTGGAGTCATGCACCTTTCCCGACCGCTGGCAGCCCCTCGCCACAGCCGGGCTGGACGCCCTGCCCTCGGACCTCTCCGCGTTGGCTGGCCAGGTTCTCCAGCTTGCCATCTGTCCTCGCTTTTCCACCACTCTGCGCAAGGCCCATCTGGCCCGCCGGCTCGAGCAAACCAAAGCTTCTTGCGTCATCTATGCCCGCCAGAGTTTCTGCGATCCCGGAGCCTACGACGCTTTACTGGTAGCCGAACTTGCTGCAGAACGAGGCCTCCCCTTCCTCGAGCTCGAGGTGGGCTTCCCCTTGGAGGCCAGCGGGCCCCTACGGACCCGGGTGGAGGCCTTCCTGGAGGCGCAACTCCTGGATGAAGACATCCTTGGGGGCGACTTTCTCGATGACGATCTTCTCGGTGGCGACGAGCTCCTTGCCGGCGACCTTCTGACGAGTCAGCGCGAACCCGGACACTTGCCCGAACCGGGTCCAGCCAGGAGTGAGTGACAATGCCGGGTATGGCCGAGCTTACCGGTGACTCCTTGAGTGCCTCGCTGGTGCGAGCCGCCTTCCTGGCTCAGACCCGCTGGAAAGCTTTGCACACCCGCACAGCCCGCGCCTACCTCCAATACCACGCCCTCGCCGCTTCGCTCGAACTTTTCAAGGCAGGATCCGTCGTACCTTGGGTGTCGTACCTTTTCCCGACCGAGATCCTCACTTCCCACGGTCTCACGCCGATGATCCCCGAGGTCGGCTCCGCCACCCTCACGGGCAGCGACCTCAGGGAAGCAGTCGAGAACGCGGCCGCCCGCATGTCTCTGGCCCGGGACGTGTGTAGCTACCACCGGACCGCTTTGGCCGCCGTGGAGAATGGAATGCTGCCCGCACCCACCATGTGCCTGGGCACCACTCCGTTGTGTCTCGGTAAGGAGTGCCTTCTGGAGATGCTGGCCACGCGTTACGGGGTGCCTTTCCGGGAGATACGCGTACCCCTTCCGCCCGACGAGGGTGAGGCTCCGCCGGCTGTGGTGGCCGAGGTCGCCGAGCAGATCCGGGAGCTCCACGAGGACATCGGTCGCTGGACCGGTCGTCGTCCTGATCTGCGCAGGGCTGTCTTGCTGTCTAACCGGGCTGCAAAGGCCTGGGGGGATCTCATGGCGGAACGGTTAGCAGGTCGTCTGGAATTGAACGGTCGCAAGACCTTTGCCATCGTCTTCCTGGGCCAGTTGCTTTGGGGAACCGAGGCAGGTGCCAAAGACTTCGAACGCCTGCTCACCGAGCGCGGCCGCAGCGACTTGGTCCCGCCCGCTTTCGATGGCCGCCGTCCCAAACGCCTGTTGTGGTTACACACCGTCCCCCACCATGACCATGCCTTCTTCGAACTAATGGAGAAGCAGGGAGCCTACGTGGTTTTCGAGGAGATGGGCCAGATGCACCAGGAGCTCATCGACCCCGACGATCCTTGGCCTGGCTTGGCCCGCCGACTCACCGACCACACTCTTTGGGGGACCTCAGCCCGCAGAGCCAGGCTGAACATAGCCCTTGCTAAGAAGCTTCGGGCGGACGGGGCGATCCACTTCAACCACTGGGGCTGCCGGCATGGTCTGGGCTCCTTGCCTGTGGTGCGGGCGGCCTTTATCGAAGCGGGGATACCTTTCCTAGCCATCGACGGAGACGCTCTTGCCCGCGGGGGGCCTAATCAAGAGAAGGCCCTGCAGCAGCTAGAAAGCTTCTTGGAGCTGCTCTGACAGACTGATTCAGGCTTCCGGAAGCAGCAGCTACGGACTACACTCGGATGTCGCTCAAGGTGCGGGATCGTTAGAGTTGCGCCCCCGTGGCCTAGCGCACTTTCGACACCGGGCAACCTGACGCAGGCTTAGCCCCGGCAGCCATGACTACGCGGTTCCGCCTGGAACGCTTGGCCTCATAAAGAGCCTCGTCGGCGGCGCGGATGAGATCTTCCAGGAGGTCCCCGCGGCCGCTCACCCCTCCCGCGCTGACAGTAAGCTTGAGCTGATGACCTTGGACTTCCACCAGAGAGGCAGCCACTGCTTGACGCACCCGCTCAAGAATGGCCCGCACTTCTTCGGCGTCGGCTCCAGGCATGAGCAGGAGGAACTCCTCGCCCCCATACCTTCCGATGACGTCGTAGGGACGCAAGTTCGTGGCGATACGGCCTGCAACCACACGTAGGGCTTCGTCACCTGCGAGATGGCCATAGCAGTCGTTCAGCTGTTTGAAGCGATCAAGATCGATCAGACCCACGCCGCATGGCGCGCCAGTCCGCTGACTGCGAGCCAGTTCCTCATCCAGACGTTCGAGGACTGCTCTCCGGGTCAAGGTCCCCGTGAGGGGGTCAGTGCTGGCTCGCTGCTCCAGTTCCTTCTGGGCTGCCCGCAGCTGCTGGTTCAGCCGGTGGGCCCGCCTGACCGCCTGCCGCAACATGGCGCTGGTGGCCTCCGCTGCCTTCTTGGCCTCCTGCAACTCCCGTTCTTGCCGCTTGCGTTCCGAGATGTCCCTCGCGAAGGCGACCACGTATTCCTCGCCCTCGTGAGCTACGTAGTTCGAGCTGATTTCTACGGGAAGCACCTCACCGGCCTTGGTCATGTGAAGCGTCTCAAAGACCAGGGATTTCGCCCGCTTGGTCTCGTTCCAGCGAGCGGTCCACAGTCCCGGGGTGAGCCCGGGTGCAATCTGGAACACAGTGAGACCAACCATCTCCTCTCGGGAGTAGCCGTACCTGCGGCAGCCGGTCTCGTTTGCGAAAAGGACGCGTCCGTCGGGACCAAGCCAGTAGATCGGGTCCGTACAGCGGTCGACCGAGGTCTGAGTAAGGCGGAGCGCTTTCTCCGCCTGGCGCCGGACAGAGACATCGGTGATAGTGAGGAGAAGGAGACGCGCGCCTTTGTGCTCAAGGCCGGTCAGCCGGAATCGCAGCCAGCGCACCCTTCCGTCGCGCAGAGGAAATGGCCCTTCCCAGACTTCCGAACTGCCTCCCATCAACACCTGGGCGATCTTGGTCTCTAGCTCGGCGCGCTCTTCCAGGCGCAAGATCTCCCAGCCGCCGGCCTGCAGCTCTTCCCAGGGCACGCCCAAGAGCATGGGTGCCTGATAGTTGGCGAGCAGGACCTTCCCCCGCCGTCGTAGAGGAGCACGCCGTCGGGCAGGGCAGCAAGAACGTCCTCCACGAGCCTGGCCGCGGCCTCTCCTGGGTTGCAGTTGGCTAAGCCTTCCTCAGTCATCACGTCCGGCTCCCTACCGAGTGCATTCACCCGCGCAGGGCACCCTATGCATCGGCAGAGAGGTCAAACTTCCTTAGAGCCCTCAGAGCGTGGATGTCAACGACTCGCATGCGCTCAGCCAGCCCCGATAGGCCCGACCGCAACGGGAGCCGCGCTGCGCTGGCAACGCCTGCCCAGCTGTCAGCTCGAGGCGGCCAGGTTTGACCCTGGGCTCGTCCGGCTAGGCTCCAGCGCCCGCTCGGCTTTGCTTGTATTCCTCGCGCAGCACCCGCCGCATCACCTTGTTCGAGGCTGTGCGCGGCAATGACGGGACCCGCACCACGTCGTGGATCTTGAACAGTGGGTTGAGCTTCGCGGCGATGGCCCGCTGCATCTCTTTCTTGAGGTTCTCGTCGTCAGAGGCGGCCTCGGGTTTCAGTACAGCGTAGACAACCAATAGGCTGGGACCGCCTTCCGGGGGATCATAAGCCACCGCCGCCGTCTCCACCACCTCCTCCACGGTGGCCAGAGTCCGCTCGATTTCAGCCGAACTCACCTTGATTCCACCCAGATTCATGGTGTCATCGGCCCGCCCGTGGGCGCGGTAGTAGCCGTGGGGAAGCTCCTCCATCTCATCGCCATGCCTGCGCAGAAGCTCCCCTTTCGGTCCCCGGGGAGTACCCGCGTAGTAGACCTCATGATGGTCCTTGTTGAGCAGCCAAGTAGAAAGCCCGATGGAAGGCGGGACCAAGAAGAGTTCCCCGAGACGGGCAGGCTGACCTGCTTCGTCCAAGATGTAGAAGTCGAGACCGAAGGCCGGGCTCGAGAATGTCGCCGGCGAAGCGGGGCGCACCACCGTGCCCGTGATGTAGCCACCGGCGATCTCGGTCCCTCCACAGTACTCGATGACCGGCCGATAGCCCGCTAGCGACATGAGGTAGAGGTAATCCTCCGCGTTGGAGGCCTCTCCCGTAGAGCTGAACAACCGGAGGCTCGACCAGTCGAGTCCTCGCACCAGGTCGCCATTCCGCCAGGCCTTCACCAGGCTGGGCACCACCCCCAGCATGGTGACCTTGGTGTTCTGAACAAACTCGCAGAACTCCCGCGTGACAGGCGCGCCGTAGTACAAAGCCATGGTGGCCCGGTTGATCAGACTGGCGTAGATGTGCCAGGGTCCCATCATCCAGCCGATACTGGTGGGCCAAGCCACCACCTCCCCTGGCTTGATGTCGTGGTGCAGGTGCCCATCCATGGCACATTTTATGGGGGACGTATGGGTCCAAGGTATGGCTTTGGGATCCCCGGTCGTACCCGAGGAGAACAGGATGTTAGTCAGGTCTTCAGGATCGCAGGCGACCGCTTCGAAGCTGTCGTCCCAGCTCAAGAAGTCATCCCACCACTCGTCTTCCGGACGGATGACCACCCCACTCCCGACCCCGGACGCGACTACTACCACGCGTTTCGCCCCGGCCTCGACAACCTTCTGGTACATGGGGAGGATCTTGCCCGCCCGCGGCATCACATCCAAAGTGACTGCCAGACCCGAAGAGGCTATGCGCAGACGGGTAGCGATCTCATCTGCTGCGAAGCTGTCAGCAATGGAAGCGACGGCATAGCCCGCCTTGACGACTCCCAAGTAAGCCGCTACCGCCTCGACCGTCATCGGCATGACCAGGGCCACGCTGGCCTCACGGGGCAGCCCAGATGCGACCAAGGCTCTAGCGAACCGGTTAGAGAGCCTGTCGAGCTCGCCGTAGGTGATGCTCTGGACTGCGCCGCCTTCCGCTTGGTACACGATGGCCGGTACCTCGGGCGTAGCCAGGAAGCAACTCTCGGCAATGTTCATCCGCGCGCCAGGAAACCAGCGAGGATATTCCACCCCCCGACGGAGGTCGACTATCGCCGTGGGCTCCTGCCGGAACCTGATTCCCAGTACTTCCACCACCTGTCGCCAGAACTCCTCGCGGTTCTCTACCGACCAGCGATGGAGATCATGAACCGACCCCAGGCCCAGCCTGGCCACGAAAGCAGCAATGTTGGAGGCCTTTATCTCGTCGTCCGTCGGCGTCCAGGCCGGAGGCGGACCTTGCGCGGCGTCCCAGTCCTGGAAGACCTCACGGAACAGGCGCAGGTGCACGGCGAAAGGCACCTCCGGGGTAAGCACCTCGCGGGCCAGACACATCCAGTACTGCGAGGCGGGTAGATCGGCGTCCAAAGCTGCGATCCTCTTGGCAAGCTCATCTGCCGCACTGGGTGCCAGTCCGAGCTCAAGGAGAGTCTCCGGGGCGATGTGTGGGCGCATCGCGGCCTCCTTTGGGCAAGACGTGAGAACGTCGTTAGCTAAATGTTTAGCGCGATAAGGCCGCGGCGTCAAACTCCAAGCCATCCGTCCCCGGTCGGGTGCGTGTACTACAATCAACACTGGGAACGCCTGGAAGACGCTGTTCACAACTACGGAAAGGAGTGGCAGTGGACTTGCTGGTACAAAAAGAAGAGGTCTGGGCGGCTAGCATCGAAGACAAGCCTGGAGCTCTCGGGGAGGTGCTTTCCGCTCTCGCTGACGCCGGCGCTGATCTCGACTTCGTCATCGTGCGTAGAGCACCGGAGAAGCCGGGGACAGGGGTCATCTTTGTTACCCCCTTGCGGGGCGACCGAGAGTGGAGCGCTGCAGCCAATCTCGGCTTTTCGGTGACCAGCCGACTCCATTCAGTGCGGGTGGAGGGCCCCAACAAGAAGGGTATCGTCGCCGCTATGGCCAAAGCCATCGGTAAGGCGGGAATCAACTTGAGAGGTATGTCAGCGGCCGCGATCGGCACTCAGTTCGTGGCTCACTTCGGCGTTGATTCCGCTGAGGATGAGAAGGCGGTCATCGAACTGCTGTCAAACATGAAGCTGGACTGAATACACGCCTGCCGGCGTGACCAGAACGAGAGGAGCACCCATTCATGCCCGAGCCGGAACACACCCTTGCTGTGTTCATAGATTTCGAAAACCTGGCGGTAGGTTTCAAGCATCGCCGAGGGGAGTTCGACATTCACAAGATCCTTGAGCGCTTGGTGGAGAAAGGCAAGGTGATCGTCAAGAAGGCCTATGCCGACTGGAGCGAGTACAAGCAATACACTCGCACCCTTCACGAAAACGCCATCGAGCTCATCGAGATCCCCAAGCGGCAGATGACCGGCAAGAACTCGGCTGACATCCGGCTGGCTGTCGACGCCATGGACCTGGCTTGGTCTAAGGAGCACATCGATACCTTCGTTATCGTGTCGGGCGACTCTGACTTCTCGCCGCTTGTCTCCAAGCTCAAGGAGAACGGCAAGCACGTGATCGGGCTGGGCATGAAGGCCTCCACTTCTGATCTCTTGGCCAGCAACTGTGACGAGTTCATCTTCTATGAGGACCTGGAGCAGCAGACTCCGCCGGCAGCTCCCACTCCCCAAGGGTTAGACATACCGCCGGACAAGAAGGAGGTCTTCGATCTGCTGCTCGAATCCATCGCGGCACTCATGCGCGAGAACAAGCACCCCATTTTCGCCTCGATGGTGAAGGACACCATGCAGCGCAAGAAGCCTTCCTTCAACGAGGCGGCCTATGGCTATCGGAGCTTCAGCAGCCTGCTCCTCGATGCGGAGAAGCACCAGCTCATCAAACTGCACCGCGACAAGAAAGCGGGGTGGACCTACGTGGTCGAAGGCTTCGTAGAGTAGAGCTTGGGCACGAGGGAGAGCGGGGGCCGCTGCCGGGCGCGCCCGGCAGCGGCCCCCGCGCCTTCCAGCAAGAACCCTACGGCGTCCGGGGCTCTCGGGCCCTCCTGATCACTGGCCTCAGGCCCGTCCGATCACCAGACGCAGCGGGTCCACTTCTTCCCGCAACAGACGCAGCTCTTCTTCAGTGGGCGGTTCGGTACGCCCGATGTCGTCCGCGATCAAGAGCTCGAAGCCGGTGTTTTCCTTCACCTGCGCCAGCTCCACGCCCGGGTTGAGCGATTCGACCATCATCTCCTTGGTCTCGGGATGGAACCCCATTACCGCGAGATCGGTGATGATCTTGTAAGGACCGCCCTCGGGCAAGCCGGCTTCTTCCCGAGCATTACCGCCCGTCAAGAATCCCGGAGAGGTGATAAAGTCGCACTTCTCCACGAAACGCGCTTTGCTGTGCACGGTCATGATCATGGTGCGCCAGCAGAACGAGGCGAAGTCGTTAGCACCCCCGCTGCCCGGGAAGCGGACCTTGGGCGTGTAGTAGTCCCCTATAAGAGTGGAATTGATGTTCCCATACTTATCGATCTGAGCGCCGCCCAGAAAGGCGTAGTCCACCTGGCCCCTGGCACAGGTAGTCATCATCTCCGACATCCCTGCCGCCATGACGGCCTTGTAGAAAGTACGGGAGTCGCCGACCGAGATAGGCATCTGGGGCAGGAGGGGGGCCACCCCACCCGCCTCGAACAGGATGATGAGATTGGGGGAGTGGAGTTTCTGCGCCAACATGGCTGCCGCACAAGGAGCCCCCGTGCCGACCGCCACTGTCTTCCCGTCTTCGAGGTAACGGGAGGCGACGCAGATCATCATCTCCATGGTGTTGTATTCGGTTGCCATCGTACGTGTGCTCCTTAGGCCGCCGGCCTTATCAGTCGTTTACCAGGTGTTCCAGTTTACGCAGCTCCTCGATCCGCTTCAGCCCGCCACACTTTTCGAGATACTCCTCGAAATTGGCGCTGCTATAGATGTAGTGATCAAGGAAGCGAGCGAATTCTTCTGGATCCTTTTCGGCTTTGAGCCACGCGGCCAGATGCTCCTCGTCGGAGAAATAGAGATAGGGCATGTTGCCCGGGTAGCTACCGTAGGGAACCTCAACCACCGCGTCGACCAGGTAGAAGGGGATGGAGGTCGCGGTCGGGTTGTCTCTTATGACTGAATTAGGGACTATCTGCTCGGTCGTGATGATGAGATGTTTGGCCGCCCGGGCCAGTTCCAGATCGGCGACCGAGATCCCTCGGATGACAGAATTGCCATAGACATCGGCTTCGTGTACGTGAATGGCAGCTACATCTGGCCAGCAGGCTGGGACGGCCGCATACTTCTTACCCGTGAAGGGACACTCGATGACTTTGGCGCCCGACATCTGGAACGTATCGGTGCCAAGGACACTGCGTAAGATGCCGAAGGACACCCCGTCCGCAGCCGCCTTCAAGCGAACATCGAGCGCGTAGTTAGTCCACTCCGTCACTTGGACTTCGCCCGACTCCATATACCGACGGGCATTAGGTGACAGGCCGCGGGCTTCCAACCCCACGATATAGGCGGCGTCCACCCGGTTGAAACACTTGCCTGCCGCCAGCACCTGGAAATCATGGGTGGAGGTGTGACCGAGGAAGCCTAGGTTCTTCTTGCGCTGCCGCACGATCTCGTGCACGATCGCGTTGGGGATACGATTGGCTCCAAAACCCCCGATCGCCAGATAGTCCCCGTCATGGACGAACTTTTCGACCGCCTCTTTGGCAGTCATCCGTTTGTCCACCATCGCCCGGGACTTGTTGCGGAAGAATTCCCGGGCTT
>Ga0116210_1001002_pt1 | contig 23406 bp, 17 predicted proteins | sample TshhotsprinmetaG_FD_94483 | JGI IMG/M metagenome (GOLD analysis project Ga0116210, IMG submission 94483) | Hot spring microbial communities from South Africa to study Microbial Dark Matter (Phase II) - Tshipise hot spring metaG | ecosystem: Environmental > Aquatic > Thermal springs > Hot... | reverse complement strand
GTGGCGGTGGCGCTGCGTGGAATGGACCCTGTGGTAACTGTGGATATGTTGATGGTTTGGGTGGTCGTGGTGGCGATAGTGGAGCCGGTGGAACCGGTGGTAATGGAGGGGCAGGGGGAAGTGCAAGTAAAGCAAGTAATGGAGGTCAAGGGGGTAATGGAGGAGGTGTTGCTGTTCTATCGGCAAGAGGGCTACTTCAATTTGGAGGACAAACAAATATATCAGCAAGTGCTCCAGCCTCAGGTGGTAGTATGGTCCTTGCAAATTCAGGTAGTGCTGGAGTTGACCCCGGGAATAACTGGGGTTTGGGAGTTGGAGGAGGAGGTGGAGGTGGTGGCTATTGGGCAAATTCGGCAGGCTGGTGTTTTCCAGTGTCTGCCAACGGTGGACCGGGTGGGGCAGGCGGGCGAGGTGGCCGAGGTGGTATTGGTGGTTCAGGAGGACAGAGTGGTTCTTCCGGAGCAGGTGGAAATGGTGGTTTAGGGACACCCGGTATGGTAAAACTTCATGGAAGTATTATTCTTACTTCCACGGGAACCGTAGTATGTGAAAATCATACATCAGATTCAGGTTCAAACATTATAGGACGGTTTACGCATATTTCCAACATGCGGACACCAAACTATCCGATTTTTTCGGACCATATTCTTTTAGGGACCACGACAAACGACAGCATTTTGAAAGCACCCGCTCCTTATAACCTTTTAATTCAGGCTCCGCTAATCCCTCAACTGCTAATCGGACCTGCCACAGGTGGCTTTACTGAGTCCAATTTCTGGAACAAGAGTCAGGTAGTTACACCGGGGGTCGATTTGGTTGAGATGGTTGTGTTAACGGGAAGTAATTCTCCATTCAAGGATTTTAAACAAATATTCCTTGTTAACAATGGTGGAGCCGATGCTCATGAAGTAGAACTATATGTATCTGGCTCGCCGAATTATTACATAGGCACAATTCCAGCAGGTGCCATCTGGACAACAACTGTACCGGAAGGTTTAAATATATCCTTCAAAGTAGGCATGGAAATAACATTAACGCCAAATTCTATTGAGATCTATGCAGGTTCATCGTTCAACATAAATGCTCAAGTAGTCGGTGGAACAGGAAATAAGACTTATCGCTGGTTAAAAAATGGTTCGGAAGTAAGGGTAACAGCAGTACCCAGTTTATCCATCAATCCTGTTACCTTTACCGATGTGGGCACCTATACGGTTGAAGTTACCGATAGCACTCATACAGAATCCGGGGATAACAGTGTGTCGGTTACAGTTTATGCCCCTGTAACAATATCTTTGCATCCTGTAGGGGGTAATTACACAACAGGTGATACATTGATTTTGAATGTATCTGCATCCGGTGGTAAAGGTGCGTTGAGGTATAATTGGCGTAAAGAAGGAGTTTCTTTGGGAGCCCCGAGTTTACCCTATCTGGATTTATCCCCTGCGGGACCTGAAGATGTGGGCAATTATGATGTTGTAGTGTATGATACGATTGGATTGGCACCGTTTGGACAAGTGAGTTCTAATACTGTCCAAATTACTGTGAATGACCCGTTGACTGTATATGGGCCTGCAGAATATACAACCGTTTATGAAGAAACACCATCAGTCCAATTAGTGGTGCTGGCGTCAGGCGGTGTAACGCCGTATGTATATCAGTGGTTCAAAGATGCGAATAATAATGAAATATTAGATGGAGGTGAAGAGTTAGCCAATAATCCACCTTATTCCGGTGTAGATAGTGATACTTTAGCCATTTCTACACCGTCTGTGAATGAAAGTGGTATATATCGTTGTATGGTGGTGGATGATGGTGGAAATGGAACCACCGTTGTATCGCAAGCAGGATACTTAAATGTTGTGTCTCATCTGCGGATTGATATTCAGCCTGTTGATGCAGTTCGCAATCCCGGACAAAATATGCAATTTACAGTTCAAATCTCCGGAGGAATTCAGCCAATATCCTACACCTGGCGAAGAGCGTCCTCAGGGCCTCTTCCTCCTGAACAACAACCCGGAAGTGGTACATTAACTCTATCTAACCTAACCGAAGCGGATGAAGATTTCTATGATGTAGTTATCTGGGATAGTGGGACAGATGTGGTTACATCCGATGCAGTATATTTGATGATTGTGGATGACCCATTATCTATTCCTACACATCCTATTGGACTCAGGGCGTATGTAGGCGAATATAACTCGCATATATTACTAGTTGGAACAAGTGGGGGCTATGGGGCTATTCGCTATCAGTGGTTGAAGGATGGGTTACCTGCTCCGGGTGTTAATAACCAGAATCAATATATCATTTCTCCATTAACCACGAGTGTATCTGGTATCTATACCTGCGTTGTCAGTGACGATGTGCCAGAGAACGAAGTGGAGTCCAACCCAGCAGAAGTACTTATTGCAGAACATCTCCAGATAGTTGAAGATATACTGCCCATCAAATATGCTCCTTATGACCAATCATTAGATTTGGCCGTAATAGTATCGGGGGGATTAGGCAATGTGGACTACGAATGGTGGTTCAATGATGGTTCTGACTGGACAAATATTGGGGATAATTTATCCGTTTTGAATATTGGCTATCCGACTCATGCGAATGAAGGATGGTATTATGTGCAAATCTCCGATGAGAGAGAAACAGTACAATCCACAACGACTTATGTATATGTAGGCGAGGACCTTGCAATTTTGATACAACCGCAGGATTTATTACTGTACACAGACGAAGGACCTACCTTCCAGTTGACTGTGGAGACCACAAATGGCTATGGTGACAAGACCTATCTATGGTATCATGATTCAGACCCCGCGCCAGGCGTCAATACATTGCCTATCTACACATTACCTTCAATAGACCCATCTTTATCCGGTAATTATTGGGTTGAAATCCAAGATGCAAAAGATGAGGTGTTATCAGAACCAGCACGAGTAGTGATTGGATCGCATGCAGAGTTCGTAAGACAGCCTCAAGGTGGAACCATTGACGAAGGAGGCACATGGCGGTTTGAAGTAGAGGTAACCGGTGGGTTGCTTGACCTACATTATCAATGGAAATTCCAACCGTTTGGAAATGCGAAAGAAATCCAAAATGTAGGCACAGACTCGCCTGTGCTGGAGATAACGGATGTGGGCTTTGATGATGAAGGAATATATTGGGTTGAGGTGAGCGATGCCCGCGAAACAACCCTTTCCAACCAAGTTACACTCCATGTCGAAAAAGGAATACCTGCTGTTAATCTGTTCGGTATTGTTTCCACAATTGTGTTAATTGCTATCGCCTTCCTTATTGTTCAAAGAAGAAGTAAGTTTACGCGAGAAGGATAAATAAACAATTCTATTTATCCGGTCGATGTAAAGACAGTTGTTGTTCATGAATAGAACGAGAATATTTCTTGGGGCGGGAGCAAAACCCGCCCCTAAACATAGAAACAACACATTCTTTTTAATGGAACAAAATATAAATAGAACGGTTAAAAATGGATGAATGGAGAGATAGGTTTTTACCTATCCCTAAAGTATTGGTAAAGGTAGAGAAAACAAGCATTATTTGAGGAGTGGAAAAATAAAATATAAATATTTTACAGGAGCAAAACTCAATCCTATAGTCATGTCTTATAAATTGTGAAGAGGATTATTGTTCGGGAATACAATCTTTTATTTACCTTTCGATTTTTCCGTATTTAGGGGTGGAGTTTTACTGATTTGTGGATAGAATTCGGAGGGTAAAATTTTTACCACGCTTTTGCCCGTGATTATTTTATATATGGTGCGGATGAAAAATAATTTGGCAAAATAGATAGAACTTCTAAATAATTTTCTTGATGAGTATGAAATTAAAAATTGGGAAAAAGGAGAGAAGTTATGAATAAGATAATGCTTTACCTGTTGGGTCTTTTGCTCATATTGATTCCTTTTGAAAATATATGTTACGCGGATGGTTTCGCATTTAAATACAACTTTGATGAACAAAAAATGTATTTAGTTGGTGAAACCCGGCAAATTGCATATGTTAACTACATTGACGGTTACGAACATCTTATTATAAATGTGAATCTGAAATATGATATAGATGATAATTCAAACACAAATTTATTCTGGATATTCCCGATACCTGCACAACCGCAGGATATATCCCTTGATATTATCAAGGATTTTTCTCTCCCCTCTCAGGGTAAAAAGATAGATAACTTATATAGAGAAAAACTGAGGAATGCATTGAAGTGGACAGTCCGTTCACAAATTTATCCTTTATCATTTTTACTCTTATTCTGGCCTAGAGGGGGAGAGGAGAATGAAGGAGAAACTGTCACTACGCATCAGGTCGTAGAAAAAATGGGACTGAGGTCAGAAATAATTACCGCAAGGGATAGCAATTCATATCAGAGTATTTGAATCAAAAAAATATCCCTAACATTGATGAGAAAATGGAATCTCTTTTAGATGAATATATCGGGAAAGACTTTTCTTTTGTCATTTCTTGGATAACCAACCTTTCTGAATTTACGAAAGTACAAAATGTAAAAGTGGGAGAAAATAAGAGGGTGTTAACTGTAGAACATCGTACAAGTTTATGTCAAATTCAAAACCAACAGAATCTTCTACCCTATGAAAATGACAAGTATTTATGATAAAGAGCCAATAAAGTTTACTCTTTTTATTATCGATCATGTAACTCTGGACATACAGTCTCAGAATAGGCGGTCTATGATTCCTACTGCATATTGTCTAAACGAGGGGAACTATAAGGTTCCTGAAGAGTTTTCTGGTTTTTATGGCGGGAAAACAAATATAAAGGGGCTAAAATGTACTAAAATAGGGGGGGGTTAGAATGTTCAGGAGGGATTTTGTTGAAGATATTACAGTAAAAAGAGAAGTTCCTGAGAAGGTTACGAAACTTCTATCCGTAATCCCATGGGTCTATCCCACCTACTTCGTAATATTTATTTTTAATTCCTGTTTGTCGAGCCTTTTGGCTGGGTTTCTTTTCATCTCAAAGCCGATTAGACCCCATTGGTTGAATTGGTGGGGTTCGGATTGTTCAATTTCCTAACTTTAATTGGTTACATTGTTGCTATGGAAGGGTTGCTTAAAAGGCGGATAAGTAAGTTAGTTGTTCCGGAGTTTACTGAATTGGTGCAAAAACTTGAATCTCTTGGAATTCGTGTAAAGACGAATAGAAGCACTCCTTTGTATATTTGCTTCTCTCTTACATTTATCGTTTTCTTGTTTATTACCCATTTGTTGAATGGAATAGTTTTGTACCATTATTTGAAAAATTTTAATAATCTACTTTATCAGGTAATACATCTTCTGAATTATAACAATTTGTTTTCTTTGTTATATCGTTGGGCGTGGCTTGGTTGTATTTTTTCTTTGCTCTTCTTTTTCTTCTTTGTTTCTGCTTTCTTTCTTTTTCTATTTTTTTGATGAATGAAGATTCTTTGCCATATCTTTGGTATTCGATAAGTTCGCAGAGTCTGCGTCGGGCCAGAAATCGATTTATGGATTGGGAACGGGATGTATCTGCTTTGACTTCGAGACCGGAAGGAATATGTTTTAAATATACACCGGTAGAAGAGTGATTGGTATGTTGTCCACCGGGTCCTCGTGCAGAGATAAACTTTTCTTCCAGGTCATGCTCGTATATTTCCAATCGCTCCATCCACCGTAAAAGTTCTTGTTCTTTTTTGGGCGAGACACCAAACCGTGTCATATTTATCCTTTTACAAAGTGTAATTAGTATGTAACGACACATTTATTTTTATCTTGGACAGGCTTAGGTTCAGACCAATTGGGTTTTGGAGTGTTACTGAAGGGAAGAACATTCAATCCCTTAGGAGGGTTCTTTTTGAAGAAGAAATAGTCTGAAAAATCGAGAACAACATCCCAATCGGAGGGTTGTAAGGCATGTCCTTTTTCTCTAAAATGAATACCCATGTTTTCTGGAACACCTAAAAACCTATATACAGGGACAGTACATTCGTGCATAACTTGTGTGCCCATAGGATTAGCCCATAAGTCTCCTAATGCTTCACGGGATAATTGTCCCCGTGGAGCAATTAAGGCCTTTAAAAAATGTTGGTCAAAGGGTAATCGGTCTTCCTTATCGATAAAATCTTTTAATCGTGGAACGAACCAATACGGAGCCACATCTGTTGTTATTGCCTTCAAAGTTTCGGCTCCTTTCCCTACAATTCGATAAGACCCGCATCCTCCTGTTCCGCTGGACTGTGGAATCACCAACGGTATTCGCTCATCATTTGCACTTGCCCACATTGAGGCTTTCCCCCTGCGTGAATGCCCTGTTAAGGTTAGTTGTTTTGTATTCACTTCGGGTATTGTTTCCAGAAAATCCAGAACACGCAAAGCACCCCAACCCCACACGCCTAATGAGCCCCAATCACAATCCGGGTATAGTTTATATATCATCTGTTCCCGACTTCCGCTATCATCATCTAAAATACTCTTATCGTAAAGGCAAAGAGCATATCCTCTGTCTATGCATTTCATTGCAATTTCTTTGTTATCGTCATTCTCTTTCCAGAACTTAGGAATGAATAAAATAACAGGACAGGGTTTTTCTTTTGCCGATAGAGGTAAAAACATCATTACATCCAGTTTAAAATCAGGAGGACCGTAAAAGACATTATATTCTCTGTATATCCCTTTTTTATTATAAAATTCTTCTTCAACAATCAATTCTGATTTTATAATTTTTGCAGGAGGGGGTAAATGTCCATACTCATAAAAGACAAGAATATCTTTTATTTCCTCCCTTCGTTTTTGCCAATCCTGGAATGTTTTTACTCTTGTTCCATCACAAAATTGAAATGGGTCTGGTATTCCTTCAAAAGTAGGAAGGTCTTTAACCTCTTTTAAGCAAAGGTTCCCTTCGGAAAAAATGTTTTGAGAAAAAAGAAGGAATAGACAGAGAGATAAAAAAAGGGGAAGGTTATATTTCATAAAAGCCCTTTCATTTATAATTACTTTACAATTAATGTTAGAATTATAGTAAATGTATATTCAACTGGGAGTCAATTAATGAAAATACTTGTTACAGGTGGACTCGGCTATTTAGGGTGCTGGGTCGTTTATGAATTATTACAAGCAGGGCATGAAATATGTATCTTTGACCGTATGTGTTTTGGATTTCCTGAGGAAGCCGATTGGCTGAAAAGTCCGAAGGTAGAAATGATACAGGGAGATATTCGGTATTGGCAGAAATTTCCAGACTTATTTAATGGAGTCGATGTTGTGGTTCATCTTGCAGGACTTGCAAATGACCCAACCTGTGCCCTCTGTCCTATTACCGCAAAGGAAGTAAATATAGACTGTACGATAGAATTGGCTCGACAGAGCAGTCAAAAGGGGGTGAAAAAGTTTATTTTTGCTTCTACATGTGCTATATATGGAAAAGGTATTGGTGACTGGCTGGATGAGGAGAGTCCAACCAACCCGATATCTACTTTTACACAGACAAAAAGGGAAGCAGAAGAGAAATTATTATCCATGGCACATGAAAAATTTTCCCCGGTGGTAGCACGATTTTCTACCCTTTTTGGATATTCACCCCGAATGCGTTTTGACCTTGCCATTAACCAGATGGTAGCCACTGCGAAAAGACAAAAAAAGATAGAAGTCCGTGGTGGGGGTAATCAGTGGCGACCTTTTTTACATGTTCGTGATTGTGCTCGGGCAATTTGTATGCTTTGTGAGGCGGAGTATAATCAAGTCCATAACCAAGTATTTAATATTGGGCATAATACACTTAACAAAAAGATTATGGACCTGGCTCAGGAAATTGCATCGAAAATAATTGGGACAGAGATTGATGTTATTCGTGATGATGAGGACTTGAGAACTTTCCGTGTTCAATTTCAAAAGTTTAATACACAATTCCATTTTCAGCCTGAGTATACGATACAAAAGGGGCTACACGAAATTACAGATTGGCTTGAACGCCATCCTGAAGAAGACCCATTTTTTCACAGATACATAAATGTTCTTCAATTTAAACGATTAAGGAATATTCCTGTTCAGGAAGGAGGAGAACCCACCGCTCCTTTATTTATTCCACTAGCAAAACCGGTTATGGGTGTAGAAGAAGAGCAGGCTGTTATGTGCGCGATGAGAAGTGGATGGCTAACATCCGGTCATAATATTCATGCTTTTGAGCAGAGTTTCGCTTCTACTGTCGGTGCGAAAGAGAGTGTTGCGGTTTCTTCATGTACTTCTGCTATACATCTTTGTTTGGTGGAGGCCGGTTTACAACCGGGTGATGAGGTAATAACCCCGCCAATCACATGGGTTTCCACAATCAATACACTCATAAATATGGGACTTAAACCCGTATTTGTTGATATAGAACCTCTTACCTACAATATCGACCCGAACAGGATTGAAGAGAAAATTACTGAAAAAACAAAGGCCCTTATTCCTGTTGACCTTGCGGGACATCCCTGTGAACTGGATGAAATACAAAAAATAGCAGATAAATACAATCTGCATTTGATAGAAGACTCTGCCCATGCATTAGGGGCGATGTATCGCTCAAAAAAAGTAGGTTCTATTTCTAAACGAACTTGTTTCAGTTTTTATGCGACAAAGAACATTACCACTATTGAAGGGGGTATGATCACCCTTTCTGATTCAGAACAGGCTAAATATCTTCGTGTCCTTGCAACGAATGGTCTGGTAGATACCGCATGGGACCGATACGGTAGAAGTGCTTTTCTTCGTCCTCAGGAATTGGTTACTGCTGGATTCAAATATGCTATGAGTAATATCTCTGCAAGTATTGGATTGGAACAAATTAAAAAATTACAAAACTTTAATATGTCCCGTCAACGCTTAGCCATGCGGTATTATCAATCCCTTTCTGAGATTGATGAAATAATCCTTCCCACCGTAAAGGATTATGTCCAGCACGCGTGGCATTTGTATATAATCCGTATTAATCGCCAAAAAGTAGCCCGGTCAAGAGATGAAATAGCCTTCATGCTTCGGCAAGAAAATATTGGGACAGGTATCCATTTTTACGGTGTTCATTTACACCCTTATATCCAGCAAGTTTGTAAAGTAACCCCTGAAGATTGTCCTATATCTACTCAGATTTCCAATGAAATATTGTCCTTACCATTGCATCCATTACTGACCGAGGAAAATATTCAATATGTTGTAGAGGCCCTCAAAAAGGTAATATATTATGCTCGGCATCATTAATGGGGGAATAAAAACAAATTATCAAAGGAATTTATATGCCTTTAACAAAGTGCCCAAGATGTGAGAAGTTATTTAATAAGCCTGAAAATTCACAATATCCTGTTTGTAATTTATGTATTGATGAAGAGCAAAAGGATTATGAAAAAATTCGGAAGGTGTTGGAAGAGCACGGAAATATTAATGCCATCGAAATTTCAGAAAAGACAGGAATCTCTTTAGATGTTATTTTGCGAATGTGTGATCAGGGTTGGTTTGAAACTCAGGATAATTCAGAGTCAATATACTGTGGAAGATGTGGAGCCCCAGCCATTAGCAGAACAAAACGGCTTTGTGAGTCTTGTCTAATCCAGTTGCAAAGAGAATGCTTAAAAGCGATAGGTGAATTAAGACAATCCTTGAAAGAAAAAGCCATGCGAAATAAATTAGATGTATTAAAAGCGGTTCAAGAAAAACAAAGAGATATTAAAGAGAAGAGGACAGAAATTCAGGTTAGTAAAACAAAAATTGTCAAGCCCGCGAAAAAACAAACCTCTGAACGAATGGTATATCAAGAAAGGATTACCAAGAAAGAGAGTAAAGAAACTTGATTTCTTTTATTCTTCACAAAAAAGATATTTTACAAGTTTGTCGTATTCACTAAAATCTGGAATAAGAATATCCGCACCTGCCCGTAACAATCGTTTCCTCTTATGCATATCCCAACCATATCCTCTTTTCTCATCAGAAGCCACTCCCAGAGCAATTCCCCCTTGCTCTTTAACATTTCTTAATTCCACGGGACCATCACCCACAGCCATAACTTCAGGTCCATGTAAATTGTGGGCAGAGATAATATCGCGAATAACTTTTTCTTTTGAATATTCTTCAATACTGGGTAATGCCCCCCAGATTTCTGTAAAATATTTATCTGCACCCAAAACGCTTGCCTCGTGTTGAACATCCTCTCTGTCGGTCCCACTGAATACATACATCGCCACATTTCTTTTTTTGAGTTCTTCCAAAAAATTAAAGACTTTACGAACCGTCATCTGTTCCAGTGATACCTCTCCGTTTTGTAGTTTTTGTATCCGTTCTCGAACAGGCATGAGCAGTCGTTCATTGTAAATAGATTTATATCCCCATTCATCTAAAATTTTTCCTTCCGGAACCAATCCATGAGCCCGTACCATTTCCACCAATCGTTGCATTTGAAAGATGGTCTGGATTCCTGTTGTCTCCTCAATCATTTCTGCTACTTCTTTTTCTATTTCGGATGTCGGCTCATGATCCCCACAAATCATTTCAACACACATCGGTCCCATAATATTTTGCCAGCCCTCACGGAGTAGACTGATAGTACCATCAAAATCAAAAAGAATGTGTTTAATCTTTCCCAATTCTACATTTGAATTTACTATTTCAATTTCTGTACCAGGTAAAAAAAATTGTTGTTCTGACATAGAAATACTCCACTATAGTTATTTTTGTAAAGGGGAAATGTCCGGGGTGTTATTATAACAAATCTTTTAGGATTAGAATAAACGAAAAGGTATGAAATCATTTTCAAAAAATTAAATTACAATATTAATGAAAGATTAGTTTTTTTCACGCACTTTTATATTCGTATAATTTAAGAAATATACAAATAAGATAAAAATTGATATAAAAACTTGTTTTTTTATACTATATATAGTATTCTATATATAGTATTTTTAGGATAGCGTAAAATGAACGGACTGAAACGGAAAATACATTTTATAGGTATCGGGGGCATCGGGATGAGTGGTCTTGCTGAAATTCTTCTTAATCTCGGTTATGAAGTTTCCGGTTCTGATTTAAAAGGCTCTGAAATCATCGACCGATTGGTAAGTTATGGATTGAAATTTTATGAAGGACATGCTCCGGAACATATAAACAATGTGGGAATTGTTGTCCGTTCTGCGGCGGTTCCCGACGATAATGTTGAAGTTATTACCGCACGAGAATTAGGGATTCCTGTAATCCACAGAAGTGATTTACTTGCAGACCTTATTCGTTTAAAACCTCATGCTGTTGCTGTTGGCGGAACGCATGGTAAAACTACGACGACCTCCATGATAGCCTCGTTTTTGGAACATGCAAATATTGGTGCTACAAGTATTGTAGGAGGTATATTGCATCGCAGTGGAACAAATGCTCGTTGGGGTACAGGTAATTATCTGGTTGCAGAGGCCGATGAGCATGATGGTTCCTTTTTGAGACTTCACCCTACCATAGCCGTTGTAACAAGTATTGATGCAGAGCATCTTGAGTATTATGGAACATTAGACCGTATAAAAAAAGCGTTTGTTGATTTTTGTAACGATGTTCCCTTTTATGGATACTCTATTCTTTGTGGGGATGACCCGAATATCAAATCTATTATTACGGAGATTGAAAGTGTTTGTATCAGTTATGGATTGGAAGAGCATTGTTCTTTACGAGGGTTAGATGTCAGGATAGAAATCCCACAAAAAAGAGGCTCTGTTCGAGAAATCCTTTCAGGAATAAAAACGCGATTTACAGTAGTAAGTCAGGATGAGCGGTTGGGGATTACGGGTCCATTAGGAGACCTTGTTTTACATACATTAGGTATTCATAATGTTCGTAATGCTTTAGGGGCGTGTGCTGTGGGTCTCTGTTTGGGGTTGCGTTTTGGATTAATTGCAGATGGACTTCAGCAATTTTCAGGTGTGCAAAGGAGGCTTCAATTTTGTGGAGAGGAAAAAGGGATCTCTGTTATCGAAGATTATGCGCATCACCCTACGGAGATAGCCACTACAATAGAGGCGGTCCAGTGGATAAAACCTGAGCGGTTAATTGTTGTTTTTCAGCCCCATCTTTATAGTCGAACAAAATTTTTTGCCGAAGAGTTTGCCTCTGTACTGGCTAAAGCCAATATCTCAGTCGTTACAGATATCTATGCTTCAAGGGAAACTCCTATTAATGGTGTAACTTCTGATTTAATTGTAGATTCCGCTAAAAAACGGGGAATCGAACAGATTTTTCTCATTCGGGATATGTATAAGGTTCCTGATTTTTTGGTAAAAAAATTAAAATCGGGTGATGTTGTTCTTATTCTCGGTGCTGGCAATATTAATAAAATTGCAGATCCTCTGCTCAAAAAGATTCAGGAGGTCGATTAAGATGGCAAAGGTTCATTTAATATCGGACCCTCCGGACTGTAGTCGATCTAATAAAAAGAAAAAGACATTTTTTAGTAGGTTTTCAAAAGTTTTTCAGAAAATATATAAAACCTTAAAAATCGTATCATCACTACTTGTTCTTTTATCTGTAATTTGTGTTTTATTCTTAATGTTTACAGGAGACCCGAGATATATAGCAGAAGAAATTCATATTGAGGGTTTAAAGTATTATTCAGATATAGAGATAAAAAAAGATCTGGCTAAGTTTTTGAAACGGAAATTAGGTAAAATAAGAGATAGTGAAATTAAAGCGGAATTGTTGAAATATCCTTTTATTGAAGATTGCTTAATAAAAAAAATAAAAGAAGAAAACAAGATTATCATTAGTGTCCAGGAAATGCCCCCTTATGCAACCCTTTTTGTTGAAGATCAGTTATTTCTTGTTTCTCATACAGGAAAAATATTAAAAAAAATACAGAGTATTAAAGAAGCCGTAGGTCCATTAATTACAGGTTTATTTCGTTACGATGTCCTGGAGCCGGGAACCTATATTGATGAGGAGGGGTTTTGGTTTGCATTGGAATTCTGGTATGAATACAATCAAGTTCCAAAGAATAAAAACATTAGAATATCTGAGATCGTAATCACTTCTTCAGAAAATATAAAAGTTTTTTTTGATGAAGTTCCTTGTGAGACCAGATGGAAACGAGAAAACTTAGAGAGACAGGTTCAAAACTTTTCGATTGCATTGAATAAAGTAGATATAACACGAATTCAATGTAGTGAATATATAGATATGCGTTTCAATGATGATATTATCTATAAATAGAAGAATTGAAAGTAAAAAAACTATTAAAATAAAGACATGGTCACAACCATGGAGGATGACTATATGCCAGAACAATTTAGATTAATCAGTTCCGATGACTTTGACAAAGAACCTGATACAAAAGATAGCGAAAAAAAGAATGCTCATAACTCTGTTGTTGGTATTTCAGGCGTAATGACTGGGGAAAAAGAATTTACCGGGAAGAAAATTCTTATTAAAGTATGTGGTGTTGGAGGGGGTGGAGGAAACGCCGTTGAGCGGATGATGGAACTGGGGATGGAGGAGGTAGAGTTTATTGTTATTAATACAGATTACCAGGTATTGTTAAGATCTCGAATCCCGCATAAAATACAAATCGGTGTAGGTGTTACAGGGGGATTGGGGGCGGGTTCTATTCCGAGTCTTGGGGCTTGTGCTGCAGAGGAGGATCGTGAACGCATTCGTGAAGCCCTGCGGGGAGCCCACATGGTATTTCTAACTTCAGGAATGGGGGGAGGTACGGGAACAGGTGCCGCACCTATTGTGGCTGAAATTTCAAGAGAGTTAGGGGCTCTTACGGTTGCCGTTGTAACTTTACCTTTCGATTTTGAAGGTCCGATTCGTAAGAAAAATGCATACGAAGGATTACAGAAATTAAAAGAACATGTGGATGCCTTAATTACCATTCCTAACGACCGTGTGGCTACTTTGAATGATTTAAGTGTGAAAGAAGCATTTCTAAAAGTTGATGAGGTTTTACACAATGGAATACGAGCAATAACAGACCTTATTAAGATTCCGCAACTTATAAATATTGATTTTGCTGATGTGCGTACAATCTTGCAGAATAGCGGAAGAGCCCATCTGGGTATTGGTCTTGCTCGTGGAGACAAGCGGTCTGAAGAGGCTGTAACCCGTGCTATCGAATGTAATTTGTTGGATACGAAAAGTATTATTGGGGCCAAGGGAGCCATATTAAATATCCATGGTGGATCCGATATGAAGATAGGGGAAGTTATTCGGGCGGGTGATAAGTTGAGAGAAATGTTAGGTCCTGATACAAATCTTATTTTTGGTGCGGTGGTTAGTGAAGAAGAAAGAGAGAATGTTTGTGTAACAGTAATTGCCGCAGGTTTTCCTGAGGAACAAAAAACAGATGAATTTATACCTACTACAATTACTAATATTACGAAGGAACAACAGAACTCTACTTCTACTTCATCAGTTAACAGGGAAGACGCCCTCCGGAGAAAAGAGAAACTAAATGAAGAAAAAATAGTTCAAAAGGAAGAACTGAAAAAAGAAAATAATGGGGAATTGTTTTCAAGAGAAGAGTTAAAGAAAGCAAAAGAAACAAATTTGAAGAAAGATGAGAAACCTACATTAGACCCAAAACCACCCTGGCTTCGTCATTACCTTGGAAAGAATACCGAAAAATAAAGGTTATTATGAGCACATCGTCTATTCGGAATGAGTTTATAAAACTTTTGCAACGAGCCATTCAAAAAGATGCTTCGGATATTCATTTAAAGACAGGGAGCCCGCCCTATTTTCGGATTAATGGAGAGTTAGCCCCTGTAGGAGAAGAACCTATATACCCTGAAGCAATGTCTCAGATATTAAGTATTATGCTCACGGACGAACAAATGCGAATTTTCTCCCACCGAGGAGATTTGGATTTTGCTTTTTCGGAAAAAGGAATAGGTCGTTTCCGGGTAAATATTTTTCGGCAGAGGGGTACTATTTCCTGTGTGATGAGAAAAATTAAAACACGCGTCCAGAGTTTTGAAGAACTAAATTTACCCCCTCAAATTGCACGATTTGCAGAATTACAAAGGGGATTGATTTTAATTGCAGGAACGACAGGTAGTGGGAAGTCCACTACACTTGCCGCCATTATAGAGTATATTAATCAAACACGACCCTGCCATATAATTACCATTGAAGACCCAATAGAATTTGTACATGTAGATAAAAAGGCCGTTATCAATCAACGAGAAATTTCCATTGATACACATGATTTTAATTCTGCTTTGAGGACTGTTATGAGACAGGACCCGGATGTAATAATCATCGGAGAAATGCGGGACCATGAAACATTTCTGGCCGCAGTCAGTGCAGCGGAGACCGGACATCTTGTCTTTAGTACTTTACATACGACCAATGTGATGCAAACAATGGATCGTATTATAGATTTTTTCCCAACCCATCAGCACGACCAGGTGCGTTCTCAACTATCGATGAACCTGAAAGCGATCATGTGTATGCGATTAATTCCTCGTGCGGATGGGAAAGGCCGTGTCCCTGCATGTGAAATTTTATTTAATACCCCTATTGTTCGTAAATTAATAAAAGAGAATCGTACCGCCCAGTTGGATACGGCTATTCAACAGGGGATAGAAGAAGGTATGCAGACTTTTAATGACAGCCTTTTCTATTTGGTAAAGAATTCATTGATTACAGTTGACATGGCTATAGATATGTCGGACAATCCCGAAGAATTGCAAATGATGTTGCAAGGAATACGACTCAGTTCTCGACGCGGGAGTATTCTTAAGTAGTTATATCAGGAAATCGTTCCTTCAAAAATTCCCAGAACTCCTCCATCGCTTTACTTAATTCTTGAAACTGGTTATTAACAAAAGAAGGGTTGATACCCGATGTATTGATAGTTGCCTCTTCAATACTTTGTGCAAGTGTTGTTACTTTTATAGCCCCTAAATTACTTGCAGAACCTTTTATTTTATGTAGGGTCTTATGAAAGTATTCATAGTCTTTATTTTCAAGTTGTGTCCTTGCTTGATGTAAATAATCAGGGCTATTTTCCATGAACATTTTTATAATAGAAAGAAGCAATTGGGTGTCATGGCCTACACGATTTAGCACGGCTGTTTCATCAAATATCAAGGTGTCTCTCACAGGAGAAAAATCTATTTGTGAAGGCCCATCAGGGTGGAGTTCTTTTCGGGAAGTCAATTTTACAATTGCCTTTATAAGTGTTTCTGGATGTATTGGTTTTGTCAGATAATCATTCATTCCAATTTCTAAACAATAATTTTTCTTTTCCTCAAAAGCATAAGCGGTAAGTCCGATAATGGGGATGTATTTTCCCGTATCTTTTTCCATAGCCCGTATCTTCTGGGTTGTTTGTATTCCATCCATATCGGGCATTTGTAAATCCATAAGAATCAAGTCATATTTTTCATCGTGGATTTTATTTAACACCTCATTTCCCGATTGTGCAATTTCAATTTGATAGCCCTTTCGAGATAACCATTCTTTTATTACCTTTTGGTTTATTGGGTCATCTTCTGCTAATAAAATCCGTATGTTGCTGGTGGGTATATCTATTTTTACTTCTTCTACATTTACATCCTGAAATCCATTTGCAAGTTCAATCAGAGCCATTGCAAACTCATTCTTATCTTTTGGATAAGTAATTTGGAATTTTACCTCCATCTTCTTCATCGGAACTGAATGTTCTGGATAGAGCATAATTATAGGTAAATTGTGTTGTAAAAGAAGATTTATCATCTCAGGTTTGTTTTTGTAAACTTCACTATCGAACAGAATTGCACTCTCTTTTTTATCCTTCCCTTGCATAAAATTTTTTATTAAATCATTAGGTGATTCATATACGAGAAGTCTTGTACCCCATGAAAGAACAAACTCTTCTAATCGTCGTATTAAACTTTTATTATCGGTTATTACATATAGAACCTTTTGAGGGGGGATAGGTTCCGTTCCTGAACCGAGTAGCAGCAGTTTTATTTCAAACCAGAATGTAGTTTTATTACCAGGTTTTTTTTCTAAACCAATTTTCCCTTTCATAAGTTCTACTAATTGTTTGCTTATTGCTAAGCCCAATCCTGTACCTTCATATTGTTTGCCATCGGGTTGGTTGGCCTGTCCAAATGCTTCAAAAATTTTGTGTATTTCTTCATCGGGAATTCCAATTCCTGTATCTGTTACCTCAAAATGAAGTGTTGCTGTTTTTGAATTTTGTTCTACCACTTTAACCTCAATACAGATTTCTCCTTTTTCAGTAAATTTAATAGCATTTCCCACAAGGTTTATTAATACCCGCTTTATTTTATTACAGTCTCCAATAACTTGCCATGGGATGTCTCTTGGAAGAAGGCAACCCAATTCCAGATTCTTGTACTGGGCCCTTTGCCAGAACATTTGAATAACATCTTCCACAACTTTCCGAGGAGAAAAAGGTTTATTCTGTAACGATATTGTCCCCGATTCTATTTTGGATAAATCTAACAAATCATTTAATAGTGATAATAAAGCCTCCGCATTATGCAAAGCCATATTAACCAATTGAAGAGTTTCTTCTTCTTTTAAAGTCTCTTTTAAAAGGTGCAAAACACCAATAATCCCATTCAAAGGTGTGCGTATTTCATGACTCATATTTGCAAGGAAAAGAGATTTTGATTTGTTTGCTATTTCTGCTTTCATAGCCAATCGATTTGATTGTTCAATGATTTCTAATAATTCCTTATTTTTTTGTTCGAGGGTTTCTTTTGCTTTTGTTATCTCCTGTTCCATACGGCGATGTTCTGTCAAGTCATTTCCTACACACAGTATTTCTACAATATTTCCCTCTTCACCATACATTGCTTTATTGGACCATGAAATCCAAACTCGTTCTCCGTTCTTTTTCATGTTTTCATTTTCATTTTGAATGTATTTTTCCGGATGTTTTCCAATATCCAAAATCATTTCTAATAAATTTTTTTGATTGGAATCTGTCAGAGGAACTATTGTCCCCACCACATTTTTCCCAATAAGTTCCCCCGCTTCATACATAAAAAACTGTTCTCCAAATCGGTTAATAAAGATGATGGTTCCATCAGGGGTCATCCGCAGAATAATACTATTGACATTTTGGACCAATTGTTCATAACGGATTTCTTCTTTATGAAGAGTAACCTCTGTCTCTTTTCGCTTAAGAATCTCTCTCTCTAAATCCATTTGTTGAATTAATATTTGATTTTGAAGATTGCTTTGTATCGAACTTAACCCCATTAATTTTTCTTCAATCTCCTCGAGAAGTTTGTCAATAAGAAGAGCAAGTTGACCGTACTCTCCCTTCAGTTGTAAATTATTCCTTATAGAAAAATTTCTTGTTGTTATTACAGAATTAATAGTCTGTATTATTGTTTTCACAGATCCTAATTGGAGGGATAAGACTGTCCGCAGGATTAGAAAAAAAGCAATCAGTAATGATAATGAAAGTGCAAAACTCAGCAATAATTTGTTCAATAACAAGTTGTATTGAAACTGTAAGGAAATCCCCAGATAAAGAGTCCCAAAGTCTTGAGTATGAATTCTTAGCGGCTTTGCATACCAAATTTTTCCCTCATCGTAATAATAGCCTTCCTTGGGAAACTTGCTCAAATCAGATGGTTTTATAAGAAATTGGGAAAACTCCTGTTTTAGATTTTCTTCATGAAGAGAAAGAAACAATTCTGAGGATAAATCATTCTTTAAATAAGTATTATAAATATCTTTAATAAGTAAGTAATCCTTTTCTATTAAATAAGATAGGGTCAAATCCGAAAGAGTTTCAGCCCGTTGTTTTAAAAGATTCTCCGTATTTTTTTCAAAAGTCCTGTAATCATAAATAGTAGTAATAGATATATAAAGGATGTAAAAGATAACAATAGGAATTAATAAAGTTAGATATAATTTGCTTTTCATAAGGCAGTTATATATCTCAATATGCAGAAAAACATATTTTTACAATTATTTGGCCCTTCTTTAATATGATACAAAAAATGATTTAAAGAAAAAAGTGATTTTGTTAAAAGAAGATAATCTATGAAAGGGCAGATTTATATAATTTGGCCGTCTCGGTTATAAGAGAATAATTTTCACTTGCAAGCAATTGCTTGCTTGCTAAGTTCCCTCCCACGCCTAAAGCCACGGCTCCCGCTTCCAAAAATTTCCTCGCATTTTCATGATGAATTCCTCCTGTGGGAACAATCGGTAAATGAGGAAGTGGACCCAATACCGCCTTAATATATTCAGGACCACCTACGCTTGCGGGGAAAAGTTTAACAAAATCGGCCCCTGTTTGCCATGCCTGAAACAATTCGGTAGGAGTAAAACCTCCACACATACTTACGACGCCGTAGTTTTTAGCAGTGGTAATTACATCCGGTAGTAGAGTTGGCGTAACTATAAAATCCGTTCCTGCGAGGATTGCTAAACGGCAAGTTGTAGTATCTAATACCGTCCCCGTCCCGATAAGTATATCCTTACCTTTCCATTCTCTCTTTAGATTTTCAATAATTGCTAATGCATTCGGAGAAGTCATCGTGATTTCAATACAGCGAATGCCCCCTTCAAATAGGGCCTGGACCGCTCTGGAAAAAAGTTCTTGTTTTATATCCGCGCGGATAACCGCAATTATTTTTTCCCGTGTGATAAAATCTTTTACTTCATCGCAATGCATAGTAAGTTCCTTTTTTAGGATTCTTTTTCTTTGAAAAAACCGGCTTTATTTCGAACGCGTAATCGTAGAGCGTTAAGGCGGATAAATCCAGTAGCATCAGCTTGATTATAGACTCCGGCATCTTCTTCAAAAGTGCTGATTTGGGGGTCATACAAAGTTTTTTCCGCTTTTCTACCAACCACAATACATGAACCTTTATATAGTTTTAATCGGGCAGTTCCTGTTACATTTTTTTGGCTTTCATCTACAAATCTATTCAAAGCCTCCATTTCAGGGGAGAACCAGAAACCATTGTATATAAGTTGTGCTATTTTGGGAGATAACTGGTCACGAAGGAGCATTACTTCACGGTCCATTGTTATTGATTCAACAGCACGATGGGCCGAATACAAAAGCGTTCCACCCGGTGTTTCATAGACCCCTCTTGATTTCATACCTACGAAGCGGTTTTCGACCATATCGACCCTGCCAATTCCATGTTTTCCCCCAAGTTCATTTAGACAGGCCAGCAAATCCTCAGGCTCCATCTCTTTACCATTAACCGCTTTGGGGTAGCCTTGCTCAAAATCGATTTCCACATATTCTGGTGTATTGGGTGCTTTAGTTGGGTCTGTTGTCAACACAAACATATCTTCCGGAGGTTCCATCCAAGGGTCTTCCAATATCCCACCTTCAAATGAAATGTGAAGCAAATTGCGGTCTGATGAATAGGGTTTACTTTTAGAGACAGGGACTGGAATTCCATGCTTTTCCGCGTATGCTATCATTTTTTCACGGCTGTTCAATGTCCATCGTGGGTCCCGCCATGGAGCAATTATCTGGATAGAGGGTTCAAATGCCATGCAGGTTAATTCAAATCGGACCTGGTCATTTCCTTTTCCTGTAGCCCCATGAGCCACAGCATCGGCTTTCTTATCTCTATATACTTCGATTTGTCCCTTGGCTATAATGGGACGGGCTATACTGGTTCCTAATAGATAACATCCTTCATATACAGCATTGGCCCGCATTGCTTTGAAAACAAAATCTCGGACAAATTCGCGTTTTAAATCCTTTACAACAGCATCTACTGCACCTGTATTTAGTGCTTTTTCCCGAGCGACTTCCAATTCTTCTCCCTGTCCTATATCCGCTATATATGCAATTACTTCCGCATTAAATGTTTCAATAAGCCATCTTAAAATAATGGAAGTGTCTAAACCTCCTGAATAGGCTAAAACAATTCGTTTGGGTTGTTTCTCCATCTTGTGAACTCCTTGTTTGATTACTTATATTTCATGTGTTTAATGAGGATTGTAGCCTAAGAGAGTAACCATAATCGCTTTTTGAATATGCAACCGATTTTCCGCCTGGTCATAAACCAGAGAATTTGGACTATCAATAACCTCTGGTGTAACTTCCATTCCCCGATGCGCAGGAAGACAATGCATAAACTTTGCTCCTGGTTTAGCAAGGGACATTAATTTTTCATTTACCTGGTATGGTGCAAAAATCTTTGTGCGTTTTTCCTGTTCATGTTCCTGTCCCATGCTTGCCCACACATCAGTATAAATAACATCAGCCTCTTGAACACCTTCACGGGTATTATGCGTGATAGATAGCCGACTTCCTACCTTTTCTTTTATCTTATTCAAAAGATCCGTATTGCCAGAATAACCCTCAGGACAGACCAGTCGAATTTGAAAAGGAAAATGGATTAAAGCCTCGGCCCACGAATGAAACACATTGTTACCATCACCCACAAATACAATCAACAAATCTTTGGTATTTTCATTAAAATGTTCTTGTAAAGTCATGATATCTGCCATAATCTGACAGGGATGTAATAAATCACTCAATGCATTTATTACGGGGATACTTGCATTTTGAGCAAGACAAACCAGATCCTCATGGCGGAATGTTCGTGCTACAATTAAATCAACCCACCGTTCTAAATTTTTTGCTACATCCGGAACCGATTCGCGTTCTCCCAATCGCATATCCATTACAATCGTTTCACCCCCTAAATGAAACATACCAATCTGAAATGTTAATTTTGTCCGTAAACTGGGTTTTTCAAAAATCATCGCCTGAGTTTTACCCCGTAACCAGCGATGGGGAAGGCCTTTTTTTTGCAAGGTTTTTAATTCATGAGCAAGATTTAATATTTTAAAGATTTCATCTGTTGAGAAATCAAAAAATGAAAGAAAATCTTTTACCATCCGAGCACTCCTAATGCTTTTTGTAGCGATTGTAATGCTTGTGTTAATTCATCCTTTTCAATTATGAGAGGAGGCAGAAACCTTAATACATTAGGCCCTGCAGAGCCACATATTATACCCTGTGTTAATAATTGGTCTACAAGAGGCGAGACTGGTTCATCAAATTCCACTCCCATCATAAGACCACGCCCTCTTACTTCTTTAATCTTATGATGGGTTTGAGCAATTTCCTGAAGTCCATTAATAAAATAATCTCCCAATTCTTGGACCTTGTTCAAAAAACCCGGTTTTGTTAATTCATTTATAACAGTGAAGGCTGTTGATGTGCTTAAAGGATTTCCTCCAAAAGTACACGCATGAGCCCCCGGACTAAATCCCTGGGCGACTTCCTCTGTACAACCCATCGCTCCAATGGGTACTCCATTTGCTAACCCTTTAGCCAGAGTAATAATGTCAGGTTCAACTTCGTATCCCTGATATGCAAACAGATAACCTGTTCTTCCCAATCCTGTTTGAACTTCGTCAAAAATAAGCAATAAATTATATTTATTACAGATTTCACGAACTTCTTTCAAATAAAGTGCAGATGGCATACGAATACCTCCCTCACCCTGAATCGGTTCTAACAAAACTGCTCCCGTTTCTTCTGTAATAGCATTTTCCAGGGCAGAGGTATTATTATAGGGAACATAACTGAACCCTGGGACCATCGGTTCAAAACCTTTGTGGTATTTTGGTTGTCCTGTTGCGGTTATTGTCGCTAATGTACGGCCGTGAAAGGATTGCTCTGCAGTAATGATGTGGGGTTTATATAAACCTTTAATTGTCCAATATCGCCGAGCAATTTTAATACCCGCTTCATTTGCTTCCGCTCCACCATTACAGAAAAACCACTTTTTTGCAAAACAGTTTTCACTCAATTTCTTTGCTAATAATACCTGAGGTTCTATGTTGTATAAGTTAGAGACATGGAGGAGTTTTTGGGATTGCTCAATAATTGTTTGAGTAACTTCAGGATGACAGTGCCCTAAATTGCAGACCGCTATACCTGAAAAAAAATCAATATATTCATTACCATCCGCATCCCATACATGTGTTCCTTTCCCACGAACCAGAGCAAGATTTCTTGAACCATAAGTATTGATAAGGTATTGATCTGCCAGTTTCTTTATTTCTTCATTGGTCATGTTTCTTTTCCTCTATAAAATTATTATGAAATAGAAAATGTAATTATAAAACAATTTTTGGTGCATTCTAAAAAGAATGCACCAAAAATTGTTCTTGTATAAAAGTTCTATTACACTTAATTCTTTATAGAAGAAGCCGTCTCCTTGTTACTACTTGTTTTAGATTCCGTTGTTTTTTCTTTCCCATCATTAGGTCTTGTGTTTTTGGAATGGGAACCATCCCCATTACCGTTACCCCCTTTCTTTTTATAATCCGTTTCATAAAAGCCACTTCCTTTAAAAATAATTCCCGCACCATTTCCAATTAGACGCTCACATATTCCTTTGCATTTTTCACATTGAATTTTTGGTTTTGCTGTAATTGAGTG
>Ga0116210_1000990_pt1 | contig 23561 bp, 19 predicted proteins | sample TshhotsprinmetaG_FD_94483 | JGI IMG/M metagenome (GOLD analysis project Ga0116210, IMG submission 94483) | Hot spring microbial communities from South Africa to study Microbial Dark Matter (Phase II) - Tshipise hot spring metaG | ecosystem: Environmental > Aquatic > Thermal springs > Hot... | reverse complement strand
GTGCAAGAAAAAGTAGCGAAAGGAAAGCAATATGCGGTCGTTCAAACGCGGGGAGAATGGCTACAAATTCGGCTTGCTGCCAATCGGACAGGATGGGTGCATGGAAAATACGTCGAAATCCAGAAAGAAAAGACGGAAACAAGAAAACAACTGCAACAATTGGTCGTATGCCAGGCAGATGGATTGCGACTTCGCAAAGGACCGGGTACGACGTTTACGGTTATCGGGTATGTGAATCGCAATGAAAAAGGGACGGCAACATCGATTCAAGGCGATTGGATGTACGTTCGTTGGGAAGGAAAAGAAGGATGGGTACATCGTTCGTACGTAGCTAATGTAGAGCAGCATGATGAACAGAACACATACGTTCAAACATTATACGACAATACAAATATTCGCTCTGCCGCTTCAACCGACTCACCAATCATTGCTAAAGCGAAACGCGGAGATCGTTTTGCGGTCATTCGCAAGGAAGGACAATGGTACGTCATTCAAGTAAACAGTCAAACGATTGGTTATGTAGCGGAATGGGTCGTTCAACTGAATGAACAACCAATGGAACAACTTCCACCATCGCAACCTCAAACAACGTTGGGAAAAACGGTGGTGATTGACGTCGGACATGGTGGGAAAGATTATGGAACAACCGGGGTCAATGGAACAATCGAAAAGATGTTAACATTACAAACTGCGCTATTGCTTAGCGAAAAGCTAAAACAGCGAGGGGTAAACGTCATTTTAACGCGTGCCGACGATCGCTTTTTATCGTTAAGCGAAAGAGTTCAAGTTGCGGCGAGAAATAAAGCGGATGCGTTCGTTAGCATTCATTACGACAGCGCATTAAACCGAACGGCAAACGGATTAACGATATACTACTATAAGCAAATGGACCGATCGCTCGCACATGCGCTTTTTGAACCGCTCAGTCGATTAACAGGCATTCAACAGCGTGGCGTTCGCGTAGGTAACTACCATGTTTTACGGGAAAATAGCCGCCCTTCTGTACTGCTTGAGCTCGGCTATTTAAGCCATCCGAATGAGGAATTGTTCGTTGCGTCATCGACATATCAACAAGCAGCAACCGAAGCGATCTGTAATGGCTTGCTTCGCTATTTTGAAAAATAAAGGTCGTCTTGACAAATCGTTTTTTCGTACGTAATATAAAAGAAAATTCAACATTTCACCGATGATGGAGAAAAGTAGTTAAGAGTACACATGGACAGAGAGGAAATGCCGCGGGCTGAAAGCATTTCTCCATGATGACTTAACGAACGAACACTCCGTAGGTTTCTCTTTGAACGCGCAGTCGTTAGTAGGAGAGAACGCCTCCGAGCGTTAACGGAACAAGTGGAAGCATGCGCTTCAACTAGGGTGGCACCACGGGAATTCGTCTCTCGTCCCTAATTTATTAGGGATGGGAGATTTTTGTTTGCATAAAAACTAAAGGAGGGAAACATATGTCGTTTCAAATTCCGCGCGGAACGCAAGATATATTGCCAGCTCAAGCAGCAAAATGGCAATATGTTGAGCAAATTGCGCGCGAACTTTGCCGTCGCTATAACTATCAAGAAATTCGCACACCGATTTTCGAGCATACAGAACTATTTTTGCGCGGTGTTGGGGATACAACTGATATCGTTCAAAAAGAAATGTACACGTTTGAAGACCGCGGCGGTCGGAGTTTAACGCTTCGCCCAGAAGGAACGGCAGCAGTCGTTCGTTCATTTGTAGAAAACAAAATGTACGGGTATCCGAATCAGCCAGTCAAACTGTACTATATGGGGCCGATGTTTCGTTATGAGCGTCCGCAAGCCGGCCGTTTCCGCCAGTTCGTGCAATTTGGTGTCGAAGCGCTCGGAAGCAATGATCCAGCAATCGATGCAGAAGTGATTGCTTTAGCGATCGATATATATCGTTCGCTCGGATTGAAAAAGTTAAAGCTTGTTATCAACAGCTTAGGTGACGTTGAAAGTAGAAAAGCGCACCGTCAAGCGCTCATCGACCATTTTCAACACCGCATTCACGAGTTTTGCGATGATTGCCAAGCGCGGTTACATAAAAACCCGATGCGCATTTTAGACTGTAAAAAAGACCGTGAACATGAATTAATGCGCACCGCCCCATCGATTTTAGATTACTTAAATGAACAATCGTACACGTATTTTAATCAAGTGCAAATGTATTTACGAAAGCTTGGCATCGCATTTGAAGTCGACCCTCGGCTTGTGCGTGGATTAGATTACTACAATCATACCGCATTTGAAATTATGAGCGAGGCGGAAGGATTTGGTGCAATTACGACGTTATGTGGTGGCGGCCGTTATAACGGTCTCGTTCAAGAAATTGGCGGACCTGAAACGTCGGGGATCGGATTTGCATTAAGCATTGAACGGTTGCTTGCGGCATTGGATGCAGAAGGTATTTCTTTGCCGGTTTCAGGAGGCATTGATTGTTATGTTGTTGCATTAGGCGAGCAGGCGAAAGAAGAAGCCGTTGCCCTCGTCGCCTCACTTCGTCAAGAAGGAATTGCTGCAGAAAAAGATTATCAAGATCGCAAGGTGAAGGCACAGCTAAAAGCGGCTGATCGTTTGCATGCGAAATATGTCGCTATTTTAGGTGAAGACGAGCTGCAAAAAGGGATCATTAACGTCAAATGTATGGCAACAGGAGAACAGCAGGAAGTATCGCTTGATACATTTATTTCGCATATGAAAAACGCATTGCAATAGGAGGGGAAAATATGTTTGGAAGGACGCATTATTGTGGAGAAGTGACGGATACAGCAATCGGTCAAACGGTCCGTTTAAAAGGATGGGTACAAAAGCGCCGCGATTTAGGTGGGTTAATTTTTATTGATTTGCGCGATCGGACGGGCATCGTGCAAATTGTATTTAGTCCGGATGTATCAAAAGAAGCGTTACAAGTAGCAGAAAAAATTCGTAGCGAATATGTACTAGACGTAGAAGGAACGGTCGTACGTCGTGAAGAAGGACAAGTAAATCACAATTTACCGACAGGGACGGTTGAGGTGCATGCGACGCACGTCACGATTTTAAGTGAAGCGAAAACACCCCCGTTTCCGATTTCAGATAAAACAGACGTATCGGAAGATGTTCGTTTAAAATATCGTTATTTAGACTTACGTCGCCCTGTCATGTTTCAAACGTTTCAATTGCGTCATCAAGTGACAAAAGCCATTCGTGACTTTCTAGACGAAGAAGGTTTTTTAGAAGTAGAAACACCTATTTTAACGAAAAGTACGCCAGAAGGGGCGCGTGATTACTTAGTGCCGAGCCGCGTTTATCCTGGTGAATTTTATGCGTTGCCACAATCGCCGCAAATTTTCAAACAGCTATTGATGGTTGCAGGATTCGAACGGTATTATCAAATGGCTCGCTGCTTCCGTGATGAAGATTTGCGTGCCGATCGTCAGCCGGAATTTACACAAGTCGACATCGAAACATCGTTTATGAGTCAAGATGATATTTTAGCGATGGTAGAGCGCATGATGGCGCGCGTCATGAAAATCGCAAAAGGGATCGACATTCCTACTCCATTTCCGCGCATGTCGTATGATGAAGCGATTGCGCGCTACGGCTCAGATAAACCAGATACACGTTTTGGCCTTGAGCTTGTCGATTTATCTGAGCAAGTGAAAGATTGTGGATTTAAAGTATTTGCGAGCGCAGTACAAAACGGTGGGCAAGTGAAAGCGATCAACGTAAAAGGGGCAGCGGATAAATATTCGCGCAAAGATATTGATGCGTTGACGGAATATGTCGCTCGCTATGGTGCAAAAGGATTAGCATGGCTAAAAGTCGAAAGCGACGGGCTGAAAGGGCCTATTGCTAAGTTTTTCAATGAAGAAGAACAAAAGCAAATGATGCAAACGCTTGAAGCGGAAGCGGGCGATTTATTATTGTTTGTAGCCGATAAAAAATCAGTCGTCGCTGATTCCCTCGGTGCGTTGCGCTTAAAACTCGGAAAAGATTTACAATTAATTGATGAATCGCTATTTCATTTCTTATGGATTACGGATTGGCCGCTTTTTGAATACGACGAAGAAGAAGGACGTTATTACGCGGCGCATCATCCGTTTACGATGCCTGTTCGCGAAGACGTGCCAAAATTTGATACAGATCCGGCAAGCGTTCGTGCACAAGCGTACGATCTTGTGCTAAACGGATACGAATTAGGAGGAGGATCCCTCCGCATTTTCGAACGCGATATACAAGAGAAAATGTTTACAACACTTGGTTTTACAGAACAACAAGCGCGCGAACAGTTCGGTTTCTTGCTTGAGGCGTTTGAATACGGCACTCCTCCGCATGGCGGCATCGCGCTCGGCTTAGACCGGCTCGTGATGCTGCTTGCGGGTCGCTCGAATTTGCGCGATACGATTGCTTTCCCGAAAACAGCAAGCGCGAGCTGTTTGTTAACGGAAGCGCCAAGCGCAGTAAGTGAAGCACAACTAGACGAACTGCATTTGCGCGTGAAAGACGTTCAAAAAGTAGACTAAATTTGTGACGTTGCAAAACGATCGAAAGTGTGCTAACATACAAATAACACGGAGTCCTGATGTGTTTGTCGTATCACCTATTGTTTTGACCGAACAATGTGTGATACGGGAGCTCGGGTTTTCAGGTGGCGTACATGCCTCATTTACATACCGAGGACGTACAAAAGCTTGAAACAGGGCACCCACCTGTGAGAGAGCGGGTTCAAAACAAAGGCCATCAGCGACGGCACGATTGGGACTACAGAAACAAAAACGAATAAAGCCTTGACGTAAAGAACATGCTTTACGTTGAGGCTTTTTTTGTGTCATAATGCATGTATATCCGATTGAAATACTTACATATGGGAGGAACAACATGTTACATCAATTTTCTCGCAATGAACTCGCAATCGGGAAAGAAGGTTTAAAAAAATTAAGCGAAAGCACAGTGGCCGTTCTCGGCATTGGAGGTGTCGGATCGTTTGCGGTTGAGGCGCTTGCTCGTTCAGGGGTTGGACGTCTCATTTTAATTGATAAAGACGATATTGACATTACAAATGTGAACAGACAAATTCATGCGCTATTATCTACTGTCGGTCGTCCGAAAGTGGAAGTGATGAAAGAGCGCATCGCTGACATTAATCCAGCGTGTGAAGTCATTGCATTAAAAATGTTTTATACGGAAGAGACATATGAGCAAATTTTTTCGTATGACATCGACTACGTCATTGATGCATCGGATACGATTTCATATAAAATTCACTTAATGAAACAATGTTTAGAGCGCAACATTCCGATTATCTCGAGCATGGGTGCGGCAAATAAAATGGACCCGACCCGTTTTCGCATCGCTGACATTTCAAAAACGCATACCGATCCGATTGCGAAAGTGATTCGCACCCGTTTACGAAAAGAAGGAATTAAAAAAGGGATTACCGTTGTTTTTTCTGACGAAAGCCCAATCGTTATTCGCGAAGACGTACGGAAAGAAGTAGGAAACGATGCGGCGACGATCCGAAAAGCGAAAATGCCGCCGTCATCGAATGCGTTCGTTCCATCTGTCGCAGGTCTTATTATGGCAGCGCACGTCGTACAACAATTGTTAAAAGATATTCCGATTCAACGTGTTGATCAACAATAAGCGCAAGGGAGAGCCTTTGCGCTTTTTATTTTCTATTTCAGCGCACATCGGAAGTTGCAAAATGAGAAAAATTGCATTATAGTTGTGTTATGACTATGTAGTCGTAAATAAACGACCGATTGGTCATATTATAAAAAAGAAGGGAAGAGAAGTATGTTAACAAGGTTTAGTTTAAAAAATGCGGTCGCCGTATTTATCATTTCATTTTTACTCATATTAGGCGGACTATATTCGTTTTCTTCTTTAAAAGTAGACTTGTTACCAAACATTGAATTTCCGCAGCTATCTGTTGAAGTCATTTACCCCGGGGCTTCACCAGAAGATATGAATGAGCAAGTAACAACAAAATTGGAAGAAAAGTTGAAAGCTATTGAGGGAGTAAAAAAACTCCAAAGTACATCGTTTGAAAGTATCGCAATCATTAACCTCGAATTTCCATTTAATACAGACATGGAAGAAGTAGAGCGGCAAGTTGAGTCGCTCATGAAAGAAGCGAACTTGCCGGAAAACGTGCAGACGAAAGTGAACCGTTTCTCGTTCGGGACGTTCCCGATTTATAACATTTCGCTGTTCGCTAAAGGGGATACGAACGTCCAGCAATTGTTAGATGATACAATCGTTCCTGAGTTAAAAAAAATTAACGGTGTCAATTCCATTTCGGTTGGCGGGATGGAAGAAAACTTGATTCAAATTACTGTAGATAAACAAAAAGCATTGCAATATGGGCTGAGTTTGACGCAAATTAAAGAGCAAATTAATGAAAAGTTTTTAGCTTTCCCGGCTGGTAACGTGCAAACAGAGACGTTACAAATTCCGATTCGCGTTCAGCAAAAAATTGAAACGATCAAACAGCTTGAAAACTTACCTTTATCTTCGCCGCTTATGAACGCATCACCAGGTGCGCCGGCGAGCGGTCAAGAAGCGCCGACGACCATTACGTTAAAAGACGTCGCTACCATTGCACCTGTGACAGAACAAGGAGAAATCACGCGTTACAATCTACAACCGTCGCTATCGATGGCGATTACGAAAAAACAAGATGCGAATACGGTTGAAGTAGCTGAAAAAGTGTTAAACGTGCTTGACAAGTATAAAGATAAAATAGACTATGCGATCGGCTTCGATTCCGCCGAGGGAATTAAAAAGTCAGTGGAAACGCTCGTGCGCGAAGGCTTGCTCGGTGCGTTATTTGCATCTATTGCCGTGCTCGTCTTTTTACGAAACGTACGTGCAACAATAATTGCGATCATTTCTATTCCGCTATCTTTACTCGTTGCATCAATTTTCTTACAACGCATGGACATTTCTTTAAATATTATGACGCTCGGTGGAATGGCGGTAGCGGTCGGACGCGTAGTTGACGATAGCATCGTTGTCATTGAAAACATTTTCCGACGCGTGCGCAAGTCAAAGTCTGGAATGACGGATGAGCTTGTCGAAGATTCAACGAAAGAAATTTTAAAGGCGATTACGTCATCGACGATTACGACTGTTGTCGTGTTTTTGCCGCTCGGATTTGTCGGCGGTGTCACCGGTGAGTTTTTCTTGCCGTTTGCATTAACAATCGTCTTTTCGCTCTTAATGTCACTCGTTGTTGCAATTACGATCGTTCCAATTTTAGCGAAGTTTTCATTTAAAAAAGTGCCGCCAGAAGAAAAAGAAGGAGCGCTACAACGTATATACGGTAAAGCGATTGAATGGGCGCTCGATCATAAACGGCTCGTCTTATTTTTATCCGTTTTACTGCTCGGCGGTTCATTTGCGATCGTTCCGAAACTTGGATTTACATTTATTCCAAATGAAGAACAAAAAACATTAATTGCAGCGGTTGAACTTCCATCTTCAACACCGTTGGAAAAAACGAACGATGTATCATTAAAAATCGAAAAGATGTTCAACGAAAAGAAAGAAATTAAAGAAGTAACAGCTGGAATTGGTACGCGCGATTTCCGTAGCGGCTTAAAACGGAAAAATCAAGCAAACTACTTTATTACGCTCAAAGAAAGTGCCAACGTCAGCGCGTTTATTAAAGAGCTAGAACGAGATATGGAAAATATTGTGCAAGCGGAGGTTAAAGGGGCAAAAGTAGGTGTGCAAGAGCTACAATCTGGTGGACCGCCGTCAAACAATAACGTTAACATTGATTTGTATTCAACGAACTTAACAGCGTTGCAACAAGCGGCAAAAGACGTAGAAGCTTACTTAAAAATGCGCGACGATTTGAAATATGTGACAAACAACTTTGCTGATAAACAAAAACAAGTCGTTGTAAACATCGACCCACAAAAAGCGGCACAATATGGCGTTTCCGGATTCCAAATTCTCGGAACAATCGCTGATCAAACGCGTCCAGTTCAAGTCGGTACGTTAACATTGGATGGAGAAGAGCGGACTGTGCAACTGTCGTACGATGAGCAAATGACGTCGCTTGAACAGCTAGAGAAGACGCTCATTTTTACGAAATTTGGCCCTGTACCTGTAAGCGAACTTGCGGAAGTAAAAGAAGTAGATACGTTTACGTCCATTCAAAAACTTGATGGAAAAGTGTTCGCCCGTGTGTCTGCGCAAATTGTCGGAGACAACATTCAAAAAGTAACTCAAGATGTCATTAATCGTGTAAAAAATGAAGTGGACTTACCAAAAGATGTTTCTCTCGAAGGCGGAGGCGGAAGCGATGAAACGGTAGAAACGTTTCAACAGCTTGGTTTAGCGATGGTTGTAGCTATCGGACTCGTTTACATTACGATGTTAATTACGTTCGGAAAAGCGCGTATTCCGTTTATCATTTTATCATCGCTCGTGTTCGTCCCAATCGGTTCATTGCTCGGATTGTTTATCGCTAATGAGCCGATGTCGGTAAGCGTAATGATCGGTTTACTTATGCTTATTGGAATTGTTACAACAAATGCGATCGTTCTCGTTGACCGAATCGGTCAAAATCGCGAGCAAAAAGGAATGACGATTCGTCAAGCGTTAATTGAAGCAGGAAAGACGCGATTACGCCCGATTTTAATGACGGCATTTGCAACGGTTGCTGCACTCATTCCACTCGCGCTGACGAAGTCGTCCGGTACGCTTATTTCTAAAGGATTAGCGATTACGGTCATCGGTGGATTGACATCGTCGACGTTGCTGACGTTAATTCTCGTTCCGGTTGTATACGAATTATTTTTCTTCCGTCAAGCAAAAAAAGAACGTCAAGCGTAACTGCAACATACAACAGGCTGACTGAAAGGTCAGCCTGTTGTGCTATAATAAAACGAAGAAACGAACAGTAAGGATGGGGCGGTATGAGTAGAAAAGAGCAAATTATTGAAGTCGCCATGAAGCTATTTGCAGAAAAAGGGTATCATGCGACATCGATGCAAGAAATTGCCGAACATAGCCATTTAGCGAAAGGGTCGCTATACAACTACTTCAAATCGAAAGAAGAAATTGTATTATCTATTTTTCAATATCATTACGATCAGTTGTTTCAACAGTTTGCACACATCGCATCAGATCGTTCGTTAACGGCGCGCGAAAAATTTTTACAACAACTTTCGTTACAAATTGAAGCGTTTGAACAACATAAAGAAATTGTACAAATGCATATGGGCGATCATGCCCAAAAAGTAAGCGAAGATGTTCACGCCCTCGTTTTGCGCATTCGTTCGCATTTATTTGACTGGTACGTTCAATCGCTCATAAATATGTACGGTGAGCGCATCCGTCCATTTGTGCTCGATTGCGCCATCATGTTAAATGGAATGCTCAAAGAATATTTGTTTTTTGCCCTCTTTGAACAAAAACCGTTTCCTTTTCAACGGTTAGCGCCGTTTTTAATGCGGCGGCTTGATGCGCTCGTCGATAGTTTAGAACATGATGTCCCGCTATTTGCTCACGATGCGCAAGCCGAAAAAGAGCGAGCGCTTATGATCGTGACGCAAATGATTGAAGAAACGACCGATCGCGCAATGATTGAGCTGCTCGAACAGCTGGAAGCAGAAATAAAAAAAGATGAGCCGCGAAAAGCAATTGTTGAAGCGTTTCTTTTTTATTTACAACAAAGCGATATGCGTCAGTTCGTCCCGGCGCTAAGGGCCGCGCTGGCGCTGTAAAGTGGAGGGAGACAAATGAAAGAGCCGCTCGCTTATCGCATGCGTCCGCGTACGATTGATGAAGTCGTAGGGCAAGATCATATCATTGGAGCGCATACAGCATTGTATCGCATGATTAAAAATGGCTACGTTCCTTCACTTTTGTTTTACGGTCAACCAGGTGTAGGGAAAACATCGCTCGCTTATGCGATCGCTGGCACGCTCCAGCGCCCGTTTTATATATTAAATGCCACGACGGCAGGGAAAAAAGAAATAGAGGAGATTGTAGCTGATGCTCGTTTTCACGGCAACGTCATTTTATTTATTGACGAAATCCATCGCTTTACAAAGGCGCAACAAGATTATTTATTGCCGCACGTTGAAAACGGGCTCGTTACACTCATTGGTGCGACGACCGAAAATCCGTTTCATTCCATCAATCCAGCTGTTCGTAGTCGCTTAGGGCAAATTAAACAGTTGCATCCTTTAACAAAAGAACAAACGATAGAGCTATTACGTCGAGCTCTTCATGATCCGAAACGAGGACTTGGAAATTGGCATATTGATATAAGTGATGAAGCGCTTGTTATGATTGCAGAAGGGGCAAACGGTGATGCGCGCGCCGCATTAACGATGTTAGAAGAGGCGGTATATGCGACGAAACAAGAGGATCAACGTGCTATCGTCGATATACAAACTGTTTCGTTTTGTGTAGAAAATAAGGCGTTGATGTATGATAAACAAGGAGATACGTATTACTCTTTGTTATCTGCTTTTCAAAAAAGCGTGCGAGGCAGCGATGTAGATGCCGCGCTTCACTATTTAGCTCGGCTTCTTGAAGGTGGGGACGTGACCGCCGTTTGCCGTCGCTTAGCTGTCATTGCCTACGAAGATATCGGATTAGCAAACCCATTCATCGGCGTAAAAGTGATGAGTGCGATTCAAGCGGCTGAACGCCTTGGCATGCCAGAGGCGCGCATTCCTCTTGCTACAGTCACGATTGACATGTGCTTATCCCCAAAATCCAACAGCGCGTATAAGGCGATTGATGCGGCCATTCATGATGTGCGAAACGGAAAAGGACAATCGATTCCGCTACATTTGCAAGATGCTCATTATGACGGCGCTAAACGTCTTGGCCGCGGAATAGGATATAAATATCCGCACGATTATCCGTATAGCTGGGTAGAACAGCAATACTTGCCAGACGACTTAATCGGGATGCAATATTACAAACCAAAGCAAAGCGGCGAAGAAAAACAGCTTGCCCATGTATATGAGCGGTTAAATGAACGGAAGAAGCAGTAACGTTCCTTTGCGACGCATTTTTATGTTATAATGGCTTGTGTTTCTTTTGACAGTGAATGAGGGGATGATCAGTTTGAAAATATCTACGAAAGGCCGATACGGCTTAACAATTATGATTGAGTTGGCCAAGCGGCATGGAGAGGGGCCGATTTCGTTAAAATCGATTGCGCAAATGAACAATTTATCGGAACATTATTTAGAACAGCTCATTTCCCCGTTGCGAAACGCCGGTTTAGTCAAAAGTATTCGCGGAGCATATGGCGGCTATGTGTTAGCGAATGAGCCGTCAAAAATTACAGCAGGCGATGTCATTCGCGTGCTAGAAGGTCCGTTGCAAGTCGTTGAAGAACTAGAAGACGAAGAGCCAGCGAAACGCGAATTGTGGATGCGCATTCGCGATGCGGTAAAAGAAGTGCTAGATAGCACGACGCTCGAAGACTTAGCGAGCCATACGGAAGACGATGGCGGTGCATATATGTTTTATATTTAAGAAAGGAGAATGTATTTGGAGCGCATTTATTTAGATCATGCAGCGACGTCTCCTGTTCATCCGCAAGTGATAGAGGCGATGATTCCTTATATGACGACGTTTTTTGGCAACCCGTCAAGCATTCATTCATTTGGTCGTGATAGTCGACGCGCGCTTGATGAGGCGCGGGAGACGATAGCGAAAACGATTGGAGCAAAGGCGAACGAAATCATTTTTACGAGCGGCGGAACAGAAGCAGACAATTTAGCGATCATCGGCGTGGCGATGGCAAATCGTGAAAAAGGTCGTCATATTATTACAACGTCTGTAGAGCACCATGCCGTATTAAATACGTGCAAATATTTACAAAAACAAGGATTTGATGTGACGTATTTGCCTGTGGATGAACATGGAACGGTTTCCGTCGAGCAAGTGAAACGTGCTTTGCGCGATGATACGATCATTGTATCCATTATGTTCGGAAATAACGAAACAGGCGTGTTGCAGCCGATTAACGAAATCGGTCACTTGCTTCGTGAACATGGAGCATATTTTCATACGGATGCTGTGCAAGCGTACGGGCTCGTTCCGATTGACGTCAATGAGATGAACATTGACTTACTTTCTCTGTCTAGCCATAAAATTAATGGGCCAAAAGGTGTAGGATGTTTATATGCGCGCGAAGGCGTTCGCCTTATCCCACACATATATGGTGGAGAACAAGAACGGAAGCGGCGCGCAGGGACAGAAAACGTACCAGGCATTGTCGGATTGCAAAAAGCAGCTGAAATCGCTCAACAAACGATGGCCGAAAAATGCATGTTGTATGAACAGTTTCAGCATGTGATGTTGAACACATTTGAACGAGAAGGAATTCGTTACGCCATCAATGGTCGTGAAACGTCTCGCTTGCCGCACGTATTAAACGTCGCTTTTTTCGGGACAAATGTGGAAGCGTTGCTTGTTAATTTAGATTTAGCTGGCATTGCGGCATCAAGCGGTTCCGCGTGTACGGCTGGTTCGATTGATCCATCCCATGTGCTCGTGGCGATGTACGGAAGTGAGTCGGATCGCATTCGTTCATCCGTTCGTTTTAGCTTCGGATACGGGAATACGTTAGAACAAATAGAACGTGCCGCACAGGAAATATCAAAAATTGTAAAAAGACTAACGAAAGCGTGAAAGGAGGGGGAAAAATGGCAAGAGTAGTTGTTGGAATGTCAGGAGGAGTCGATTCGTCTGTTGCTGCCCTTTTATTGAAACAACAAGGGTACGATGTTATTGGTATTTTTATGAAAAACTGGGACGATACAGATGAAAACGGTGTATGTACTGCGACGGAAGATTATGAAGATGTTGTACGTGTTTGTCATCAAATTGGCATTCCGTACTATGCGGTCAATTTTGAAAAACAATATTGGGAGAAAGTGTTTACGTACTTTTTAGATGAATATAAAGCGGGTCGTACGCCAAATCCAGATGTGATGTGCAACAAAGAAATTAAATTTAAAGCATTTTTAGAACATGCGATGGCGCTTGGTGCCGATTATTTAGCGACAGGTCATTATGCGCGCGTCGCCTATCGCGATGGGGAGTATGAACTGTTGCGCGGGTTGGATGCCAATAAAGATCAAACATACTTTTTAAACCAGCTCGGACAAGCTCAATTATCGAAAGTGCTTTTTCCAATTGGGGAGCTACAAAAAGCGCAAGTGCGTGAAATCGCGAAAGAAGCAGGGCTTGCGACAGCAGGGAAAAAAGATAGTACAGGCATTTGTTTTATCGGCGAGCGCAATTTTAAACAATTTTTAAGCAATTACTTACCAGCGCAGCCGGGCAGCATGCAAACGCTCGATGGAGAAGTAAAAGGAACGCATGACGGATTGATGTACTATACGATCGGACAACGTCATGGACTTGGTATCGGTGGAAGCGGCGAGCCGTGGTTCGTCGTTGGAAAAAATGTAAAAGAAAATATTTTATACGTAGCACAAGGATTTGATAATGAACTTCTTTATTCGGATGAAATCATTGCGACGGGCGTAAACTGGGTAAGTGATCGAAGGCCGAGCGGACAAGTTTCGTGCACAGCGAAATTTCGTTATCGCCAGCCGGATGTACCCGTTACAGTAGAAATGATCGATGAGACGACAGCACGTGTCTCATTTAGCCAACGTGTTCGCGCAGTAACGCCGGGACAAGCCGTCGTTTTTTATGACGGCGAACGATGTCTCGGTGGCGGTACGATTGATCAAGTGTTCCGCGATGGAAAACGGCTCACATACGTTGGCTAACCTTCAACTCGACAGACGAGTTGAAGGTTTTTTTGTTATAATGTTGATATGAGGTGATATGGATGGATTACAACGCACAAGGTATTCAATATATGCAGCAAGGAAAGTATGAAGAAGCAGTCAAATGCTTTCACGAGGCAATTGAAAAACAACCAAACGACGCTGTCGGCTACATTAATTTTGGAAACGTACTGGCGGCGGTTGGGGAAGAAGACAAAGCGATTCGTTTTTTTCATAAAGCGCTTGAACTTGATGAAAAAGCGGCAACGGCGTATTACGGACTCGGATCGATTTATTACAATCGCCAACAGTTCGAACGGGCGAAAGAGCAGTTTGAACGTGCCATTCAAGCCGGTTTAACGGACGGTGATGTATTTTTTATGCTCGGTATGTCGCTTATGTATTTAGAGCAACCGCGCTTGGCGATGCCGTATTTGCAACGGGCGGTGGAATTAAACGAGCGCGACGTGGAAGCGACGTTTCAACTCGGACTTTGCTTAGCGCAATTGCAGTTTGTCGATGAAGCGATGACATATTTCGAACGAACAATTCAACTAAACGACGAGCATGCCGATGCGTATTATAATTTAGGCGTTGCCTATGCGTACAAAGACGATCCACAAACGGCGCGTACGATGTTTGAAAAGGCGCTTGCGATTCAATCTGATCATTTGTTAGCTGGTCACGGGAAAAAGTTAATGGAACGAGCGCTACAATAAGAAAAGGGGGAGAGGGCGTTGCAACAACAGTTAGACCTAGACGGACGGTCGTTTATTAAAGGCGTCCATATCGGTACCATTTTCCATAACGAAGACAATTTATATTCCGTCATTCGTGTACGCGTCGAAGAAACAAACGAGGCGCATATAGAAAAAGATGTTGTTGTAACAGGCTATTTCCCTTTGCTTATCGAGTATGATACGTACACGTTTTTCGGCTCGTTTAAAGAACATCCGCGCTTTGGAAAACAATATGTCGTTGACCATTTTCGAAAAGAGTTTCCAGAAACGAAAGAAGGCGTCATTCAATATTTATCTGGTGGAATGTTTAAAGGAATCGGTAAAAAAACAGCGGCGGCGATCGTGGAAACGTTAGGGGAGCGTGCTATTTCTAAAATATTAGAAGATCCCGACGTGCTTGACCATGTGCCGAAGTTGACGAAAGCGAAGGCGAAGCAATTATACGAAACGTTGCGCGAACATGAAGGGTTAGAACAAATTATGATTGCGCTGTCACAATTTGGCTTCGGTCCGCAATTATCGATGAAAATTTATCAAGTGTACAAAGATGAAACGCTTCAAGTCATCCGCACGAATCCGTATCAACTTGTTGAAGATGTTGAAGGAATCGGGTTTGGACGCGCTGACGATCTCGGGTTGCAGCTTGGCATTTCTGGCAATCACCCAGAGCGCATCCGCGCCGGCTGTTTATATGTCATGGAACAACATTGTATGCAAGAAGGTCACGTATATATGACGTATGAACAAGTGCTTGATGAAGTGAAACGACTGTTAGAAGCGAAACGCGAAGAACAAATTGACGTTGCATGCATTTCCCGTGAAATGATTCACTTGTCCGAAGAAGGGAAGTTAATTATGGAAGAAGATCGTTTTTATATTCCTTCCCTCTATTTCGCTGAAAAGGGCATTGTGTCAAACGTTAAACGATTGTTGCAACAATCGGATATGGCGACATTTTCTGAAGCGGAATTTTTGCTGGCGCTCGGGGAATGGGAAGAAGAAGCAAACATGCAATATTCCCAAAAGCAAAAGGAAGCGATTCAACGAGCGATTTGTTCTCCGTTATTTATTTTGACAGGTGGACCGGGAACGGGAAAAACGACGGTTATTAAAGGTATCGTACATTTGTTTGCGAAATTGCACGGACTGTCGCTTGATCCAGCGAGCTATGATGCGGACGAGCCGTTTCCGATTTTACTTGCTGCCCCGACCGGACGAGCAGCGAAGCGCATGACGGAATCTACCGACCTGCCGGCGATGACGATTCATCGTTTACTCGGTTGGAGCGGAGAAGGGTTTCAACGCGATGAAAATGAACCGATTCGCGGCAAGCTGCTTATCGTTGACGAAATGTCGATGGTTGATACGTGGTTAGCTAATCAATTGTTGAAGTGCGTCCCATCGTCTATGCAAGTCATTTTTGTCGGAGATGAAGACCAGCTCCCATCTGTTGGTCCTGGACAAGTGTTGAAAGATTTACTTCGCGCAAACGTCATTCCGACCGTTCGATTAACAGATATTTATCGCCAAGCGGAAGGTTCATCAATTATTTCGCTTGCCCATGCGATGAAAGATGGGCATATTCCAAATGATTTGACTTTGCCGCAAAAGGACCGTTCATTCATTCGATGCACAGGTGGACAAGTTGTAGACGTAGTAAAAAAAGTTGCTGAAAATGCGAAGCAAAAAGGGTATCGCGCCAAAGATGTACAAGTGCTTGCGCCGATGTATCGTGGACATGCAGGAATTGATCGGCTCAATGAGACGTTGCAACAACTGTTTAACCCAAAAGATGAACAAAAGCGAGAACTTGTTTTCGGCGATGTAACATATCGCGTCGGTGATAAAGTGCTACAACTTGTTAATCAGCCGGATGAAAATGTTTTTAATGGGGACATTGGTGAAATTGTTGCGATTTTTTACGCGAATGAAAACGTGGAAAAGCAAGACCTTGTCGTCGTTTCGTTCGATGGAAATGAAGTAACATATCCGAAACAAGAACTGCACCAAATTACACACGCTTATTGTTGTTCGATTCATAAATCGCAAGGAAGCGAATTTCCGATCGTCATTTTGCCGGTTGTAAAAAGTTATTATCGTATGCTTCGGCGCAATTTATTATACACAGCAGTGACGCGCAGTAAACAATACTTAATTTTATGTGGCGAAGAAGAAGCGTTCCAGCTCGGGGTGATGCGAACAGATGATGGAACGAGACAAACGACGTTATATGACAAATTAACAGCAATCATTTCGCCTGAACAGTCGTTGCTTCCGATGGAAGATGCAAACATCGGAATGGAAGGTGTTACCCCGTATGACTTCATGGAAAATGACATAACATAACGATGGACACGAACATGGGCACGCTTCTCTTCTGGATTGAACGTATGTTTTCGTAAAAAAATGCCAATGATAGAAGAAAAAACAAAAAGGAGCGTGCCTTTTTATGTTAAAGTGTCCGAATTGCCAAAGTAAAGATTTAGGGAAAATAGGAGCGAATCAGTATTATTGCTGGAATTGTTTTATTGAGCTAACCGTTCAAAAAGGGATGATTTATACGCATCAAGTAGAAGAAGATGGAACGCTCAGCTCGCTCGACGATTTATTTAGTGAACAAGAACGAACTTTGTCTTCGTAATGAAAGGAGAATGACGATGAATCGAACAATCGCTTCTTTAATTGCGATCGGTGCAGGGGTTGCTGCCTACCAATTAGCACAACGAAACGGCGGCATGAATATGCGCAATGTGAGGAAAGTCGGCAAACAAATGTTGCGCCCATTTATGTAACAACGAACGGCATCCTGCTTATAGGGTGCCGTTTTGTTGTATAACATCTCCCTTTTATTTTCACACTATATAAGTAAGGGAGGGATTGTTTTGGAACATCCGCATATCCACTTTTTCGTTCGCGTAACGAAAATGTTGCTCGTTGTCATTTTGATTTATTTCGTTGTGAAATTAAAGAACGTATGGCTACCATTTCTACATATGTTGATCAAATTAATTACACCGTTTCTCATCGCCGCGTTTATTACGTATTTGCTTCATCCAGTCGTCGAATATATTCATCGGCGTGGCATGCCGAGGGCGTTAGCGATTCTTTTTATTTATGCGTTATTTTTTGGGGGAGTCGGCTTCGCTATTTACAAAGGTACACCGCTATTTATTGCTCAGCTAGAAGACTTGAATAAAAGTTTGCCGATGTTTGTGCGCACGTATGAACAGTGGACAACGACTATTCACGAAGAGACGGCGACATGGCCTTACGATGTGCATAAACGGGTTGAAGCGTTGATAACAGAAGCGGAATCGTTTATTAGCGAAGCGGTAACAGGCACGATTATCGGGTTAAAACAGTGGATTAATCGTCTCATCGTCTTCTTTATTATCCCGTTTATCGCTTTTTACATGTTAAAAGATGTCGAACTTATTAAAAAAACAGCATGGGAGCTAACTCCGAACAAATGGCGTAAAAAAGGTGTTCAATTTTTGCGCGATGTTGATAAAACGCTCGGCGGGTATATTCGGGGGCAATTGTTCGTATGCTTGCTCATTGGGACAGCTGCCACGCTTTCGTTTTGGCTCATCGGCATGAAATATCCACTTTTGCTCGGCATCATTGTCGGTGTGACGAACGTCATCCCATATTTCGGCCCGATCATTGGCGCCATTCCAGCGGCCATCATTGCTGCGACGGTATCGATGAACATGTTGCTTCTTACTGTCGGCATCATCTTTGTTTTGCAGTTTATTGAAGGAAACATTTTATCTCCGCTTATCGTCGGGAAAAGTTTACATTTACATCCACTTATCATCATGTTTTCATTATTTGTCGGTGGAGAAGTTGGAGGGGTTCTCGGTTTAATTGTTGCTGTCCCTATCGTTGCCATTGCGAAGGCGACATTCCCCCACATTCGCTCGTTGAAAACGATGGCACATTGACAAAAAAAAGGGGCTTGTCTATAATTTTCACAAGAGTAATACATAAAAAAAACGATGAAGGATCGAGTATGTTACAGTCCATCTTAACGCGCTTTTGGCGCACAGAGAGGAATTTCCGCGGCTGAAAGAAATTCCAGATGAAGGGTAACAGAACGCTAATCCTGAGTGCAGGCAAACCCTGCCGACGAAGCCACGTTACGGCGGTTGAGGTGATGGACATCTGTCCATAAACAGGGTGGTACCGCGAGCAAGCTCTCGTCCCTGAGCAGGGATGGGAGTTTTTTATATTTTTAAGGGAGGAAGGAAACGTGAAAAAGCTAACATCTGCTCAAGTACGTCAAATGTTTTTAGACTTTTTTAAAGAAAAAGGTCACGCGGTTGAGCCGAGCGCATCGCTCGTCCCGATTGACGATCCATCGCTCTTATGGATCAATAGCGGCGTAGCGACGTTAAAAAAATATTTTGATGGCCGCGTCATTCCAGACAACCCGCGCATTTGCAACGCGCAAAAGTCGATTCGCACAAACGATATTGAAAACGTCGGAAAAACGGCGCGCCACCATACGTTTTTTGAAATGCTCGGAAACTTTTCTATCGGCGACTACTTTAAACGGGAAGCGATTCATTGGGCATGGGAGTTTTTAACGAGTGAAAAATGGATCGGTTTTGATCCAGACCGTCTTTCTGTGACGATTCACCCGGAAGATGAAGAAGCGTTCGATATTTGGCATAACGAAATCGGGTTGCCGGAAGAGCGAATTATTCGGTTAGAAGGAAACTTTTGGGATATTGGGGAAGGGCCGAGCGGGCCGAATACAGAAATTTTTTATGACCGCGGCGAACAATTTGGCAACGACCCGAACGACCCAGAATTATATCCAGGTGGAGAAAATGAACGTTATTTAGAAGTATGGAACCTCGTCTTTTCGCAATTTAACCATAATCCAGATGGCACGTACACTCCGCTGCCGAAGAAAAATATTGATACAGGTATGGGACTCGAGCGGATGTGCTCCATTTTACAAGACGTACCGACGAACTTTGATACGGATTTATTTATGCCGATCATTCGTGCAACAGAACAAATTTCAGGTGAGACGTATCGCACCGATGCAGAAAAAGACGTAGCATTTAAAGTAATTGCTGACCATATTCGTACCGTTACGTTTGCGATTGGCGATGGGGCGCTCCCGTCAAACGAAGGACGCGGGTACGTGTTGCGCCGTTTGTTGCGCCGTGCCGTTCGCTATGCGAAACAACTAAACATTCAACGTCCGTTTATGTACGAACTCGTTCCCGTTGTCGGTGAAATTATGGTTGACTATTACCCTGAAGTGAAAGAAAAGGCTGCGTTTATTCAAAAAGTGATTAAAAACGAAGAAGAGCGATTCCATGAAACGTTAAATGAAGGATTGGCGATTTTAGCGAGCGTCATTGAAAAAGAAAAAGCACGCGGCAGCGATACGATTAGCGGCGAAGACGTATTCCGCTTGTACGATACGTACGGTTTCCCTGTTGAATTAACGGAAGAGTACGCGGCGGAAGAAGGGATGAAAATTGACCATGACGGCTTTGAACGCGAGATGGAACGTCAACGCGAGCGCGCACGTGCAGCTCGTCAAGATGTCGATTCGATGCAAGTACAAGGCGGCGTATTAGGCGATATTAAAGTACAAAGTACGTTTGTCGGCTACGATCAACTTTCTGTTTCGTCTGTTGTTGAAGTGATCGTCAAAGACGGTCAACTTGTAAACGAAGTAAGCGAAGGGCAAGAGGCGCAAATCATGTTGCGTGAAACGCCGTTTTATGCAGAAAGCGGTGGACAAATTGCCGACCGCGGCTGGATTGAAGGGGAAACAGGAAAGGCGTACGTGAAAGACGTACAAAAAGCGCCAAACGGTCAACATTTGCATCATATTGTCGTTGAACATGGCACCATTCAAACGAACGGCACGTATACAGCGCGTGTCGATGAAGCTGCGCGCGTCGATATTGTAAAAAACCATACAGCAACGCATTTGTTGCATCAAGCATTAAAAGATGTGCTTGGCGTGCATGTCAACCAAGCAGGCTCACTCGTTGCGCCTGATCGTTTACGGTTTGACTTTACTCATTTCGGCCAAGTGAAACAAGAAGAACTTGAGCAAATTGAAGCAATCGTTAACGAACAAATTTGGAAAAACATCCCTGTTGTCATTGACTACAAGCCGCTTGATGAAGCGAAAGCGATGGGAGCAATGGCGTTATTTGGAGAAAAATATGGCGACATCGTACGCGTGGTACAAGTGGGTGATTATAGTTTAGAGCTTTGCGGCGGCTGCCACGTCAAAAATACAGCGGAAATCGGTTTATTTAAAATCGTTTCAGAGTCCGGTATTGGCGCTGGTACACGACGCATTGAAGCGGTGACAGGAAAAGCGGCGTATCGTTTAATGAACGATCAAATTGCATTATTAAAAGAAGCAGCGGAAAAACTAAAAACGAACCCGAAAGACGTATTAACGCGCATCGATACGTTAATGAACGATATGCGTGAATTACAGCGAGAAAACGAATCGCTTTCTGCCCGTTTAAGCCATATGGAAGCAGAAAACTTAGTAAACGAGGCGAAAGAAGTAAACGGCATTCGACTTGTCGCAAACAAAGTCAATAACGTAGATATGAACGGCTTGCGTGCGATGGTCGACGATTTAAAACAAAAATTAGGATCGGCAATCATTGTACTTGCTTCTGTACAACAAAATAAAGTAAACTTAATTGCCGGTGTAACAGACGATTTAATCGACCGCGGCTATCACGCAGGAAAGCTCATTAAAGAAGTGGCGACGCGTTGCGGCGGCGGTGGCGGTGGCCGAGCGGATATGGCGCAAGCAGGTGGAAAAGATGCGAATAAAGTAGACGAAGCACTTAAATTTGTCGAACAATGGGTAAAATCTGTTTAATAAACGATGGAAATCGTGTACAATGGATGTAAGGATGGATATACCAGATTTCATGGAACGTGAGAGTGGGGTGCAAAAGAACGGTGGGATCGTTTGATAACACGATGCAATTTAACTTCCCAGAAGAACCGATGGACGTCGACGTTCGGGAAGTGTTGCTTACCGTATACGACGCATTGCAAGAAAAAGGGTATAATCCGATTAACCAAATTGTCGGCTACTTATTGTCTGGTGATCCAGCTTACATCCCGCGTCATAAAGATGCCAGAAACTTAATTCGCAAAGTCGATCGCGACGAATTAATTGAAGAATTAGTGAAATCTTATTTACGAACACATCGTGAGGAATAGCGACATGCGTATTTTAGGGTTAGATGTTGGAACGAAAACGCTCGGCGTTGCCGTAAGCGATGAGTTAGGATGGACAGCCCAAGGCATCGAGACGATCCGCATTGATGAAGAAAGCGGGCAGTATGGTTTTGACCGTTTGCGGCAGCTCATTGAGCAATATGCGGTCGAAGAAATCGTCATCGGGTTTCCGAAAAATATGAACGGTACGATCGGACCGCGTGGTGAGGCGACAAAACGTTTTGCCGAACAAGTGAAACAGACGTTTTCACTCCCTGTCGTCTTATGGGATGAGAGATTATCCACGATGGCGGCAGAACGGATGTTGATCGCTGCGGACGTCAGTCGAAAAAAGCGAAAGCAAGTCATTGACAAAATGGCCGCAGTGATGATTTTACAGTCGTATTTAGACAATAAACAATTGAGGTGAACATGATGGAACACGGTGAAAAACACATTACGGTCGTCGATGAAGACGGCAACGAGCAACTTTGCGAAGTATTGTTTACATTTGAATCTGAAGAGTTTGGAAAATCTTACGTGTTGTACTATCCAATCGGTGCAGAAGAAGATGACAACGACGAAATTGAAATTCATGCTTCTTCTTTCATTCCAGGAGAAGACGGACAAGCAGGAGAACTGCAGCCGATCGAAACAGAAGAAGAATGGGATATGATTGAAGAAATGTTAAACACGTTCCTCGGCGAGGAAGAAGACGAAGAAGAGATGGAAGGATAAGGAGCTGACTGCACGTCAGCTTCTTTTTTTTATTTATGTCATGTCTTCATTTGTAGTATAATGTCAAAAGTGAGGGGAGGATGACGCATGTTACAAGAACATGAAGCGAAAACGGTGCGAAAAATTGTTTTATATATTACTGCACCTCTTTTATTCCTTATGATTGTTGCTTGCATTGGCTTGTTTGTATATATTCGTTCCGCGTTGCAGCCAGTCGATCCAGATGACCAAACACCTATTCAAGTAGACATTCCGATCGGCTCATCCGTATATACGATTGCCAACATATTAGAAAAAAACGGCGTAGTGAAAGATGCAACGATTTTTCGCTACTACGTAAAATTTAAAAACCATGCCGATTTTCAAGCCGGCCGTTATACGTTTACAAAAGCGATGACGTTAGGAGAAATTGCCGAACAACTGAAAACAGGAAAAGTCGTGAAGGAAGCGAAGCTGAAAATAACGATTCCAGAAGGAAAGCAGCTGACGCAAATTGCGACGATTATTTCGCAAAAAACAGGCTATTCCTCGCAAGACGTGATGGCGAAATTAACAAATCGTACGTACATTGAAGAGTTGATGAAAAAATATCCTACCGTTTTAACGGCTGATATGTTGAACAAAGATATTCGTTATGCGCTCGAAGGATATTTATTTCCCGCGACATATTCGTTTACAGAAGAAAAACCAAAGCTTGAAGAAATAATCGAAACGATGATTGCTAAAACGGAAGAAGTGTTAGCGAAATATGCAGAAGATATGGAAGCGCGCGGCATGACTGTTCATCAGCTATTGACGATGGCATCTTTAATTGAAGAAGAGGCGACCGAAAAGGCGGATCGTGAAAAAATCGCCAGCGTCTTTTACAATCGTCTTGAAAAAGGAATGCCGCTTCAAACGGACCCGACCGTTTTATATGCGCTCGGACAGCATAAATCGCGTGTATACTACAAAGACTTAGAAGTAAACTCGCCTTACAATACGTATATGTATAAAGGACTTCCGCCAGGGCCGATTGCAAACGCAGGCGAAATGTCGCTTCATGCGGCGCTTCATCC
>Ga0116210_1000987_pt1 | contig 23624 bp, 27 predicted proteins | sample TshhotsprinmetaG_FD_94483 | JGI IMG/M metagenome (GOLD analysis project Ga0116210, IMG submission 94483) | Hot spring microbial communities from South Africa to study Microbial Dark Matter (Phase II) - Tshipise hot spring metaG | ecosystem: Environmental > Aquatic > Thermal springs > Hot... | reverse complement strand
TGTATGGGAGCGAGCTCACAAAAGCGATGCGAGCAGCGAAAGGAGAGCAGGCGACATATGTGTATACCCGATTGAAAGATGTCATTAAAAAAGGTATTGCGCTCGGTTTTTTACATGAAAGTATCATTGAAAGTTGGTTGTTAGATGAAGCGACGTTGTAATTGGTCGTTACAAGAGCAAAGCACTTTCTTTATTCAGCTCGGCAAATTGCTTAGTAAAGGGTATTCTCTTGCTCAAGCTATTGAATTTTTGCAAATTCAACAACCTGTTGCCAAACAACGAGATTTAGATGATTGCATACATGCGTTACGAGGGGGGATGCCTATTCACGCTGCTTTTGCCCGTATGAAGTTTCATCATCATCTGTTAGGATATTTATTTTTTGCAGAACAACATGGACAACTTGCTCACGGATTCATCGAAGCCGGGGAAATCGGTCACATGAGAGCGCGTTACGTTGAACAAGTGAAACGTATCATGCGCTATCCGTTGTTTTTGTTCGGCTTTTGTGTGGTGATGTTTCTCATGTTTCAGCAAGTATTAGCTCCGCAGTTTTCTCAACTTCTTTCTTCGTTTCATGCTCGTTCTTCCTTTTCTACTTTCATTTTTGCTGTCGCTGTATGGCTTCCACGTATGCTTTTCGCTATGCTTATAATCGTTCTTTTTATCGTTTCATTTTACTTTCTTTTCGTTCGTTCATGGCCGATTTACAAGCAAATGGATTTGTTTATGAAATTGCCGTTCGTTCGTTCTTGGATTGTTTCCTTTCATACACAAGTGTTTGCTTTACAATTAAGTCACTTACTAAAAGGAGGACTATCCATTTATGAGGCGCTGCAAATCTTTATGCAACAGCCTCATCTCCCGTTATTGAAAGAAGAAGCAAAAATCATTCGACAACAGCTATGTGCAGGCGAAAAGCTGGACGAAATCATTCAGCGGCGGAAGTATTACGAAAAGGAGCTTCCCGTTGTCATTCGGCACGGTCAGTCGAATGGTGAATTAGTTCAAGAATTGTTTCATTACAGTCAATTTTCGTTACAAAAATTAGAAAATCGTATAAAAAAAATCGTGTATATCATTCAACCGTTGTTGCTCAGTTGTATCGGCATTTTTGTCATCTTCATGTATGTGGCTATGTTATGGCCCATTTTTCAACTGTTAAATCACATATAAAGGGGGATATACATGCGCAATGAAAAAGGATTTACGTTAATCGAAATGTTAATTGTGTTAATGGTTATTACCATTTTAATTTTAATTACGATTCCAAATGTGACAAAACATAACAGTATGATTAACAGTAAAGGGTGTTCCGCGTTTATAAAGATGGTTCAGTCTCAAGTGAAAGCATACGAAATGGAACACGGTTCAATTCCGACAGTGCAACAGCTAGTAGATGGAAAATATATCGAAAGCGACCGTTGTCCAAATGGAAAAGCGATCGTTATTACGAGTGAAGGGAACGTTTTACAAAGTGAATGAACGAGGGTTTACGTTAATCGAAATGTTAATTGTTCTTTTTATTGTGACAACGATCATGGCTTTTACCGTTCCACCACTTCAACAAACAGTAGCCGAGCGACAGTTACAATATTTTTTAGAACAGTTTAGCAACGACATGCTATATGCACAACAATATGCGATGAGTCGGAAAAAGACGGTCACGATTATATTTTATTTCGACACATGCCGCTATCAAGTGAAAGAAGGAGGGACGTTTGGGAAGGAATTGCTTGTTCGCTCCTTCCCGTCCCCTTTTCAATTTCAAATGGCTACATTATCTCCGCCGCTAATGTATTATTCAAATGGCAACATCAATAAGGCAGGAACATTGCTTGTTGCATACGGAAATAAAAAGTATAAAATCGTTTTTCAATTAGGGAAAGGACGATTGTATGCACAAAAATTGTAACGGTTTTACGTTTTTTGAACTGCTCGTTTCACTTAGTTTATGGGGCGGTTTGATCGCGATCATCGTCGCTAATTGGACAATTATTATGGTAGAGCGAGAAAATAAAAAGATCGAAACAATTGCGAATCAAATTTTATATGAGGCAATGATGAATGGACAGGTTGACAATGAAACGGTTATTGTCCGGGAAAACCATACATTTTCGCTGTTTACGCGATCGAATGAACGGTGCATCCGTTGGGAAGATAGATTGAAACGAACAAAAGAAAGATGTGAGCCATTGTTACAATGAAGAAAAGGGAAAAAGGTTTCACGTTAATTGAAGTATTGATGTCGCTAGCAGCTTTTTTTATTATTTTATCTTTATTGGTCACATTGTTTCATTTAGCATCGAATCATACGATAAAACACGGAAAGTTTCACTACTTTGAATGGCTTGTTTTTATTCAGCAAGCGAAAATGGAAGTAAGGGAATCAAAAGACGTTCGTATATACGGGACGGCCATTCAATTCGATAAATGGACAGGAGAACGCGTGACGTATGAAAAGTATGGAACTCTCATTCGTCGCCGCGTAAACGCCACAGGTCATGAAATTATGCTTCAATTTATTCAGCATGTACGTTACGAAAAAGAGCAGGGGGGGATTCGTATTCACGTGCTAACAGATAAGGGGGATTCGTATGAGGCGTTTATTCCGTTTTTTCGCTAACGTCGAAAATGAACGAGGTGTTATTTTTCCATTTACTATTATGTGCGCATTATTGATCAGCGCTCTTTTTCTTCATTCTGTCGCATTGTACAATACAGAAATACAGTTTTTCGAAGAAGAAAAAAAGTGGTATGAAGCAGATTATTTGATGAAACAGACGCTTTCTCATATGAAACAAACGCTTGCAAATGCACCGGAAAACGTGTCATCATTAAGCAAAACGGTATCATTTTCGTACGGTCAAGCGACATATACAGCAAAAAGAGGTAGTGAAGTTGTTTGGCTTGTCACTATATCATGTGTGACGAATGCGCAATTTCGGTATGACGTCCAATGTCAATTTGATGCATCCACAAACGACATAACCGAATGGAAAGAATTGTATTAGTGAGGGAGAGAAGATGAGAGCGATTTATTTAACAGGATTCATGGGAGCAGGGAAGACGACGGTTGGAAGACGATTAGGGGAAGTGTTAGGTGTCCCGGTCATTGATACAGATACGTACATCGAACAGCAAACTGGCAAGACGATTGCCCAAATTTTTTCGGAAGAAGGGGAAGGAACATTTCGGGCGTATGAACGGGAAATATTAAGACAGTTGCCAACAGAACATGTGATTGTTACGACAGGCGGTGGAATTGTCATTCAGGAAGAAAATCGTCAGTTTATGCGCGCCCATGGTATTGTCATTTACTTGCATTGTGAATTACATGAACTGTTTCGTCGTCTAGCTGATGATGCTACGCGGCCATTGATCATGAAAAATAAGCAGGAACAAATAAAAAAGTTATTTGAACAAAGACTCCCTTGGTATAAGGAAGCGCATATGACGATTGATACAACAAATCGCACGGTAGATGATATCGTACAAAGCATTGTGTTCATGCTTAAAACGCCTCATTTTTGACGATACTAGCGTTGAGGTGATGAGCGATGGCCGGAAACGACTACGTCAAATTTATGACGGAACAAGTTGTACGGTATTTAGATCAACCGAAGGAAGAACGGAAAAGAAAAAGACAGGAAAAGAAACAGTTAAAAAAACAACAAAAGCAGCCGTTCTTATATCGTTGGTTCGGTGTCATTCCATATGCAGTTATGCTTTTATTTAAGCGGAAATAAGGCTATGTTTAGCCTTATTTCGCTTCCAAATAAAATAGACCACCGTTAATGATAGAAATGTGAATGTTCGGCTCATATCTTTGGCGCAACGCTTCTTTCTCGCTTTCATATTCTTCTCTTTTTTCTTCTACACCTTCGTAAAAGTGTTGCAATAGCGCTAAATCTTCTTCCCAGCGTGCCCGCGCTTCGTTTGCCCACTCATGCGTTTCTGATGTAATGATGCGCTCGATGTACGCCTCAAGTCGCGCAAGGCCATGAATCGGTTTAATGAGCGGAGAAATCGTAAAGCAATAATCAGGTACAGTGGCGGCCCATTTTTTTTCTTTTAACACATCATAAAACGCCTCAACGATCGTTCCGCTAATAAGATGAATAGCTAACGACAATAAACGATCTTGTTTCCGATCGCATTCATATGAGATGAGTATGTTCACGTGAAGCCAAGGATGAAGCGCAACGGATCGTCCGCTTACTCGTTCGTAAAGGCGAACGAAACGGCCGTTCATTTTAGCAACAGAAAAAATTTGATGAAGGCGTGGGGAGCCAAAATGAATGTATTCCCCTTTTTCATGCGTAGATTGTTTTGTGATGAGCGATAGTTGCAACGGTTCGCCACTCGCGCCAATTCGTTCGACGTAATGCCAATAAAACGGGCGATTCATTAATTGTTTGTCCATGTCGACAGTCAATTGAACGCGTATATGCCCATCGCTGCGCTCTAAAACGGGACAATGGGTAGCCGCGAAAAAACGCTCGAGAAATGATTGAATATCATGTTGCTGCATGGGCGCCATCCTCCATATTTGTTAAAATTTCCACGACATTTTGCATTTTTATTTTAAGTTCCCCTTCGCTTTTCGACTGGGCAATGATCCGCTCGACATGATTTGAGAACGATGGAGATGTTAGTTTCATTAAAATATCGTCTAGTTCGCCAACGACCCGTTCAAACAAACGAATTTTTTCATATAGCAGCATAAATACATGTTCTTCGACCGTATGGCGCACGACGAAATTGTAAATGTTCACATCTTTTGTTTGACCGAGACGGTGAACGCGTCCGATTCGTTGTTCAAGACGCATGGGATTCCACGGCAAATCGTAGTTAATGACATGATTACAAAACTGTAAGTTAATCCCTTCCCCACCAGCTTCTGTGGCGATAAGCACTTGTGCGCGATGTTGGAATAACTCTTTCATCCAATCTTTTTTACTTCGTTTAAACCCACCGCGAAACGGTACGGAAGAAATGCCGTGTTGTTTGAAAAACCATTGTAAATACAATTGTGTCGCTCGATACTCCGTAAACACAATGACTTTATCATTTATTTTTTGAATGAGTTCAAGCGCTTTTTTTGCTTTTGTATGTTCGGTGATATCGTTCATCTTTTGTAGTAATGTACCGATCGTTGCTTCTATGTTAGGTTGTCGTTCAAGCATTCCTTTTAACGTACAAAAAAGCGCTTCTTTACTGCTGCATATTTCACGCAGCAAAGTAATGTGTGATAACGATGCATCTGAAAAAAGAGGTTGTGCGCGTTTTAATTGTTGAATGGCCTCATATACGTTTCGCTCCGCTTCGGAAAAATCGATAAAAACTGTTTCAACATGCCGTTTTGTCCATTCAATTCCTGTATCATGGCGACGATGACGAATCATCACTTTGCGAATAAGCTCTTTCAAATGAGCATCATCATGTAGCGTACGCAATTTTCCGTATCTTTTTTGAAATTGTTCAGCATTTCCTAAATGCCCCGGTTTTAACAGAGAGACGAGATGGAAAATTTCTTCAACACGGTTTTGAATCGGTGTTGCCGTTAACAATAAGCAAAATTTCTTTTTCAATCCTTGAACGAATTCATAGTTTTTCGTTTTATTGTTTTTTAATTTATGCGCTTCATCAATAATGACAATATCATAAGCTTGCTCGTAAATGATTTCTCGATGGGGGCTTTTTTTCGCTGTATCAATCGATGAAACGACGACGTCGCATTGCTCCCATACGTAACTTTTCTTTTGGGCAACGGCAGGAATAAAAAATTTTTCATTTAATTCTTGCACCCACTGTGAAACGAGTGAAGCAGGAACGAGAATAAGCGCTTTTTTTACAAGACCGCGAATCATATATTCTTTTAAAATTAATCCAGCTTCAATTGTTTTTCCGAGTCCGACCTCATCAGCTAAAATGGCTTTCCCGTTCATTTCTTCGACAACTTGGCGCGCCACTTCATATTGATGAGGTAAAATTGTCATATGCGGCAAATGTTTTGGAGCTTGTAGCCCATCAAACTGAGGAATAGCTAAAGCCTCGGCAGCTTCGCGTGCCAGTTCGTACAATTCCCAGTTTGCCCACGGGCCATCGCGTTCCATGCGCGTAATAAATTCATCCTTCCAACTTCTCTCCCAATGTATTGTAACGTTCATAATTATCCCTCATTTCCCGAACATTTTTTGTTTAAATTTCGTTTAATTTACGTATTTTATTTATAAAAAGATGTTGCGACAAACGAGAAGTTATAAGATAATAAAAAACGTAAGAAAGTTTGTAAAATTATTTTATTTATACGTTTACGTGTAGTTTGGCACAAGGAAGACAATTGTATACAGGCGGATGACAACAAGGGGAGAGACTACGAGATGTAGCGCCGAAGGAGCAAGTGGAAACACGAATCTCTCAGGCAAAAGAACTCTTGTTTGACGCGGCTCTGGAGAGCGTTCACGCATGTGAACCACCCACGAGGACACCTATGCATATAGGGAAACTTTCAGGTGAAAGGACAGAGACTACCATATGACAATATGGGGGTCGTCTGTCTTTTTTTATGAACAAGGAGGGAGCATATGTTAAAAAGAACGCCGTTATTTCCTTTGTACGTAGAGCATGGCGCAAAAACGATTGATTTCGGTGGTTGGGAATTGCCGGTGCAGTTTTCAAGCATTAAAGAAGAACATGAGGCAGTAAGAACGAGAGCAGGATTATTTGACGTGTCACATATGGGCGAATTTGAAGTGAAGGGGAAGGATAGTCTTCCTTTTTTACAAAAAATGATGACAAACGATGTTGCCAAATTAACGGACGGTCGCGCCCAATATACGCTCATGTGTTATGAAGATGGCGGAACGGTTGATGATTTGTTGATTTATAAAAAGGCCGACGATCATTATCTCCTTGTAGTGAATGCTGCAAATATTGAAAAAGACTTTGCATGGCTTCAGGAGCATGTGTTTGGTGATGTGGAAGTCGTCAACGTTTCCGACGATATCGCACAATTAGCGCTTCAAGGACCGCTTGCTGAGAAAGTATTACAAACATTAACAGCTACTGATTTGTCTGCAATGAAATTTTTCTCTTTTGCTGATGGTATACGTGTTGCTGGGGTTGAAGCGCTCGTATCGCGGACAGGATATACAGGGGAGGATGGATTTGAGATATATTGTCGGGCAGAAGATGCACAAACCGTTTGGCGCACCATTTTAGAGGCAGGAAGAGAAGAAGGGGTAATTCCGTGCGGACTTGGTGCGCGTGATACGCTTCGCTTTGAAGCATGCTTGCCGCTTTATGGGCAAGAGTTGGCAAGTGACATTACGCCGATTGAAGCCGGGCTTGGATTTGCGGTCAAAACGAATAAAGACGTCGACTTTTTCGGAAAAGAAGTATTGAAAAAACAAAAGGAAGAAGGAACGGCACGCAAGCTCGTCGGTATTGAAATGATTGACAAAGGCATTCCGCGTCACGGATATGCGGTATATGTAAACGGAGAACAAGTTGGGGTCGTGACGACAGGAACGCAATCGCCAACATTGAAAAAAAATATCGGTTTAGCACTGCTTTCAACAACATATACCGCGCTTCATACAGAAGTGGAAGTCGATATTCGCGGAAAACGATTAAAAGCGAAAGTGGTGGCGACACCGTTTTATAAGCGCACAAAATAATGTGAGGAGAGAGAGTCATGCTTCATCGTTATTTGCCAATGACGGAAGAGGATAAACAACAAATGCTACAAACGATCGGGGTACAGTCCATTGATGAACTGTTTGCAGATATCCCTGAAAGCGTCCGTTTTCAAGGGGAGTATAACATTAAGCGAGCCAAATCAGAGCCGGAGTTAATGAAAGAACTCATGGCACTGGCGGCGAAAAACGTCGACATTAAGACGCATCCTTCATTTTTAGGTGCAGGGGTGTACGACCACTACATTCCAACGATCGTTGATCACGTGATTTCACGTTCAGAATTTTATACTGCCTATACACCGTATCAACCGGAAATTTCGCAAGGTGAGCTACAAGCCATTTTTGAATTTCAAACGATGATTTGTGAGCTGACGGGTATGGATGTCGCGAATTCATCGATGTATGATGGCGGAACAGCGCTAGCTGAAGCTGCGTTATTAAGCGCCGCGCATACGAAAAAGAAAAAAGTGTTGTTATCTAGCGCAGTACATCCAGAATATCGCGAGGTTGTGAAAACATACGCCAAAGGTCCGGGGCTAGAAGTGGTAGAAATTCCGTATGAAAACGGTGTGACAAACATTAGAGTGCTACAAGAAGAGATGGATGAAGATGTGGCATGTGTCATCGTACAATATCCGAACTTTTTTGGACAAATTGAACCGTTAAAGGACATTGAGCCAATCGCTCATGCACATAAAGGAATGTTTGTTGTCGCAAGCAATCCGCTTGCTCTAGGAATATTGACACCACCTGGTCAGTTCGGGGCAGACATCGTTGTTGGCGATGCACAAGTCTTTGGCATTCCAACGCAATTTGGCGGTCCGCATTGCGGTTATTTTGCAGTAAAATCGGCGCTCATGCGCAAAATTCCAGGGCGTCTCGTCGGACAAACGACAGATGAAGAAGGACGCCGTGGTTTTGTGTTGACGTTACAAGCGCGCGAACAACACATTCGCCGCGATAAAGCAACATCAAATATTTGCTCTAACCAAGCGTTAAATGCGCTCGCTGCATCGGTAGCCATGACCGCCCTCGGCAAACGTGGCGTCAAAGAAATGGCGACGATGAACATTCAAAAAGCGCACTATGCGAAAGAAGCATTCGTAAACGCTGGTTTTCATGTCGTGTTTTCAGGGCCGTTTTTCAATGAGTTTGTCGTCCGTCTAAACAAACCGGTAGCAGAAGTAAATAAAAAGCTATTGGAGAAAGGAATCATCGGAGGCTATGACCTTGGCCGTGATTATGCGGAACTGCAACATTGTATGTTAATTGCGGTAACGGAATTGCGGGCGAAAGAAGAAATTGACATTATTGTAAAAGAATTGGGGGATTATCATGCATAAAGACCAACCGCTTATTTTTGAGTTAAGCAAGCCGGGACGCATAGGGTACAGCTTGCCCGAGCTAGATGTACCGGCGATCGACGTCGCACAAGTGATTCCAAACGATTACATTCGCCAAGAAGAAGCAGACCTCCCAGAAGTATCAGAGCTTGACATTATGCGCCATTATACAGCGTTATCCAAACGCAATCATGGAGTCGATTCTGGCTTCTATCCGCTTGGGTCTTGTACGATGAAATATAACCCGAAAATAAACGAAAATGTTGCCCGTTTTGCTGGATTTGCCCACATTCATCCGCTTCAGCCGGAAGAAACGGTACAAGGGGCACTTGAATTAATGTATGACTTACAGGAACATTTGAAAGAAATTACCGGTATGGATGCGGTGACGTTGCAACCAGCAGCTGGCGCGCACGGCGAATGGACAGGGCTTATGATGATTCATGCCTATCATGAAGCAAACGGTGATTACAACCGAACGAAAGTCATCGTCCCTGATACAGCCCATGGAACAAACCCTGCTTCAGCAACGGTGGCGGGATTTGAAACGGTCACGGTCAAATCGACAGAAGAAGGGCTCGTTGATTTAGACGATTTACGTCGCGTTGTCGGCCCGGATACAGCAGCACTCATGCTTACAAACCCAAACACGCTCGGATTATTTGAAGAAAACATTTTAGAAATGGCAGAAATCGTGCATGCTGCAGGTGGAAAGTTGTACTATGACGGTGCGAATTTAAACGCGGTGTTAAGTAAAGCAAGACCAGGGGACATGGGCTTTGATGTCGTGCATTTAAACCTTCATAAAACATTTACCGGTCCGCATGGTGGCGGCGGTCCCGGTTCAGGTCCAGTTGGTGTGAAGGCTGAGCTCATTCCATTTTTACCAAAGCCAACAGTCGAAAAAGGAGAAAACGGCTACTATTTCGACTATGACAGACCGCAAGCGATCGGACGTGTGAAGCCGTTTTATGGCAACTTCGGCATTAACGTTCGCGCCTATACGTACATTCGCTCGATGGGTCCAGACGGCTTAAAGGCTGTAACAGAATATGCGGTATTAAACGCAAACTACATGATGCGCCGCTTAGCGGAATATTACGATTTGCCATACAACCGTCATTGCAAACACGAATTTGTCTTGTCAGGCAAGCGACAAAAGAAATTAGGAGTGCGCACGCTTGATATCGCCAAGCGTTTGCTTGATTTCGGATATCATCCGCCGACGATTTACTTCCCGTTGATCGTCGAAGAGTGCATGATGATCGAGCCGACAGAAACCGAGTCTAAAGAAACGCTCGATGCCTTCATTGATGCGATGATTCAAATCGCAAAAGAAGCGGAGGAAACGCCGGAAATCGTTCAAGAAGCGCCTCATACAACGGTTGTGAAACGTCTAGATGAAACAACTGCTGCCCGCAAGCCCATTTTACGCTATCAAAAATAAAGTGCCAAGCATTTTTGCTTGGCACCTTATTTTTTCTTCACTTTTCCTGTCCACATTTTGAAGCCACCTTTTAAGTGGTATAAGTCACGATATCCTTTTCGGTATAGCATTTGGGCAGCGCGGCCGCTGCGGAGTCCGCTTTGGCAATATAAATAAATCGGTTGATCTTTACGCAATTCCTTCATGCGGAAACGAAGCTGTGAAAACGGAATATTGCGCGCCCCTAAAATATGACCAGCAGCATATTCATCTGGTTCACGCACGTCGATGAGTTGTGCTTTTCGGTAGCCGGCCCGAAATTCTTCTTCCGTAAGCGTCGTAACCACTTTCTTTTGGTAAAAGTATGTAATGACCGCGTACACAATAATTGCTCCGAGAATAATAAGAACCGTTGTCATGATGCCCCTCCTTTTTTTCATCGTTGCCACGTCTATTATATAAATGTTTTGGACAAGAAGCAAAGCATTTTCCATTGACTTATGACGTTTGGTACACTATAAAATGATAGAGGAAAGGGTGGGGTAGATGGAAAAAGAAGTATGGCGATTCATTGACTCAGGCAATTGTTCCCCAGCGTTTAACATGGCGCTTGATGAGGCGCTATTGGAATGGCATAGTGAAGGGAAAATTCCACCAACGATCCGTTTTTACGGTTGGAATCCACCGACGCTTTCAATTGGATATTTTCAAAAAGTTGAAAAAGAAATCGATATGGAAGCAGTAAAGACGTATGGACTTGGCTTTGTCAGACGGCCAACAGGTGGACGGGGCGTGCTTCACGATCGAGAGTTGACGTATAGTGTGATTGTGTCAGAGGCGCATCCAGCCATGCCGCAAACGGTGACGGAAGCGTATCGCGTCATTTCGCAAGGCATTTTAGAAGGTTTTCGCTTTTTGGGCCTTGATGCGTATTTTGCTGTACCGAAGACAGAAGAAGAAAAAGCGGATTTGAAAAACCCACGTTCGGCCGTTTGCTTCGATGCTCCTTCTTGGTATGAGCTCGTCGTCGAAGGAAGAAAAGTGGCAGGGAGCGCACAAACGCGACAAAAAGGCGTCATTTTACAGCATGGCTCCATTTTATTGGATTTAGACGAGGAGATGCTGTTTCGTTTGTTTAAATATCCGAATGAGCGAGTTAAAGAGAGATTGCGACAAAATTTTAAACATAAGGCGGTCGCCATCAACGAGTTAACGGGGCGCAACGTGACAATCGATGAGGCGAAAGAAGCATTTTTTAAAGGTTTTGAAAAAGGTTTGAACATTCAGCTTGAGCGGTACGAATTAACCGATGATGAGCTTTCTTACGTTCAGCAATTGGCAAGAAATAAATATGAAACGGATGAATGGAATTTTAAACGATAAATTTTCCTCTTGACAAACAAAAAACACTTGACTTAATTATCAATATGTAGTATGTGTTTTGTAAAAAATCATACTACATATTGATTTTTTTATTGATTCTTGTTGTCGATATATGGTAGTTTAATGTAGTAAGATTATGTTGGTAGAGGAGAGGTAAACATGACGGTTGCGTTTTCTGAAAAAATGATAGTGAATGTGGACAAGTTGAACGAAGACATTCGCCTGTTTCCGCAAGTGCACCCGATTACTCCTGAGATGCACATTACATATAAAGGTGTGTCACGTTTAGTTATGCTCGATCGTTATTCGTTCAAAGATACGGAAAAGTTGACGTTAAGCGTCGGTGATTTTGTCGTTTTGACGGTAAAGGAAGATCCGAAGTTTCCGGCGCGTGGTCTTGGATTTATTGTCGAGCTTGACTGGGAAAAGAAAAAGGCGCATGTACTTGTTGAGGAAGAGTATCGCCATGTGTTGGAAGGAGAAGAGGCGAAAACAGGGATCGTTGTTCGCTCTCTCGATGTCATTGAAAAGCCGTTAGAAATTTATTATGAACAAATTGCGAAGCGGAACGCAACCGGGCTCGCTGCGGTGGAACAAACAGAAGAAAAGCGGCAAGAGTGGTTTGAAAAATTTTATGAACAGCTCGTCAACCTTCATTTTGTTCCAGCTGGTCGCGTATTGTACGGTGCAGGTTCTGGAACAGAAGTGACGTACTTTAACTGTTATGTCATGCCATTTGTGAAAGATTCGCGCGAAGGCATTTCTGAGCATCGCAAACAGGTGATGGAAATCATGAGCCGCGGCGGCGGTGTAGGAACGAACGGTTCTACCCTTCGTCCACGTAACACACTCGCGCGCGGAGTGAACGGAAAATCGTCCGGGTCCGTATCATGGCTTGACGACATCGCAAAATTAACCCATCTTGTCGAACAAGGTGGTAGTCGCAGGGGCGCACAAATGATTATGTTAGCCGATTGGCATCCGGACATTATTGAATTCATCATTTCCAAAATGCAAAATCCGCGCATTTTACGCTATTTACTTGAAAATACGGAAGACGAAGGCATTCAAAAAGCAGCGAAAGAAAAATTAAAATTTACGCCACTTACTGAACAAGAACGCGCAATGTATCAAGGGATTGTTAATTATAAAAACATCCCGGGGTACGGCGGGTTCACGGAAAAAATCATTAAAGATGCGGAAGAAAAGTTGCGCACAGGTGGCACGTATAGCGTCCACAATCCAGACTTTTTAACAGGAGCGAACATTTCTGTTTGTTTAACGAAAGAGTTTATGGAAGCGGTAGAGAAAGATGAAGAGTATGAATTGCGCTTTCCAGATGTTGAGACGTATTCGGAAGAAGAAATGCGCATCTACAACGAAAAATGGCATGAAGTCGGCGATGTGCGCGAATGGGAGAAAATGGGCTATCGCGTTCGTGTTTACCGGAAAATTCGTGCGCGCGAGCTATGGAAACTCATTAACATTTGCGCAACGTATTCTGCCGAACCAGGTATTTTCTTTATCGACAACGCCAACGACATGACGAATGCAAGAGCGTACGGACAAAAAGTTGTTGCAACAAATCCGTGTGGTGAATAGTTTGCCTCACGTAAAAAACTGCGGAATGAAGCAGGAACCCTGAGATGGGAACCTGAACCGAAGGCTGAGCCTAAAAACTCAGTCAGGGGCAACGCATACGGAGTGAACCTGTCTAAAAAGGCAGAATATAATCTCCGCAAGAGGCCGCAGCATTACACACGCTTTTTGCAAGGACGGTGTACTGCCGGATGAATAGGGGATATGCCGGATTTTACAGAGGTTTTTATTTGAGAAGTTCTTATGAATATGCATATGCCAAATATTTAGATTATCATTCAATTCAATGGGGCTACGAGGATCAAGTTTTTGATCTAGGTTATAGGTTATATAAACCAGACTTCTTTATTTACGATAATAATGGGAATGTTTGCAGAATAGTGGAAGTTAAATCAAGGAACAAGAAGGAGATAGAAAAGGCTTTAAATGATTTAACTGAAATTCATCGTAAATATGGCATTGAATGTGAGCTAGTTTCTTATGAGAAACTGCGAGTAATCTATGAACATTTGCCTTTTACGTTGACGGGTACTATCGAAGAATGGATAAATTCAAATGAGACTACTATTAGTAAAGTCGCTTTTGGTAGTTTAAACGGTCATTACAGTATGAAGCATCGAGAGGATACAAAGAAAAAAATTGGTGAACATACAAAGAAATTGTGGGAAACTGATAGCTATGCAAAGCAAAGAATGTTAGAAGGTTTAAGAAAGTCTGGATTATCACAAAAAGGAAAGATTAAAATTCCTAGGGAAAAAAGGGTTTGCAAGAACTGCGGTGACTGCTTCACTGTAATAAAAACTTCATCAAGAAAATTTTGTAGTCAATCTTGTGCTGGGAAGAATGCAATAAAAAAAGCGACTGAAGTGTACGTTAGTAAAAGGGAGATATTACATGTCGAAATAAGAGATTACACTATTCAATGGTCGAAACTAAATAAAGAGATTGTTCTCAATGCTAAGTGGAATAAAGTTAGTACAGTTATTGCCCCATTATTAAATGAAATTCACGATTTGTTTGGAGTAAAGGATCTTAGAGTGATTTCAAAAGCTGTTTTCGGAAAAGATTTAGGGAGAAAAGAACTTCTTAAGTTTATGAAAAGCGTGTGTAATGAAAACGTATGCTGAGCTAACGGGAAATGAACCGTTAGAGCTATCGGATAAAAAGCCGATAGGGTAACATAAGCTGGAACAACCACTCGCACCTTATTCTGTGTGCAATTTAGCCGCGATTAATTTGGCAAATATGGTCGATAAAGAAAAGAAGGTCGTTGATTATGAAAAATTAAAGCGTACGGTTGAAGTTGGCGTCCGTATGCAAGATAACGTGATTGACGCAACCCCGTATTTCCTTGAAGAAAATAAAAAGCAAGCGCTTGGGGAGCGTCGCATCGGTCTTGGCGTCATGGGACTAGCTGACTTACTTATTTATTGTGAAAAAGAGTATGGCTCCGAAGAAGGGAATCAGTTAGTTGATGAGCTGTTTAAAACGATCGCAACAACGGCATATCGGGCGTCGATTGAACTTGCCAAAGAGAAAGGAAGTTTTCCGTTTTTAGTTGGCGAAACAGAAGAAGAAACGATGAAGTTGCGCGAAGCGTTTATTCACACCGGTTATATGAAAAACATGCCGGAAGATATTCGTCAAGATATTTTAAAATACGGTATTCGTAACTCGCATTTATTAACGGTTGCTCCGACCGGGTCCACAGGGACGATGGTTGGCGTGTCCACAGGGCTAGAACCATATTTTTCGTTTTCTTATTATCGAAGTGGTCGTCTTGGTAAGTTTATTGAGGTAAAAGCGGATATCGTCCAAGAATATTTGGACAAACATCCAGAAGCAGATCCAAATCACTTGCCGCATTGGTTTGTGACAGCGATGGATTTATCGCCAGAAGCTCATGCAGACGTGCAATGCATCATCCAACGCTGGGTTGATTCTAGCCTCTCGAAAACAGTGAATGCCCCGCGAGGCTATACGGTGGAGCAAGTACAAAAGGTGTATGAGCGATTATGGCGAGGTGGTGCAAAGGGCGGCACAGTTTATGTCGATGGTAGCCGTGACGCGCAAGTATTGACATTAAAAGCAGAAGAAAATGTGGTCGAGGAGCAGCTTGAATTAATTCCAGAAGAGCCGAAAAAACGAGCGGTGGCGCTTGTTGAAACGATTCCAGATTTGCGTGCAACGGATGTGACGATTGGATCGGAAGTTGGCAACATTTGTCCGGTATGTCGCGAAGGAACAGTTGAAGAAATTGGTGGTTGCAACACATGCACAAGTTGCGGTGCTCAATTAAAATGCGGCTTGTAATGTAAAAAGGGACGGAAAAATCCGTTCCTTTTTCTTTTATGCCGGATAACAAAAATTGCATTTCATCACCTCATAACAATCAACCATACTAACATTGAGGTGATTGGATGAAGCCATTTATTCCACAGCTTGTTTATTTTGAACGTGAGGCGCTTGACTACCCTCTTGGGCGAGAACTAAAGGAAAAATTTCAAAGGATGAATATCGACATTCGCGAAACAACATCCCACAATCAAGTGCGCGGTATCCCAGGGGATACAGAGCTTCAACAATATCGCAATGCCAAATCAACACTCGTTGTCGGCGTCAGGCGTACCTTGAAGTTTGATACGTCCAAGCCATCAGCAGAATACGCCATTCCCCTCGCGACAGGCTGTATGGGTCATTGCCATTACTGTTATTTACAAACGACGCTTGGAAGTAAACCATACATTCGCGTATACGTAAACCTTGATGATATTTTTGCCCAAGCGAAAAAATATATTGACGAGCGTGCTCCAGAAATTACGCGCTTTGAAGCAGCATGTACATCAGATATTGTCGGCATCGACCATTTGACGCATGCGTTAAAAAAAGCGATCGAATTCATTGGAGAGACGGAATACGGTCGGCTTCGTTTTGTCACAAAATATGAACACGTCGACCATTTGCTTGATGCGAAGCATAACGGAAAAACGCGCTTTCGCTTTAGCGTCAATTCCCGTTATGTCATCCAAAACTTTGAACCAGGAACGTCCTCATTTGATGCGCGGCTAGAGGCAGCGCGAAAAGTGGCCCATGCCGGTTATCCGCTCGGTTTTATCGTTGCTCCCATTTACATGCATGACGGGTGGGAAGAAGGGTATTTTGAGCTATTGGAGCGGTTGCATACGCATTTACAAGGCATTGACCTAACGAATTTAACGTTTGAATTAATTCAACATCGCTTCACCAAGCCTGCGAAAGCAGTCATTCAAAAAAGGTACCCGAAAACGAAGCTAGATCTTGATGAGACGAAACGAAAATATAAATGGGGGCGATATGGCATCGGAAAGTATGTATATATAGACGAAGACGCAACACGATTGCATGACACGATCCAATCTTATATTGAACAATTTTTCCCTGAAGCAACAATTGAATATTTTACGTAAATAGTTGTCATGCTTGGTAAACATGTTATAATCATAATGATTGCGATGTTTGTTTAGGAGGGGAACGTATGCCAACACCAAGCATGGAAGATTATATTGAACAAATTTATATATTAATTGAAGAAAAAGGGTACGCCCGTGTATCAGATATTGCCGAAGCGTTATCTGTTCATCCCTCCTCTGTGACAAAAATGGTTCAAAAACTTGATAAAGATGAATATTTAGTATATGAAAAATACAGAGGGCTTGTATTAACGCCAAAAGGTAAAAAAATTGGCAAGCGGCTCGTGTATCGCCATGAACTGCTTGAGCAATTTATGCGTCTTATCGGTGTAGCTGAAGAAAACATTTATCGCGATGTCGAGGGAATTGAACATCATTTAAGCTGGAATGCGATCGATCGCATTGGCGATTTAGTACAATATTTTGAGGAAGACGAATCACGTCTTGAGGCGCTTCGCAACATTCAAAAACAAAACGAGCAAGAACAGGCATAAACGCTTGTTCTTTTTTGTTTTTTTATGCTCAATGTGCTCCTTATTCTCATACATATATGGCGAGGGGGGAGGAGCGTGGAAATCGATGGCGTGTTTTCGGGTGGCGGCGTAAAAGGATTTGCGTTAATTGGGGCATATGAAGCTATTGAAGAAAAAGGATTTCGTTTTAAGCGGCTCGCCGGTACGAGCGCTGGGGCACTCGTTGCTTCGTTTATTGCGGCTGGATTTACAAGTAAAGAAATATTAAACATGATGGAAGAGATGAATTTAACAGATTTTCTTGATGAGCGACAGACGATCATTCCTTATGCCTGGTTAAAATGGCTTCTTCTTTATTGGAAAATGGGGCTTTATAAAGGGGAAAAACTTGAGCAGTGGGTAGCCGAACAGCTTAGTAAAAAAGGGGTGTACACGTTTGCTGATTTGCCCCATGAACGATTGCGTGTTGTCGCTTCGGATTTAACGAACGGAACGATACTTATTTTGCCGGATGATTTACCGAAGTACGGCATTGATCCTCTTCGTTTCCCAGTCGCAAAGGCAGTAAGAATGAGCGTTGGCATTCCTTACTTTTTTGAACCTGTGCGATTAAAGACAGAAGAAGGAAAGCATATTGTCGTAGATGGTGGATTGTTAAGCAATTTTCCTATTTTCTTATTTGACGAAGAGCGAAAAAAAAGACCCGTTCTCGGCATAAAATTGAGCGCAAGGCAAGGACAAAAAGCAAAGAAGAAAATTCATAATGCGATTGAATTGTATGAAGCGTTGTTTCAAACGATGCGCGAGGCACACGATGAACGATATATTTCACGCCGTCATGAAAAAAACATTATTTTTCTTCCTGTAAAACATGTTGTCGCAACAGATTTTTCGATGACAGATGAAGAAAAAAAGAAGCTCATTTCGTTTGGAAAAGAGCGGACGGAACAATTTTTAAAAACATGGACGTATTAAACGTATGAAAGAAAAAAATCGGGTCAAAAAGAGGCCCGATTTTTTTTCTTTCCTTTTTTGCCTTCAATTACTGTTAAATGGGTGGCGTGCTTTTTCTTTAAAGCGTTTGGGCGCGGTTGTTTTTTCGACGTCGGCTTCGTTTTTTGATGGTGGAGTTTTTTCGATTGTTTAACCGCTTTTTGATACGAATGATCGAAACGCTGTCTTTGTATCCATTTGTATATGGCGTAAAAAACAGCTACGATGAGCACGATGATCATCGCTTGTTTCAACAATTGAATTGGATCGTTCCATAAGCGATAAGTAAAACCAAATATAGCGAATACAATAAGCAAAGTAATAAGTGGGAATGGGCGCCGACGCAATCGATCCACCTCCTTTATCGTTACACCACTTCTTCTTGCTGTTTCGTCGCTTCTCCCTCTAATTCGAGCAACCGTTGAAATGATGCGATTGCTACTTCCACTTGATCATCAGTCGGTTCTTTCGTGGTGAGTAGTTGCAACCATAAACCTGGGTAACCGAGCCAGCGTAATACAGGAACATGCCGTAACGCATTCGTTGCTTGAAGTACCTCAAAAGACAACCCGAGTACGACAGGAATGAGCGCTAATCGGTTCAATACTCGCACCCAAAGCGGCTCTGTTGGCACGAACATGTAAACGAATACGCCGATGAGAACGGTGAATAAAATGAAGCTACTACCGCAACGATAATGAAGGCGCGATTGTTGTTGCACATGTTCAACCGTCAGCGGCAAACCATGTTCGTAGGCATTAATTACTTTATGTTCTGCTCCGTGATATTGAAACAGTCGTTTGACAAGTGGTGTGAGCGAAATAAAGTAAATATAACCTAAAAGTAAAAGAAGCTTAAAAAAACCTTCAACGAGAATTTGAGCCATATTTGATGAAAAAATCGGTCTCGTTAACTCGGCTAAAAATACGGGAATAAGTGTGAAAATAAATTTCCCAAATAGAAACGATAAAACACCGATTAGCGCAACGCCTAAAATCATCGTCCATTTAGACGGCGCTTCCGCTTGCAAAGTTTCGTCTTCATGTGGATCAAGATCATATCTCTCACTTGAAAACTGCAAATGTTTTGACCCGTTTGCGCTTGCTTGAATAATCGCAAAAATGCCGCGAAGAAACGGAATTTTTTTCAATGAAGCAAGCGTCTTGTTTGTTTGGCGCGGAACGTGAAAATATTCTATCGACCCGTCTTTTCGACGAATAGCTGTGACGGAATGATTGCGCCCTGCAAACATCACACCTTCAATGACTGCTTGCCCGCCGTATGCGTTTTTGTTCATGAGAAGACACCAACCTATTTTCTTTTTTCTTATATTCTACAAGAAAACGATAAAAACCTCTAGGTCGATGTATCGTTTGTATTCGTATTGTTGCCAAAAATGAGAAACAATACACATGAGATCTAACATTTTGGACAAGATAAAAACGGAGGTGATTGCTGTGCAAACAAAAACGAAACAGGACGCACAACTCGAACAAAACAAAAGGGAAAAGCCAATGCCTGTGTTAGCAAAAGTCGCATTGATCGGTTTTATTGGAGGTGTGTTTTGGAGCTTTCTCGCATATTGTGCTTATTTTTTTCATTTTACAGAAGTGGCGCCAAATTTCATTTTGCAGCCATGGGCAGTCGGTGATTGGAAAAACGGGGCGCTCGGTCAGACGATCGCCGTGTTGTGTATCGGATTCGCTTCCGTCATCGCTGCATTCGCATATTACGCTTTTTTTAAAAATAAGCAAGGCATTTGGCCAGGCATCGCTTTCGGTCTCGCACTATGGGTTCTCGTATTTTACGTACTAAATCCCATATTCCCTCAATTAAAAGCTGTTCCGCAACTTGAACGAAACACCGTTGTAACAATGGTATGCTTTTACATTTTATATGGTGTATTCATCGGATATTCCATTTCTTTTGAAGTGGCGGAGATGAGGCGACAAAAACAGGCTCATGTGGTAAAATAACCTCATATATGTTACAAGCAAAGGGGGGAGAGGGGGAATGATTCGATTCCTCCTTTTAAACGGTCCAAACTTAAACCGTCTCGGCATGAGAGAGCCGCACATTTACGGACATACGACACTTGCGCAACTAGAAAAACAGTTAACGGAATTTGCAGGTGAATACGGGGCGGAATTAACGTGTTATCAAAGCAATTATGAAGGGGCGTTAATTGACCAAATTCATCGGGCGGAATCGTTATATGACGGCATTATTTTTAATCCAGGAGCGTTTACGCATTATAGCTACGCTTTGCGCGACGCTATTGCGAGCGTGAAAACGCCCGTTATTGAAGTACATATTTCAAACATTCATGCGCGGGAGCCGTTTCGCCACCACTCTGTCATCGCTCCTGTGACGGCGGGACAAATTGTCGGACTTGGTGTGAACGGATACCGATTGGCGATTTTAGCGTTGCTCGATATGGTTGAAGGGAAGGGGAAATCATAGTGGAACAATTGAAAAAACTTCGTGAACAATTTTCAGCGTATGGGATTGACGGTTTTCTTATTACAAACGAATATAACCGTCGCTATATGACAAATTTTACAGGCACAGCAGGCGTTGCTTTAATTAGCGAAACAGATGCGGTATTTATTACGGACTTTCGCTATGTCGAACAGGCGACGCGACAAATTGAAGGATATGAAATTGTCCAACATACGCAAACGCTTATTGAAGAAGTAGCAAAACAAGTGGACCGATTAGGCATCAAAAAGCTTGGTTTTGAACAAGATGACATGTCGTATGCGACGTTTTCATCATATGCGAAAACAGTAAAAGCAACGCTCGTTCCCGTTTCCGGTGCGGTTGAAAAGTTACGCTTGATTAAGTCGGAAGCAGAGATTAAGATATTAAAGGAAGCAGCCGAGATTGCCGATGCCGCCTTTCGTCATATTCTTGATTTTATTCGCCCGGGTGTGCGCGAAATGGACGTGGCGAATGAGCTAGAGTTTTTTATGCGCAAACAAGGGGCAACGAGTTCATCGTTCGATATTATCGTTGCATCTGGTGTGCGTTCAGCGTTGCCTCATGGGGTGGCAACAAATAAAGTCATTGAAAAAGGCGAGCTCGTCACGCTTGATTTTGGCGCATATTACAATGGGTATTGCTCGGACATTACGAGAACGATCGCAGTTGGGGATGTAAGCGACGAGCTAAAGCGTATATATGACGTCGTGTTGCAAGCGCAGCTTCGCGGTGTTGAACATATTCGTCCAGGGATGACAGGCCGAGAGGCAGATGCGCTTACGCGCGATTACATTTCTGCTTGCGGATTCGGTGAATATTTTGGTCATTCAACAGGCCATGGGCTCGGCATGGAAGTACATGAAATGCCGGCGCTGTCGATGCGTTCGGATACCGTGCTAGAGCCGGGGATGGTTGTGACGGTTGAACCGGGTATTTACATAGCGGGATTAGGCGGTGTTCGCATTGAAGATGACATCGTCATTACAGAAAACGGCAATGAACGGCTCACTCTTTCGCCAAAAGAACTGATCATTTTATAGACGGTAGGAGGAAATGAACATGATTTCAGTAAACGATTTTCGCACAGGTTTAACGATTGAAGTAGATGGTGACATTTGGCGTGTCATCGAGTTCCAACACGTCAAGCCAGGAAAAGGAGCTGCGTTCGTTCGTTCTAAACTTCGTAACTTGCGTACAGGAGCGATCCAAGAGAAAACATTCCGCGCAGGTGAGAAAGTAAGCAAAGCACAAATTGACAATCGCAAAATGCAATATTTATATGCAAACGGCGATCAGCACGTGTTCATGGATATGGAATCATATGAGCAAATTGAGCTTCCGGCTAAACAAATTGAGCACGAATTGAAGTTTTTAAAAGAAAACATGGAAGTGTTCATTATGATGTACCAAGGCGAAACGATTGGTGTCGAATTGCCAAACACAGTTGAATTAAAAGTCGTTGAAACAGAGCCAGGCATTAAAGGAGACACCGCATCAGGTGGCTCAAAACCAGCGACATTAGAAACAGGTCTTGTCGTTCAAGTGCCATTCTTCGTCAACGAAGGCGATGTGTTAATTATTAATACAACAGACGGCACATACGTATCACGTGCATAATAAAAAGAATCGTCCTGCGAAAAAGCAGGGCGATTTTTTATTTGTACATCCCCCACAAATTTTTCTTTCTATACTTCTGAATCGTCCCATTTCTGCATACGTTGTACTAGCACCGTTGTACGAGGAGGATGCAATGAAAATTGATGCAGCTGTTTGGACGATGGCGGGTTTACGGTTTTTATCTGCGGCGATTGAATTAAGTGCAGCAATTGTTATGTTGTCGCTTAATGATGTAAAAAAGGCGATTGCGGTCAATACATTGCTTGCGGTTGTCGGTCCGACCATTTTTTTCGTTGTTATGATGGTTGGGCTTGTTGCGGTAGCAAATGAATTATCTTTATTTAAATTCATATGGATCGGCGCTGGGGTTGTATGTATATTGGTAGGTATTTATGTCGTGAAATGAGGGGGGAGAGGATGAAAGTAGTGTTCGATATGTTGCCTAAGGCGCTCGTTGATGCGATCCAACTGTTGCCAGTTGCTGTGCAGATTAACACGATCGAGGAAATTCGTATCCGTATTCATCGACCGCTTGAAATTATCGCGAGCGGGAGGTCGTACATATGTCCACATGTCGTACAAATGGAAGAAGGGATGGAACTATTGAATAAATTAAGCCAATACTCTCTTTATGCGATCGAAGAAGAATTAAAAAAAGGGTACATTACCATTCAAGGCGGACACCGGGTCGGTTTAGCTGGAAAAGTGATTACAGACGGTGGAAAAGTTAAGGCGATTCGGCAAGTGACGTCGTTTAACATTCGCATAGCTCGGCAACAGATTGGTATCGCTTCCCCCCTTCTTCCTTATTTGTATGATCGTCGATGGCTTAATACGATCATCATTGGCGCTCCACAAACAGGAAAAACAACGCTACTGCGTGACATTGCTCGGATCATCAGCACAGGGGTAACAGAGAAGCATATTGCCCCGAGAAAAGTCGGTATCGTCGATGAACGTTCAGAAATTGCTGGTTGTGTCAAAGGTATCCCACAATTTACATTCGGTTATCGCATCGATGTGCTCGATGCGTGTCCAAAGGCAGAGGGGATGATGATGATGATTCGTTCCATGAGCCCGGACGTTCTTGTTGTTGATGAAATTGGGAGCGAAGCAGATTGTATCGCGATTTTAGAAGCGGTTCATGCAGG
>Ga0116210_1000984_pt1 | contig 23632 bp, 19 predicted proteins | sample TshhotsprinmetaG_FD_94483 | JGI IMG/M metagenome (GOLD analysis project Ga0116210, IMG submission 94483) | Hot spring microbial communities from South Africa to study Microbial Dark Matter (Phase II) - Tshipise hot spring metaG | ecosystem: Environmental > Aquatic > Thermal springs > Hot... | reverse complement strand
TGTACCCCCAGATGAACCCCACAGCCACAGTGTTGAGAACTACCGGAATGAAAAAAATTGTCTTGAAAGTGCTTTCGAACTTGGGTTGCAGGTAGAGGAAATACCCAATCATGAATCCAAATACAACCTGAAAAAAGGTCGTCACTACCATGAAAATGAGGGAAGCTTGTACGGATTGCCAGAAAATCCTATCCCGAAACACGGAAAGGTAATTGTCGAACCCCACGAATACGCGCCGTTCCAGAGAGACCCAACGGTACATACTGAGAACAAGCCCCTGAATTACAGGCGACAGCACAAAGAGCGCGTAATATAAAAGTCCTGGAAGAAGGAAAACTGCAATGGCTAGATTTTTCGCACGCTTGTTGATCATATTTCTTACCCTTTGATCGCCCCTACTGTCATGCCCCGAACGATCTTTTCCTTCATGATCGCGTAGAAAAGGACGTTTGGAATGCAAGCGATGAGGAGTCCCGCGCAAAGGATTGTATACTCGGTGGTCCATTCAGTGATGAACCCCATTAAACCAATGGGTAAAGTCTTTACCAGAGGGCGACTCAACATCAACATGGCGATAAGCAATTCGTTCCAAGCGGCCAATGCAGATAGGATGGTCACTGTAACGATTCCATCTGCGGACAACGGTAGGATGATACGAGAAAAAACCGTGTAGTACGTAGCCCCATCGATGATGGCGCACTCCTCCAACTCTTTTGGAATAGTTACCATGAAGCTTTCCAAGATAAATACCGAAACCGGAATTCGAAAGGCCGCATAAATGACTCCCAGGTACACGAGATTGTTCATCATGTTGAGTTTCATGGCCGTTATGTATAGAGGGATCACGGCGGCATGGATGGGAATCATCATTCCCGCGATGATGAGATAATAGAAGAATCGTTTTAGTTTAAACTGGAATCTAGATACCGCGTAGGCTATCGTCACAGAGGCCACCACGGAGAAAAAGATCGAGGAAGCGGTAGCTATCACGGAATTGAAGAAGTAAAGACCTATCTTCCCTCCTACCCAGGCAACAACATAGTTTTTCCAGAGGAACTCTCGCGGTAGCCCCCATATATTTTGGGAAAGGTCTGCCTGACTCTTCAGGGAAGTGACGAGCAGCCAGAAAAGAGGCAATAGAATTACCAACGTATTGAACACAAGAACCCCATAAACGCATGCCCGGCCCCCTTGAGATCCTATTTTCAATTGGGATCTAATGATAGGCTCTTTACGTGACGTTATCGCAGTGGTGCCGCCCATAGGCCATCCTGTTTATTTTTGAGCGCCTATAGGTGCGCTAGACCTACAGGCACTCACTCATCAAAACTACCAACTCAACCAAATATCTAAAACCTTTACTTAGCTGTTTTCAGGTACTCCTCCGCCACCCTCTGTACCTCTGCCACAGCTTTCTCCACGGTAAACTCACCCGAGATGATTCCCGGCATCGCGGTCTTCTTGATGGCTAGGTCCACGGCGGGTGGCGCCCAGGTATCCATGGAGGGCGCGAATCCCTTGGCAGTCTGGAACGCGTCGTACAACTGCTTCATCACGGCTGGGAAGGGCGACCAGTCGAAATCTCCCAATCTGCCGGCAGGAAGGAACGGCATGGCTCCCCCTTTCTTCGTGACCGCCTTCCAGAACTCTGGATCGACCATGATCTTAAGCCAATCGGCACAGTTTTCGATTTGCTCTTTCGTCTGATTCGAAGCAATGATGTATCCCACGATCGTTCCACCCACGTTTATTCCCGGAGTTGCCTCTGGCATATCCGTCATAGGAGGTAGATCTGCCCTTTGTACTTTCTTGATGAACTCTGGTCCACCGACAGAAAGAAAGTTCAACGGTTTCCAGGCACCTTCATAGTACATGGCTACTTGGCCGCGAGCGAACATCTGGTCTGCTTCATTGGCACTTAACCCAAGCACTCCGGGCGGAAACGCCTCTGCTTTTACCAGCTCGGCAAACTTAGCCATCGCTTTCGGGAATCCATACGCGGGATCGTTCCATTTGTTCATGGCAGATCCCATGGCAAGTTCATTCGCTTTCTGCAGAGAGGTGGTTCGGATCAACAGAGCCGAAGCCATCCAAGCGAAGCGCATGTCTTTGCCGCCCGTAACCAGCAGGTACAACCCTTTGGAACGAGCCTCCTTGGCCAATGCGAGCAGTTCATCCCATGTCTTGGGTAACTTCCACCCATATTTATCAAAGATCTCTTTGTTATAAAACAAGCCGTCCATGCTCGCTTCATGGGGGACGGACATCAACCGTCCATCCTTATATCTGGAACCTTCCAGAATCGTTTCGCTGTACCAGCGACGGAACTCGGGGTGTTTGGGGTTGTCATAGATAGGTCGCCAATCCACGATCTTGTTGTCCTTCATGAACTCCCTCATATAATTCAATACACACCAGGAAGTGCTAGGTGGATTTCCAGCAGCGAATTCTACGGTAAGCTTCGTACGAATCTGAGCCGTAGGCTGGGCGTCAATGAATACCGTAACTCCAGGATGCGTCTTACTGAACTCCTTCGCTTTCTCCTGCATCAGTTCGTACTGGGCGCTTCCTGCCGTACTAGGAACTAAAAACCGCAATTCGTGTGGTTTCACTGTCTCCTTGCTTCCACCTGCAAAGGCACTTGATAACAAAACAGCAAGAAGACAGATAAAGGAAACGGTTCTTTTCATACCTACCTCCTATCTCAGATTTTGTATCTGTTAGAATATCGTTATAACACTGCTATAGCGATTTGTCAATGAAATATAGACAGATTCTACTCTTCATGGTATCTTTGAATACATGAATAAAACTAGCAGAAAGATTTCTTCCACCGAACACGCTTATCAGATCATCAAGAATCATATCTTGTCCCACAAGCTTGCCCCTGGAACCCGGTTGACGAGCAGGAAATTGGCCGAGCTGACGGGGGTCAGTATCATTCCTGTTCTCCATGCTTTACAAAGATTGGACAACGAAGGACTGATCGAGACTGTTCCGGGCTGGGGATCCCGAGTGATAAACCTAGATGAAGAAACGATTCGAGATAAATACTATCTGCGGGAAGCGATCGAATGTCAGGTCGTTCGGATCCTTGCGAAGAAGATCACTGAGCCACAAAAGAACGAATTACTGAACCTTGCCCGCGAAATTGACAAAGCCGGAGCTGTGTCGCCCATAAAAAATACCTATTGGAAGAAGGAGTACGAATTCCATCTTACCCTTGCACGGTTCGCGGGAAGCAAATCCCTCTACAAAGAAATCCAGAAGATCAACCTGTTTCGGTTCTTCCACCGCTCGAAAGAGGGTTTGCTTTTATCCGGTAGCACCCTACCTCCCGATCATCACCAAAAAATCGTACAGGCCATTCTTACAGGAGATCCAGACGTCGCAGAAAAAGCCATGCGAAACCATATCCATCACTCTTCTCACCGCATCTTCAATAATGGTAACGAAATATAGAATAGGAGGACAGAATGGTGCGTGATGAGCATTATAAGGTTCTTTCTTATTACGAAGATCTGCGAGTAGCGGACGTTCGGGATGGAATGGATGTTCTATTCCGTCATCACTATGGATCGATGGATCCTTCCATCCGCCCCCTCTTTCGAACGCGGGTTTGTGGGATCGCCCGAACCGTTAGATATGTACCTTACCAGGGGGAACTACCCTATCGAATGGACGCGGAAACCTACTATAAAGAATGGATTCCGAACTATTATCGCACTATTTGTCCGTACCCTTGGATCGATACAATCCGTGAGGGTGACTTTATAGTGATCGATCAATCAGAAAGGAACGTAGGCCTCATGGGTTCGGAAAATACTCTTGCGTGCATCGCGAAAGGCGCGAGGGGATTCGTGTCCAACGGCGGCGTTCGCGACACGGATGAAATCATTCTCCAAAAAGTTCCTTTCTGGTCCAAGTACTGCAGCCAGACGAACGTGATCGGACGTTTACAATTCGACGCGATGGATGTTCCCGTGTCGGTCGGTGGGGTTGTCGTGCATCCAGGGGATGTGATCGTAGCCGACGGGGATGGAGTGATCGTCGTGCCGTTCATGATCGCGCCAGAAGTCGCTCAGTACGCCCAACGGGAGCATGCCCAGGACAAGAAGAACCGTAAAGCCCACTATGAAAAACTGGGATGGAAGGAAGATGAAACAGTGAGGTAAGGGTATGAAAGCGCTTGTGTTGGAACCGAATCGAACCCTCAGTTTACGGGATATAGAGATCCAAGAAACATTAGGGCCGAGGGATGTTCGAATCGCTATACGCAATGTTGGGATCTGTGGAAGCGATATCCATTACTATCGACATGGTCAGATTGGTCCCTTCGTTGTTAAGGAGCCGATGGTCCTAGGACATGAAGCTTCCGGTGTAGTTCTCGAGACGGGTAAAGAGGTAACCCATTTGAAACCCGGGGACCGGGTGTGCATGGAGCCAGGGATCCCCAATCCCAATAGTCGACCTACCCGGTTGGGAATGTACAACCTGGATCCTGAGGTCCGGTTTTGGGCGACCCCTCCCGTGCATGGGGTCCTTCGCCCAACCGTGGTACATCCCGCTGACTTTACCTTTCGGCTACCGGACAATGTTTCCTTTGCCGAAGGAGCCATGGTAGAACCCCTTGCCGTTGGGTTATACGCCGCCACCAAGGCCCAAATCCGTCCAGGGGATACAGCGGTTGTCCTCGGTGCGGGAACGATTGGAATACTCACCGCTCTTTCCGCCCTTGCGGGCGGCTGCAGTCAGATCATTCTGGCAGATCCCGTGCAGCAGAAACTAGATCTTGCGGCTCGACTAGGTTCCATTGTTCCCGTGAACATTCATACCCATTCGCTGAAGGAAGTAGTACAGGACTGGACGGGAGGATGGGGCGCGGATATCATCTTCGAAGCGAGTGGCAACGAAGAAGCCGCAAGCTCTGTGTTCGACTTGGTATGTCCCGGCGGGCGAGTCGTCTTTATAGGAATGCCAGGGAAAGCGATCCCCTACGATGTCGTGGCCGCTCAAATCAAAGAAGCCCGCGTGGAACACATCTTTCGCTACGCCCACATGTATCCGAAAGCTCTTGCCCTCCTTGCAAGTGGTAAGATCCCGTTGAAGCCTCTCATTACGGATATCTTTCCCTTTGAGAAGAGCATCGAAGCCATGAAATGGGCTCTTCACATGCCTCCTACTTCGATCAAGGCGCAGATAGAGCTTCCATCGGATCTATAGACTCGAGAACCGCGGATTCTTTAGAATAATGACAGTTGCGGATCCTTGGGTCGTTTCTTTCCCTGCTCTTCCAACCGGTGAAGAAGTTCTTCCTCGATGGCCTGTAGATAGGGACTGGGTTCCAAGCGATACTCCCGTCCGAAAAGGAACCGTCGCTTGGCCCGCGTGAGGAACAAGTACTTTTTCGCCCGGGTCATGCCCACGTAGAAAAGCCGGCGCTCTTCCTCCAGATCATCTTCTCTCACCTTCGTTCCCGTGTTCCCAGAGCTTACTTCTTTTCCTTTCTGGAAAGGATTCACTTGGAGGTCCGATCGGTTGAAAAGCGTGTACGGTAGAAGCCCATCCTCGCATCCTGTTAAAAACACACAGTCGAACTCCAACCCCTTTACCCCATGGATGGTGGATAGGGTAACCCGGGTGGTTCTGTAGGGAAGATCGTCCTGAGCGGATCGAAGCGCGACACGACAGAGAAACTCAGCGAGGGGTTCGTGCGGCCACTCCGGAATCGATGCGGTGAACCCAAGCACTTCGATTAAGTTCAACAGTAGATCTCTCGCGCTCAATTCCCGGAAAGGAGGAATGGTCTGTGAAAGGGCTATTTCATCCCTAGAAGGTGTTATTCGGCCCTGGACCAGTTGGTTCAGGAGTTCTTCCGGAGTTCCCGGGAAGGAACTCTCCTTCTGACGGTAAAGAGCCTGTAATCGCTCGACCGATAGCTCCCTCAAGTATGGGTTTGTCGGATAACAAAGATACCTGGCAAGGTCTAGAAAAAAAGCGCCTGGCTCTTCCCGGAACGAGCTCTGTTCCCCAACCCGCACGTAGGGGATCGCGTGATCATGGAAGGCTTTCTGTAGGATTTCCATCTGATGGGAGGTCCTGCAGAGGACAGCTATTTCACCTAAATCGCATCCTTCGGAAAAATCGTCCGCCATCCCTGAATCAATGGAAAAGAACCTAATTCCACCGGTAAGGGCTTCGATAGTACGGGCCACGAACTCCGCTTCCGAGGCATCGCTCGGATGCTCGGAAACTCGTATTTTTACATCACTAGGAATCCCTGAACGCAGAGGCTCTCTTTCTTCCTTTCCACTGCTTTCTAGCACTTGAAAAGACGCTTTAAGTACAGCATCGGGACACCGGTAACTAGTGGAAAGGCTCAGCACCGTCGCGTGGGGATAATCGGTCGTGAACTGTCGAATGAACCGCACGTCCGCTCCCCGGAACCCGTAGATGGCCTGGTTCGGATCGCCAATCACGGTGAGGTTCGCCTTTCCATCCGGAGCAAGTAGACGGAGGAGACGGTACTGGAGCTCGTTCACGTCCTGGTACTCGTCCACGAAGATATGCGCGTACCGCTGCCGCAGGGTCTCCCGCACCCCTCTTTCCTCCTCAAGGAGGGTCACGGGGAGCTCTAGTAGATCTTCTAAGTCGAAAGCATTGAGCCTTCTAAGGGTTTCCTTGTAGAGAGAGTTGGCATTGGGCTTTTTTTTCTCCTGTTCATCCAGAAAGGTTCGCAGGATCCGCTCACGGTCTTCCTCCCAGAGAAGGAGGAAATCCTCTGTTCGGCCGAAGCGATGGCAGAACTCCCGTAGAATCGTGAGGCCAAAAGAGTGAAAGGTGCCAATCCATACGGACCTGTTTGGATCGCTACTATTCGTGGAACGGATAGGACCCTCCCCTCCCCTAAGAATCCTTTGGAGACGATCTCTCATTTCTTCCGCCGCTTTGTTGGTAAAGGTAAGGGCCAGGATTCGTTCGGGCGGTATTCCTTTCTCGATCAGGTGGGCGATCCGATGGGTCAGCGTGTTCGTTTTTCCGGTTCCAGGCCCGGCTAAAATCAGTAAGGGCCCTTCTCCATGTTCCACCGCCCTCCGTTGTTCTGGGTTCAACCGGGAAAAGGAGTCTAGAGGCCCGGCGCTTCCAGGTTCCGACTGTTGTGGTTCGCCCGTTCGGAGTTTTTGGAGACTCGTCTTGGCCCCTCCCGTTGCTGCTTTCAGAGCGGATAGTTCCCGGATATCGAAGTCCAGTAGGTCCCGCGGTCGGGGAGCCTCTTCCTTACTCTCGATTTCTTCCATGAGGGGGAAAAGAGTCTTTTCACGCTCGGATCGAATAGACGCCCCTTTCCCTTCTGAGCTAGACGCGGAAAACACCCTCACCCGGCCGTACTCTCCATCGTAGCCCTCCTCCACGTAGACCCTCCGTTCCCGCATCCGACGGATTCCCTCGGCCAGGGAAGCTCCGCCCTTTCGGGCAACCTGTTCGAGAGGCGCATCGGCAAGGATCCATAATTCGGGCCCAAGCGAACTAATTAATTCCCCATACTTCCCTTCCACCGCTCGGCTTGCGGGGCCCATTCCTAAAAGCTCCGATAAAATCTCCCTTAAAGGGACGAGAGAAACAAAATATGTTCGTCGAGGTCGTTCCTCCAGGTTCGTTCGATCCGCTAAGGCAATCACCCGGTTCATCACCCCCACGGTAAGGGGTTTACCGCAGACAGGACAAAGCCCTCCTATCCGCGCGGTTTCCACGGGGTTCAGCGCCACACCGCACTTTCGGTGTCCATCAAAGTGGTACTTACCCTCCTGGGGGAAAAACTCGATGGTGCCGAGGAACCCTTTCTCCTCCCCTTCCAGCCCGCCGGCGGCTTCCGGGGAAAAGGGATGCCCTGCGCGGCCCGGTATACCGTCTCCCAGTAGCCAGGCGCCCTCTACCCCCTCGAAAGAGGGGCTCCCTGCGCGCGGTGTTTCCCTAGCCCCCCCATCCTCCCCACGCGGGAGGATGGGCCCCCGTCCAGCTTCTACCCCCGAGCTTTCCCGCCCCTTACCAGCCGCCTCCCGTAGCGCGACGGTAAGGGCCGAATAGGAAAGTTCCGTGTCGAACCGGTTCGCTTCCCTACCTAAGTGTTCCGGGGAATGGGCGTCGGAGTTAGACACGATAGCGTAGGAATCGAGGCTTGAGCAGAGCCAGTTCATGGGGGGATCGCTGGAAAGGCCTGTTTCTATCGCGAATATATGATCTGCCAAGTCTCGGTAGGCTTCCTGTATGGAATCGAACCCCGATTTGGAGCCTAGAGCGGAGAACCAGGGGGTCCAGATGTGAGCGGGAATCAGAACGCAGGCGGCATCGGCCTCCAGAACGATCTCCAATAGGTCCCGGGAATCGATACCCAGGATAGGCCTGCCGTCGGAGTTCAGGTTCCCTAACCGATCTAAGGTTCCTCGTATTCTATCCACCGATTGGAAGTTTGGCGCGAGGATCACGTGGTGCACTTTGCGGACCCTCCCACCCACGGAATAGATGGTGCTGATCTCCGCCGAAAGGATAAAGCGGGTCTGCGCGGGCACATCTAATCCTTCCACCTCGGTGGGTTGAGGGATCTCTTGAAGGGTAGGGTCCTGCGCTGCCTGTCGCTGGATATCTGGAGAGAGAACAAAGAACCCCTCTTCCGCAGGGATAAATTTCTCCTTCAGTTCCGCGAGCCAACCGGGATGGGTAAAATCTCCGGTCCCGATCACCCCTAGGCCCTTTGCCCGCGCCCAGCGGTCCAAGACTTCAGGCACAAGTCGGCTACTCGTGGCGCGAGAAAAGCGGGAGTGGATATGCAAGTCGGCGTAGAAGCGCATCTTGGGGATGTAGTTTAGAACAGAAGGGATACAATGTTAAGCCTTCTGGGAATGATAGGAGAATGGCAAAGTCCTCGTCAAGGTCTCAAACGAAGGGCGCATCCTCTTGAGCGAAATCACTCCACCTTAAGCTTTAACACCCCTCCGGTTCCCGATCTATCGTCAACCCGCACGGACAAGGTCCCCGAAGTTGCCGCAATAGCGCAAGACTCTGGGTCGTTCTTCGTGGCGGAGGTGGCCGCGGGTGGGCCCGTAAAGCTATCCCCCTGGAACACGAAGAGATCGAAGTTGTGGTGAAAATAGGACGTGAAATCCGAGACCGTAACGGTGTAGGTCCTTCCGGGGGTCATGTCAAAGGAATAATAACTGGAACTGCCCCCGACCAGGCAGTAGTTGTCTTTGGCGGTCTATAGGTATACGGGGATCCGTTCCGTGCCCTCATCCCGCACTACCTCGATCCGGAAGCCAGTGTTCGACCCCATGGCCTTGAGATACAAAAAAGACCCCGTAGCGGTTACGGGAGGGGAGGATACCGAGGTCATGAACGTATCGGTATAGACCTCGGCCGTCACCCCGGCGCTAGTATTTACGTAATAGGCGGAGCCTCTGGTCACGGGAACCCGATAGTAGCTCTCCGTGTTGACCGAACCGAAATCGACCTCCCCCTCCACAAGGTCCGCTGGTTCCTCCGCCGTTCCTTCGTTGGGCCATGTCCCCGATGTCGCCCCGCTGTGGGACCAAACGGTTACCTTGAACACCGCCCCGGCCGCGTTAAGTTTATGCCCCGTGGGACCGCCGTCGACCACGAAATAATAGTACCCTGGTCCCGATCCATAGAGAGACTCGTTGGCCCTGCGTCCATAGGAAGAACGACTCTCCTCCGTGGTAAAGGTAGAGTCGTTCCCGTATCCAATGAGATCCACGTCATCCGATAGCCCCGTCAGGTTGACTCCAAGGAAGGTGCCAGCTGCAGTCATGTAATAATAGCTCTTCCCCTTCCCTATCTGTTTGGTATAGGTGATACCCCCTATGCTTGACTCTAAAAACACTGGAGCGGTTTTACTTCCTTCGGATCCACTATACACGGCACCCGATAGGTCGGATAGGGCGCAGGAGGCTCCCGAGGTCATTTCCCCCGCGGAGTTCTTGGTGTAAACGACGAAGCAGGTCGCTCCCGATGGAATGATGGTATCAGGTGGGAAGAACCGGGTGTGGTCGCTTCCCGTGGCCGCGAACTCGGCGATGGCGGGCGCGCCTACGAGCTTTACCCCCGAACCAGTTCCCCAGCGCAGGACATAGTGAGTCACGTCGCTTTCATCCGTGGCCTTAGTGATGGACAGAAGCCCCGCGACTTCGCCGGACCCGGCGTCGAGGTCCTCGAAGGTTACGGCTGAAGCAGCGTGAACGGGCACCCCGGGAAGGGCGGGGGATTCCGTTTTGGTATCGTCGCCGGATGGGAATAACATGCAGGAAAAGGATACTAAGAGTATCAGCAAGGTTGACACGACAAACGCTGACACACCATCAGAAATCTTTTTCGAGTCTAAAGAACCTAATTCTTTCGACATGGAGTACCTCCTCTTTATCGAGGGGCCTGACAAAGGACTGTACCGGAAAGGAATTTCATGCACAGATGGCTCAACGAAGGTAGAAGCGCTTTAACACGGAGGGGATCGGTCCGCCCGGAACATCGGTTGCGGATTGCTAATTCAAGTTTAACACAGGGATGAGGGATTTCAAAAGGAAAGAAATGCGTCTTTGGAATGCCCTCCCGCGGATTATTCCGAGGACTACTCCATTTATTTAGACTCTTTTTCCAGAAGGCTTCATGCGGGAGTTCTCTGGTGGGGCAGGAAAGGGAATAGAATGCTTGGAATCGGCCTTCATCTCTTTTTTCAGCTTTTTTGCAAGGGATCTAAAAATATCCTATACTAGTGAATGGCCTGCCTATTTTTCCTCCGAAGTATCTCAGTTCAAAGGAGGATAATTCCATGAACTTTATAATCGGCAAGAAGATTCTTTTCCTCGCGACTGCAGTTCTATCCATACTACTTCTCTCGATGAGTTGCGCTTCCTCTGGAGCCGGGGACGCAACTGTCACAGATGGAGGAACAGGAACCGGCAGTGGTACGGGTACGGACGTAGGCACGGAAACTGACGGAACCGGTACCGGAGAAAGCCTACCTCCCCCGGATATTAAGGGGTTATGGGTCGTGGAGTTTTCTCCTGCCGTGCAATACGACGAATCCTCGAACCTGACGGACAGGGTCCTGATAGAGATCGACGCGACGAACTTCAACTTGTACTTTTTCAACAAGACCAATCAGGTAGGAGGTCAGAAATGCACCTATACCCAGACCACAGCGGCCATCACATTGACCACAATTAAAAACTGGGACCCGACGAACTTCTGGGTTGACGCGACGGCCCAGAGGACTTTCACATACCTATACGCGGAAACCTATATGGACCTACAGCTCCCCATCGGAACAAACGCCCGGACGTACAAAAAACCTCCGTTTGGGTTCGATAACGACCTTATTCATGAATGGGAATACGATCCAAATATTCAAGGTTCCCTACGACCCAAATATCAAAGAGCGTACGAAATCCAGTTCATTGTGGGAGCAGGAGAGACCCATCCTTACACATGGCATGAATACACTGGGCAAAGCCAGGATGTGTATAGTCAAGGAACCCTCAAGACCTGCGGGGAATACATACTGATGCAATGGGAACACACAGGGGAGAATTACGACATCCCCGTGGACAAGCTATCCTTCCGGAAGTACTCTAAATCCGGTTCCGGTTCGACCATGCTTCTGACAGTGGATGGGGAAAATGGTACCTACGTGTTAAAGATATCTCAATAATTTCCCCTTCTACCCTTGAAGAAAAGCTAGGGGTCCGCAAGGACCCCTAGCTCTATCCCTTCGAGCCTATCTAACAGGATAGGGTGGAATCTTTTAACTTATCTTCTGGATGCCACAAGTTCTTCCCAGGACTGCCGCAATACTTGTTCCTGTGGTTTCCCCGGGTGGAGAGTAAAGTTGCCTTCCGAGAAGGTAAAGGACCCCAACTTCCCGCTTGTGGAAGTCTCTCTCTTGAAATAACCGGAAGCGTTTCCCGTGACTCCCCAGGACGTCCCGTTTTCGGAAAGGCTATTGTCGATCCATAGTTCATACGTGCCATCGCTCTGGAGATGGATTGAAACGAAGGAGTCCTCTGTGCTCCAGGAACCCAAAAGCTCCGCAGGGCGGGAGAAGGAAACCTTAGTAAGGGTGACTTGGGAGTTGTTGGGAATCGCGAAGGGGATCGTGACCGTGAGATTCGAACCGCTTAAGGTGAAGGGGAATCGAGGATAATCACTCAAGTCATTGATCCAGTTGGAAGAAAGATCCTCCGTCGTCCACACATTGTCCCAATATTCCGAGGGGATCAATTCGAGGGAACTTCCGACGATCCGATACCTTCCCTTCTGCCCTCCCTCCCACGCTTGGTCACCCTGTTCATAGAAGGTAACGATGTATTGGTCGGGAGAGCGAAACTCGAACAGCATGGTATCTGCCGAATGGGATTGCACGAACTCGAAGGTTCCCGCTTGGGGATCGAACTCCTTCAACCAGCTTCCGTGAAAGTCCTGTAACGATACGGAAGGGGTCCCATCCCCACCACCCGACCCCGCGGACGAACAGGCTCCCATCCAAAGCGCGACCGAAAGCACCGTAAGCATCGAGACCCAACGGAACCAGGAACTCTTTCTTTTCATTGGTTTTCTCCCGGATGGCCGGCCATCCTAAATGTGTTTCACTAAAGCATACTAAAGCTATAGGAATAGTCAAGATAAAAATTGACTTTTCTAGTAATTAAAAAACAAAGCAAAGGAAGCCCCGCATTTCCGTGGAACTTAATCTCTACGGTACAGCGTTACCTAGGATACAGGTTCGAACCCACCCTCTCGAAGAGCATCCGGGTAAACGCTACCGTCGCGGGCGAGGGAATCCGCTGTTTTCGCTCCAATACATAGATCTTCCGGCGGGCTTCCGCGTCGAGAATCCGGATCTTTACCAGCTCCCCCTTCTCCACTTCTTCCTGGATGGCGAACTCGGAAAGGATGGAAACTCCCAAGTTCATCTTGACGCTCTTTTTCACCGCTTCGGCGTTCCCCACGATGGTGATGTTCCGAAAATCCAACGCGTACGTCGCGAGGCTCTTTAGGTACTCGACCAGGGAAGAGGCGCTGTTAGAGATAAGGAAGGTCTCCCTGCCGAGCGCCCCCAGCTCGATTTCTTTGCGCTGGGCGAAGGGGTGTGTGGGGGACACCACGAGGGCAAGCCGGTCCTCCATCAGGTACCGGCAGGTAAGCCGCGGATCTTCCACAGGCCAGGGCTGGGACACCAGCCCTAGGTCGAACCGGTTCCCTTCGGCCATCTCCTGGATCACCATCTTCGCGTACTGGACATGGGAATTGAGCGCTACCCCCGGATAGGTTGCCTTGAACTCGGCAAGCAACTTCGGCAGGATGTAGGTCCCCGGCGTATGGGAAGAAATTAGATCGATCTTTCCCGAGGAAAGGTTCTTGAGTTGTTCGATCCGGTCCCTCGCCTCGTGGAAGGTGGAAAAAATCAGTTCCGCGTAGGGCAGAAACACCTCCCCCGCCTCTGTTAACTGGACCTGTTTTCCCATCCGGTGAAAGAGCTTCAGCCCGTAGAGATCCTCCAATGCCTGGATCCGAAGGGACGCGGTAGATTGGGTGCAGTGCACCTCTTCCGCGGTCTTGGTGAAACTCTTCGTGTGGGCGAGGGAGACAAACGTGGCGATCAACTCGTAGGTCATTCCGATGTTCTTTCCACCAACCGGCCGTTCACGAACTTATGGAGGATGCTGGAAATCAAGGTCTGGTAAGGTATCCCTTCCTGCACGGCCTTTCGTTGTAATTGGAGCAGATCGTTTTCCGAGATACGGATGTTGATCCGCTTATCCTTCCGAAGAGTGTTCTTCGCGTACTTTGCGAGCTGCTTCCTGTCTTCAGAAATCGTACCGGAAGAAATCCATTCTCCCTTTTCAAAGGAGGTAAGAATGTCCTTCTCTTCATTCGTGAGTTTCATGACGACCTCCTGTTTTCTTAAGATATTTCTTCGTCGCTTTCCTGCTTGGGATGACTGTTTTCAAGAATATATACTCTTCTGTTTCGACGTAGGGAACCAAATACGCATAATCCCGTATTTTCACTACCATGATGCTTTGGCCAGGATATTTCCCTTGATTGGGATGCACAAGATGGTCTAACAGATCGCCTTTGGCCAACGCCAGAAGAATGTCTTCGAAACAAACACTCCGTTCCTTCTGGAGCAAGGAATTCTTTTCCGCATCCCATACGATCTGCTTCATTAATAGAGAGTATCACATTGTGTGCTTTTTGGCAACAATTATATCCTAGATATTTCTAGATACCGTGCTGTATTCCATAGACACATTGTGAATAAATAAAGGGCGTGTTATAATTTAACATTAACAAAATGATAGCACCGCTCTCGATCGACCCTAGAACCCTCCAACAGTTAGATTCAGGAAGATTTCATTGTCTCTGTAATACTCTACTGCGTCTGGAGTCCTATATATGTGGCATTGAGCAACGGTTTATAGATACTACGGTAAACGAAAGAGAGCCCGACGGCGGTATTGACGCCCGCTTAGATGCAAGAACCGCAGAAAAGCCAAGCAATTGGATTCCTGAAGGAATTAGTGCGTGGCAGTATAAGTCAGGCAGATTTGCGCATACGCAACTCCGTAAAGAATTGAAGAAACCTGGTGTGATAAATGCCATGTCGCAGGGTGCTACCTATTGCATCCTATGCAGCAATTCCATAGCCGATAAACAACTACAATTACAAAAAAGCTTGATAGAGAAAGCCTATAAAGAAGCCAATCAAGTTCCTCGCTATAGGTTCTATACAATCGATCAAATCGCAGAATGGTTATCTGCGTTCCCGGCAATTGCACATAAGTTTAATAGCATTGATCTACATGGGTGGTACAATATCGAGGATTGGCGAAAATTAAAACTCATGGAAAATCCGTTTATACCCGATAAAGCCAGACAGGACCTGATAGAAACAATACACGCACATATCAAGAAAGGTAAATCGATCCTCCGTGTAGGGGGCTGCTCAGGGGTTGGAAAAACTCGCACAGTGTTAGAAGCCCTGAATAAAATGCAAATACGGGAAATAGTACTGTATCACCCTGACGCAGAAAGTGGTGCTTCATCGCTTTTATGGGATCTTTATAACAGTAAGAGAAGAGGAACAGGAATTCTGGTTATCGATGAGTGTACACCTCAGATTGTTGATAAAATGATAGAAGAAGCAAGAATTCTTCCAGACGGGTACTCTGTTATATTGATTGGGCAAACCGATAGAGGGGCAAGAGGAAACTCGATTGAACTTGGCCAGATGAAAGATGAAGATATCGAGAAAATACTGGAATACTATATTCCGGGTATATTCCATCCCTTGCGCAGGCAGATTGCAGATCGCTGTCGGGGATACCCAAAACTCGCTGTCCTCGTCGGCGAAGCATATCGCAAAAAAATAAAAACGGGCTCTATTACATCTCTTTCTGAAATAGAAGAGGATGAGACTGTTATTGAGTACTTAGAAAAACATTGGTTGCGGATAGTCGGGGAAAAGGCTCTCATTTTATTGAAAGGATTGTCACTACTAACCCGAACAGGTTGGCGTGAGGACATGGCAAATGAAGGCTTTAAAGTATGTACTCTTGTAGGTGTAGATTTTACTCTGGCAGATCATTATGCAGGAGAATTAATCAAAATCGGGGTCGTTTCTTCGAGAGGGAGGTTCCTTTATGTAACTCCCGATCTTCTAGCGATCCATCTAACCCGGAGATTCATGAAAGAGCCCCGTTTCATTGAACGCATAAAAGATTTTTTAGGAGCCTTGTCCGAGGATGGACGGACTCGATTCGTAGAACGCCTTCGACAAGTCGGTGAGAGTGAGGAGGGGCGTTCGATCATTAACACACTCTTTTCGAAAGAATTTTTTTTTAATTCTTTAGAAGAGCTAAATAAAGAAGGTATAGCTCACTTAGTCCGTCTGCTTAGTGGAACTTTTCCCGATTTATTCCTTTCACGAATACAATTCGTAATCGATAGAGCGACTATTGAAGAGTTAAGAGCTATGATAGGGACTAGAAGGGATCTTGTCTGGGCACTGGAGGAATTGGCATGGTACCCCGAGTATTTTCCACAGGCAGCAAAGTTACTTCTGAAACTTTCGATTGCGGAAAATGAAGATTATGCCAACAATGCGACAGGCATCTGGAGAAGTCTTTTTCAGGTTATACTTGCGGGAACAGCAACCCCATATCCAGACCGAATTCCCATTTTGATAGAGGCTTTGCATTCTGAAGATCCAATAGCCCGGGTTCTCGGCTTAGAAGCCTTAAGCGCTGCATTACAAACAGGGACCATCATTGGATCTGTAGGTCCTTCCGGGAATATTGGCAAAGCAGCACCCGGAAGATGGCAGCCTGCCAGCTACCGGGAATGGAGAACGATTATCGAAGGGCTCATTCCCTATTTGATAGAAAGGATACACGACAGCGATTTTACCGTACACCAGATTGCACTAAAGGTAGTTCGCGACAGGTTGTATGATTTGATCAATTTGGAACTCGTGAACCATGTCCGCGAAATCTTTTCATCAATAAAGAATTTACCCATGGCAGAACGCATCCCCATATTGGAGGCATTGGATCGGAGGTTGCATCATACAGATAAAGTAACTGAAAAATATCGAGAAGACCTAGTGACTATTCGAAATATTCTCTCGGGTAGAACTATCCAAGAACAAGTCCAAGAAATTACCGGGCCATGGTCCTATCCATATTCAACTGAGGAGCAAGAGCGATACCAAAAGAAAATTAGAGATATATCAATGTTGCTTATTAAAAATCCTCAAGAAATGTCTTCATTACTGCCGTGGCTCGCGAGTGGCGAAGCGAATTCCGGGTATTTGCTTGGCAGAGAAATAGGTTTACTGGATGATAGTGAAACCCTTCTACCACTTATTACTTCATTCTGGAATCCTTCTATAGCTGATCATCGCTTCTTCACAGGTTACCTACAAGGATTAAACGATAAGAATGGCGAGGAATGGATAGAAAATGTATTGGATGACCTTTCAAATGAGGATCGTACGGCTAGTCTTGCAGCATTTGGGACATGGCAATGCACCTCAACTGAACGTGGAGCGAAAAGACTCACAAAACTCCTGCAAAACAAGAAAATCCCATTGGGGTTTACTCGTAATTTAGTATTAGGTTTTTGGGCTAAATCAGTGGAAGTAGCTGCTCTAGAGGAGCTACTCACTGCTTGCGTTCAAATAAACGAGCCGCAAGCTATTGCAGGCGCATTGGATATACTAGCACAATACGTAAATCTACAACAACAGTTCCCGGAAATGCTGCATAATGTAGCATGGTTGCTATTGGAACAATCGATTGCTTTTTGGGGAAATAAACTTCTCGACGTAGATAATTGGTGTGATTTGGCAAAACAGATGATAAACCAGGATGCTATTAGAGTCGCTAAATTGTGTGTTATTGTAGCAAAATCTATCCAAGAATATTGGAATAGAAAGGACCTACAAGGGGTACTTCAACTCTGTGTGGCAAAGGAGCCTCGTAAGGTATTATTCGAGATTCTGGGTCCTGAAATTGAATCTAATATAGTTTTTCTAAGATCATTGCAAACCTACATGGAAGGAAGAAGCCTGATCGATTCATTCGATCCGAGCCTGATTATTGAATGGATACGGGAAGATCCGGACAAACGGTTAGCCCCTGTAGCTTATGCAACAACTGTACCGGATCATCCATCGGGGAGCCTGGCTCGAGAATTGATCATCCATTGGGGTGATAGAAGAGAGGTGTACGGACCTCTTTCCTCTAATTTCCACAGTGGAACATGGTTTGGACCGGAGAGTGGTTGGATAGATCAAAAAATCAGTGTCCTTCAGAATTGGAAAGACGATCCGGACGATGCAATTAAAAAATGGGCCGTCTGGCAGGAAGGTATTTTTCTGGAAAGGAAAGAACGTGCTAAAATTAGAGATGAAGAAATCGATTTCTCTTAAGCAAGAACCCCCCTTACCATATTTAAGATAGAATGGTTCTATTATTAAGTTTACCAATCCTTCCTATTAAATAATTTAATTTTACAATATGTCCTGCCTTCTGTACAATGGGACCTGAGAGAGAATCCCAAATCACATAGGGGGAATCGTATGGTTTCTATAGAAAAGAAGCGAAGCCGGTTCGAAGAGCTGATGTACTACTTAGGCATGCCGGCCGCGTGTATCGTGTTCGCCCTGCTAGCCACCATGAGCACGCCGGCCGGGCTTACCTACAGTGGGAAGATGGCCTTGGCCGTATTCACCTGCGCGTTGATCCTCTGGGTAAGCGAGTCGGTTCCGACCTACCTGACGGCCCTCCTGGTTCTGGTCCTGTTGCCCATCACCGGTGGGTGGGATGAAACCAACGTGCTGGGTGTGTTTGGATACAGCGTGATCTGGTTGATGGTATCGGCCTTCATCATCACCGCGGGGATGGAGAAGAGCGGGATCGCCAAACGCCTCGCCCTCTGGATGGTGAGCAAGTTCGGTTCCACCGCCCGAAAGATCCTTTTCTCCCTCATGCTGGTGAACTACGGCCTGGCTTTCGTGGTTCCCTCCACCACCGCCCGGGCCGCGATCCTGTTCCCCATCGTGCTGCTGATCGCGGAAACCTACCAGGTGAAGGATGGAAACCGGAACATGGGAAAGCTCCTGGCGATCCAGAGCCTTCAGGCGAACAACATCTCCACCTCTTCCATCGTGACCGCCACGGCTCCTCAGATCATGGCCATCGGGTTTATCAAGGACCTCACGGGCCAGAGCGTGTCCTGGACCCAGTGGTTCTTCGCGGCCGCTCCCGTAGCCCTTCTTTCCCTCGTGGCCTCCTACTTCATTGGTCTTAAACTATTCAAACCGGAGTTCAACGTGCCGGGTGGCGGCAGTTCGGGCGGGCAAAACGGTCTTGCAAAGCTAAAAGAGGAGTTCCAGAGCCTCGGCCGCATGCAACCGATCGAAGTGAAAGCCCTCACCATCTTCCTCATTACCGTGCTTCTCTGGGTGAGCGATCAGTGGCACCTTTCCCTCTTCGGAATGAAGATCAGCCTGGAACTTGTCGCGGTGATCTCCGCTAGCCTATTCTTCATGCCCTACATCGGGATCCTCTCTTGGAAGGAAACGAAGATCCCCTGGGATCTGATGATTTTCAGTTGCGGCGCTTACGCGGGCGGCATGGCCCTCGACTCGACCGGTGTGGCTTCCTGGGCGTTGAGCAGCGTGTTCCAGAAACTGGGCGTGGAAGGGATGAGCTTCCCCGTGCTCTTCGCCGTGGTGATCTTCATCGCCAGCTTCAGCCACATGCTCTTCACCAGCAAGACGGTGCGAACCGTGATCCTGATCCCCACAATCGTGGCCCTGGCGAAATCGGTAGGGATCAATCCAATCGCTTTGGCCCTTCCCGCCGCCTTTACCATCAGCGATTCCATTACCCTACCCCCTCACTGCAAGCCGAACCTGATCTTCTATAGTACCGGCTTTTTCACCGTGCTGGACCAGTTGTGGTACGGCATCCTCGTGCTCTTGGTAAAGTGGGGGTTACTATTCGTGGCCTCCTTTACCCTGTACCGGTTACTGGGGATGACCCCTTGAAGAACGGAAAAGGAGATAGAACGATGAACGCGAACCAAAGAAAACCATGGGCCGTAATCTTCAGTACGATTCTCATTGGCATCCTAGGGAACGTCAGTATCTTCGCGGAGGAAGGGCCCAAGATCAAAACGTACTCAGAAGTTGTGACTCTCTCGAAGGACACGCAAACGATGAAGGTTCAGGCGGAATGCGTCTCTGACCCGGAGGGATTCGTGTACTTGCCCAGTCGGGCCAAGCTTACCGTAAAAGAGATCACGGTGAAAGGCGCTGAGCTGAAAAATCCCAAGGGAGAGGATGGAAAACTGAAGGATCTTCCCTATTTCCGGATTCAGGTGGATAAGCCAAACACGGCCGTCACGGTTTCCCTTGTCTATGAAGGGAAAGACATCGTGAAGGAAAAGGAATCCAAACTAGGGGAAACCTACCCCGGCAGAGTCACCAACTACACCCGCACTTTCCTAAACACCACACCCGTGGACATTGGCAAGTATTCCATCACCCTGCAGCTCCCCGAGGGGAAAGACATCTTAAAGGTGACGAAACCTGCCAAGTTCGAGGATCTCAAGCTCTCTGTCAAAGATGGTCATAAACAGGTAACACCCAAAGCGGCAGCTGTAAAGGCCGGGGGAAACTACGAACTTGTTCTGGATGTGTGCGAACAGCCGGCAACCAGGAACATTACCATTTGGGTCATCAGTATCGGACTTGCCGTATTCTTCCTGGTAAAACGGAAGGATGTTCTTAAAAAAGCTCCGACGAACAAACAGGACTGAAACGGGAAATCGAACCCATGCGTAGGAAACAAGGACTTCTGATCGTGTGCGATGGGCTGGGAGACCGGCCCATTGGGCGACTAAACGGAGATACTCCCCTGGAACACGCCTCCACCCCCAATTTGGACCGGCTGGTATCACAGGGGATGGTGGGGAACGTGTACCCCTATAAACCCGGCGTTCGGGTAGGAACGGACGTGGGACACCTCCTCATTCTAGGGTACGACACGGAAACATACTACTACGGCAGGGGTCCCATAGAAGCGGCTAGCGCGGGGATCGATCTAAAGCCTGGGGATGTGGCTTTCCGGGGAAACTTCGCCACCGTGGACGGGGATAGGCGAATCATCGATCGGCGCGCGGGAAGGATCACGGAAGGTACGGCCGAATTGGCCCGTGCCCTCAATGGCATGACCCTGGAGCACGGTGTTATCGTCTTGGCCAAGGAACTTACCTCCCACCGCCTAGCTGTCGTGTTTCGGGGCGCGGGGCTTTCCGCTTCTGTTAAGGACACGGATCCGGGAGCTACCTCGGAGGGAAACCCCTGGCAGGATCCTTCACCCCTCGATGCTACCCCCGAAGCGGCCCGAACCGCCGTCCTCGTCCGGGAGTTTTCGATAAAAGCCTCTAACATTCTTTCCAACCATCCGGTGAACCTCGAGCGAAAGAAACGGGGCTCCCTTCCCGCCAACTTCATCCTTCTGCGGGGGCCTGGGATGATGGGACCTTTACCGAAACTCGATGAACGATTCCCCCTTAAGCCTGCCTGCGTGGCGGGCGACAAGACCATTCTCGGGATCACCCGGATGGCGGGGTTCGATACTTTCACGGACCCGCGGTTCACCGGTGAAGCGGATACCTGGCTACAGGGGAAGCTGGAAAAAGCCCTCCAACTTCTCCATACGGACTACGACTGGGTTCTGGTGCATGTGAAGGCTCCGGACCTAGCGGGGCATGACCACAAACCGGAAGGGAAAGTGGAAATCATCGAACGACTGGATGAGGCCATGGGATTTCTACTGAAGGAAATCGATCTATCCCGGTGCTATGTGGGGTTCACCGCCGATCATTCCACTCCCTGCGAAGTGGGGGATCATTCGGGAGACCCGGTGCCTACCTGCATCGCCGGGGCTGACGTGCGGAAGGATGGGATCAACCGAACGGGAGAACGATTTTTCCGAAGCGGGTCTCTCCAGAACCTCAGCGCCCGGGATATCTTCATGATCCAGATGGACCTGATGGGAAGGACGGAGAAGTATGGAGCGTGAGAGCACACAGGAAAACGCATCCCTGCCTTCCCACCCACGGGAGAGTCCAAAGCGTCCCATCCTTACCTATTCGGAGGCGCTTGCACTCCTGCGTAAGTATATTCCCGACGAGAAGACGATCTATCATTCGGAACGGTGCGCGGAAAAAGCGTATGAACTAGCCTCCCGGATTCGCGCGAAGCATCCGGATCTAACCCTAGATCCGGAAAAGGTACGGATCGGCGCCCTACTCCACGATATCGGGAAATCCCAACCCGGGGAACACGAGATCAACTCAGTGGAAATTCTCAAGAAGGAAGGGTTACCTGAACTGGCGGAGCTTGTCTGCCACTCCTACCCGTACGAGATCCTTCTTCTACGGGGAATCGAAAAACCCGAGTACCTGCCTACTTCCCTGGAAAACAAGATCGTGATCTACACCGATTATCTGATCGATCCGGATGGGAACTCCACCACGATGGAAGAGCGGATCCGGGAGATTAAAACCCGGAAAAAAGATCAGATCCAACGAATGAAAGCCCTAACCCTTGCCGAGCCTCGGCTGTACAAATTGCGGGATGAGGTAGAAGGGTTACTGGGTGAATAAATGATCAAACGAACAACGGTTCTTACGATATGTTTGTATTGAAATGGACACCGTAGCGACTGCGCTCTCATTCCCCCTCTAAGCCAATCGCGATTCGGACGAAAGGGTATGCTTTTCAAAGGGTTTGCTCTGCAGGGATCCGGAGGAATCACAGAGAAGCTTGCGAATTGTTTTAATTTCATGCCCTTTTTACGCTCACTTGTATTAGAATTAATAGAAGAGACGATGATTCTGGAGGTTCAACAGTAGGAACTATCCTCACCGATACCAGCGGCACGGCAACCGTCGACACGATTACAGATACTTCGGATTTCATGTCTCTCGTTATCAAAGCGTATTTTCCAGCAAATGGATCCACGGGGATCGATGTGAATACACCCATTGTACTATTCATGGACGACAGATCCTAAAGCCTTCCCTCTCGGGCAACTACACACTTACAGCCAATGGGGTTGCAAAGGATCTATCCCTCAGCATTTCCGCGGACGCGCAGGGAAACGCGATATTGATTTTCAAGCCCACGGAGGCTCTCCCTCCCAGTGCAACAATCACGTTTACCTTGACCCAACTCGTGAAAGACGATGGAGGACAACCCCTTGATTACGACTTCGAGTTGAATTTCACAACCGCATCCACCACAGCATCCACCTCGTTCAGTTCTAATACCGGATTTGAATCGGGAAGCACGGGGGTTAGATTTTTTGGCGACGGCGCTGTGCTAAGCGGCGCGCAGGGAGGTGTATCCCCTGCTGCGGGAAACTCTTTTGCCGTAATCACCACGGGTGAAGCTCTCGTGTCCTCTGGTTACGCGGTAAACGATACCACCAGTGTCCTCGTAGCCGGACCGATCACCACGTCTTTTTCGAAACTCTCCTTCAAAGCTGACTTCGCCTCTTCAGAGTTCAACGACTTCGTAGATTCCGAGTTCGATGATACAGCGTTGGTGATCATCTATGGTCCCAATGGGGTGAAAGCCTTTACCATCACTTCCGTCAATATTGCAGGCAAAGCGGGCAACACCCAGGTAACAGGGTTGGCGGGTTTACCAGACGAGGGAGACGAGTACGCGGGGCATACGGGATGGAAGGACTACAGTGTCACAGGGATCTCAGTCGGTACACCCGCCTTTGTTGTGTTCGTGGTGTCGGATGTGGGGGATACAGCCTATTCTTCCGCCCTCGCGGTAGACGTGGTGAGTTTTCAATAGATTCGCCCTTAAGAAGAATCAATAGCTCTCTGTTTTGGGATTTTTTTATTGGAGTGTTAAAAGAGAAGGTACCCCCTGGACCTACGCAGATCCAACGGATCTGGGTAGAATAGGGAATGAATTAGATCCTAAACCAGGAGGGTACCCATGTATACCAAGAAGTATTACGAG
>Ga0116210_1000983_pt1 | contig 23655 bp, 21 predicted proteins | sample TshhotsprinmetaG_FD_94483 | JGI IMG/M metagenome (GOLD analysis project Ga0116210, IMG submission 94483) | Hot spring microbial communities from South Africa to study Microbial Dark Matter (Phase II) - Tshipise hot spring metaG | ecosystem: Environmental > Aquatic > Thermal springs > Hot... | reverse complement strand
GGGTGCGGCGAAGGCCCGTCCAGAGGGCCGAGACGCACTCCATCCCCGGAAATAACCCCTCCCAGACATGAACGCGGTTTGACCCCAAAGTATGTCTGGGGAGGGTCAAGGGAGGGGCGGAGCCCCTCCCTTGGTATCATCAAAAAGGCAACAAGCGAGGCCTGACAACGCTATGTCTTCATGGAATGCGTGAAGCGGAGAAAGGTGCCGATGGCTTCCCCCACCGCCTCATCGCAGGAAGAAGCCGCGTCAGACTCCAGGCATTCCTTCATGCGATGGGTGATGATCTGGACCCCCACGCTTTCCATGGCGGAGCGCACTGCAGCTATCTGGTTGAGGACCTCCTCGCAGCCCTTCCCCTCCTCCACCATGCGGATAATCCCGCGCACCTGTCCTTCAATGCGGTGGAGTCGGCGAAGAACGGCCTTCGTTGAATCCTTGTCCTCAGACATCTGCCCTCCTCGCAAAGAACCACGCATATTATATACCGACCGTTGCACGTTTGCACCCCTGATGTCACGCGCCCGTCCCGCGCCCGGAAAGGGCGCCGCGCGGCAGGTCTACCGCGCCCACATAGCTCGCCTGCTTCCCTGAAGAGGGCTCTGCCCATGTGTTCATCCCCTCATGGCCGCAAGGAACGCCGGCCATGAGCAAGCGGAGAACGGGTGCGCAAATGGTCCCCGCTCGTTTAGCTCCATGGGGAAAGGGGTATTCATTCTATAACCGCGCGCGGCTTGCCGCCGGGAAGGTTAACCATGTCATCACCCCGGGACGCTCCCTGCCAGGTCGGCGGCCCCGGTGAAGGTACATGGAAGACAGCAGGGTTGCAGGAGCCGCAAGCCCTGTTATCGAAAGCCTTACAGGGCGGTGGTCGCTGGGGATAAGCAGGGAAAAGGAAACGCGAGGAGGTGAAAAATGGAGAAGCAGGTCGGCAGGGTCACCCACTACTTCGGTAAGGTTGGCGTGGCGGCCATAGAGCTCGAGGACGAGCTCAGGGTCGGTGACACCATCCACGTCAAGGGCCACACTTCCGACTGGACGCAGAAGGTCGATTCCATGCAGATCGAACACCAACAGGTCCAGGAAGCAAGGGCAGGAGATGTCATCGGCATCAAGGTGAGCGAGCATGCCCGCGAACACGACGTGGTTTACAAGGTGATCGAGGATTAGCGAAGCCGGCAGGGCAACCGCGGCTTTTTACCGCGTCAATCAACCCGCTCATGTCGTCCACTCACCGTCGGCAGCTCTGCATCCCGTAGAAGTCAAGGCATTACCTCCCCCTCCCTGACCCGTGCTATTCCCGGAAAAAGGCCGCGCCGGGCGGAGCGGCACCGCGAAGGGCGGAAGGGCCGCGGGCACGGCGCGAATGCGAAGCCGATCGAGGATATTCCGCCGCATGCTTTATAATGCTTCTGTGGGCCGCCACGAGGCGCGAAGGGGACAGGCGGAGGAACGGCAGAGCCATGATGGATGAGATGGAGGTGCGGGAATTCGAGGTGCGGGGAGGCCCCTGGGAGGGGATCCACGCCCTGATCTTCTACGCCGCCGTGACCTGCGCCGTGCTGTCCACCGCAGGCATTGCCAGGTTGGCCACGGGGATATGCGCGGTGGCCCTTCTCTTCTATAGCATCTTCGCCATATTCTCCTCCCCCACTTACCTGATCATCGACCCCGGTAAAAGGATATTGACCTGGGAGAGCTACCGTTACTTCGTCCCATTGCGGCGGGAGATGCCGCGCGAGAGCATCGCGGGCGTGGAGGTCGTGGAAGCGAGGCGTGCCCCGGCAACGGGGGAAGGCTCCGGAGCGCGGCGGGACCTTTCCTATTTCGTCCGCGTTTACCTGAAGCTCGCCGACGGCAAGAGGCGCAGGGTTTTCCGTTCCGGCACCACCGGATCCCCCCACGACAACCGCACCGCCGCTTTCCTCATCGTGGAGGAACTGGCGCGCTCTCTCGCACTTCCCATATTTTACCATACACCCGATGGGGAAGAGGCGGGGGGAGGCTCGTGATTTGAACGGTGGGGAAAAAGGCAAGGCGGCGAGGCCGCGCGCAGGGGGCGTGGCACCGGCGGGCGCGGCCATAAGGCGTTTTGCCCGCACCGCCGTTTTGCCCGCCCTCGCATGCCTGGTCGCCTTCTCGTCCACGGCATGCGGCCGGGGTAGGGTCTCCGAACGCACCTGGGAACGCGACCCCATCGTCCCCGGCTATTCCGTGGCGGACATCAACATAGGCGACCCTTTCTCCGCGGTGCAGGAGGTCCACGGCGATCCGGATGAGCACCGCAAGGACGGCGGATACCTTTATGCCTACTACGCCCGCACGCGCGAGGAAGGGGGTATCGACGACCCCGCCGCATGGCGCCTGGTGGTGACCCTTTATGACCAGGGGAACGGCTACCTCGATCCCGGCGACGAGGTGGGCGCAGTGGAGGTTTCCTCTCCCTACCAGGGCATTACCTCGGGCGGCGTCGGCATCGGGAGCACGCCGCAGCAGGTGGAGGAGGAGTTCGGGGCTTGCCGGAACGTATCCTCTACCGCTTCTCCCGGCGGTGGGGAACTCCTGCTCTACTCCTATACGGAGAGGGGGGTGGAATTCCTGATCTCGCCGCAGGAGGGCGTGGTGACGGTTATGGTGACCGCCTACGGCGGCCTGCGGCCCGTGCAGGAGGGAGAGGAAGGCGGCGAGGGGCAAGGGGGGCTTTTCGGTGCGCACCAGGCTGACCCCATAATCCCCGGCGCGTCGGCGGCCGGCATCAGCGTGGGCGATGAGTTCCGCACGGTGCGCGGGATATACGGCTCTCCGGACTCCGCGGGTTCCACCACGGAAGGGCTGGTCTACGCCACCTACACCGGCGGCTACGGCACCTGGAAGCTGACCCTCTACCTGGAGGACACGGACAAGAACGACTCCCTGGGCGATTTCGACGCCGTGGTCTCCATATGCCTGCGCCACCCTTACGCAGGAAAGACCCCTAAAGGTGTGGGGATAGGGTCGCCCCAGGCCGACGTCCTGAAGGAGTTCGGAACCCCCCAGAGACAGAGCACCGCCATGCACCAGGGGGAACAGACCACCATCATGGAATACAACGCCGCGGGCATCGTCTTCGCCCTGAAGGCGACGTCGGGAGAGGTGATCGAGATAGACGTCAACCGTCCCCTCACCTGACCGCACCGATCCCCGGCGAGGACCTGGCGCCCCGACCCACGCACAAGATCCCTTTCGCTCGCCGCCGTGGATCCCGGAAAACACGACCGGGGAAACGTCCCCCTTCTTGTGCAGGGAGGCTGAGCCCCTTTGCCTTACCGAAATCCCGGCCGGCGCCGTAAAAGAGGTGTCGGCTCCCCGCAGCGAAGCTCCGGACATGCAGCCTCAAATGCGATCCTCACACGTGGAGACGGCGCCGCAGGGCGCGCCGGTCACCCCTCTCCCGGCGGCCTCGCGGCGAGGCCAGCGCGGAGACGTCGACCTCCCCCACCCTCCCCGCGAAGCGGCGGCGCTGAGCGATCTCCTCTTCCAGCAACGGCTGCATGAGGTAACGATACCTGAGGTGGGGCGTGATGTTCTCGCCGGCGCTGTCGGCGACGGCGGCGGCCGCCACCCGGCCGCTTTCCAGGGCCAGGCGGATGCCGAAACCCCAGGGGTCCACGAGCCCTGCCGCCTCTCCCACCAGCAGCGCGCACCCCGCTCCCAGGTTATAGTCCCCCGCGGCCCCCATGCGGTTGCGCGCGGTGGGGTTGCGCACCGCCTCGCCGCGCAAGACGAGCCCCACCCGGCGGGAGAGGAAGGCCTGCAGGCTATCCAGCTCCTCCCGCCACCCCCGCCCCTCCCGGATGCTGACCGCCAGGCTTATGCGGTCTCCGCGCGCGAAAAAGCGGGCCAGGCCGGTGCCCTCGCCTGTCATCGCCAGGCCCATCCAGCGCGCATCCCAATCCGCCCTGCCCTCGCTCACGACGAGCATGCCCTTTTCCAGGCGGGGTGCCGCGTAAAGACGGTGGAACTCCGGCCTTACCAGGCGCAGGGAAAGGCTTCCAGCGCCATCCGCCCCCACCAGGTAAGTCGCTTCCACGCTCTCCTCTTCCTCGCCCTTGCGGAGAAGCGCCTTCACGTGAAAGCGCCTCAGGTCGAAGTCCACCACCTCGTAACCGTCAGCGAGCTCCGCCCCGCAATTCCCGGCCAGGAAAGCATCCAGGAGGGAGCGCTCCACCGAGACGCCCTCACCGGAAAAGGGGAAGTCGTAAACGCCGCCTCTCTCGCAGAGCAGGCGCACTCCCAGCGCGCCCGCCTCCTCGTTACGGCACTGCGGGGGCAGGCCCCCGAAAGCGCCCTCGATGAGGCGCAGGGCTTCCGGGGAAAGGAAGCCCGCGCAGGCCTTTTCCCGGGGCAAGGCCTCCCTCTCCACCAGCAAGACACGGAACCCTCGCGCCGAGAGCTCGCGCGCCGCCATGCATCCCCCGGGACCCGCCCCGATGACGATGACGTCGTAATGCATGTCACCGCGACCTTTCTCCGCCGCTCGCCCTCTCTTCGGCCAATTTACAGGCCAGGCGCCCACCAGGCAATGATGACGTGCGCGCGACCGAGGTGTACCCTCCGGTGGCGCCGTAGGGAGCGGGCGGGGATGCAGCGGCGGTCGCATGCCGGCAATTTATGAAACGGGGCACTCAGGCGGGGCGCACGTGGGGCGGCCGCATGCGGGAGCGGTGCGCCTCGAGCGCTTGCTTATATATTTCCAGATAGCCGTCGGCCATCGCCCGCGGGCTGAAACGCTCCTCCGCCGCGCGGCGGCAGGCTCGGGGGTCTATCTCGTCGATGCGCTCCAGGTACTCCTGCAAATCCTCCGGGTTGTCCGCGAGAAAACCGGTAACGCCGTGCTCCACCACCTCCGGGGCCGCGCCCCAACGGGTGGCGAGGACCGGCGTCCCGCAGGCCAGCGCCTCCGCCATGACCAGCCCGAAGGGCTCCTCCCACTGGATGGGGAAGAGAAAGGCGCGTGCGCGCGAAACAAGGCGCACCTTCTCCTCCTGCGAGACCTCCCCAAGGTAGACCGCCCGCTCGCCGTCAAGGTGGGGCTTCACCCGCTGCTCGAAGTACTCGCGATCCCTTCCCGGGTCGATCTTGCCCGCCAGGACGATGCAGCAACCCGCGCGCCTGGCCAAGAGTACCGCGCTCTCCGTTCCTTTCGCCTCGCAGATGCGGCTCACGCAGACCAGGTAATCCTCCTTCTCCCGCGAGGGGCGGTGCTCCTCCACGTCCACGGCATTGGGCACCACGCCCAGGTAGTTGAGGTCGGGGTATCCCTCCCGCTGCCGCCGGCTGATGGCCACGTAATAGCAATCGTTGCGGAAGGCGTTGTAGAACATGCGCGTGTCCCGCGTGAAGGGGCCGTGCAGGGTATGCACCACCGGCTGGGGCATGAGCCCGGCGAAGGCGGGTCCCAGGAAACCGGAGTGGTCGTGCACCAGGTCGTAGGGGCCCGTGGCGATGGCGCGGTATGCCAGCCCCACGTGATAGGCGTCGAAGAGGGCCTCACCCATGTGGCAGGTGGGCGCCGGGTCCAGGTAGATGAACTGCTTCGCCCGCGTCTTGGAGGGACCCGCGGCGAAGAGGGCTACTTCCTCGCCCCTTTCCACCAGCTCGTCCACGAGGAGCTTGAGCACCCTCTCTATTCCCCCATATCCCTCGGGGGGAACCGGGATCCACACCGGTGCGACTATCGCTATGCGCATTGCCTACAACCTCCTCTGAGCTGTATTTGCGAACCCCCAAGGGGGGTTTCGTTTGCGGATAAGGAAGATGGCGTGCCCCCACCGCTCATACGGCAGCCACTCTGAGCTGACCATTCAAGGCACGGCTCCCGCACGGAGCGACCCAACATTTCCGACATCGTGGTTATTAAGCTGTCGCTCCACCTATAAATCATTTCCCTTTTCCCGCTCGTATAAACCAAGACGGGGGAAGGGTCCCGCGGGTTCCGTGATACGCATGCCATTTGCGGCGACCGTGGATTTAACGCGCGATTATGGGTATAAACAAATTGAACGGTATCGGCCCCGAAAGACGAGGTTGGATGCGAGATGGCAAGAGGCACGGAGGTGCTCTGCCTGGAGGGCGGCGGGGGGCTTCCCTTCATCGTCAGCGAGGTCCCGCGACAGTCGCTGATCATCAAGGAGGGGGAGTACTTCCTCTTCACCTACGAGAACGGGGACATGGGCCACGGCAACCGCGCCGGCCTCGGCCTCTACTACCGCGACACCCGCTTCCTCTCCACCCTGGAGACGCGCATCGAGGGCATGCAACCCCTCTTTCTCTCCTCCTCCGCTGAACGGGGCTACATGGCGAACATCCACCTCTCCAACCCGGATGTCATGACCGGTGAAGAATGGACCATCCCCCAGGACGCCGTAAGCATACGGCGCAGCCGGCTCATCCAGGACGGCCTCATCGAGAGGATATACGTGCGCAACTACCATACCGCGCCGGTGCACTTGCGCCTGAGCCTCAGCCTGGCCTCCGACTTCGCGGACATCTTCGAGGTGCGCGGCATGCGCCGCCCGCGCCGGGGCAGGGTGCACCGCCCCCGCGTGCAGGAGAGTGAGGTCCTGCTCTCCTACACGGGGACGGACCGCATGCGCCGCTCCACGCGCATCCTCTTCTCGCGTAAACCCGACGAGGTGCGCGGAGGCAGGGCCGGGGTGGAGGTGATCTTCGCCTTCCTCCTCGCTGCGGGCGAGGTGGATTTCTTCGACATGCACGTCATCCCCCTGGAGGAAGGGGAGGAAAAGAAGCCCGCCAAGTTCCTCGCGGCGAGGACGGCCCTGCGGCGCTCCTACGAGGAATGGGTGGAAGACACCGCCCGCATCGAGACGGACAACAACGTGTTCAACCTCATCGTGCAGCGCAGCGTGCGCGACCTGCGCGCCCTGCACACCCGCACCCGCTACGGGGACATCGTAGTGGGGGGCGTGCCTTGGTACTCCGCGCCCTTCGGCAGGGACGCCCTCATCGCCTGCTACCAGACGCTCATGTTCAAGCCGGAACTGGCGCGGGACAGCCTCTTCTTCCTCGCCGCCTTTCAGGGAAGGGAGGTCAACGACTGGCGGGACGAGGAGCCGGGGAAGATCATCCACGAGATACGCCAGGGTGAGATGGCCCGCATGAGCGAGATCCCCCACACCCCTTACTACGGGTCGGTGGACGCCACCCCGCTCTTCCTCATCCTGGTGAGCGAGTACCTGAAGTGGACCGGCGACCTGGATGCCTTCCGGCGCCTCGAGGAGAACGTGGAGCTCGCCCTGCGCTGGATCGACGAGTACGGCGACCTGGACGGCGACGGTCTGGTCGAGTACAGCCGCCGCAGCTCCATGGGCCTGGCCAACCAGTACTGGAAGGATTCGGGCGACTCCATACTTCTCCCAGGGGGGCGCCTGCCCTGCATGCCGGTGGCCACCGTGGAGACGCAGGGGTACGTCTATTACGCGAAGCGGCGCATGGGGGAGCTCTACCTCGACCTCGGCGAGGATGAAAAGGGTAAGCGCATGCTGGAGGGGGCCGAATCGGTAAGGCGCAAGGTGGAGGAGCTCTTCTGGGACGAGGAGCTCGGCTTCTACGTCCTCGCCCTGGACGGCGAGAAGCAACCGGTGCGCGTGGTCTCCTCCAATGCCGGCCAGCTCCTCTTCACCGGCCTCCCTTCCCGGGACAGGGCGAAAAGGGTGGCGCAAAGGCTCATGGAGAGCGACATGTTCTCGGGATGGGGCATACGCACCCTGAGCGAGAAGACGCATTACTACAACCCCATGAGCTACCACAACGGCAGCATCTGGCCCCACGACAACGCCTTCATCCTGCGGGGCATGAAACGCTACGGCGAGGAGGCTGCCTGCCTGAATCTGGTGGAGGGGCTTTCCAGGGCCTGCATGCGCATGGAGAACCTGCGCCTGCCGGAGCTCTTCTGCGGCTTCCGGCGCACCCTCTTCGACGAGCCGGTCCCCTACCCGGTGGCCTGCAGCCCGCAGGCCTGGGCCTCCGGCAGCGTCTTCCTCATCCTCCAGTCCATGCTGGGCATCTCACCCGACGCGCGCCGCGGGGCGGTCTACATCAATAAGCCGTGCCTGCCGCGGTGGCTGGAGAAGGTGCACCTGCTGAACATGCGGGTGGGGGACTCCCGCCTGGGCCTGCTCTTCCGGCGCGAGGCCGGGCTCACCGTCTTCAGCGTCACCGAGAAGGAGGGCGACATCCGCGTGGTCATCGAGGAGTGACCGCCTCCTCCGATGAGCGAGACCACGGACCCCTACCGCCCCCACATGCTCTACGCAAGGGCGGATCGTCATGGCCGTCTGGGCTTCGTCTGCCGGCGTCAGGTCGTCGTCTGTTAACGGCCGCTCTTCACATCTCCAACCTCGGCATGTGGAGGCCTCACCCCCTTCTTTTTCAGGAAAAAATAGCCGGTGAGTGATAGAATTGTCGCTGTTGCCATGGACATGCACATCCACAGGAGCCAGTGGATGCCATCCGATGCCTCAGCCGTTTCTTCGTCAGGAACCCCCTCCTGCAGCAGTGCCACCTCCGTGTCCCGGACCTCCTCCTCGGGCTGATCTGTCGACGCCTCTTGCTGGGTCGCTTCCGCCTGTGGTGAGGCGCTTTCCATAGGCGCTAAAGTGGGGGAGGCCACCGCCCCCCCGGAAACGCCACCGGGCACCGCCGGGACAGCCTGCCCGTTACCCGCGTCTCCAAGCGCCGACCCCGCATGGACGGCCACCGGGAAAGGCTTCCCCATCAGCGCGCAGGTGGCATAGGACGTCACCCATAAGGGGTTCATCTCCCTCCCCTGCATCCAGAAGAAACGGCCATCGGGGGCCTGCATGGAGCGGAGGAAGCCCAGGGGTGTGTTCCCGTTCTTCGACCATGCCGCACCTGCCGGGTCCTGGCCCACGGAGGTCAGGGCCTGGACACACCAGGCGGTCGCCGCCGCGTCCGACGAGGGAGATTGAAAGGAGAAGCCACCGTCCGGGTTCTGGATGGCATGGAGGTACGCCAGCGCAGCCTCGATGGCGGGGTCCCCGCACGGCACCCCTCCCGCCCTGAGGGCCATGACGGAGGCGGCGGTCATGTCCGGGTTGCTCGCGGCACCGGGGCTGTTGCCCCAGCCTCCGTCCGGGTTCTGGACCGATTTCTGCCACTGCACCGCTCCCGGTGGGACCGCGACCCCCGCCGCCTTGTATGCGAGGATGCCGAAAGCGTTGGAGTTGACGGCATCCCCGATGTTCCCGGCCGGCCCCTGGTAGGCGCGCACCTTTGCCACCAAATCAACCCCACCGAAAGAATAGGGGTTACCACCTCCCGCCACTACCGCCAGCAAGGTCCTCTCATAATCGGTGACGCTCCGCCAGTTCGCTGACTGAGTCGCCAGAAAGTCCAGGGGAGACCGGCCGTTCGACCTCACCCGCCCCACTTCGACATCGGCCGCCCTGAGAGCCATGATGCACCAGGCGGTGACGCTGTCCTGCCCAGCATCACCCCTCCCCGGCTCACAGAAACCACCGTCAGCGACCTGCCGAGACCGTATGAAGGCCAAGGCCTCCTCCATCCCGGCATGGGCGGCCTGCGGCGGCAACAACCAGGCCAGCGAGGATAGCAAAAGGAAAACCGCCGCGGTTGCCCTGGCCTTTAAATATGCCTTGCCAGTAGATGGGAGAAACGCGCCGCCCGTGGACTCCGAGGGACTCCTGCCCTCTCCACTTCCCGCGCAGGCGACATAAGATCCCCGCCTACATGCCGATACCTCGGGAACGTCATTTTTCAAGAACCTCATCTGCAATCCCCCAAACCTCTGCCGGCATTATGCTCCATCACCTCAAAGGCGGTCCCCGCCGGCGCCATCTCCTCTTTTCCGCCACTGCCCTCCACAGCCGCCAGCTGCTCCGCCGCTTCCACCCACGTTTCTTCCATATAGTGGTATCTACAACGGTCTCGGTATCGCTGCAGCATCACCGCCACGGACCTACCCAGAACCAGCACGAAGACCAGGTTTCCCGCCGCATGCATGAGGTCGAACCAGAAGCTGGCCGCGCAGGTCGCCACGTAGGAGGCCAAGCTCGACGGGTAGATGAAGGATAGCCAGTACCACAGGTTCAGTATCCAGCCGAAGAGGAACCCCCAGAAAGTGGTGAGCACAGCGATAGGCGCCATCCTGATCTTGCCCCTCAGTAAGCGGGAAAGCGCCCCCCCGCTTACCCCTGACATCCCCCACGCGAGCATCTGCCATGGCGTCCACGGGCCATGGCCCAGAAAGAGGTTGCTCAAGAGGGCGATCAGGGATCCCACTAAAAATCCGGATTCTTCCCCCAGCACGAAACCCGAGAGCACGGCGACGAAGGTGGCCGGCTGTACCCCCGGAAGAGCGGCGAAGAGAACCCTTCCCGCGGCTCCCGCCGCAGCTAGGGCGCCTACCACCGCCACTTCCCGTGACCCGTAATCCCCCTTTTCGAAGCGGAGAAAGAGAGAGGCCAGCACCAGCAATGCGAGCATGACCGAGTTCAACGACCAGTTGGAGAAGGGCGCAACCCCTAAAACGCCCAGGAAGACGAGAACGGGAACAAGGGCCACGAGCAATGAACGCAAAGCCCTCCTCGCCCACGTGTCGCCCGTCTCTCTGCCTCTCACCTTGCAAAGCCTCCTCCGCCTCTCAGGACCGAACAGCCAGCGCTTCGCCGGTACGCCCGGAGAGCCGGCCGTGTCACGCCGCCAGCCCGGCCGCTCTTCTTAAAACCCCCGGAAGGGGCCACCGGACGCATGGTCTTCCCCGCCACGCGGCAAGCGGTTCCGCATGCGGGCGCCCAGAACCTGCCTCCAGCGAGTATCCGACTTCCTACTCCGCATCAGCGCCTCGCTCCTCGCGCATCCGCCTCAAAATGGCAATCCCCTCCTCCTCGCGGATCACGCCGGGGAAGAAGCCATCCAGCAACCTGTTGACCTGGGGGGAGAAAAAGAGGGAGCCGCCGAGGATCTCCTCCGCGCGTCCGCTGGCGACGGCCATCCCACCTCCGAGTATGGATGCCCTGTCCGCGAGGGCCGCCGCGAACTCCACGTCATGCGTAACAGCGAGCACCGTGCACCCCTCGCTGCCGTGCCCCCTCAGGACCTCGAGCACCCGCTCCTTGCCCGGGTAATCCATCCCCCTCGTTGGTTCGTCCAGAATGACGAGTTCCGGAACCGGCGGCAGCAGGGCGCAGGCCAGCACTAGCCTCTCCTTCTCGCCGCAACTGAGGTCGCGGGGGTTTCGTTCCGCCATCTCCCCCAGCCCGAATGCATCCAGCTGTTCCCTCACCGTCGCCTCTGCCCCAGCCACCTGGCATCCCCGCAGTCGCATGGTGCGCATCAACTCCTCCCGCACAGTGGGCGAAACGAGGTAGGTGTTCGGGTTCTGTGGGCAGTACGCCAGCCGGCTCGCCAGCCCCGGTAGCCGCTCCTCGCTCGGCATCAATCCAAACAAGCAGACCTTTCCCCTCGTAGGCGGAAGCAACCCGAGCAAGCAGCGCAGGAGGGTGCTCTTGCCGGCCCCGTTCTCACCCATGACCACCATGCGTTCACCTTTTTCTAGTCTCAGGTCCACCCCGCGCAGCGCCTCGATCCCCGCCGGGTAGACATGCCAGAGGGACCGTGCAGCCGCGACCACCTCACGGCCATCGTCACCGGCGACCACCTCCCGGCAGGATTCCCACCGCCGCAGACACGCCGATCCGGCATCCGGGAGCAACCGCCTTGCCTCGTTAACGGTTAATGGTATTTTCTTCCATCCAGCACAGGCGAACATGCGCGACACGGGGGGCAGGAAAGACCTCCTGCCGCCCCACCAGTTCGCTGCCTCCGCGGGGGTGCCGTCAAACACCACCTCCCCCCGCTCCATGTGCACCACGCGCGTGGCGTGATGAAAACAGCGCTCCAGGCGGTGCTCGGACATGATCACCGTGGTTCCCGACTCCTCGTGGACCCGCCTCACCACCGTCAGCAGCTCCTCCGCGCTCAAGGGATCCAGTTGCGAGGTGGGTTCGTCAAGGACGAGTATCCGTGGGTGCAGGGCGAGGACTGCTGCCAGCAGCACCTTCTGCGCCTCACCCGCCGACAGCTCGGGGATGAACGAGCGGCGCAACCGGGAGATGCCCATGCCCGCCATCATCTCCTCGACCCTCTTTCTTATCAACGTCTCCGGCAGTCCGGCGTTCTCCAACCCGAAGGAGACCTCTTTCTCCACCGTGGTGCTCACCAGCTGCTCCTCGGGATTCTGGAAGACCATGCACACGCACCTCGATAGCTGCCGGGTCGTGGCCGCGGGCGCTTCCATGCCGCAGATTCGCACCCTGCCCCTGATGCGACCCCCGTGAAAGTGGGGGATGAGGCCGTTGGTCAGCCGCATGAGGGTGGTCTTCCCGCAACCGGTGGGTCCGGTGAGGAGGACGAACTCGCCCTCCTCGATTTCAAGGTTGATATCCCTGATGGCCGGCTTCTCCTGCCGGGGATACCAGTAGCTCACATTCTCGATCTCAACCAGGGCCATCTTTTCCAGCTCCAGCCGATTATCGCCAGGCACGCGAACTCCCCACAGAGGGCCGCCACCGCCCATGCCTCCAGGCCTCGCAGGGGATTCGAGAGGGTGGGGAAATAATCGTAGTCCCCCTTACCCAACACGGACATGAGCACCACAACGGCGACCCCCGCGAGGGAAAACACGCCGAAGAAGGGATCCCTTGCCCTGAAAGGCGTGCGCCTGCGGGTGGCCTTTCCGCTGCCGAAACCCCTCGCGCTCATGGACTCGGCTATGCAGGCAGCGCGGTCCAGGAGGCCCTGGAAAAGGGCCGCCAAGAACGGCAGGTGAGCCCTCATCCGCTGCCATGCGCCTCCCTGCAGCCTCTCCCCCCTCACCAGCTGAACCTCTTTCATCTCCCTCGCCTCTACCACCATGCTGGGATAGAGACGTATCGCTATGGCGGCGGAGAGGGAGGAGCGAGAGGATATCCTGGCAAGGATATCCAGGAGCCCGTCAGGGCTGATAGCGGTACTCGCCAGCCCGAACACCATCATCACCAGGAGGAGGCGGAATGCGGAAACGGAGCCGTAAACCAGGGATTCCAGCGTGATGTCGAGCTTTCCCAGAAGCGGCACGTGAGGACCGTACACCAGCACATGCTCCCCGCGGTGGTTCACCAGCGGGTTGACCATAACCACGAGCAAGGCCATGAAGAGGCCGAGTCGCAGGTGAGGCCCGGTCTCCCTCGCCACATCCGCGAGCACCACAAGCGACCACACTCCAGCTCCCGCCAGGCACAGGTATACGGGATGTCGGAGGAGTAGGATGAGCGCCAGCAAGGAGAAGACCACCGTGGCCGCTATCGCGGGGTGCAGGCCGTGGAAGACGGTATCCTTGTGTCGGTACAGGGGAAGCGGTTTCATCTCGCCTCCATGGGAACAGGCAGGCTTCCCTCGCCCTCCAGCGCCACCCAGGCGGGAACGGGGCTCCCCACGAGGGGCCTTCCCTCCGTTAGGCTCATGATGGCCTCCCGCAGACCACGCTCATCGCACCCCGCGACCAGGAGGACGGAGCGTCCGTCCCCCAACCTAGGTCCCGTGGCCAGCACTACCCCCGCACTACGAGAAAAACTCCCGGCCAGGCCGCCTCTGCCGTCCATGACCTTTAGCGCCCCTTCCTCGAAGAAGGCTAGGAGACCTGCTTTGCGGGCATTGACCTGGCTATCCCGAAGATATGTGTTATTTTCCATCTCTTCCCATACACCCACCACCACCGTGTACTCTCCCGTCCGCGGCGACCAGTCACGGTCAAGGCTCGCGCGCTCGCAGCGGCCTACTTCCTCCTCCAGGATGCGCGCCACCTCCGCCGCCTCTTCCTCGTCGCCCGGAGTGCCGACCACCACCACGTGGTCCGGCCTCTCCCCCCCGTAGCCGAAGCGGAATGCCTCAACATAGCACCCTGCGAGGAAGGTGGTGAACATGGAGTAATCCCAGGGATGGTAATCGAAAACCAGCCAGTCCCCCTCGTTCACCAGGTATTCCCCGGCTCCCACGTCGGCCAGGTGGCCATTCACGTAAAAGAACCAGTCGACCTTCTCGCCTCCCACCGTGACCGCGTCATACCGTGAGCGGACACCGTCTATGCCCTGGATAAAACCCCCGCCATACGCCGTCTCCACCTCGGCTACCCGCTCGAGCGCGCGCATGGCAGTGGCGTTCCCCTCCACGCGCGTCCAGGTGTCCTTGTGAACCCTGGAGCCGAAATCAGCACTGACCGTTATCCTCACCTCCCTAGAGGTCCGCTCCCGGTTCCAGGGCATGAGAGCGCACCCACGCAAGAGGAAGAAAACGGCCGCCGCCGTCAGGGCGAACGCCACCGCCCTCCTTCCCATGGTGGCTAGGCTTCTGCTCCTCAACCCGCATTCAGCTCCTGTACTTCCCGCAGCACTTTTGGGAGCACACATAAAGGGCTCCGGGCAGGGAGTTTCCTCCCTGCCCTTCTCGGGAGTCGACCGCAAGAGGCTCATCAACATCGAGGGGTTTCGCCAGCCGTCCAGCCTCACATGCCACCCAGTGATCCCCGGACGGCCGGCTTCCTCACCACCCCCTTTCCGCCGCGACGGCCTATACCTCGCGGCAAAGCGTCAGTAGATGTCTTTCAAGGTCGCACCCAGCTCGCAGTGTCCGCCGTCGATGGAGCCCCGGTAGTTGAAATACATGACCCTCTCAACTACCACTCCCCGGTCCGCATAGAGCGCGTAGGCCCTTTCCGTGGGTCTGGCGCTCCTCAAGGCTATGGTCTTGCGTTTGCCAGCCTCCACGCTGAAGCTGATGGTCTCGCCACCGCCGAAGAGGGGGGCGCACACGACCCATGCATCAGCTTTTCCTGGGTTCGAGACGCAGATATACTGGTCGAAACGCGCTTCGGTGTACCCTTCGGCCAGGCACCAAAAGTTGCTAGCCATGGGTGCGCCAACGGCGCAGTTCCCATCGCTCCAACCATACCGGTAGCGGAAATAAAGTGGGCGCTCCGCGTGTATGGGCACGTCGGAGCTAACAGAGAGGCCGAGCTCCTCCCCGGGGCCCGCCTCCTGGTTAACATCGATGGTGAGGCGCTTCCTGGCCTCTACCACGTATTTTTTCCTCAAGGGAGGCTGTCCCGCGTCCTGGTATAGGTAGGAAACCTCCACGGTGGCGTTCCGCTCGCTGGTGTTGGCCAGGGTGAGCCACTCTTTAAAGCCCTCGCCGGTATATCCTTCCGCGAAATACCATTTGTTGGCAGCCTCGATGGATCCCACGACGCAGTGGCCGCCGGAAATCCTGCTCCCCACGGGACCGACGAAATCGAAGTAAACGGGTCGCTCGGCGACCAGGGGCCTGTCGAGCGAGCGCACGCGCACGGAAACGTCGCCCGACCTGCCGCATTCCCTGTTCACGTCGAGGGTCACCCTCCTCCTCGCTGGAACGCTATAGGTGGCAGTTCTTGGCTCCTCTCCGCTGAAAAAGTAGGCCACCTCGGCTTCAGCGTCGGCGTCCTCGAAGTTGGCGAGGGTCAGCCATTCCTGGAAACCGTGCCCGGTATAACCCTCGGCGAAGTACCAGTCGAGCGACGGGGTGTCAGCCCCTAGTGAGCAGTGGCCCCCTACGAACCTGAGGCCACCCCGGCCCACGCTGTTGAAGTACACGGGTCGCTCGGCGACCAGGGGCCTGTCCGAGACAACTTTCACGGAAACCTCCATGCCTCGCCCCACGACATCGTTCACGTAGATGGTCTGCCGGCACCCAGCCGGGATGTCACAGGGCATGACAAGAGGGTCGCGATCGCCGTTGAACACATAGGTCACTGTGGCCTTAGCATCGTCCTCCGGCTCACTTCCGGGATTGGCAAGAGTGAGCCACGTCTCGTAGCCCTCGCCAGTATATCCTTCCGCGAAATACCAGTCGAAGGTGGCGGGTCGGTACTCCCGGTATGCGTAAAGCCTCCCATCCGCGGTGCTGTAGACGACACCATCAACCACCACCGGGTCACCCCCGCCCTTCGAGGTAACGCACCACAACTCGCTGCCGGTATAGGGGTCCATGGCGGCCAACCCCTTGTTGTGAGCCCAGCTAGAGGTGTCGAAACTGCCGGCATAGAGGTATCCGGTGGCGGGGGACAGCGCACAGTTCCCGTTATACGCCCCCCAGTTGGGGTTGTCCCATTTCAAATTCCCGGTGGTGAGCTCAAAAGCGTAGAAGTGGTTCTTCCCCACCGAGTATTCGTTGCCGCAGACGTAAAGCGTCTCGCTGTTGGCGTCCACCAGGGGAGTGCCGGAGGAGCCCCAGACCTCCTCGCTCCAGGCCAGTCGCGCCGCTTCACCTCCGTCCTCCAGGCAATAGAGCCTGCTTATCGGGCCACCGTAGGCAAAATCGCTGAAATAGAGCATGCCCTGGTGGCAGGCGATGCCCCCCGCGACGTCGTAGGTGGTGGCGTACTCCCATTTTTTCACGGGGGTGCTTCCAGAGACGTCCAGGCAATGCAGTTTCCCGTTGACGGGATGACCGAAGGAGGTATGCTGGGGAATATATAAGCGGTTACGCTCGTCGTCCACGCCCGGCGCCCCGATAGCGGAGCAGTTAGCGTCCAGAGCATATGTCCAGAGGATCTCTCCGTTCTCCGCGCTCAAGCCCAGGTAGGCGCCGTAGACATAATCGCCGACCACCACCACGTCAGTGCCAGACGCGCTGGAGTAAATCACGGGGTCGGTGATGATCACCGATTGTCCCAATGGAGCTTCCGCCGGTGTGATGCGCTTTTCCCACACTGAAGCGCCGTCCCGCGAAGTATCCAGGCAATAGACCTTTTCCCCACAACCGATGTAGAGCCTCACCCCACGCACCAGGGGCCGGGCCTTGGAGCCCATGCCGCCCGCCCACTCGAGCTCTCTCTCCCATAAGAAGTCCCCGTCGGATGCGTCCAGGGCCACCACCTTGCTGTTCACCCCCGGCGGCATCCAAGGATCATCTCCCGCGAAGAGGTAGGCCACGCCTCTTACCACAGCTGGCCCGGTTCCGTCCTTTATGTCGTGGTCAGCGCTCTCGAAGAGCATGTCTCCCTGTTGTGCAAGAGCTTTATCGGGGGCTAAGGCGAGGTACCGCGGCGCGATGGATGCGCCCACGGCGAGAACAACCGCGATCGCTGCGGCGAGACAGGCTCCTGTCCCCGCGACCTTCAGCCGCCCGCGTGCCGACCTGCCTTTCGTGGATACCTCGAACATTTCTACCTCCTAACCTCATGTGGCCCGTAAGAAACGAAAATCCCCTCTCCCACTTAAGAGAGGGGATCACATGAGCGCCAATACGTCAGGTTCTCTCTGAAGCGGAGAGCTTGCTGACCCCTGCCGGGCAGGTCTTCTGACTCCCGGATCATCGCTCCACCCCCCCTTCCCGACCAGAGGTCAGTGGAAATATGGGGTCTTGCTCCCCGGTCACAGCGGCGCTACCGCGTCGGACTCACACCGACTTCCCTTTTAATCTTGCGAACCCGGCAGGTATCTCTTCGGTTTTCAAGCATCCGACAAAATATAGGATAACACCTATGTCAAGCCCGGTACAAAAGACCGGGCCGGTGCGCGGAGTCTCCTGCGGGATCAGGAGACACGGCTCTCGGGCCGTTCCTAGCCCGTAACGCCTCTTTCCTCTTCCTGCGCAAACCTCTACGAAACAAGGTGGGCTCGCGTCACTCAGCCGCTCTCCGCCGTCTGGCCGCCCAGAAACAGCCTCATGGTCTCGCGCGCGTCGCCTATGCTTTCCCCCACCACATGGTAGTAGGAGCCGAGCATGAGGGCCGGGGGCTCGGCCAGGCGACCGTCGCGGCAGTGGCGGTCGTTGGTCTCCGCGCAGAGCACCTTCCCTATCACCAGGGCGTAGTTCTCTCCCGTGACCCCCCGCTCCAGGACCGCCTCGATTTACCCCAGGGCGTCGGCGATCCTGGGGGGCGAGACCGTTCTCGCGGGCGAGGTCTCCAGGCCCACCTCCCTCAGCCCCTCCACCTCCGGCGGATAGTCCCTCGCGGTGAGCATGGCCTTATCGAAGGAGGGGGTGCCGATGACGTTGATGACGAACTCCCCCGTCCCCCTGATGTTGTGCAGGGTATGGCGCGGCAGGGCGGAGGCTATGGCCACCAGGTCCAGGGGCCTCAGGATGGGCATGACGCACCCGTAGGGCGCCGCGTTCGCGACCCCGTTCCCGTCCACGGTGGTGATCACCGTCACCGGCAGGGTGAGCATGCGTTTGAATTGTTCGGGCTTCAGTTCCACGCCGCATCACCTCCCTATCGCGCCTGCCGCACATGCCTGCCGCGCCGCAGCCATCCCTTCCCGTACCCGCCCGCGCCCACCGTCCCTCCCTCTCGTGCCCGTGCACCCGTCACCCGCCGTCCTCCTCCTCGAACCAGCCGATGACGGCGCCGGGAACGGAGTCCATCCTCGCGCTGTAGGGCTTGATGTCGATGACGGCGCTTCCGTCCACGGCGTCCAGCCCGCGCACCACCAGGCGGTTTCCCTCGCGCCGCAGCAGCTCCACCACGCAGAACTGCACCGGGTTGGGCCGGGAGGGGGAACGGCAGGCGAAGACCCCGCGCACCTCCGGCCCCCAGGGGGTGACGGTCTGCAGCACGCCGCGGTCAGCGAGGTGGCCCCAGTAGAGGACGATGAGGTGACGCGACGCCTCCACGTCCTTGAGGCCGTCGGAATAGTCCTCGCATATCTCGATCTCCTCCTCCTCCGCGGAGAAGCGGCCCTGGAAGGGAGCCTCGTCCATGGTGCGGTAGGGCGACCTGATGACGCCGATGGGACTCAAGGTCATGTCGCCCCACTCCCCGCGCGTCTTACCATTATTTACCATATATTTCCTCTCCCCCTCCGTCGCGCCCGCCGTCACCGCCGCAGGCGCCCAGCGGTATGACCATCCTCGTGCCTCCCCGCTCCTGTACCTCCACCTTAACGCCATAGACCTTCTCCATGCTCTCCTCGTCGACGATCTCCGGGCCGCCGCAGGCGTAAACGGATCCCCCGCACAGGAGAACGAACCTGCGGCTGAAGCGCAGGGCGAGGTTGACGTCGTGGATGGCCATCAGGGCCGCGATGCCCCTCTCCGCCACCGCCCTCCGCAGCGTCTCCATCACCTCGAGCTGGTTTCCGAGGTCCAGGTTGCTGGTGGGCTCGTCCAGCAGCAGGAACCCGGGCTCCTGCGCCAGCGCCCTGGCGATCATCACCTTCTGTAGCTCCCCCCCGCTCAGCTCGTCCAGGTGGCGGAGGGCCAGGTCGCCGAGGTTGAGCGCGCTTATCACCTCCTCCACCACCTTCAGGTCCCCGGTGCCCGCCCCCCAGCCGATATGCGGCCTGCGGCCCATGAGCACGGCGTCGAAGACGGTGAGCCTGGCGCCCGCGCCGTCCCTCTGGGCCACGTACCCCATGCGGCGCGCCATCTCCATGCGTCCCAGACGCGAGGCGTCCTCTCCGGAGACGAGCACCGCGCCTGCGCGTGGCCGCAGGATCCCGAGGGCGCACTTTAAAAGGGTGGTCTTCCCCGCGCCGTTGTTCCCCAGGATGGAGCAGATCTCCCCCCTGGCGACCTCGAGGGAGACCGACTCCAGCACCCGCCTCGTGCCGTAGCTGAAGGTGACGCCCTCGACCGCCAGCATCATGCCCTCCTGTATCCCCTGGCCAGCAGGTAGAGGAAGAGCGGGGCGCCCATGAAGGAGGTTATCGCCCCCACCGGGAGCACCACCGGTGCGACCATGGTCCTGCTCAGGGTGTCCGACGCCAGGAGCAGGAAGGCCCCCACGGCGCACGCGCCGGGTATCAGGTAACGGTGGTCGCCCCCGATGACGCGCCGGGCGAGGTGCGGGCTCACCAGCCCCACGAAGGCGATGATGCCCAGGAAGGAGACCGCCACCGCCGTCACCAGCGAGGCCAGGAACATGCCCGCCAGGCGCGTGCGCCCCACGTTGACTCCGAGGCTCTTCGCGGTGTCGTCCCCGCTCTCCAGCGCGTTGTAATTCCAGCGGTTGAGGACGAAGAAGGCGGCGACGGGAAGGGTGACCGCGGACATGATCGCCAGCTCCTGCCAGGAAGCCCTACCGACGTCGCCGAAGGTCCAGAAGACGATGGACGCCACCTGCACGTCGTTGGCGAAATACTGCGTGATCACCGTCCCCGCGGAGAAGAGCGAGCCGAAGGCGATCCCCGCCAGGATCATGGCCTCGGGGGAGATCCCCTTGTACCTCGCCAGCAGGAGGACGGCCAGGGTGGCGGAGATGGCGCCCGCGAAGGCGGCCACGGTTACCAGGTACGGGTTCCTGATGAGCACCGCGTCGGCGCCCGTGCTCTGCACGCTGCCGGCCCCCATGGCCACGATGGCCAGCGCGGCGCCGAAGGCGGCCCCCTGGGACACGCCGAGGGTGTAATCGGAGGCCAGGGGGTTGAGGAGCACGCCCTGCATGACGCAACCTGCCACCGCCAGCCCTATCCCGGCCACCAGGGCCGCCAGGACGCGCACCAGCCTGATGTGGATGACGATCTGCGCAGTCCGCTGGTCCGCCTGCCCGGCGAGGGCCTTCAACACCTCCAGAGGGGTGACGCCCGCGGAGCCCAGGGTCATGGAGAACACGCCCAGCGCCAGCGTTGCGGAGATGGCGCCGGCGATGAAGAGCGCCTTGCGCCGCGTATAGGCGCGGTACGCTCCTCCCACGGACCCCGCAGCCGCCGTGTCCACCTGCCCCTCACCTAGCCTATCCGCGTTTCCATGCCCGACTGGCCAGCCACCGTCTCGGGCCAACCCTCAGAGCGAGCCCAGGTCGATCCTCTTGAAGCCGCCGAAATCGGCGGCCATGCGCTGGTACATGGCCTTACCCAGGAGGAACTCGTAGATCTCGTCGGCCTTCTCCTCCGGGTCTACGTCCTCGAAAGCCTGCGGGAACACCGTCTTGCCCATGAAGTACGCGTCGGCGATGGCGGTGTCGATGTTGGTGGTGTAGTAGTTGTAGGGGAGGTAGCCGTAGAGCCTGCCCTCTTTCACCGCCTTGAGGGTATTGTAGAATCCCGGGTTGCCAGCGTAATCGTCCTTGACCATCTGCAGCCCGGACTCGTCGATGAAGATGATGTCGGGGTCCCACGCGATGAGCTGTTCCTTGTCTATCATCACGCTGCCCCTGCTGCCCGTCTCGTCCACCACGTTCACGGCGCCTATGGCGTCCAGGGGAGGGAAGTTGCCCTGGGTGCTCTCGATCCCGTGCATGCCCTTCATGCCTATGCCCCCCACGTAGACCCCGGGCTTCTCGCCCTGCGGGATGTCCGCGGTGCGCTCCCTGAGATCGTCCTGGCAGCCCTTGATGTACGCGATGACTTCCTCCGCCCTCTCGCTCTCGCCGGTGATCTCCCCGATGAGCGCGAGGGATTCGAATATCTCCTGGTCGAAGGTGCCGAGCTGCCCGTAGCTCAGCACCACCACGGGTATGCCCGTCTTCGCATGCAGCTCGTCGGCCTTGGCCGCGTCAACCAGGTAGGCCACGAAGATCACGTCGGGGTCCACGCTGAGCAGCATCTCGGGATCGGGGGTGGAATCCGGGCCACCCTGCCCGATCACCGGGAGGTCGAGGAGCTCGGGGTGGGCGATGATGTACGGCCTTCCCGTGGACCACTGCTTCTCCATGTTCTCGATCCCCACCACCTTGTCCGCGCAGCCGGCGTAGCAGACCAGCCGCAGGGCTCCCGGCCCTATGGCCGTTACCCTCTCCGCGGGGACCTCGACCTCCACCTCGCGTCCCGCGAGGTCGGTGACGACCACGCTCTCCGGGCCGGACGTCTTATCGCTGCCACCTTCGCCGCCGCACCCCGCGAGCAGAAGCGCGACGACGGCCACGGCCACCAGCGTCATCGAGGCAATGGTGCTTCTCTTCTCCATCTTCCCCATCCTTTCACGAAGTCTTTTTGCTTTTCTTCCCCTCACGGTTTCCACCTTTTTCCAGTACCCGGCGCGTCCATCCGCCCGGGGCCGGCGGGCCGGCGCGACGGGGGCCCCGGGCAGCAGGCTCTCCTCTCGGAGCCGCGCCGCTCTCTGTCCGCGCCGCATCACGCCCTAAGGCCCGCTTCCACCGCCGCGATGATGCCGCGGACCGTAGCGTCCAGCTTCTCGTCCGCCACGGTCTCGCCCTCGAGGTTCGCCCGGGCCACGGACTCGGAATAGGGTACCTCGGCGATGGCGTCAAGCCCCAACCGGGCCAGTTTCTCGTCCAGGACCTGCCTCACCCCGGCGTCCACCTTGTTCACGACCACGCCGCGCGGTTTCCCCGCCTCCTCCGCCAGACGGCACGCCTTCTCCGCGAGTATCACCGCTTCCTGCGAGGGGTCGACCACCACCAGCACGTAGTCGGCGCCTTCCACGACCCCGCGGCCGAAATGCTCGATACCCGCCTCGGTGTCCACGAGCACCCACTCTCCGTCCCGGGCGGAAACGCCCTTGAGAAACGACCGCGCCACCGCGCCCATGGGGCACGCGCAGCCCTCCATGCTGTGCTCGATCTTTCCTACCCTTACCATGGAAAGCGTGCCGTCCCCGCTGGCTACGTCCGCGGGCATGTCGGCCGGGGTCAGGCTATCGTCGAAAAGCCGCAGTTCCTCGTCGCCCGCGCCCCTGAGGCGGGCCATGAGTCTCTCGCCCACGGCCCGCTTGCCACCCAAAAGGCCCATGATGGTCTTCTCGGGAGGCTCCATCCCCAGCATGCCCCCCAAGCCCAGGTTGGACTCGTCCGCGTCCACCACCAGCACCTTTCCCCGCGTCGCGAGCTCCCTCGCGAGGAGGGCCACCAGGGTGCTCTTGCCACTGCCTCCCCTCCCGCACACCATCACCTTGGGCATCCGCCTCACCTCCGTTTAAAGCCTCGTCTTCGGAGTCGGAGTCCGCCCGCGGACCGGCCGCGCACGCCTCCCCGCGCATGAGAAGGGCCTGCAGGCCCGTATCCCGTACCGCCCGTCCCCATCAGGTCGCGGGCCTGCGCGCCCGCAGCGCGAACATGTCCTCGCCGTCGTGGGCGCAGACGTCCACGAACCCGGCGCACGAGAAAATCTCCTCCATCTCGTCTATGCAGGGGAGCAGGTCCAGTCCGATCTCGCCACCGATGAAGCGGTGCAGGGCATTGACCTCATCCCGGCTCTCGTTGTGGCATACCGTGACCCTTCCCCCCGGCTTGAGGATGCGGAACATCTCCTCCGCCGCCCTCCTCTTGTCGGCCACGTGCGGGAAACAGTTGTGGCAGACCACCTCGTCGAAAGAGCTTTCGAGGAAGGGGGTGTCCGCGATATCGGCGTGGATGAACTCGAGGTTGGGGCTTCCGTGTTTTTCACGGGCCATGGCGAGCATGCGCTCCGCGACGTCCAGGGCGGTGACGTGTCCGTCCTTACCGACCGCCTCCAGCAGCCAGGGTATGACAAGGCCGGTGCCGCAACCCACGTCGAGCACCCTGCTTCCCGGCTTGATCCCGAGGCCGCGGATGATGCGTTCGCTCACCGCCCTCCTATGCGCGGCGTTTTCCTCGTCCCAGCTATCTGCCCGCCTGTTGAAGAAGTTGCGTACCGCCGTCACCATGTTCCGCGC
>Ga0116210_1000981_pt1 | contig 23730 bp, 21 predicted proteins | sample TshhotsprinmetaG_FD_94483 | JGI IMG/M metagenome (GOLD analysis project Ga0116210, IMG submission 94483) | Hot spring microbial communities from South Africa to study Microbial Dark Matter (Phase II) - Tshipise hot spring metaG | ecosystem: Environmental > Aquatic > Thermal springs > Hot... | reverse complement strand
GGTCGGTAGGGCCAGGCGGAGCCAGCTGCCAGGCCGAGCCTGGCGGTACGGTATCGCCGACCTTTGGTCGGTAGGGCCAGGCGGAGCCAGCTGCCAGGCCGAGCCTGGCGGTACGGTATCGCCCTACGCGGGGGATCGGGCCGCGAGATTCCATTGGAGGGGGTATATGAAAATCCGTGATATCCGCGCCGCCGGCCTGCGCGGGGCTACGCCCGAAGGCGGCTGGAGCAACGAGATCCGGCCAGAAGAATGCGTCCATACGCTGATCGCGGTGTGCACCGATGAGGGGCTGATCGGCTATGGCAGCGTCTTCGCCAATGACGGCCTGGTGAAGGCCGCGCTGCAGGTGCTGGAGCCGCTCTATCTCGGCGAGAACGCGCTGGAGCCAGAGCGGGTGAGCGAGAAACTGCACCAGCATACCTTCTGGATGGGTCGCGGCGGCACGCTTACCCACGCCATCAGTGGCATTGACATCGCGCTCTGGGATATCTTCGGCCAGGCGACCGGTCAGCCGGTGGGCCGGCTGCTCGGCGGCCGCTATCGGGAGCGCGTGCAGCCCTATGCCTCGATCCTGATGGATCAGCCCGAGCGGTTGGCCGAGCGACTGGCCGCGATCCGGGCGCAGGGTTTCCGCGCGTTCAAGATCGGCTGGGGGCCGTTCGGGAAGGTGGGCCCTGTACTCGACGAGGCGATCGTGGCCGCAGCGCGCGCAGCGGTCGGCCCCGACTGCAAGCTGATGGTGGACGCGGGCGGCAGCGACGCGTTCTGGCCGCATGGGCTGAAGTGGGCGCTGCGCACGGCCGCGATGCTGGCCGAGTACGATATCGCCTGGTTCGAGGAGCCGCTGAAACCTGACGCGCTGGCCGACTACGTTGCCCTGCGCCGGGCTGCGCCCCTGCCCATCGCAGGCGGCGAGGTGCTGACCCGGCGCCAATCGTTCCAGCCGTGGCTGGAGGCCGGCGCGTTCGACATCGTGCAGCCGGATGTGACGAAGGTGGGCGGCATCAGCGAGGAGCGACGCATCGCCTGGATGGCGCAGGAGCACGGCGTGCGTTTCATCCCGCACGGCTGGAACACGGCCGTAGGCGTCGCCGCCGACCTCCAGCTGGCATCGGCTTTCCCTGATACCGATCTGGTCGAGTATTTGTACGGCTCGCCGTATGTGGACGGGATCGTGGCGCGGCCCTGGCAGCTGGACGCCGACGGGATGTTGCCGATCCCGGATGCACCCGGCCTTGGGCTGACGCTTGATCCCGACGCGATCATTCGCTACACGGGCGACCGCTCGTTTCCGATTGCAACCGGTGCCGTGAGGCCCTGAAGCTCAGGCCGGTCTTCAGTCTTCGGGGCCTCTGGTCACCGCAACCTCTGGAGTTGACTCGTCAGTTCCTCCGGATCAGCGGCAGCAAGGTGCGGCTGCCGATGAACGCGCCCCAGAAGCCCATGCGGACCCCGTAGTTCGTGCTGGTCGAGGCCGCGATGGCCGACTGGCCGGCCGTGATATCCACTGCGTAGTTAGCCGATGTCATGTGCGGCCCGCCTGAGCCGGTCCACACGGTTACAGATCGAACTGTTCGACCTCCTGCACAGTACGCTTAGCTGCGACCATATCACATTCAGGCATAAGAAGCAAAGCGATTGTTCAGTCCGTCCTCAAGCTGCATGATCTCTTGTTTGACATGCGCAACTGCAGCCGTCAGCGGCACGATGGTTTTTTCCGCCCGGTCGCGGCGCTTGAATTCGACGCCGCCTTCTTTGAGCGAGCGCTTGCCCAACGTCAGACGGATCGGGATGCCGATCAGGTCGGCGTCGTTGAATTTGACCCCAGCGGTCTCCTCGCGATCATCGTAGAGGACCTCGATCCCGGCTTCGGTCAGATCGGCGTAGAGCGCCTCGGCCTCCGTCTCTGCGCCGGGCATTCCGATCAGGTACACGTGGTACGGCGCGACCGTGATCGGCCAGATCAGCCCCTTCTCGTCGTGATGCGCCTCGGCAATGCACGCTAGCAGCCGGCCGACGCCAATACCGTAAAAACCCATGACGATCGGCCGCTGTTGGCCATTGTGGTCGAGATAGGTCGCGCCGAGCGCCTGGGTGTAGCGTGTGCCGAGCTGAAAGATGTTGCCCACTTCCACGCCACGGGCTGTGCGTAGCGGGCTGCCACAGACGGGGCACGGGTCGCCATCGCGTGCTGCAGCGATATCGCACACGAGTGTTGTTGTGTAGTCACGACCGTAGTTGACGTTCAGCAGGTGATAGCCCTCCTCGTTTGCGCCGGCGACCAGGTTGGGCGCGTGGGGGATGAGGTCATCCACGATGATCTGGAAGGATGCGTGGCCGTGTGTCGGCAACCCCACCGGCGACGCGTAGCCCGGCACCGCGCCCACCGCCCTGATTTCCTCCTCGGTGGCCGGCCGCAGCGCCCGCGCGCCGATTGCGTTCGCCAGTTTCGTTTCGTTGACCTCCATGTCGCCCCGGATCACTGCGAACACGAAAACCTCACCCGCACTCCCATCTCCGACCGTCGCCATCATGAACACCGCCTTGGCCGTCCGGCTTTCGGGCACGCCGAGAAAGGCAGCCAGATCGGCGATGGTGGTCGTGTAGGGGGTGGCGACCCTGGCGATGGGCCGGGGCGCTTCGGCCGAGGGCGCAGGCTTGCGGAACGTGGCCACCTGACGGTTTGCGGTGTAGCCGCACGCATCGCACAGCACCAGGGTGTCCTCGCCGATGGGGGTCAGGTACATGAACTCGTGCGCCATCCGACCGCCCATCATGCCGGTATCGGAGCGGACGGCGATGACCGGCAGCCCGCAACGCCGGAAAATGCGCAAATAGGCGTCATGGTGCGCCCGATACTGCTGCTCCAGGCCGGCCTCATCGGCGTCCAGGCTGTAGGAATCGAGCATGGTGAATTCGCGCACGCGGATCAGCCCGCCGCGCGGCCGCGGATCGTCGCGCCATTTGGTCTGAATGTGATAGATCAGCGCCGGCAGCTGGCGATAGGAGCGGATCAGGCCGCGCGCCAGGTCGGCGACTACCTCCTCGTGCGTCATCGCCAGCACCATCTCGTGGCCCGTGCGGTCTTTGAACCGCCCCATCTCCGCGCCGATCTGATACCAGCGTCCGGTCTCCTGCCAGATGTCGGCCGGGTGGACGACCGGCATTGTGAGCTCCTGGCCGCCGATCGCGTTCATCTCGGCGCGCATGATGTGCTCGATTTTGCTCAGGGTGCGGCGGGCCAGCGGCAAGGCAATGAAAATGCCGGCACCGAGCTGCCGAATGTAGCCGGCGCGCACCAGCAGCTGATGGCTGGCGATTTCGGCATCGGCCGGCGCCTCGCGCAGGGTGCGGATGAACAGCCGTGTCATGTGCATGGGAGACTCCTGGAAGCGGGAAATCGGAATCAGCTGCCGGCTTTCAGCCACGCCACGCACTTCACGTTTGACGTAGCCTCACAGCCGTCTCGTAATCCTCCGGCGTATCCAAATCCGCCAGCACTGTCGGCGTCTCCACCGTCAGATAGCTGGTCTGGCCGCGGTGACGGGCCAGCACATCGCGCAGCGTGCCCTGGCCGGCCAGGATCTCGCCCCACAGCCAGCGCGGCAAGAGGATCGGATGGCCCGCGCGCCTCTGATAGCTGGGGATGATGATGGTCTGCCAGTCGGCGCTCTGGCCCGCCGCCAGGATCGCCTGCACGACGCCGGGCTCCATCTGCGGCTGATCGCCCAGACAGAGCAGGGCGGCCATGCACTGCTGGCTCACAGCGGCCAGGCCGACCAGTACCGAGGCCAACATTGCGCCGGATGCATAGTCGGGGTTGACAACACAACGCGCGGAAGTGTCGGCCAGCGCCCCCATGACCTCCGCGCTGCGATAGCCTGTGACGACGACGATCTCCGCGATCCCGGCCGTCTCCAGCGTGGCCACCACCTGGCCGATCACGGTGCGCGCGCCTGTCGGCTCACCCCAGGGCAGCGTGAGCTTGAAGCGTCCCATGCGACGCGAAAGGCCGGCAGCGAGAACGATTGCGGCAACAGACATGGGTCGAATGGCGGTGGGCAGATTCGGCAGACGGCATTTTCCACTGCTTGATTATATCATGGCCGGAACAGGAGGACAAAAACTTTGGCGCTCAGCCCAGGCGGTGGTAGAATTAACTGATAGTGAGGGAAATCCCATGAGTGAGAACGGTTGTATGTCAGTTCGAGCGCTGATTTTTGACTTCGGCGGCGTGATCGTGCGGACAGAGGATCAGACGGGCCGATTGCGCGCGGCCGCCCGGCTGGGGGTTGCGCCCGAAGAGCTGTATCACGAGGTGTTCGATTCGCCGGTCGCTGCACTGGCGACGATCGGGCAGGCACCAGCCGAGGCGGTGTGGGCCTACGTGGCCGAGCGATTTCGGCTCGACGCGACGGGGCTGGCGGCGCTCCGTGCCGATTTCTGGGCCGGAGACCGCCGTGATGATGCGCTGGTGGCGTTCATCCGCAGCCTGCGACCGGCTTTTCGGACCGGCATCTTGAGCAACGCCTGGTCGGACGGCCGCGCCATCATCGCCGGGCATTTCGGCCTGCAGGATGTCGTGGACGATATCGTCATCTCGGCCGAGGTCGGCATCGCCAAGCCCGACGCGCGCATCTTCGCGTTGGCTGCCGCCCGGCTGGGCGTCGCGCCCGGCGAGGTGCTCTTCGTGGATGATTTTCTCCACAACGTCGAAGGCGCGCGCGCGGCCGGCTTCCAGGCAGTGCATTTCAAGAATCGTGAACAGGCGATAGCAGAGGTGCGGGAGAGGGTGGAAGTGAGACGTGAGACGTGAAGCGTGAAACGTGAAACGTAAGGCGTGAAACGTGAGGCGTGATTGCGCGGCGAGACGCATCACCTCTCGCGCATCCTGTCTGACGCCTTATACCACAAAAGGGAGGCTGCGGTGCAGGGTTCGCATTCTGCCGGGCCGCGTCGTCCGGCGCGGTCTGATCTGAGTATCTGTATGCTCAGTGTCCATACGTGTCCGCTGGCGATGCTCGGCGGCAAGGAAACCGGCGGCATGAACGTGTACGTGCGCGATCTCACGATCGAGCTGGGCCGCCGTAGGGTTACGGTGGATGTCTTCACCCGTTCGCAGGATGACCACGTGCCGCGCATTTCGCACGAGCTGGGGCCGACCGCGCAGGTGATCCACGTGCCGGCCGGGCCCGAGCGGCCGGTGAGCAAAGAAGTGATCTTCGAGCACCTGCCGGAGTTCGTCACGCGCGTGGCCGAGTTCGCGCGCGCCAACAACCGCCGTTATGATGTCATCCACAGTCATTACTGGCTTTCGGGGCTGGCCGGGCTGCAGCTGCAGCAGGCATGGGGCAATCATGTGCCCATGATCCAGATGTTCCACACCCTGGGGCACATGAAGAATCAGGTGGCGCGCGCGGCGCACGAGTTCGCGCCGCCACTGCGCATCGAGAGCGAGTGGACCCTGATGCGCCAGGCCGACCGCATCGTCGCCGGCAGCCCGCTGGACAAGGAGCAGACGGTGCGGCTGTACGGTGCCGACCCGGCCCGCATCGAGGTCATTCCGCCCGGCGTGGATCTGACCCGCTTCTATCCTCGCTCGCAGATGGAAGCCCGGCAGCGGCTGGAGCTCGATCTCGAACGGCGGATGATCCTTTTCGTGGGCCGCATCGAGCCGCTGAAGGGGATTGACACCCTGCTGGAAGCCATCGCGCTCATGGATCAGGACGAGAGCTGCGACCTGGGCTGCGAATGCCTGTCGGTCGTCATCATCGGCGGCGACGCCAGCGTGCCGCTGGAGGAGATGACTGCCGAGATGCGCCGGCTGATCGAGCTGCGCGACGCGCTGGGCATCAGCAAGCTGGTCACCTTCATGGGCAAACGCGGGCAGGACACTCTGCCCGACTACTACTGTGCCGCCGATGTGCTTGTCATGCCGTCGCACTACGAGTCGTTTGGCATGGTGGCGCTGGAGGCGATGGCGTGCGGCACGCCGGTGGTCGCCAGCAGGGTTGGCGGCCTGACCTTCACTGTGCAGGACGGTGTGACCGGCGTGCTCGTGCCGGAGCGCGATCCGGCCGCGCTGGCCGACGCGCTGCGCCGTATCCTCAAGCAGGATGATCTGCGCTGGCAGCTTCAGGCCAACTCGGTGCGCGAGGCGCAGGCATTCAGCTGGCCGATCATTGCGGATCGCATCCTCGACCTGTATGATGCGGTGATCCAGGAACGTCTCACAGCAGCGCTGGCTGCGCCGATCGGAGTGGAACATGCGTAGAGATCTCATCCGCCAATGGGGTGTCATCATCAGCTTCGTGCTGGTGATCGTCGTCAATGGCCTGGCCAACGCGTTGCCGATCAATGGCCAGCAGACCGGCGAGATCTCGGATCGCTTTCCGGTCTTTTTCGTGCCGGCAGGCTACGTTTTTTCGATCTGGGGATTGATCTATCTCGGCCTGCTGGCGTTTGCCGCCTATCAGGCCTTGCCGGGCCAACGAGACAACGAGCGGTTGCGCCGCGTCGGGGCCTGGTTTGTGGTGAGCTGCGCGGCGAACGTGGCCTGGATCTTCCTGTGGCACTACAACTTGTTCTCGCTCAGCCTGGCGGTCATGCTGGTGCTTCTGATCAGCCTGGTCGCAATCTATCTGCGACTGGAGATCGGCCGGGCTGTTGTGGCCACCGCCGAACGGTGGGCGGTTCACGCGCCGTTCAGCGTCTACCTCGGCTGGATCACGGTGGCGACGGTGGCCAACGCCACCGATGTGCTCTATGACGTGGGGTGGGGCGGCTGGGGCATCGCGCCGGAGGCATGGGCTGTGGTGATGATGGCGATCGCGACGGGGATCGGGCTGGGCGTCCTCGCCACGCGTCGCGACATCGCCTATGCGCTGGTGTTGGTGTGGGCGTTCGTCGGCATCGCCGTCAAGCAGATGCCGCGCGCGCTGTCGGTGGGCGTCGCGGCGCTCATCCTGGCCGCGGTGATCGTCCTCGCATGCGTGGTGGCCGGCCGACGTCCGCGGCGATGGCGAAAAACGGGAACGCGGATGGCGCAGCGACTGCGGGCGGCCCCGATGGGTGCCGGTTCCGTCCGCAGTCTCTCCATCGCTTGCATCGTCCGCGCCCCGTGGCGGCTAGTACAGGAACATCGGCTTGCCCATCACGTCGGCCACGCGCGGGCGGTACTGTTGGATGTCGTACATCTGGTCCACATCCACGCGTTTGATGCCCGAAACCACCGTGCTGAGCGGGACGTGGGTATAACGGCCCTCGCGCAACGCCACCATCCGGCCTGAGCGGCCATGCGAGATCAGATCAGTGGCGAGGTTGGCATACGAGAGCGCCACCATGCGGTCGAGCGAATCAGGCGCGCCCGAGCGCATCAGATAGCCGAGCTGCTGGTAGATGATATCCTCTCCGGTGATCTCCTTGATCTGTCTGCCCACGATGGCGCCGATGCCGCCCAGTTTGCGGTGGCCGTAGGCATCCGGTTTGCCGCTCTCTATCACCTCGCCGCCGATCGGCTGCGCGCCCTCGGAAATCGCCAGGATCGCATAGTTGCTCGGATTCGAGCGTTTGTCTTCCAGCAGGAGCGCCGCCAGCTTGTGGATCTCGAACGGCACTTCGGGGATCACGGTGCGATCCACGTTGGCTAGATAGGCGGCAAAGATCGCGGTCTCACCCGAATTGCGGCCGAACAGCTCGATGACCGCGATGCGTTCGTGCGAACCGGTTGGCGTACGCAGGGCGGTGATGAAATCCACGCTGCGCGTCACGGCCGTGCTGAAGCCGATGCAATAGTCGGTGCCGAAGACATCGTTGTCCATCGTCTTCGGGATGCCGACGATCGGGAAGCCTTCTTCGTGCAGGCGTACCGCGTAGCTCAGCGTGTCGTCGCCGCCGATGGCAATCAGGCCGTCTATCTTCAGGTATTCGAGCACGCGCAGCACGTGTTTGGTCAGATCCACCGCGGCCGGCTCGTTGGCGTCAGGCGGCTGCACGAGCGGAAATGTATCTTTCAGGAACGCGGGGATCTCGTCGGCTTGCACAGCCGAAGGACGTGTGCGCGAGGTATGCAAGAAGGTGCCCCCAGAGCGATCAATCTTGCGCACCACTGCTTTGTTCAGACGCATCACCCAGCGCCAGTCTTCTGACGGGTCATCCGGGTTGATGTTGATCGGCCCAGCCCAGCCCAGCCGAAAGCCGAGGACCTCGTAGCCTTCATCCACGGCCCGATCAACCACGGCTTTGATGCATGGGTTGAGGCCGGGGACATCGCCGCCGCCGGTGAGAATGCCGAGAGTTTTCGTCGTAGCCATTGGTGCTCTCCTTCGGCGCACCTGTCTTCGCTGCCGCATGGGACATCACGCCGACAGATGTGCATCGTCTGCGTTGCGTTCGTAGTTTACTTGGAGCGAGAACTTTTGGCAAGTCTGCGGCGCCGGTTACTGCTCGTCGGCATCGGGCCGGCGCCCACGCCATCCGGGTGAAAATTTGACACATCTCGGCCGACGGGAGTATCCTGTCATTTCAGTCAGCATTCCTGCACTGGAGTTATCCATTGATCGAACGTTCACAGCTCAAAGGGGTGGTGGTACCCCTGGTCACGCCGCTGCATGAGGACGGCGTAACGGTCAATACGGCAGCTCTTCAGCAACTGGTGGATCGGCTCATCCGCCAGGGCGCGCATGGCATCTTTGTCGGCGGGACAACCGGCGAGATCTGGGCGCTGGACGAGGTGCAGTGGGAACGCATGGTCGTCGCCGGCGTCGAGGCGTGCGCCAACCGTGTTCCCTTCTATGCCGGCGTCAGTCACCCCTCGACCGCTGGCGCCGTGGCGCGCGTGCGGCGGGCCGCCAAACTGGGCGTGGATGTCGTGGTCTCCCTGGCGCCCTATTACACGCCGCCCAGCCAGATTGACATCATCCGCCATTTCACTGCCCTGGCCCAGGTCGGCGACCTGCCCGTATTGATCTATCAGTTTCCCGGCATTGTTAAAACTTCGATCACTCTGCCTACCTACGAGGCGCTGGCCGACATCCCGAACATCGTCGGCGTCAAAGATTCGCAAGCCGATGTGACCGAATTCCGCCACATGATCGAGCGTTTGCGCGCTGATGGCCGGGACTTTCGCCTGTTCCTGGGCACCGACGCGCTCACCGACGTGGCGGTGCTGCTCGGCGCGCAGGGCACCGTGCCTTCCATCGGCAACATCGCCATGCCGCACCTGGCCGAAGCATTTGCCGCGGCCCAGGCCAGCGACTGGCCGCGCAGCGCAGCCGCGCAGCTCAAAATCAATCGCCTGAAAGCAGTCTACCGGGTGGCGGCCACCGAGTCGTGGGGCGACGGCTTTATCGTCGGCCTGAAGGCTGCGCTGGAGATCCTCGGCGTGCCGGTGGGGCCGCCGGCCGCGCCGCTGCGCGCCTGCAATGCCGACGAGCGCCAGCAGATCGCCGCCCTGTTGCGCGCAGCAGAGCTGCTGTAACGAGGCTGTTTATATCATTTGCGGGTTCAAACCCCGCCCTGTTGGCGCGCAGGCTGCTGCCAGCAGGCGCCAGGAGAGTTCGCCATGTTATCCATGACACCGGAGGCCATCTCACGCGGCCTGGAGCGGATCCTGCCGACCGTGCAGAAACCGGCACGTTATACGGGAGGCGAATACAACAGTATCGTCAAGCCGTGGGAGGCCATTCCCTACCGGCTGGCCCTTGTTTTTCCCGATCTCTACGATCTGGGCATGTCCAATCTGGCGTTGGCGATCCTCTACGACATCGTGAACCGCCAGCCCGACATGCTGGCCGAGCGCGCGTTCACGCCGTGGGTGGATATGCTGGCGGCCATGCGCCGTCAGAACATCCCGCTCTATTCGCTCGAGACGCGGCATCCGCTGGCCGACTTCGACGTCATCGGCTTCACGCTGCCCTATGAGCAGCTGTACACGAATGTCCTGACGACCCTCGACGCGGCCGGCATCCCGCTGCGCGCGGCCGCGCGCGATGATACGGCGCCGCTGATCCTGGCGGGCGGCTCGGCCTGTCTCAACCCGGAGCCGATGCATGCGTTTTTCGATGCTTTCTTCATCGGCGAAGGGGAAGAGGCGATCGTGGAGATCGTGCGCACCTGGACCGACGCCCGCCGCGCCGGGTTGAGCCGCCGGGACGCCCTGGCCAGGCTGGCCACACTGGAAGGTATCTACGTGCCCGCGTTCCGCTCGGTCGCCTGCGATGCCGAAGGCCGCATCGTCGAAACCCGGGTCACCCATCCGGCCGCGCGCGCCGTCATCCGCAAGCGCATTGTGCCCACCCTGCCGCCGCCACCCACGCGCTTCATCGTGCCGTTCATCGAAACGGTGCACAACCGGGCGGCCATCGAGATCCAGCGCGGCTGCACGCGCGGCTGTCGCTTCTGCCAGGCAGGCATGATCTACCGGCCCGTGCGCGAGCGGCCTCTCGCCGAAGTGTTGGATGCGGTGGAGGCCATCGTGCGCGCCACCGGCTACGAGGAGATCGGCTTCCTGTCTCTCAGCTCATCGGACTACAGCGCCATTGGCGAGCTGGTGCGCGAGGTGGTGGCGCGCTACGGCGATGAGAAGCTCTCCATCGGCCTGCCGAGCCTGCGCATCGAATCGTTCAGCGTGGAGCTGATGGAACAGCTCGAGAAGGGGCGGCGCCGGTCGGGCTTCACCTTTGCGCCCGAAGCGGCCACCGATCGGCTGCGCGATGTGATCAACAAGCCCATCGCCACCGAACTGTTGCTCGAAACCGCCCGTCAGGTGTACAGTCGGGGCTGGACGACCATCAAGCTCTATTTCATGATCGGCCACCCGACGCAGACCCTGGCCGACGTGCAGGCCATCGCCGACCTCACGCACCAGATCCGTCGCATCGGCCTGCAGGAGCTGGGCCGCAAGGCCAGCGTGCGCGTGGGGGTCAGCACGTTGGTGCCGAAGGCGCACACGCCGTTCCAGTGGGTACCGCTGGCCGACGAAGCCACCATTCGCAGTCAGATCGCGCTGCTCGAGCGCCAGCTGCGCGCGCCCGGCATCGAATTCAGCTACAACAATCCGGAGGAAACACTGGTCGAGGCGGTGCTGTCGCGCGGCGACCGCCGACTGGCCGATGTGATCGAGATGGCCTGGTGTCTCGGCGCGCAGTTCGACGGCTGGGGCGATCAGTTCAATCCGACGGCCTGGCGGCAGGCGTTCGCAGCCCATGGCCTCGATCCCGCCTGGTATGCGCGGCGCGCGCGGCCCCTGGACGAGATCCTGCCGTGGGATTTCGTGAACGTGGGTGTCAGCAAGCGCTTCCTGGCCGCCGAGTATCAGAACGCGCTGGCCGGCGCGGTGATTGACGATTGCCGGGAGCACTGCTATTCGTGCGGCATCCTGGGCCAGTTCCGAGAGCTGCGCCGCGGGGTGGCCGACGACGCGTGGGGCTGTCCGCCGCTGGGCAGCGGCAAGCTGCGACAGCCGATCAGCCCGAAGCCGATCCCGCTCTACGTCAACGATGAGATGAGCCCGGAACTGGCGGCTCATTACGGCCCCCGTGTGCCGCAGCGGGCCAGGTCGCGCGAATCTTCCAACTCCGGCACATCGTTGCGTTGAGGCCGGTGTTAACGCGTATTAAGTCGGGAACAACCATGCGATTTTTGCGGGACAAAGTGGCGCTCATCACCGGCGCGTCGAGCGGCATCGGCCGGGCGACCGCGCTGGCCCTGGCGCGCGAGGGCATGCACCTGGCGCTGGCGGCTCGCCGCGCGGCGCCGCTGGAAGCCGTTGCTGCGGAGGTGCAGCGCCTGGGCGTGCGGGCTGTCGCACTGCCGGCCGATGTGTCGCAGCGCGATCAGGCCGAAGGCCTGGTGCAGGCGACGCTGGTTCAGCTGGGCCAGCTCGATGTGCTGGTCGCCAGCGCGGGCATCTACGTGCGCGGGCCGATCGCAACGCTGACGGCGGACGATTTCGAGCGGTGCATGGCGGTGAACTATTTCGGCACGGTCTATCCGGTGCTGGCGGCGCTGCCGGGCCTCTGCGCGCAGGGCAGCGGCCATATCGTTCTGCTTTCGTCGGTGGACGGCAAGAAGGCGATCCGCACCGATGCGCCCTACGCGGCCTCCAAGTTCGCCGTGGCCGGTTTCGGCGAGTCGCTGCGCCAGGATCTGGCCGGCACGGGCGTGGACGTTTCGCTCATCTTTCCGGGCCGCGTGGCCACGCCGCTGATCGCGGGCATGAAAATCCCCGCGATCTCGCGTCCCATTCCGGCGGAACGGGTGGCTCAGGCCATCGTGCGGGCGATCCGCCGCCGTCAGGCCGAGGTGATCCTGCCCGTGACCGCCTACGCGCTGTTGTTCCTGGATTGGCTTTCGCCCCGCCTGGGTGACTGGGCGGTCAGCGCATTTCATTTGCACGGTTTGGAGGAAAGCGAGAGATGACCGTGGAGAGACCCCTGTTTGTTCCTGTCAACCTGCGCCAGCCGGTGCATCCCTGGCTCAAGCAGCTGCACGTGACCTATTTGCCCGGCCCGTCTACGCCGATGTCGGCCGACATCGCACAGAAACTGATCCGGCGGTTCGGGGAGCTGGGCCACGTCACCCAAGAACAGCCGACCGAAGAGACAGACCTGGTCTTGACGACCGCGCGCTTCGGCGAGCCGTTGAGCTGGCGTTCCGCGCCGGCGTTTCAGCTGCGGCGCCAGTTCGGCCTGTCGCATACGCCGCAGTTTTGGACCATCATGCAGGCGCGGCCCGCGGAGTTCGCAGCGTTGCTGGCGCATTTCGAGCGGGCTTTGGCCAAAGAGCCCATTGATCCCGCCGATTTCCGGTTCCCCGGCCTGGCGCCTACGGCCTGGCGGCCCCTGGTCGAACAGGGCCGACGGGCCGGCGCCATCCTGGCGGTCGAGCGGCTCTTGCAGGCGCAGGGGCTCACGCTCGGCATCCTGCTCGTGATCGGGGACGAAACGCCGGAATACGTCTATCACTTCAACCTGGTCGGCAGCTACGCCACCAGCGATGCCCGCTCGGAGGGGTTCTACGACGACATCGTGCTGCGCATCGCTACCGCGCTGAGCGCCGATGTGGTGGCGAAGCATGTCGTCGAGCCGCCGCCGGTGCCGCAGGCTGTCTGGCAGCGCCTGTCTACGCCGGGCGCGATGCAGCGGGCCAGCCTGGAATTCGGTCGCCGCGATTTCTTCACCGAGATGGTGCGCATCGCCGATCTGGTGTCCGTGCCGGCCATGACCGACGCGGTCGCCAGCCAGTACAGCGAGGGCTGCTTCTCCACCTGGGAGCCAGATCTGGACGCGCTGGTCACGACGACGACCGGCAGCGCCCGGCCGGTGGACAAAAGCCATCTGACCGAGGACGATCTGGCCGTGGTGACGGGCGTGCAGCCAAGCGGTCGGGGGGTGATCGTGCGCCATGTGGAGGGATTGCGCAACGATCCACCCTCGTCCGAGGGCTTTGAGATGATTGACCTGGACAATGCCCTGCCCAGGATCACCCTTGATCCGAGTTGGGGCGTGGAGCGATCGGTGCCCGTGGTGCGCTCCAAGCTGCACAGCCATCGCGGGGTGCGGGCGTTCGATCCGCGGCGCATCGAGTACGTGCCGCTGGCGCCCGTCTATTTCGCCCTGCCGGTCACCTGTGGCACCCTCGCCCAGGCGCAGGGCGTGCGCCATGTGTTCGCCCAGGCCGAATGTCTGCGCAATCCGGACGATCCTCGCCAGGTGGCTTTCACCATCCTGCCGACCCATGGCGTCTTCATCGTGGAGAAATGGGTCGCCGGCAAGGCGCCGTTCCAGGTGATCTGGGAGTACATGGACGCCGGTTACCTGCAGATTGACACCAAGGTGCCGCAGGGGCCAGAGCCGTACTTCCCGCAACACGTTTATCCGGCGTAGCGCCAGGCGGTTGCCGTGTCCGAGACCTACGTCCAGCGCATGCGCGTGACCTTTGCGACGGATGACTCCGTGAAGTATGTCGGTCATCTCGACATGGCGCGTGCCTGGGAACGGGCGATCCGTCGCGCCCGGCTGCCGCTGGCCTATTCTCAGGGGTTCAATCCGCAGCCACGACTGCATTTCGCGGCCGCGCTGCCGGTCGGCTTCACCGGCCAGGCCGAGCTGGTGGATGTGTTTCTGAACGAAGCGCTGGCGCCGGCTGATTTTCTGGCCCGGCTCAACCCGGCGCTGCCGGTCGGCATCCGCCTGATTGCGGCGGAGCCCGTGCCGCGCCAGTGGCCGGCGTTGCAGGCCGTCATCCGGGCCGCCCGCTATCGGGTCGAGGTGGAGACGGCCATCGCGGACGAGGCGTTCGTCGGCCAGCTGGCCACCTTCATGGCCCGGAGCGAGGTGTGGCGCGAGCGACGCCGCGGCCCGGAAGTGGTGCGCTACGACCTGCGGCCCCTGGTCGAGGCGCTGCGCTACACGGGACGCTGCGCGCTCGGCCAATCGTTTGAGGCGGTGCTCCGTGCCGAGCCCGGTGCCACCGGCCGGCCCGACGAGCTGCTGGCTGAGCTGGGCTATGAGACAGCCCTGCGTCGCATCACGCGATTAGCGCTGGTGCTGGCGGAGGGCGGGTGATAAATCCGCAAATCGGCAAAGCCGTGAGGAGGAAGAGACATGCGGTTGTTGGTTTTTGAAGCGCAGGGCGCGCGGCGGCTGGCCGCGCTGGTGGGCGAGCAGGTGGTGGATCTGGCGGCGGCCGGGCTGACTGCGGCGACCGATATGGGCGCGCTGATCGAGGCCGGCCCGGCCGAATGGGCGCGGCTGAGCAGCGCGCTGGCATCCGGCGATTGGACGGCCAGCAACCGGCCACTGGCCGGTTTGAAGCTAGCCGCGCCGGTGCTGCCGTCGAAGATCGTCGCCATCGGCCAGAACTACTTCGACCATGTGCGTGAGCAGAACGCAGCGATGCCGGAGCGGCCGATCATCTTCGCCAAATTCCCGACCGCCGTCATCGGCCCTGGCGACGAGATCCGCTGGGCGCCATCGCTGTCGGATCAGATAGACTGGGAGGCGGAGCTGGCCGTGGTGATCGGCCGGCCGGCGCGGCGTGTGGCTGCAGCCGACGCCTACGACTACGTGTTCGGCTATACGGTGGCCAACGATGTCACCGCGCGCGACCTGCAACGCGGGGACGGACAGTGGGTGCGCGGCAAGTCGCTGGATACCTTCTGCCCGCTAGGCCCATGGATCGTCACGGCCGCCGAGCTCCCTGAGCCGCACGGCCTGCCGATCCGCGCTCGTGTCAACGGGGCGCTGATGCAGGATTCGCGCACCGACCAGCTCATCTTTCGCATCCCGGCCCTGATCGAGTTCATCACGGCGGCCTTCACGCTCCTGCCTGGCGACATCATCCTGACAGGCACGCCGCCCGGAGTCGGCGCGTTCCGCAAGCCGCCCGTCTTCCTGAAGGACGGTGATGTGGTGACGGTGGAAGTTGAGGGCATCGGCGCGCTGACGAATCCCTGCCGGACGGAGGCTGTGTAGCGCGCGACCAGGCGAATCTCATTCGTTCTGCGATTCAGCGCGCGCACCTTGATCAGATATGATATAATATAGCTGGCGTGAAGCATATTGCGCGCTGATCCGGTGCATGGGCGCGGATCGTCTTTAACAGGGGACCCGCAGAACAGAGGAGGCGCCTATGGCAGTCATCACAGTCTCTCGGCAGCTCGGCAGCGGGGGCCTGGACATCGCCATGCGTGTCAGCGAATTGCTTGGCTACCGCTACTTTGACAAGCGTCTGTTGACGGAAGTCATGGCCCAGGAGGGTTTCACCCACCAGACCATCGTTGACTATCGCGAGGATGAGTATCGGCTGCGTGGGTTCGTGGATCGCATCTTGGGCCATCGTCGGCCCAAGACGATCGCCGACTTCGGCTTCTGGGACGACAATCCCGAGGCGATGAGGGCGACGTCCGTTGCTGTTCTGGACGAACATCTGGCCGTGTGGCTGGTGCGGCGAGCTATCGAGGTGGCGTATCAGCAGGGGAACGTGGTCATCGTCGGTCGCGGCGGCCAGGTTGTGCTCCGCGACAAGCCCGGCGTGCTCCACGTGCGTATCGAAGCGCCCTTCGATATGCGCGTGCAGCGCATGGTCGAGCGCAGCAAGGTCAGCGTCAAAGAGGCACAGCAGCAAATCCAGACCCGCGACAAGGCCTCGGCCGAGTATCTCGAGCGGTTTTATGGCGTGAATTGGGCTGATTCGTCCCTATATCATTTGGTCATCAACACGGGCAAGTGGTCTACAGAGGCGGCAGCCCAGTGCATCGTGGCCGCGCTGGGGTGCCTGAAGATCTAGCGGCTTTTTCGGCGGAAATGCGGAGAAAACACAGGCGACGGCTGGTCGGCCGTCGCCTGTGCGCGTCAGGCGGGAGTGGATGGGAGTCGAACCCACCGTGGCCGCTTCTCGCGCCCACCACCGGTTTTGAAGACCGGGGCGCCCACCGGGACACAACCACCCCCACGTCTAATGATACACGAAAGCGGATGGTTTGGCAAACCGAACGCGGCCGATGTAAAATCGGCCAGAGGGCACGCTCAGGATGGAGGGCACATGATCCACGAAGCGATTCTTTGGGAGCGGTTGAGCGATGAGGACTTGCGCGTACGCTGCAACCTGTGCAGCCATCGTTGCGTCATCCCGCCGGGCAAACTGGGAGCGTGTTGCGTGCGGGAAAATCGCGATGGCGTTCTGGTGACGCTCGTGTACGAGCGGGCGATCTCGCAGCACGTGGACCCGATCGAAAAGAAGCCGCTCTTTCATTTTCATCCCGGCAGCCGCTCGTATTCCATCGCCACCGTCGGATGCAATTTCCGCTGCGCGTTCTGCCAGAACTGGGAGATCTCGCAGCTCCCGCGCGAGCAGCACCAGATTCCGGGCGAGACAGCCCGGCCCGCCGACATCGCGCGCGCCGCGCTGCGCAGCGGCTGCGCCTCCATCTCGTACACCTACACCGAGCCCACTATCTTCGCCGAGTACGCGCTGGACACGGCGCGCATCGCCGTCGGCCTGGGGTTGAAGAACGTCTTCGTCAGCAACGGCTACATGACACCGGAATTGCTCCATCTGATGGCCGGGTTGATCCATGCGATTAATGTTGACCTGAAGGCCGGCCGAGGCGAGTTTTATCACAAGATCTCCGGCGCCGACCTGAAGCCGGTGCTCACCAACCTCAAGCTGATCCAGCAGCTCGGCATCTGGCTGGAGGTGACCACGCTGGTGATCCCTGGCCTGAACGATTCGGATGAGGAGCTGCGCTGGGTGGCAAGCTACCTGTTCAACGAGCTGGGGCCGGACGTCCCCTGGCACGTTTCTCGCTTTTATCCCCAGTATCGCATGAGCAACACGCCGCCCACGCCATCGGCCACGCTGGCGCGCGCCTGGCAGATCGGCCGGGACGTCGGGCTGCGCTATGTCTATGTGGGTAATCTGCCGGGGCATGAGTCGGAGAGCACGGTCTGTCCGGCCTGCGGCGCGATGTTGATCGAGCGCTACGGCTACTATGTGCGGTTTCGCAACCTGGGGAATGGCGTGTGCGGCCGCTGCGGGACGACGATTGCCGGTGTGGCGATGCGGCCATGACGATGGAGGGAAGCATGGAGGGCCTGGCCGGTGGTTGATGTGCACGATCTGCTGCGGCCGTCACAGGTTTGGCGCGGCCTGTTCTGGCTGATTGCCTTCTGCGGCCTGGCGCTGATCGGCGGCTTTCTGTGGACCGAGAACGGGTGCAACGGCCTGGAAGTCGTGGTCGAGGTGGATGGCTATGCAGAAACTGTGCGCACCGCGCGGCCGACGGTCGGCGCTCTGTTGACCGACCTGGGCCTGGCGCTGCGGCCGGCTGATCGGGTGACACCGGATCCGACCGCCCGACTGACACCTGGCATGGAGGTGGGCGTGCAGCGGGCGCGACCGGGCCTGGTGGAGGCCGATGGTACCACTTTCACCGTCTACACGCATGCGCAGACCGTCGGTGGCCTGTTGGCCGATGCCGGCCTCAAGCTGGCGGATCAGGATGAGATCTGGCTGGACGGAGAGCGGGTGACAGCCGCTACGGCGTTGCCGCCTGCCTACCCGAGGCGTGAGACCGGCTCCCCGCGTTTTGCCCGGCCGCGTGGTTGGGCAGGGCGCGAGCCGGCGCCTGTCCGCCTGAGCCTGCGCCGCGCGGTGACGCTGATCGTGGATGATGGGACGACGCCGTTTGCGGTTCACACCACCGCGGCCACGGTGGGCGAGGCGCTGCTGCGCGCCGAAGTGACCCTGCACCTCGGCGACACCGTGCGGCCATCGCTGGGCAGCCGCATGCACGATGGCCTGCGCGTGGTCATCCAGCGTTCCAAGCCGGTTTTGATCACTGCGGACGGGAAGACCGTGCAGACCAGAACGCGCGGCAAGACGGTTGGCGACGCCCTGGTCGAGCTGGGCGTGGTGGTGTCGGGAAACGACTGGGTGTCGCCGGCGTTGTCCACCCAGGTGCGCGACAATACCCGGATCAAAGTGGTGCGCGTGCTGGAAATGATGGAGGTCGAGCGAGAGCTGATCCCCTATGTTTCGCGGCTGGTCCCCGACGAGCAGATGGAAATTGATAACCAGCGGCTAGTGCAGCAAGGACGGGAAGGCGAGCGCCGTCGGCGCTTCAAGATCACGTTTGTGGACGGGCAGCTGGTCTCCCGAATGCTGGTGGACGATTGGGTGGCGACGGAACCGATCACGCGGGTGATGGCTTATGGCACGAAGCTGGTGCCGCGCACTCTGGAAACGTCCGAGGGGACGATCACCTATTGGCGGAAAATGCGAGCCTATGCGACTTCCTATTCGCCGGCGCGCTCGGGCACGTCGATCACCGCGCCGTGGTACGGCTTGACCCGGTTGGGCCTGCCGGCAGGCAAGGGTCTGGTGGGCGTGGATCCGACGGTGATTCCGTTGGGCACGCGGCTTTATGTGCCGGGCTACGGCGTGGCGCTGGCAGCCGACACGGGGAGCGGTCTCTTCGGGAAATGGCTCGATCTCGGTTATAGCGATGATGATTTCGAACTCTGGCATTGGTGGGTGGATGTCTACTTGTTGTATCCGCCGCCTGCGAACATCCGCTGGGTTTTGCCGAACTGGCCTCAGTTCCCGGATCGCGGCGGGACGCGCATGCCGGCGGGCCATTGAGGACCGCTGCCGACGCCATGTCCCAGCACAGGCTCCCCGATCACTTTGTCAGCCTCAAGCAGTGGTGCTATAATCCATCGCAACCTTGCCCCGGCTGCCGTCCTGCGCGCGTTGGGCCGGTGGCAGCATCAGGCGGCTTTTCAGGATTGGCGCGTTTTGACGATACCGACGAACGAGACCGTATCCTCTGTGTCCCCGTCCAGGCGGCGCGCATCGCTTCAGCGCGGCGTCGAGATCGCCGTCAGCCTGGTGTTCCTGGTGTTGGCTCTGCGCGGCGTGCAGTTCGATGCGCTTTGGGCAGCGTTGCGCCGCGCCGATTATATTTGGCTGGCACCGGCAGCGCTGCTGACCGTCGTCACGTTGCTGATCAAGGCCTGGCGGTGGCAGCTGATGTTCAGGCCGGAACATCGCCTGCCGTTTGGATCGGTTTTCACGGCCCTGGCGGCCGGTTATCTGGCGAGCAATGTGTTGCCGGCGCGGCTGGGCGAAGTCGTGAGCATCGTGCTGCTGGTCAGCGAGCAGCCGGTGAGTGCCGCGCGCGCCCTATCCACGTTGATCGTTTCGCGCCTCCTGGATCTCCTCTCGCTCCTGGCCATTCTGGTCGCGCTGCTGCCATTCGTGCACCTTCCGCCTGATATGACCCAGGCGGCGCGAGCGCTGGGCGTGACGGCCCTGGTAGGTGTCATCCTGGTGGTCTGGCTGTCGTTCTGGCGCGATGCGCTGTTGCGCCTGGCGCACAGAGTGCTGCGCCATGTCCGGCCGCTGGATCGGCCAGGGGTGTACGCAAGCCTGGGCCATCTCGTAGATGGGTTTGCGTTGCTGCGTGGCCGCATGGGCCTGCCATTGATCGCCACGACCTTCATGGCCTGGGCCTCGGTCTTTCTCACGGCCTGGGCGTGCGCGCAGGCGCTTCATCTCGACGTCTCGTGGATGGCGATCGTTTTCACCAACATCGTGGTGGCGCTCGGCATGCTCGTGCCCTCTTCACCTGGCTACATCGGCGTTTATCACTACCTGACCACGGTGGGGCTGGCGCCGTTCGGGGTGGCCAAGGAGGTCGCGCTGGGCTATGCCATCGTCTGGCACGGTGTGAATTACCTGACGCTGAGCGTAGCGGGCATGGTCGCGCTCGGCCTGCATGGCACATCGCTGGGTCGGGTGCTGGGGCGCTGGCAGGCGGCCAGATCAAGCAATGGGGCGGACGCGTGATGGGGAGGTGACCATGTTGGAGGGCATGGGACGTTTGCTAGCATTTCTGGGTGGCGGGCTGTTATTCCTGGGGCTTGTCCTGATGGTGATCGGGAAGCTGACCGGGACTGGCCGGCTTCCGGGCGATATCATCATTCAGCGCGGCAACCTGACGGTCTACATCCCGTTGGGCGCCATGCTCGTGCTGAGCCTGTTGTTGACATTGATGCTCAATTTGCTATCCCGGATCAACAAATGATGTGATCAGCGGGCAAAATCAACAGGATCGCGAGAATTTTGGGGCCATATTTTTTGCCCCTTCAATCCTGTCATCAAAATCGAGGCCGACACGATGCGCATACTCATCACGGGCGGCGCCGGCTTCATCGGATGCAACCTGGCTGCAGCCTGCATCCGGGCCGGCCATGTCGTAACGTTGTTCGATAACCTGTCGCGGCGGGGCAGCGAGGCCAACCTGGCCTGGCTGCGTTCGGTTTTCGGCGACGCGTTCGTCTTCGTCCGGGGCGACATCCGGGACTATCCGGCGATCCTGGTCGCGGCCGAGGGCCAGGAGGCGATCTATCACCTCGCGGCCCAGACCGCCGTGACCACCTCGGTGACCGATCCGCGCAGCGACTTCGAGATCAACGCGCTGGGCGCCTTCAACGTGCTGGAGGCAGCGCGGCACGCCGGCCACGATCCGGTGTTCATTTACGCGTCCACCAACAAGGTGTACGGCGGCATGGAGGACGCGCGCGCGATCGAGCTGCCCACCCGTTACGTGCTGCCCGACTATCCTGAAGGTGTCTCGGAGACGCGGCCATTGGATTTCCACAGCCCCTACGGGTGTAGCAAGGGCGCTGCAGATCAGTACGTGCGCGATTATGCGCGCATCTACGGGCTGCGGTCGGTGGTGTTCAGACAGTCGTGCATCTATGGCCAGCGCCAAATGGGGGTGGAAGACCAGGGCTGGGTGGCCTGGTTCGTGATCGCGGCGGTCACGGGCAAGCCCATCACCATCTACGGGGACGGCAAACAGGTGCGCGATCTGCTGCACGTGGACGATCTGGTGCGGGCGTTTCAATTGGCCACAACGAGAATTGACATAACGAAGGGGCGGGTATATAACCTGGGCGGTGGCCCGGCCAATACCCTTTCGATCTGGGCCGAGTTCGGGCCGTTGCTGAGTGAACTGGTGGGACGCCGCATCGAACCGGCCGCGTACCGCGACTGGCGGCCGGGTGATCAGCCGGTGTTCATCGCGGACATCAGCAAAGCGGCCCGTGAGTTCGGCTGGGCGCCCCAGGTGGGCGTGCGCGAGGGGATCAGCCGGTTGGTGGACTGGGTGCGAGCGAATCGGGGATTGTTTGCGTGAAGATTTTGTTCATACTGACCTATTATCGGCCGCACGTCAGCGGCCTGACCATTTACGTTGAACGGTTGGCGCAGGCATTGGCCGGCCGCGGTCATCAGGTGACCGTGTTGACCTCGCACTATGCCAGGCAATTGCCCTACGAAGAATGGATGGACGGCGTGCGCGTGGTGCGCGTGCCGGTCCTCTTCCGCTTTAACAAAGGCGTGTTCATGGCCAGCTTCATCCCCGTCGCGCTGCGGGAGATTCTGGCGCATGATATCGTGAGCATCCACCTGCCGCAGGTGGAGGCGGCGCTGAGCACGGCGCTGGCGCGGCTGGCCGGCCGCAAGCCGCTCCTGACCTATCACTGCGACCTGCAGATGCCGCCCGTGTGGTACGGCAAGATCGTGGACAAAGTGACCTTTTGGGACAACCTGATCGCCGGGCGGTTGGCCGACACCATCGTGGCCTACACCGAGGATTTTGCCCGCCATTCGCCATTCCTGTCCCGGTTTCGTATTGTGGATGGCGCCGCATCTGCTGCGGCCGATACCGTCGCGGACGGCGCCGGCCGGTGTTCTGCAGACCGCTGTGGCAAAGTTCGCGTGATTCTGCCGCCCGTGGTCATCCCCGATCCGACGCCGGAGGGGGTGGCCAGCCTGCGGGCGCGCGTGGGGCTGCGGGGCGATGAACGGGTGATCGGTTTTGCGGCGCGTTTCGCGTACGAGAAGGGCGCCGGCTATCTCATCAACGCCATTCCGTACATCTTGAAGGAGTTCCCGAAGCTGCGGGTGCTCTTTGCCGGGCCGTACGGCAAAGACGTCATCGGCGAGACGATCTGGGACGAGCTGCAGCCGCTCATCAAGCAGTACGCGCCGTATCTGACCTTCCTGGGCACGTTAAATCCGGCGCAGATGGCCGATTTCTTCTCCGCCTGCGATCTGATCACGGTTGCCTCGATCAACAACACCGAGTCGTTCGGCCTGGTGCAGGTGGAGGCGTTCATGTGTGGCACGCCGGTGGTGGCGACGAACCTGCCGGGCGTGCGCGTGCCGGTGACCATGACCGGCATGGGTGAGATCGTCCCGGTGGCCGACGCCGAAGGGCTGGCGAAAGGCATCATCAAGGTGTTGAAGGATCCTGCCAGGTACATCAAGCCGCGGGCCGAGATCATGCGGATGTTTGAGCTGGCGCGGACGGTGGAAGCATACGAGCAGTTGTTCGAGGAGAAGCGGAGGCGGTTATGAGCGGGGGGGGATTGCCCTGGGTATGGGATTATGATCTGGATGCTGAAACATTCGGGGAACTGCTGGCTGGCCGGATAACCATTGGCCGATTGGATCGGGATTGGGCTGCAGTGCGTTTGCTTGAATATGCTCCATATGAGGAGATCGTGCGCTGGCTTGGCTTTCTGGCTTTGGTTCGGGATTGGCCACGTTGGCGTCATCGGATTCGTGCGGAGAGTCGTCGGCGCGGGTTTGATTTTCTCGTCGAATGGCTGCTGAAACAACACCCGGAGTTGTGTAGTGGAGACAAAAAATAAGGCTTATTACTTCGATGTTTTGTACCCATTTCAGGATCAGGTTTTGCAGCTCGTTACCCGATTGGGTACCGGCTTTTATTTGACCGGTGGTACAGCCGCTTCGCGTGGTTATCTTCAGCATCGCTTTTCGGACGATCTTGATCTGTTCGTGAACGATGATCCGAACTTCGTTCTTTGGGCGGATAGAATCGTGCAGGCATTATCGCTTCAACCGACGTGGCGCACATCTGTTCTGTTGCGACAGGAACGGTTTTTTCGATTAACCGTGGGTTCTGAAAGGGTGTTTCTGAAGATTGAAATGGTGAATGATGTTCCATCACGGGTAGGAACGCCGTGGCAGCATCCTGTTTTGGGTTGGCTCGATACAGCTGAAAACATACTGGCTAACAAAGTGAGTGCGTTGATCGATCGAGAGGAACCCAAAGATCTGGCTGATATCTGGGGTTTCTGTTGTCGTTACGGGTTATCGCTCAATGACGCAATTACCGGTGCGCAGGGT
>Ga0116210_1000972_pt1 | contig 23870 bp, 17 predicted proteins | sample TshhotsprinmetaG_FD_94483 | JGI IMG/M metagenome (GOLD analysis project Ga0116210, IMG submission 94483) | Hot spring microbial communities from South Africa to study Microbial Dark Matter (Phase II) - Tshipise hot spring metaG | ecosystem: Environmental > Aquatic > Thermal springs > Hot... | reverse complement strand
GGCCCGCGCGGCCGCGGCCTGCGCGTTGGTGATCGCCTCCTCGATGAACTTGGGATAATGGGACATCCCCGCCATGAAGATGCCCTCGTCCATGAAGTCCATCGGCCGCATCTTGAGGTGCGCTTCCTGGAAAAAGCCCTCCACCGACAGCGGCACATCCAGGATCTTCGCCAGCTCCGCGGTGCCGGGCGAGGGCACCACGGCCATGCTCAGCGCCACCAGGTCGGGCGTGAGGGTGATCTCGCGGCCGAAAACCTGCTCCCAGGCCCGCACTTCGAGCCGGCCGTCGTCCGCCCGGCTCACCTGCGGCAGATGCTGCTCATCGTAGCGCATGAAGATCACCCCGCGGCGCCGCGCCTCGGTGTAGAACTGCTCGCGGAAACCGTAGGTGATCATGTCCTTGTAGAGAACGTACACCTGGCAGCCCGGGTTGAGCATCTTCACCCGGATGGCGTTCTTCATGGTGTTGGTGCAGCACACCCGGCTGCAATAGTCCACCTCCGAGGGCGGATGCACGCACTGGATCATCACGACCTGCTTGAGCCGCGTGATCTCCTCCGGCCGATGAACGATGATCTCCTCCAGGTCCAGCTGCGTGACGACGCGCTCATCCTGACCGAGCATGTAGACGTCCCCGCGCCACTCCTCGCCGCCGGTGGCGACGATGGTCACCGCGTGGCGCACCTCGGTCTCCACATCCAGCGGCCCGGTGTGCGTCACCACCACCGAGCGAAAGTCGCCAGTGCGGCCGGTGTGCGACTTCACCTCGGAGCGGGTGAACACCTCGATGCGCTCATGGCCGCGCACGCGGTTGACCAGATCGCGCAACAGCCGCTGCGGGTTCTGCCCCTCGGCCACGTAGAAGATATGGCGCAGGTTGCCGCCCAATTGGGCGTTGCGCTCCACCAGCGTCACGTTATAGCCTGCGTCGGCAATGGAAAGGGCCGCCTGCATGCCGGCCACGCCGCCGCCGATGACGAGCGCCCGCCGCGTCGGCGCCACGCTGAGCCTGTGCACCGGCTGCGCCCGGCGGACGCGCTCGACCGCCATGCGCACCGTCTCTTTGGCCTTGCGCGTCGCCAGATCGGGCTGGCCCTCGTGCACCCAGGCGCACTGTTCGCGGATGTTGGCCATCGAGAGCAGATACGGGTTCAGCCCGGCCTGACGGACGATCCGCTGGAAGAGCGGCTCATGGGTGCGCGGCGAACAGCCCGCGATCACCACCCGGTTCAAATTCCGCTCCACAACGGCCTGGCGGATGCGTCGCAGATCGGGTTCCTGACAGCCATAGGCCAACAGCTCGGCATGAACCACGCCGGGCAACTTCAGCGCAAAATCGCGGATCCCCTGTGTGTCGAGCGTGCCGTCAATGGCGGGCTCGCAGCGACAAACGAACACCCCCACCCGGGGCGGTTCGCCGCTCACATCCCGCTCCTCGGGGAACTCGCCGTCGGCCGACAGGAAGGGATACTGGCGGCTGGAAGGGCTGCGCCCCAGCTGGCTACGCAGCAGGCGCATCACCTCGCCGGCCGCGCCGGAAGCATCCAGGAAAGTCTCGGAGATCTCCTTGGGCGAGAGGAAGGTGCCGCACACGTAGACGCCGGGCACACTGGTCTCCAGCGGCATGAACTTGTCGGTCTGGCAGAAACCGTACGGGTTCAGCTCGATGCCCAGCTCCCTGGCCAGCTCTCCGGCGGAACGCGGGGGCACAGTGCCCAGCGACAGCACCACCATGTCGAACCGATCGGTCACCATCTTGCCGTCGGGGCCGGGGTAGTGCAAGAGCAGGTCCTTGGTCTCCGGATCTTCCTTGATGAACGAAATGCGGGCGCGCGTGTACTCCACGCCGAACTTGCGCCGCGCTGTCTCGTAGTAGGCGTTGAACTCCTTGTTGAACGCTCGCTCATCCATCATGAAGACCTGGGCATGGACGCCGGGCAACCGCTCCTTGGCGATCATCGCCTCTTTGGTGGCGTACATGCAGCAGATGGAGGAGCAGTACGGATGCTTTTGATCGCGCGAGCCGACGCATTGCAGCCAGGCGATGCGCTTGGGCCGCTGCCCGTCGGACGGCCGGAGCACGATCCCCTCGGTGGGGCCGGAACGGCTGGCCAGGCGCTCGTACTGCATGCTATGGATGACGTTGGGATAGCGTCCGAAGCCGAACTCCTCGTACTCGCGCGCGTCGGCCAGATCGTAGCCCAGCGCCATGATGATCGCGCCGACGTGCACCTCCAACTCCCTCGGTTCTTCGTTCAGGTTGATGCACTGTGTCGGGCACACCGCCACGCAGCGGCCGCAGTCGTCGCAGTACGGGCCGCGGTCAATGATATAGGCATTGGGGATCGAGCGAACCGCCAGCTTGTAGGCGGCTTTGCGCGTGGCTAGCTCCTGCTGAAAACTGCTGGGCAGCGTCACCGGGCACACCAGCGAGCACATGTCGCAGTTGATGCAGCGCGCCGGGTCCACATAGCGCGGCTCATGGCGCAAAACCACGCGAAAGTCGCCCGCCTGCCCATCGACGCGGATGACGTTGGTCAGCGTGAGGACGCGGATATTGGGGTGCAGGTTATGATCCTGGAACGCGGGCGAGATCGCGGGCCGGGTGCAGCCGTAACCGTGATCCGAAGTGCCGCGACAGAGGACGCAGTCGTGCGTGGGGAACATGTAGCCCAGCTGGGCGACGCGACCGCCCAACGCCGGGGCGGACTCGACCAGATACACCTGCAGACCGGCCTCGGCCAGGTCCACCGCCGCGCGCATCCCGGCCACGCCGCCGCCGATCACCATGACGTTGCCGATCTCGCGCCGCATACTTGCATCCGAAAGAGGCAGTTCAACCATGACGTTGTTCCCCCGGTCAAGCACTATGTGCTGTTTGTTGCATTATTCTACCACCGGCGCAAACAACCTGCTATGATGCCGGTCACCTGGGCTCGAATTTCGTATTACGTGCCATCGCGTACCTGGCACCTCAACAGGTGCCAGGTACGTTCGGCTGCGCGTTTCACGCCAACCCGTGCTGCAACTTGAACGCGCGCACTGTGTTCGTCAGCAGCATGGCGATGGTCATCGGCCCCACCCCGCCAGGAACGGGGGTGATCCAGCCGGCCACCTCGACCGCCTCGGCGAAGTTGACGTCGCCGACCAGGCGGAAGCCGCTCTTCTTGGTCGGGTCGTCAATGCGGTTGATGCCCACGTCAATCACGGCCGCGCCCGGCTTGATCCAATCGCCCCGCACATATTCGGGCCGGCCGATAGCCGCCACCACGATATCGGCGCGGCGCACTTTGTCCGGCAGATCACGCGTCTTGCTGTGGCAGACCGTCACCGTGGCGTCGGCGTTTTGCAGCAGCGCGGCCACCGGCACGCCCACGATGTTGCTGCGGCCCACCACCACCGCATCCTTGCCTGCGATCTCGATGCCGGAACGCACCAGCAGCTCGATGCAGCCGGCCGGCGTGCACGGGACGAACTGCGGCGTGCGGCCCTTCATCACCAGCTGGCCGATGTTCATGGGGTGGAACCCGTCCACGTCCTTGCTCAGGCTGATCAGGTCGAGCACGGCCTGCTCGTTCAGGCCCTTGGGCAGCGGCAGCTGCACCAGAATGCCGTTCACGGCCGGGTCGGCGTTGAGCGCCCGCACCAGGTCTTCGACCTCCTGCTGGGTGGCCGTGGCGGGCAGCCGATGCGTGATAGAGCCCATGCCCGCCTCTTCACACGCCTTGCCCTTGGATGCGACATACGTCTGCGAGGCCGGGTTGTCGCCCACCAGCACAGCCGCCAGGGTGGGCAGCTGGCCGGTGAGCGCCTTCAGTCGCGCCGTCTCGACGGCCGCTTCCTGGCGCACTGCTTCGGCGATGGCTTTTCCGTCAATAAGCTTGGCAGTCATGCGATGTACTCCTGTGTTCGATCAGCATTCTGCGCATTTCGAGCGATTGCTCCGGCCGCCATCACATGCGGCGCCTCGCGCAGCATGCCCGATGCGCGTCGCTGTCAATCTTCCAACTCACACCCGCAGATACGAGTCCGCGTAAATCACTTTGTTCAACAGGATTTGCACGGTCTTCCAGACAGCGACCTGATCGGGATCGGAGAAGTCTACAGCGTCGGGGCTGAGCTCTTCATTGGCGGCGACGGCATCGTGGAGGGCCAGGAGCAGGCGGCCCAGCGGCGTGCTGTCATCGCGTTGCTCAACGATCCGGATGAATTCGTTCAGCTTCTTGTCCAGCGGATCGGCGATCATCGTGTCCAGTCCAGCCCCCATGAGCATGACGCAGTAGACACGGTTGATCAATGGGCGCATCTCGTTGGGTACCGCGTTCGAGACGTTGCTCAAGCCAACCTGCACCCCGGCGCCGGTCTCCTTGAGGATGCGTACCGCCTCGATGCATTCGGGCACGTACTGCTGACAGCCGCTGACCGTGAGCACCAGCGGGTCAATGAACACGTCTTCGAGCGGCAACCCCACCTCTTCGCAGCGCGGGATCAGCTTTTCCAGCGCGATGTTGACGCGCGCTTCGGCCGCTACCGGAATGCCCTCGGCCTCCATGGTCAGGGCGATCAGCTTGGTGTGATATTTCGCGGCCACCAGCGGCACTTTCTCCAGCCGCTCGGCCTCCGCCGATGTGGAGTTGATGATCGGCTGGCGTTTGACGATCTCGCATGCGGCCTCGATGGCAGCCAGGTTGGTGGTGTCCAGACAGAGAGGGACATCCACCGCTTCCTGCACGGCATCCACCAGCCACGGCAGGATCTCATGGCCCAGCTTTCTCTGCGGGCCGATGTTCAGATCAATCGCCCACGCACCGGCCGCCACCTGACGCCTGGCCAGATCCTGAAAAAACGCCCGATCACGATTGGCAAGCGCCTCTTTGACTTTGGGCGACAGAATATGGATGTTTTCGCCGATAATTCTCATGATCTTCCTCCCTTTGCGGATAGCAGATTGAGGCCCTTCGGGTTTCCATGCGTTAACAGCGGTTCGAGGTCAGCCACGGAAGCCCGAGGGGTCTGCGTGCAACAGTGCTTCCTGTGCCTCCTTGCGCACCACGTACGCGCGGTCCCACTCGAACTGTTCGTCCAGCCCCAGAATCCGACGCAGTCGGGCGGCCAGCTCCCAACGCTCGCGGCCTGTCAGATGACCGTAGCGAGCCATCTTGCCCAAGCTGCGCACCGCTTTGGCGCGCACGCCGGGGCTATAATCGCCCAGGTTGTGCAACAGCACCTCCAGCATGGCCTGGCGCACATCTTCGGCCAGGCCGCCCGGCGGAATGGATTCCACGAACTTCCCCAGGGCCCGGGTGGCCGTATCGCGCAGTTCCAGCTCGGCCGAACGCGCCGCCGCGATCGCGATCGGTACGGCCTTGACGATCTCCGGCGATTTGATCTTGCCCAGCGCATAGAGCAAGAAGGCACGACACGACGGCTCGGGGCAGGTGGACGTATATTCGACAAGCAGAGGATCAATCGCTCGCGCGCCCATCCAGCCCAACGCGGACGCAATCGCCATCTGCGCCTTGACATCGCCCATCTCCAGGTTCTGGATCAGGGTCGAGATGACTGCCTCGCCCAGGCCGGCCACGACATGAATCGCCTCTTCGATCACCGGCATGTGTTCTGGATGATCCAGTGGGTCAATGTAGAAAAGCGGCAGGATCATGTCGCACAACTGGCCACACAGCTCCGGTCCGGCCTCGCGGGCCGCCTCGCGAACCAGAGCCAGCCCGCGCTGCAGGTCGGCCGGGTCATGACTGGCCAGCAGCTCGCGAATCGTGCGATAGGTTTCTTCGGACATGGTCACCTCCGGGCCTGTCAGGCAAGCAGGCGCTGCGCTACGCTCGCCACAGCCTCGCTGATCGGCGCATCATCGGGCAATTCCACCAGCGGCCGGCCCTGGCCATCGAATTCCACCAGCAGCGGGTCGTAGGGCAACACCGCCAGCAACGGTATGCTCAGCGTCTCGGTCTTCGCCCTGAGCGTGGGCGGCATTTCGCCGATCACGCGGTTGATCACCAGGTAGATGTTGCGGACGTTGATCTCCAGCTCTCGGCTGAGGCCGACCATGGCCTCGGCTGCGGCCATGCCGCGCAAGCTGGCATCGCTCACCAGCAGCAGGTGATCCACGTCGCGCGTGGTGCGCCGGCTGAGATGCTCCATGCCGGCCTCGTTGTCCATCACCACGTAATCGTAGCTGGCGGCAATGCCATCCATGATGCTGCGCAGCATGTGGTTTGCCGCGCAGTAACAGCCCTGGCCCTCGGGCCGGCCCATGGCCAGCAGATCGCAATCATCCCCCTCTTCCACGGCCATGCGCACCGCATAGTTGAGCCACTCGGTGCGCGATTGGCCAGGCCCAACACCCGTCCGCGACTCCTCGCGGATATCGCCGACGGTCTGCGTCAGGGGCAGGCCGAGCACGAGATGGAGGTTGCTGCTCGGATCGGCGTCAATGGCCAACACCTTCTTGCCGGGCCGATTCCGAATCAGATAGCGTACAAGCAAGCCGGCCAGGGTCGTTTTTCCCGTCCCGCCCTTGCCGGCGACCGCGATGGTGACTGTCATGCAGTGCTCCGTTCAAAAGCTATCGGTCGGCCGCTTCAAATAGTACACGAGCACAACCATGTCCAGCGTTTCGCCATCGGGCGTCATGAACATGTCTTTCCAGGCGAATTGACGCTCGAAGCCGAGCCGTTCGAAGGCATGGATCACCTGCGGCTGGCTCTCGACCACCTCGGCGATCAGCTGATGGAGGCCGAGCTTGCGCGCAATCTCTACCTGCGCGCGGATCATGGCCGTGCCGATGCCGTGGCGGCGATACTCTTTCATGAGAAAGATGCGGATCTCGGCGATATGTCGGGTATAGCCTTTACCGAAGTGGAGGGTTGCATTGCCGACAATGCGATCGCCGACCACCGCCACGAGCGGAAAGACGCTGGTATAATCCGGCTTCTCGGCCCACAAGGCCACGACCTGCGGATCTGCGATGTTGCTGCGGAAATACTGCGTCTCAGAAGGCGCCAGGCCGGCAAAAAGCGCCACCAACGCGTCACGATCTTTGGGTACCAGCGGCCGCAACAACACACGCATCCCATCAGGCAGCGTGATCAGGTGACGATAGCTGGTCAATTGTTCGACTGGCAGGGTAGCGGCAGCCATATTACCTCCTCACTGATCGGTCACCGCTTCAGGATCGCCTCCACCGTCGGGAATTGTCTGATATCGGTGTGGGGCAAGAACATGGCCGACATGAATGCGTCGTAGAAGGTGTTGTCAGCAGACAGCTCCAGGTAAGTCATCATGCGGGCCACATCGTTCAGATGGGCGCGCACATCGCGGCGCAGGAGCGCCATATAGGCACCGCGAATGGCCGTGTTGCCCAGGAATTTGAAGCGATCCCACGGCGACGCGCTGCCGGGCGGCGCAGGCAGATCGGGCAGGAGGCCGATCTGCACCGCCTTCTCCACGTTGATGTACTGGCCGAACGAGCCGCCGATCAACATCGTGGACACATCGGCCAGATCCACGCCGACGCTCTGCGCCATCACGGTAAAGCCGGCATAGATGGCGGCCTTGGCGCGCATCAGGTTGTCAATGTCCACTTTGGTGATCGTGATGTCTTCGCCGGTGGCCGTCTCATGGCCCCAGGCGACCACATACTCCGGCCCGTGACGGCCCTCGCGGATGCGCGGAGAGGCACCCATCTGCAAATTGCCGGCCTTGTCTATCACACCGGTCACGAACATCTCGGCGAGCAGAGACAGCAGGCCAGAGCCGCAAATGCCGCGCGGCTTTTCGCCCTCGCGGCCGATCACGCGATAGGTCGGTTCGATGGTTTCGTTGTTGATCCACACCTCTTCGATTGCGCCCACCGTGGCCCGCATGCCGTGTTCCACGCCGGCGCCCTCAAACGCCGGCCCGGCCGAACACGCGCAGGTGACCAGCCAATCGGCATTGCCGAGCACCGTCTCGCCGTTGGTGCCGACGTCAATGAAGAGGGTCAGCTCTGGTGTCTCGTCCATGCGCGCGCTGAGCACGCCCGCGCTGATGTCGGCACCGACGTAGCTGGCCACGCCGGGCAAGATATCCACCACAGCCTGCGGATGTACGATCAAGCCCAGCTCGCCGGCCGAGAGCGTCGGCGGACAGTTGACCACCGGGATGAACGGCGCCAGCCGGATAGACTCCGGCGGAATCGCCAGCAACAAATGGATCATAGTCGTGTTGCCGGCGATCGTCAACTTCATGATCTCGTCCGGCGTCGCGTGCACCTGCTGGCAAACCGCCTGGAGCAGGCGATTCACCGTCCCGACGACCAGATCTTGCAGCTCGACCAGGTGGCCCGGCTTCCGGGCGTAGATGATGCGCGAGATGACGTCTTCCCCGCGGGCGATCTGACCGTTGTAGTCGCTGGCCTGCGCGATCACCTCGCCGCTTTCCAGATCCACCAGCCACACGGTCACCGTGGTGGTGCCGATGTCAATTGCCGCGCCGAGGTTGCGGTCGGTGCGATCGCCGGGCAAAAGTGCCAGCAGCTGCGGCGGGCCATGCGGCCGATCCCAGGTGTCCAGGGCGACAACCGCCGTCACCTGCCACGGCTCGGCGGCAGCGCGCCAGAGCTCGGGCACCTCTTCATCCGCCGACGGCTGTGCGTCGCTCTTCTCCTCTGGTGAAATGGCGCGCAGGATGCGCGGCATCTCGCGCAGGACGGCCAGGCTAACCTGCGGGTTTTCCACGCCGAAGCGAGCCAGCTCGCGCACGACGCGCGACCAGTCATCGGTCTGGTCGGAAAGGTCGGGCGGCGGCAGGCGCAGGTAGTAACGCTGGATCGGCTGGTGGCGTCGCGGCTGATAGTCGAACGGTGCCTCGATACGGGCCGCGGCTTTGTGCGTGGTCAGCCGGCGCTCGATGGCCTGCTGGGGCGGCACGGTGACCCAGGCATCGCCCTCGATCACCGTTTGGCAGGCCAGCGCGTAGCCGGCCGCCACATCCTCCGCGGACAGGCGCATGGTCGAGCGGCGCCGCACGGCCGAGCGGGTCTCATCTACGATCACCGCGCAACGGCCACAGCGACCCTGGCCGCCGCACGGCTGATTCAGGTCAAATCCAGCCAGCCGCGCGGCATCGGCCAGCATCGTGCCACCAGGCACCTGCACGACTTTATCGCCAGGCTGAAAATGAACGGTGTAGATACTCATCGCTTATCGCTGCCGGACGCTAAACCACAGCCGACGTGCCAGGCATCTTGCAGAGTGCCTGGCACGTGATGGCCCAGACGTGCCAGGCATCTTGCAGAGTGCCTGGCACGTGATGGCCCAGACGTGCCAGGCATCTTGCAGAGTGCCTGGCACGTACATAAGGGCCAGCCTCTAGCCTACATTGAACAGCTTCTCGTCGCTCAAAAACCTGTGAATATCGGCTGCGGCGCGCTTGCCCGCGCCCATGGCGCTGATGACGGTAGCGGCGCCGGTCACCACGTCGCCGCCGGCCCACACGCCCGGCTTCAGTGTGCGGCCGGTCTCCGGATCGGCCACGACGGTGCCGTGGCGGGTGCGCTCCAACCCGACCGCGTTGTTGAAGACGATGGGATTAGGGCTGGTACCCAGCGCGAAAATCACCGTGTCCATCGCCATCTCGAACTCGGAGCCGGCGATGGGTACCGGCGAACGCCGGCCCGATGCGTCCGGCTCGCCCAGCTCCATGCGGATACAGCGCAGGCCGCACACCTCGCCCTTCTCGTTTCCCAGGATGGCGATGGGATTGGTGAGGAAGTCGAAGATCACGCCCTCCTCTTCGGCGTGATGAAATTCCTCCTCGCGCGCGGGCACCTCGTGCCGCGAGCGACGATAGACGATGTGCACCTCGCCGGGTGGCTCGCCGTCCTGGGCCGAGCGCATGTGCTGCAGGCGCAATGCGCTGCGCGCGGCGTCCATCGCCACGTTGCCCGCGCCGATGACGGCCACCCGCCGGCCGACTTTCACGGGCGTGTCATACTCCGGGAACCGATACCCCTTCATCAGATTGACGCGCGTGAGAAACTCGTTGGCCGACATGACGCCGTTCAGGTTGACGCCGGGAATGCGCATGAAGGAAGGCAGACCGGCACCCGTGCCCATGAAGACCGCGTCATACTCGTTGAGCAGCTCGTCAATGGTGTAGGTGTTGCCGATCACGTGATCGGTGCGGATTTCGATCCCCAGGTTGGTCACCGCGCTCTCCAACTCGGCCCGGATGATGCTCTTGGGCAAACGAAATTCCGGAATGCCGTAGATCAGGACGCCGCCGGGCAGGTGCAGCGACTCGAAGATCACGACTTTGTGGCCCAGCTTCGCCAGGTCAACCGCGCAGGTCAGGCCGGCCGGGCCCGAGCCGATGACGGCCACCTTGCGACCGGTGGGCGGCCCAGGCTGCGCCCTGCTGGTATGCTCACGCAGCTCGAAGTCGCCGACGAAGCGTTCCAGGCGGCCGATCGCCACGGCCTGGCCCTTTTTGGCCAGCACGCAGTTGGCCTCGCATTGCGTCTCCTGGGGACACACCCGGCCGCAGATGGCGGGGAGGTTATTCTTCTCCTGCATCGTTTTGACCGCACCGGCCATGTCGCCCATGCGCAGCGCGCGGATGAATTGCGGGATCAGGACGCCCACCGGGCAACCGTCCACGCAACGCGGCTTGGCGCACTGGAGGCAGCGTTCGGCCTCCTCGCGGGCCAGCTCCCAGGTGTAGCCCAGGGCCACCTCGTCGAAGTTTCGGATGCGCTCGTGGGGCGCCTGCGCCGGCATTTCATGGCGCGGGATCGCCATGCGTTCACGATTGGACAGCTCAGGCACAATTACCTCCGCAGCGGCACAACTTTGTCGAGATGACACTCGTGCGTGGGGGTCTCGCGCAGCCGCTCCCAGCGCTGAACGGCCAACTGTTCTTCGTTTCGGTAAAACTGCATCCGCGAAAGCAGGCCGTCCCAATCCACCAGATGGCCGTCGAACTCCGGTCCATCCACGCACACGAACCTGGCGCCATCAATCATCGGCACCCGGCAACCGCCGCACATGCCGGTGCCGTCTATCATGATCGTGTTCAGGCTGACGATGGTTTCGACGCCGAACGGCTTCGTGGTCAAAGAGACGAATTTCATCATGATCGTCGGACCGATCGCCCACACCTTCTTGATCTCGTCGGCGCGCGTTTCCAGCAGCTCTTTCAGCGGCACAGTGACCACGCCCTTCCGGCCATAGGAACCATCGTCGGTGCAAACGATCAGCTCGTCGGAGACGCTGCGCATCCTGTCTTCCCAAAACAGCAGGCTCTGGTTGCGCGCGCCAATGATCGAGATGACATGATTGCCGGCCTCTTTGAGCGCGCGCGCGATCGGATACATCGGCGCGATGCCGACGCCGCCGGCCACACAGGCCACCGTGCCATAGGCCGCGATCTCCGTCGGGTGGCCCAGCGGCCCGGCGACAGAGTGGAATGCATCGCCGGCAGCCATCTGGCCCATCTGTTTGGTGGATTTGCCGATCTCCTGGATGACCAGCGTGATCGTTCCGGCCTGTCGGTCGTGGTCAGCGATGGTGAGCGGGATGCGCTCGCCCTGTTCGTCGGCGATGACGATGACAAACTGGCCTGCCCTGGCATTGCGCGCCACATGCGGCGCCTGCACGACCATGAGGACGATGGCGTCGCTGAGTCTCTGTTTCTCAAGAATTGTGTACATGAGCGATATTCCCCGGTCTGGCGCTCGACGGATCCGCTTCCGGGCACCGTCGCACACGCCGTGTCACCCTAATCCCGCACATGCAGCGCCGGCTCACTGGCATGGCCAGAAGTTGGAAGCCAGAAACCGGACACCGGAAAGCGCCGCAGCCGATGTAAACCGGCCGGTCAGATGGCATCCGCGCCGACCGTCGCCCGCCCTGGCACGGCTTCACCGGCTCCCCGCTCCCGACTTCCACCCCCTACCACGCCGTCTTCAGATACCGCGGCAGATCCACCGCCTCGCGCGGTCCCACCTTGATCTGCCAACCGGGCAACTCCTCTTCCAGCTCGCCCATCAGCACGGCGACATGGCCGGGGATGACCACCTTGCGATGGTTCACCTTTTCGGCAATGCCCGTACCCTTGACCGTCTTGGCGATCTTCTCGGCATCGAACTTGCCGGCCGCCCAGGCCGTGAGCACGCTCATCCCCTCGGCGTCGGCCACCAGCAGCCAGCCCGGCAGGCCCGACGATTCGACCTCGTTGGCCACCGCGAAATAGGTGATAGAGAAGTTGGTGGTAACCATCACCGGCGCGTCGGGGCCGGGCTTGTTGATCGGATACACGCCCGGCTCGACCTGGATCGGCTTCTGCGGGTCGGTGAAGAGGTTGGCGCGCAAAACCAGCAGTGGATAAACGTCGGCCGGGTCGAAATGGCCCAGGACCACGAAACCGGCATATTTGGCCACCTGCTGGCCGGCCAGCAACATCTCCATGTCGGGCTCGGCCGCGGCCAGGTAGGGGAAGGTGATGATCGGGTAGCCCAACGGCCGGAAGCCTTTCTTCAGGGCCAGTCGCCGCAGCTGGGTCAACATCTGCAGGGAACCGGCAAAGCCACGCGCGGCCCCCGCCGGGTCGAGCACCAAGTCTTCCACCCCAGCCGCAGTCAGCTTCTCGGTCAGTTCGGCCAGGCCCGCCAGCGAATCGGCGCGGACGGCGAGCGGGGCCCTGGCTTCTTTCGCCAGTTTGGCCATCGCCTCCCAGTTGCCGGCCGTCGCCGCGCAGATCAACGGCTTCACGCCGGCGGTCTGCGCCAGGCCGGCCGCCATGACCTGCGGGTCCTCACTCACCAGCACGAGCGGCAGCGTGACGGCCGCCCGCACTGCGGCGACCGCTTCGGCAAAGCGCGTCGGCTCGCCCGCCACCGACTCGACCGCCAGGCCGTCCAATCGCAGCGCCATGCCGACATAATCCACCTTGTAGTCGGCCACGGTGCGCGCCAGCGTCGCGATCTCGCCGGCCGACAGCGTATCGGGCACGCGCACCATGAGCGCGGCCGGATGATAGAACGTCTTTTCGTGGCGGAATAGCACCGTCTCGTTGCCGACCTCGATCTTGCGGCCATCGGCGCTGAGGGTGATCAAGCGGATCGGCGGTGCCGCTGCGGCCGACAACTTGGCCTTTGCCTCGTCGCTGACGTATTTGCACGCCGAGAGCTCAGCCTGCTTGGCGGCCAGCTTCATGGCAAAGGCCAGACAGGTGGGGAACCCACATTCTTTGCAATTCGCCTTCGGATGAGGCGGCTTGATCCCGCCCGGGAGCAGCTTATAGATTTCAAGACCAGAAAGGGCCATGTGCGTCCTCCGTTGTAAAGGAGGTAGACAAGTAGGTAAGTAGACAAGTAGACAAGGGGAAAAGTTTGTCTACTTGTTTCCCTGTCTACTTGTTTCCTTGTCTACCTGTTTCCTCTTCTCCTATCATGCTGCCATCAGTTCAGCGATCATCTTCTTGACGCGGGCGACCGCCTCCGGATGCCGCATCACGACGATATCGGCGCCCGACTCGATCAGCGCGGCGGCGGTCATCGTCTCCCAGTTGACGGCTCGGCGAGCCCAGTCGCCCCATGCGGCGGGAACCCCCTCGCCGGCGCGTGCCTCTTTGGCGCGCCACGCCTCTTCGCCAGGTGTGACGATCATCGGCTGCTGGGTCATGTTGTCGCCCTGAAGCGCGGCCAAGCGCAGCCGCTCCATAACGCTGTAGCCGTATTCCATGCCATAGCCCAACGCGCCGGTGGTCGGGTCGGTGATGATGCGCTCCAGCGGCATGCCCATGTCGTGGATCAACACGGTCAATTGCTTGGAAAGATTAACATCCATGGGCGTCTTGGCCGTCACCAGGTGGCCGTTGGCCATGGCCGCCGCGACGATCGTGCGATAATTCTTCTCCTCGCACGGCCCTAGCACCAGGCGCTCTCCCGCCCCTTCTTCGGCGACTGCCACCTGCATCTCATTGTCCAGCTCGGCCTGGCCCGTGCCGAGCACGATGACCGGCAGACCCGTGCTGTTCAACACGGTGCGCACAGCCGCGCGCGCTTTGGCCGCGTTCATGCGTTGGCCGGCATTGTCGGTCGTCGTGAGTTGCAGGGCAATCACATCGGTGCCGGCGGCCTCGGCTGCTTTCACCCAGGCGACCAGATCGCCTAACGCCGCGCCCCAGGCGTTGACCAGCGGCGCCGCCCACTCCTCGGCTGGATTGGTAGCACGCACTTCAACCGCAATGCAGGGGCGGTTTGCCGGCTTCGCCTCAAAAGCCAGGAAGGGCAACGTGCGTTCGCCGCCCACGACCACGACATGACTGCGCGTGCCCCCTTCCGCAGCCGTCGCGCCGAGTGTGACCGAGCGTACGGTGCCCGACCACTTTTCCACAGGCACTTCGATTACAGGCATGAATGAACCTCCTTTGCGTGATTACGTGACGCGTGATTGCGTGATCCGTGCGACATTGCGATTTCGGAAATTCACCAATACCGTTCTACATGAATCTCGCCGGGTTGCTTCTTCGTATGTTCTTTGAATCCCGCGGCGCCCAACAGGAGCACCATCTCATCAATCATGGCGGGCGCGCCGCACAGAAAAATGTGCGTGTTGGCCGGGGTCGGCGTGAAGCCCCAAGCCGACGCCACCGCACCGCTGCGCCACAGGTCTTGCACGTAGCCGACGGCGCCCGGCCAGGCGATCGGCTCGTCCTTCGGCCGGCTGATGACCGGAAAATAGCTGAAGTTGGCGCAGAGATGCTGGAGCGTCATGAGCTGCGAACGATAGCCCAGATCCCACGAGTGGCGCGCGCCGTGCAACACCGCGATGCGCTGTCGGCCGCCGCACATCAGATGCGTGCCGAGCATGCTCATGTAGGGTGCCAGGCCGGTGCCGGTGGCGATCATCACCACGTGTTTTTCGGCCGGCACCTGATCGAGCGTGAACAAGCCGCTGATCTTCGGGCCCAACCAAATGGGATCGCCGATCTTGAGCGTGAAGAGGCGAGGGGTCAGCGCGCCCGAAGTCACCAGAGCAATGTAAAACTCCATGTATTGGCGGGTAAGAGAGGAAGAGGCGATCGAGTACGCGCGGCGGATCAGCCTGTCCGGCGCGGCAGGAGGGTCTTCTGGCTCTGCTAGGGCACAGCGTGGCGCCGAGCCGGGTAGGCCGAGCACTGCGAACTGGCCGGGAACAAAATCGGGCAGTTCCCAGCCGCGCGGCACGACGCGCAGGATCATCAGCCAGGGAGAGATTTCATCGCGCAGCGTGACCACGGCGTTCAAAGCAGGCTCTGCCAAAAAACTCTCCTTCTCCAGCGAAGCGCGTCCGACCTCGTGAAACCAGGCGCCCGGCTTCACGAATATGCCATAATCATAACCCGCCGGAACAAGATGAAATATGAGACGGGTCAGGTTCGGCGCGCCACTTTTTCATCGTCTCGCAGACAATCCATATCTCTGCCGAAACAGATCCAGCGGGGAAAGCCGTGGTGCGGCTGCCCCCTGATCCTTGATATACGCCGGCCCGGCCAACACACGCACGAGATCGCGCAAAGAGAGCACCGAAGCCGGCCAGGCGCGACCGGCCGCATGGTGCAAAAAGAACAGGTGGTCTACCCCCATATCCGCCATCAGTTGGGCGGCGGACTGCAGCGGAATATCGCACGGCACTTCCGGCACATCTTCATCCATGATGTCGGCGGCCGTGAGCGGAGAACCGGCGCGCGAGGTCGCGGAAGCAGCGGAGCTCTGGGCCACTTGCAAATATGCCTGGGCCAGGCGGGCCTCGCTGATCCAACCCCGGGCGTCGGCCTCTTCGTCCAGCACGATGAGGGCCGTCGCCGCCTGATCGAGCATCAGCGCCGCGACCTTCTCAATGGGGTCGCTCTCCTTGCAGGTCGGCACGCCGATGCGCATCACGTCGCGAACGAGCAGAGAATCGGACATGGGACTCCTGGGTGTGTTCGGGCGAATCGCGTCGCGTGTCGCTTCACCGAGTATGCTCGGGTGGGCGAGCACCTCGCCACACCAGACGCGCTGCGTGCCGCGCCACCCTCACGGGCCACGCAGCACGCAGCACGTTGCACACAGGTCCTATCAGAACATTGGGTCCATCGTCAGCGCCGGATGCCCCACCGCCTCCAGATGCGCCAGCAGGCCGTCCACATCAGTACAAATCGTCTCGTCGGCGATCTTGGTGAGCAGATCGGGGTCGCCCTCGCGCTCGCACACGGCCTGCAGTTCGGCCGCCATGGTCTGCTTGAGGATGCTCGACATCCAGACGACGCGCTTGAAACCGCCGTCGGCCGAGATGAACTTGGGACTGGTCAGGTAATACTTGCCCACCCCCATCACGCCGGGGGTCTGCAGGCCGCCGCCGGCCATGCCGGCCAGCGTGCTGAAGGTCATGCCGGCCGGGGTCATGCTGGGATCCTCGCGGCTCACCACCATGACGCCGTTGGCTTCGGGGATCAGCATCACGATACACTCGAAGCAGCCGCACGCCGTCATCGGGCTGGTCATGATCGAGTACATCGCCACCTCTTGCACAGTGCCCTGCGATTTCTGCTGGGCGATCTCGTTCAGGCCGGTGTAGATGCCTTTTTCCCGATCAATCACCATCCCTTTGCGGACCGGCTGGTTGGGGCCGGTGGGGTTGATCTGGTAGGACGCCGCACAGTCGAGATAGTTGTACGCGCCGCACAGCCCCAACCGCTGCGGACTGACCAGACACAGGTGCGTCGGGGCAAAGCTCTGGCAGAGGGTGCAGGTGTAGAATTCCTCCACCGACTCATCGGTCATGTCGGCCAGGCGGCGGTTGCGGAAGTCATAGGCAGCGCGCGCCTTCTGGAGCCATTCCGCATGGAGCGCCGGGTTGGTAATGATCTTCACCTGCACTTTGTCCACGATGGCGCCGAAATCGGACATGAAGCGGGCGTGCAGGATATCGCCGAAGTGACGCAGGTTGAAGCCTTTGTCGGCTGCAGCCTGGCTGATGCGGATCCAGGCGATATCGCGCTGTCCGATGTGCTGGACGCCCGACGCGCCGTTGATGAAGTAGTGGATCTGCCGCTCCAGCACCGGTTCGAAGTCCCGCTGCATCTTGCGGCCGGCCACTTCCACCAGGATGCCCAGGTCCATGGCGCCGCCGACCGGCACCTGGCTGAAGTCCGGGCCGAAGACCTCGATTCTGCCGTCTTCCACCTGATCCATGTCCACCATGCGCAGGTATTCGAACGCGCGGCTGTACTTGCCGCCGAACTCCACGCGCATGTCCTTCTTGCGCACGACTTCGCCCTCGAAGGCAGAGCCATAGGGCACCGGGATCGGCACTTCGGCCAGTTTGATCTTGACCCCGCGCGTTTCGATGCATTTCTGCACCAGCTTCTCAGCACGCTCCAGATCATCCTTGCCCTCGATCTCGTTGAACGGCATCGAGATGACGTGCTCGTAGGTGGTCACGCCGGTCGGCAGGATCTGCGGGATACGGGTATCGGCGATGACGGGGAAGCCGTAGTTGATGGCGCCGGCCGCGGCCGCGTACTTCAGATCGTCCACTTCGCCCAGCGCCAGCACGAACGCGAAAACGCGCTGGCGATTGTAAAGCAGGATGTCCTTCGCCTGGCCACCCTTCAGGCCGCCGAAGGTGAGCGCCGAACGAGTGGCAAAGCCGATGGCGTAGATCGCGGAGAGGGTGTCGAGGCCGAACGGCACGATGTACGTGTCGTAGCCCATTTCGACTCCTTCCTCCATGAGCTGATGGATGACAGAGCGGCCGTTGACGTTGCCGCTGAGGAAGATCAGGATATTGCGCTTTTGCAGCTCGCGCACGATCTTGACCGCGACCTCGTTGCTCTTGGCGCAGCCGACGATGGCCGCGAAGCCCGGCATGCGACCGTCCACGAGCTGAATGCCCCAGCTGCGCAGTTGGATATCGTCAATCGGGCCGTTGAGCCGACCGGTGCCGTTGCCGCCCTCGGCCGCGAATTCCGGGCTGGTGAAGCTGCCGCCCGTCGCGTGGAAGCCGGGCAACACGCCCGGTTCTTCTCCATAGATGAAACGCACCGCCTCGATGATCTCGGCCGCCAACAAAGTGGCCATGCCGGAGTCGAGGGTCTCGCCGAGATAGGGCGTCCAGCATTGTGGCGAGGGTATCGGATGCAACAGTTCCTTCGCATGCTCCAATACCGGCACCAGCTCGCCGAGTTTGGACACCTCGCGGCCGGTCATGCCCAGGATCGTAGGCAGATAATAAGCTGTGTTCGGAAAGGCTACGGGCGTGTCGGGCCCCTTTTCCTGCAGGGCTTTGTTCAGCAGCGCCTCGGCCTCGCGCGTGATCAAATTCGCGCCGCGAATGGCGCGCGTAGCAATGTATCGCGACATGTATGGGTCCTCCTTTGCGGGTAGATCAGGTAGACAAGTAGGCAAGTAGGCAAGTAGACAAGTAGACAAGGCCCTTGTTTCCTTGTTTCCCTGTTTCCCTCTCTACTCGTCTCCCTGTTTCCTCTCTCATCCGTAAAGCTCTGCCATCTGCTCTTCCACGGGCAGCTCGAAGTAATCCCGCAGCGGCGTGTCGCCCGATTGCCCGAAGCGAGAAGGATTATAGGGCGGCAGTTTCAGGGCCACGCGCTTCTTGTCAATGTGTTCGAGGGTGCGCCGCACCACCTCGGCTGCGTCAGTGACGAACTCCAGCTTGCCGCCATAAACGGATTCCCAGCCCTTCGACATGATCTCCGTGACCTGATCGGAGAACTCCACGGGCGAGCGGATGCCCATGATGACGTAGGCGCCGGAGGCAACGCAGTAGCTGGCGATTGCCAGGGCCTTTTCGCTCATCCATTCGGGCGCCAGGCCCACGGCCGGGATGTCGCTGAGGTCATCGCCCAGGCCGCCCTCGGTGGCCATCTGCGTCAGCACCGTCAGAATGCGGGAGTTGTCCACGCAGGAACCCATGTGCAAGACGGGCGGGATGCCGATCGTTTCACAGATCTCGCGCAAGCCCGGCCCGACCCGCTCCAACCCCGCTTCGCCGCGCAGGAAGCCATACTTGCCGGCGGCAATCGCGCCGCAGCCCGTGCTGACCACCAGGACGTCGTTCTTGAGCAGCTCGCTGATGATCTCCATGTGTTCTCTGTCTTGAGTGGCGCTGGGGTTGTTGCAGCCGACATCGGCCGCCACGCCGCGAATGCGTCCGGCCGCGATGGCTTCGTTGAGCGGCCGGAAGGAGGCCCGATAGTAGCCGCCCAACATGTAGTTCAAATATTCGTGGCTGAAGCCAGGCACCACGCGCTCGGAGATCTCCGGGATGCGCGTCTCGCGACGATTCGGGTAGTTCTCGATGGCCCGGCGCACGATGTCCTTAGCGATCTCGACGGCATGGTGTTCATCGAACTCGATGTGGGTGGCACCGGTCAGCTTTACTTTGGGGCTGGTGGTGATGATCTCCGTGTGGAAGTTGCTCGCCACAGCCGTCAGCGACTGCATGATGCACTGCACGTCCACCACCATCGCCTCGACTGCACCGGTGAGGATCGCCAGCTCCTGATGGAGGAAGTTGCCGGCCGATGGGATGCCCTGGCGCATCATGATCTCATTGGAGGTGCAACAGATGCCGGCCAAGTTGATGCCTTTGGCGCCTTTGGCGCGCGCGAATTCGATCAGTTCCGGATCCTGCACGGCCATGACGATCATCTCGCTCAGCGTGGGCTCATGGCCATGTACGATGATGTTGACTTCGTCGGCGCGCAGAACACCCAAGTTCACGGCCCCCACGCGCGGGCTGGGCGTGCCGAACAGGATGTCGGAGATGTCGGTAGCCCACATCGAGCCGCCCCAACCGTCGGCCAGGGCCGTGCGCAATGCGGCGGTCAGGATGTGTTCTGGGTCCTGGTCATCGCCCATGTGGGTGCGATGGAGGATCTCGACCGCTTCGCGGTCAATACCGCGCGGGACGATGCCCTGTTCCCGCCAGATCGCCTGGCGTTTGGCGGGCGCAGTGGCGATGTAACTCAGCTCTCCGCGCTGCTGGCCGAATTCGCTGATCGCTTTGTTTGCCACATCGAGGGCGATCTCTTTGATGGCGCGGCCTTTGGTCGGGATATTGTGTTTGGCGGCCACGGCCAGCAACTTGGCCTCGTCGCGAATGGTATACCCGGACGCCTCACCCAGGGCCGCGGCCTGAAGGGTAAAGGCCAGATCACGGCCGTGATCGGAGTGCGCTGCAGCGCCTGCGGCAACGGCGCGCGCGAAGTTGCGGGCGGCAATCGTGTCAACCGTGGCGCCGCAGATGCCGACCTGGCCATCCTTGGTAAGGCGGCATGGCCCCATGTAGCAATTCTTGCAGCAAATGCCCGATTGGCCGCTGCCGATGGGGCACGGCTTGATGTCGCTTGCCCGGCTGAACGCGGTCGCGATGCCGACCGCGGCCGCGAATTCAAGCACCTGACAAGCTGCCGGATCAATGCTCGGAGTCATCTTGGGTTTAGCCATATTGGTCTTGCTCCTGGATGCTGGATGCTGGAAACTGGATACTGGATGCACACTTCTGGCCTCCGGCTTCCAGCTCTAGCGTTTGGTTTTCAGATCTCGCTCGTCGGTCTTGTGCTGGCGTAGGCCCAGGCGGAACCAGGCCGAATCGACCTGGCCGGTAGCCGCCGGGATGGTCTCGGCAATGACCCCTGTACCATCGGTGGCGACAGGGTAGCCTGCGTCTTCCAGGGCGGCCATGATCGCGCCCGGGCTGATGAGGGCGGGATCGTAGCTCAGCATCACCATGCGAAAGGCTGAGCTGGCGATCACCTCCTGCACGCCCGGCAGAGCGGTCAATGCGGCACGCGCTTTGAGGACATGATGATCTGCCCACATGTCGGGGACACTGAGTTGTAGTTTCTCCATAGTAGCTGACATCTCTCCTTTGACGTGAATGGGCTGCGGCGCGGGGCCAGAGGGCTGCGCCGGCGTGCTGAGGTCCGAAATCTGCTGTTCGCTGACGTGAAGGAGCGCAGCGATCTCGCGCCGATGTTCGATGTAGAGGACGCAGAAATCACAGGTGACGTGCAGCGGCGCACAGCAGCATGGAGAACCTGCGTATTGCTCCCAACACGATTGCGGAGCCTGAAACAGCGCGCAATTAGCGCAGTCCACCAACCAGCCGTTGGCCCCGCCATTGCCGCCCTTTTCAGATAACTCCTGTCGAATCTGCCAACAATACCGCACGTGTCACCCGGATAACAAAAACGCCCGCCCTTCGCGCGCGGCGAATCGGGCAGGCGTTCACCACCTGATCCGTAAGCAGACCCCCATCAGCCTGCTCAAGTATAAGACAAACCTAATATGCCAGAGGGCAAGCATTCAAACAATGACGCAGGTCATGTTTGACGTGCGTCAGGCCTGCTGTTTACGCCACTTTTCGTACTCGCGTTCCAATAGATCAGCATGTACGCTCTCCTCATACTGGAACTGTTCCAGCAGTTCTTTGAGTTTCTTGTCGCCGGCTTGCGCCGCGGCAGCCGCATATTTGGCATAGGCGGCATGTTCTTCGGCGATCATGGCTTTGAAGAATTCGTCCCAGTTCATGGTGCAGAGCTCCTTTAGCAGAGGATGTGGAGATCATACATCAATTTCGCGAAGTTGTCCAGCTTCTGATGACGTTGCCGGCCAGATGCGCGGAACAATCCCAACCCGCAGGGTCTCCGCACGCTATCAGGCCCTGCGGGTTGGCGCGAACACCGACGATGACAGAGAGGCCCTACTGCCGCACGACCAGCGGCATGTAGTTGCGGAAAGGCGTCGCGGTGGCCGTCGGCGTGACCGTCGCAGTCGGCACCGCCGTGGCCGTGGACGTCGCGGTCGGCGTAGCCGTTGCGGTCGGGCTGCCCGTCGGCGTGACCGTCGCGGTCAGACTGGATGTGGGCGTCACGGTCGGCGTCGCCGTCGCCGTGGCCGTTGCGGTCGGGCCGGATGTGGGCGTCGCAGTCCTCGTCGCCGTGGCCGTCGCCGTGGCGGTGGACGTCGCGGTCGGCGTGACCGTCACGGTCGGGCTGCCCGTCGGCGTGACCGTCGCCGTCAGACTGGATGTGGACGTCGCGGTCGGCGTCGCCGTCGCGGTCGGCGTAGCCGTCGGCGTGGCGGTCGGCGTCGCCGTCGCGGTCGGCGTGGCGGTGGATGTGGGCGTCGCAGTCCTCGTCGCCGTGGCCGTCGCCGTGGCGGTGGATGTGGGCGTCGCAGTTCTCGTCGCCGTCGCGGTCGCCGTGGCGGTGGATGTGGGCGTCGCAGTCCTCGTCGCCGTGGCCGTCGCCGTGGCGGTGGATGTGGGCGTCGCAGTCCTCGTCGCCGTGGCCGTCGCCGTGGCGGTGGATGTGGGCGTCGCAGTCCTCGTCGCCGTGGCGGTGGATGTGGGCGTCGCAGTCCTCGTCGGCGTCGGTGTGTGTGTGGCGTCAGAGGTAGGAGTCGAGGTAGGTCTTGCAACCACGTTCGAGGTATAAAGGCGGCCATTGTACACGCCGGCAAGCAGCCTCACGCCGGCTGCATCGGACGCAACCGTCCGCCAATACTGGTTCGTCGCGCCGGCCGGCTGCTCTTCAGACCAGGTATCTCCCCCGTCCGTGGAGAGGTACAAACGACCACCGTACACCCCCGCAAGCAAAACGAGCCCCGTGTCATTAGACGCCACAGCAATCCAATTGCGATTGCCCGCCGCGTCGATCGGCTCGCGTCTCGTCCAGGTAACTCCGTAGTCGGCAGAGGTATACAGCCCGCCCGGATATGCGCCGACAATCAGACGCGCACCATCCGCGCTGATGGCTGCTGCATACCATGGGGGTTCTGTATCGCCGGCCGGTTGGCGCTCGGTCCAGGTCTCCCCAAAATCGCTCGAAATATAAAGCCGACCGTAATAGGCTACGGCAATGAGATGGGAGCCATCGGCATCAGATGCCACAGCCTGCCAGTCCAGATCCGTATCGCCGGCTGGCCGGCGCTCGGTCCAGGTGGCGCCACCATCGTTGGATGTGTACAGGCGGCCGCTGTTAGCCCCCACGATCAGACGAGAGCCATCCGCGTTGGACGCCACTGCCTGCCACAGTTGATCGGTATCGCCGGCCGGTCGGCGCTCGGTCCAGGTGGTGCCGCCATCGGCGGATGTATACAGGCGGCTCGACTCAGCGGCTGCGATCAGGTGAGAGCCGTCCGCATCCGAGGCCACAGCGAACCACAGCCTACCATCATCGCCGGCCGGCCGCCGCTCGGCCCAGGTGGCACCCCCATCATGTGAAACGTACAGATGGCCGCGGTGCACCGCCGCGATCAAGTGCGATCCATCAGCATCTGATGCCACCGCATTCCATTTCTGGTCCGTATTGCCGAGTGGCTGCAGCTCTGTCCAGGTTGCAGCGCCGTGTGTCGCCTGGGCGAAGATAAACGCCAGCAGTATCGCTGTCGTAATAAAAAAGTATATGCGCATCGCCATGTCCTTTCGCAGCAGGCATCGCAAAAATGAGCAGCCGCGATCGGCCAGACTCCCGCTCCGCGCTTCGGCAATCTGACATGGTCATAGTATAACACAAATGACCGACATTTGAACCCCCAAGAATACTGAATTCTGCGAGGGTTCACTCCTCGATGCCCGTTCGCTATCGAATCGAGTCGGGAGTTAACCGGTCACGCAAAAGATAGGGCAAAAAGACACAATATTTTGGCGTCGGGCCGACCGTCGGCGTATACGCCAGCCCCGGGCTGGCCGTCACCGTCGGCGTGCGCGTCGGCGTATGCGCCAGCCTTGGGCTGGCCGTCACCGTCGGCGTAGCGGTAGCCGTCGCGGTGGACGTGGGCGTCGCAGTTCTCGCCGCCGTGGCCGTCGGCGTGACGG
>Ga0116210_1000965_pt1 | contig 24008 bp, 17 predicted proteins | sample TshhotsprinmetaG_FD_94483 | JGI IMG/M metagenome (GOLD analysis project Ga0116210, IMG submission 94483) | Hot spring microbial communities from South Africa to study Microbial Dark Matter (Phase II) - Tshipise hot spring metaG | ecosystem: Environmental > Aquatic > Thermal springs > Hot... | reverse complement strand
GGCTTCACCGACGCGCTGGCGGTCGGCGGCGGCTGGATTGCCGTGCGCGGGTCGTTCTTCGCGCCGGACGACCTGCCCGCCTGGTTGTTGATCGCGGCGGTGATGTTCTGGATCGCGGGTTTCGACCTGATCTACGCCTGCCAGGATGTCGAGCACGACCGGCGCGAAGGGCTGTTTGCCTGGCCCGCCCATTATGGCGTCGCCAGCGCGCTGCACCTGTCGCGCCTGAATCACCTGGTCTTCCTGATCTTTCTGATCCTGGCCGGGCTGGCGGCTTCGCTAACCTGGCCCTACTATCTGGCGGCGCTGGTCACGGCGCTGCTGCTGGTTTACGAGCATCATCTGGTCTCGCCGGACGATCTCAGCCGGGTGAACGTGGCCTTTTTCAACATGAACTCGTACATTGCGCTCACGTTGCTGGCCGGGACATTCGGCGCGGTGATGGTATAGCGGTCATCAGCTATCAGCAGTCAGCCGTCAGCCGGAATCAGGCAAGGGAATGCTTTCTGATTAGCGGAAAGCTGACGGCTGATAGCCGAAGGCTTCTCACAACACAAGGAGATTTCAATCCATGCGTAAGACATTGTTTTCCCTCATTCTAGTTGCTGCTGTGCTTGTGACGAGCATGGCTCCGCTGGGCGGGCGCGCTCAGGCGCAGGAAACGCCCACCCTGCGCATGGGCCTGTTGCCCATCCTGGACGTGCTGCCCTTCTACGTGGCCGAGCAGGCCGGTTACTTCGCTGCAGAGGGGGTGCAGGTCGAGTTGGTGCCGGTCAGCAGCGCGCTGGAGCGCGATCAACTGGTCATCGCGGGCGAAATTGACGGCATGGTCAACGACCTGGTCAGCACCGGCATCTTCAATCAGGACGAGCCGCTGGTGCAGATCGTGGCGTTGGCCCGCCGCGCCTACCCCGATCATCCGCAATTCCGCATCCTGGCCGCGCCGCGCAGCAACATCACTATCCCCAGCGACCTGACCAATGTGGAGATCGGCATCAGCGAGAACTCGGTCATTCACTATATCACGCAGCGCATCCTGGAAGCGGAAGGGGTGAACGCCGCCGATCTGAAGTTCCGCGCCGAGCCGAACATCGCCATTCGTTTCCAGTTGCTGATGGAAGGGCAGCTCAAAGCGGCCTGCCTGCCCGATCCGCTGGCTCAAGCGGCCATGGTGGGCGGGGCGATCCTGATCGCCGACGATACGGCCCTGGTCGAGCAGCAGTTCAGTCAGAGCGTGCTCAGCTTCCGCACCGAGGTGATTGAAGAGCAACCGGAGGCCGTCGAAGGCTTCCTGCGGGCGTGGATGCGCGCCGCCGAAGACATCAACGCCGATCCCGAAGCCTATCGTGACCTGTGGTTGGAGAAAACCAACGTCCCCGATAGCGTGAAAGACACCTACGCCCTGCCGCCCTTCCCGACCTATGAGATCACCACAGAAGAGGCCTGGGACGATACTATCGCCTGGCTAGTGGAACAGGACATTGTGGACAATGCCGCGGCCTATGAGGACAGCGTCAACCCGACCTTCCTGGCCGCCATCGCCCCCGCCGCACCGACCGGCGATGCAGCGCAGGGCGAGGCGTTGTTCGCCAGCCTGGGCTGTGTGGGCTGTCACTCACTGGATGGCACGCCCGGCGCTGGGCCGTCGGTGGCGGGCATTGCTGCGCGCGCGGGTAACATGGTCGCCGGCCAGAGCGCTGCCGACTACCTGCGCCAGGCCATTGTCGAGCCAGCCGCCTATGTGGTCGAAGGCTACCCGCCGATCATGCCCGCCTACGACACGCTGAGCGAAGCCGATCTGGCGGCGCTGGTTGCCTATCTGTTGACGCTGGAGTAGGGCGAGCGCGCGGAATTGCTGGCAGCGTAGGGGCGTATGGCCATTGTCCTGCGCCCCTACCATTGGAACACCCCAGACTCTCACGGCGGAACATGATCACCATCGAGAACCTGACCTTTCGCTATGGCCCGCGTGCAAAACCCGTCTTCCTGGGCTTTTCATGGCATGTTGCGCCGGGCGAGGCATGGTCTATCATTGGGCCGTCGGGGTGCGGCAAGACGACGTTGCTGATGCTCATCGCCGGACTGCGCCGCGTCAGCCGCGGCACTATCCGCGTGGGCGAGACGGTCATCACCCGCCCGCGCCCGGAGACAGGGCTGATCTTGCAGGATTTCGGCCTGCTGCCCTGGGCGACGGTGTGGGACAACGTGGCGCTGGGCCTGCGCGTGCGGCGCTTCTACGGGCCGGATGGCAAACACGCGCCGCGCGGTCAGCCGCCGCCCTCGCGTAAGGAGGCCCGCCGCATGGTCGAGGAATGGCTGCGCCGCCTGAATATCTACGAGCAACGCGACAGGTTCCCCGGCGCGATCAGCGGCGGTCAACGTCAGCGCACCGCCATCGCCCGCACGCTGGCCCTGCAACCCGACCTGCTGCTGATGGATGAACCCTTCAGCAGCCTGGATGCCCCTACGCGCGAAGACCTGCAGAACCTGATCCTGCAACTGCGCGCCGAGATGAACCTGACCAGCGTGATCGTCACGCACGCCATCGAAGAAGCGGCCATTCTGGGGCGCAAGATTCTGGTGCTGGGCGAGCCGCCGAACACCGCTCCCCTTATTGTGGACAATCCCGGCGCAGGCTCGCCCGGCTACCGCAGCACGGTGGACTTTCTGGACAAATGCACCGAACTACGCACGTTGATGGGTCTGGCCCACTGACCGCCGCCGAGGCGGAAGTCTCGCCGAACGCTGTCAGCCTGGTGCGGGACGCGCTGCGAGCGAGCGGCGCGCGCCTGCTCAACCTGACGCTGGCGCTGAGCATCTTCGCCGCCTGCTGGACGGCGCTGGCCGCCGCGCTACGCCGCGACATCATGCCCTATCCCTGGGAAGTGCTGCCGGTCTTCGTCAGCGAGATGCAGGGCGACTTGTGGAATCACATGGTCGCCAGCGCAGGGCGGGTGCTGAAAGCTACCGCGCTGGCCACGCTGATCGCTACGCCGGTGGGCCTGGGGCTGGGACAGATTCGCCTGCTCAACCGCATCTTCTCGCCGCTGATCGGGTTGGTGCATCCCATCCCCAAGATCGTCTTCCTGCCGGTGATCCTGGTGATCATGGGTATCGGCGAGACATCCAAAGTTTTCCTGATCGCGCTGATCCTGTTTTTCCAGATTCTGGTAGTGGTGCGCGACGAAGCGGCCAGCCTGCGCCCGGAACTGATTCAATCGGTGCGCTCGTTGGGAGCGGGCCGACGGGCGCTATTCCGCTTCGTCTATCTACCGGCGTCGCTGCCCGCGGTGCTGACCGCGCTGCGCGTTTCGGTGGGTACGGCTATCGCTGTGCTGTTCATCGCCGAACAGTACTCCACGCGCCAGGGTCTGGGCTACTACATTGTCACCCTCACCTGGCAGCGTCTGCGCTTCGAGAAGATGTACGCGGGCATCCTGGCCATGTCGCTGCTGGGGCTGATCCTCTACCTGGCCGTAGATGCGCTGGAGCGCATTGTCGGGCGCTGGCGGCACGCCGGCGAAAGCTGACCCTCTCCTTTGCCGGTACCTCAGCTCGACGGTCGTGCCGGGTGCTCGAACGACCCGAATATATTTTGCACGCACTCTCGCGCCAGATGCGCCTGTACGGCAGGCCGCATCCCGCGTATACTAACGTACATGCGCCGGTGAAACTGGCGACGGGTCTCTGCACAGTCTGTCTTTAAGGATGATTCAGAAAACCATGTCTGGTGTCCGCACTTCACCCATTCTGCCGCCCGATCAGCGCCCGGCCTGGGAGACAATTCGGCCTATGCCCGCCTCGCGAGTTTCGCAGCGCAAGCCGATCATTGTCGGGCACCGTGGCGCTGCCGGCTTGGCTCCGGAAAACACGCTGCCCGCGTTCCAGGTGGCCATTGACCTGGGCATTGACGGCATTGAGTTTGACGTACAGCGTTCCAGGGATGGGGTGCCCATTGTCTTTCACGACGAAGACCTGGAACGCCTGACCAATGACACGGGTAAACTGTTCGACAGAACCCTTGACGAACTGCGGGCGCTTGAGATCAAGACGGATCACAGCGCGTACACGGGCGTACACATCCCCACTTTGCAGGAAGTGCTGGGGTTCGTGCAGCAAGCCGAACAACTGCTGATGATCGAGCTGAAAGAGCCGTGGCGCTTCCCCGGCATTGAAGAACAGGTTGTCACCCTGATTCGGCGCTATGATCTGGTCGAGCGCACTCAGATTCGCTCGTTCTATCATGAAGCGTTGCACACGGTGCACCGGCTCGCCCCAGAGATCGCTGTGTCCGAATTGTGGCTGGATCGTCTGCCAAAGGACGACGAGGTGATCTATAAGACGGTCAACGCCCATCATGTTCTCTACACGCCGGCGGAGATCGAGCGGTTGCATCGGCGCGGCGTACAGGTGACCGCCTGGACAGTGGACGATCTGCAAGAGGCTCAGCGACTGAAGGACGCTGGCATTGACGGGCTGACGACGAATTATCCTGATCGGCTGCTGAAGCTCTTCGAGTGAACGAACGCGCGGCTCCCAGGCCGCGCGTATTTATCAGCGGGGAAGTGGGATGCGCTATCTGATAGACGGGCATAACCTGATCGATCGGCTACCCGACATCGGCCTGAGCAACCCCGACGACGAGGCCCGGCTGGTGGAGCGACTGAAGAGTTTCTGCGCCCGCCAACGCAGCTATTGCACGGTCGTCTTCGACCGCGGGCTGCCAGGCGGCACGGCGCGCGACCTGAGCAACAGCCAGGTAGAGGTCGTCTTCGCCCATAGTGGTACCAGCGCCGACCGGGTCATCATCGCGCGGCTGCGCAAGGCACGCGACCGGAAAGGCATCACTGTGGTGAGCAGCGATCAAAACATTGTCGCCGAAGCGCAGCGGTTGAAAATCGCGGCGATTTCGTCGGCTGAATTCGCGCGGCGGATGGGTCAGCCGACGAGCGCCCCGAACACAGACGATAAGCCCTCGGATCGCCCCCTGACGCGCGACGAACTCAGCGAGTGGGAGCGTCTCTTTGGCGGTGGTGAGAGGTAACGGCCCTTTGCGTCAGGTGCCCGTCGCGCAGGCGTAAGGGCGCTCTCACCTTCTTCTCATGATTCTTTCACTTAGGATTCAGATAGCGGGTCTACCATAATGCGTGAAAGCGTCTCTTCCTGATCGGATGCAGTGGCTCATGTACTGGGATGGAAGTGGCTTGACGTAAAGGGAGACGCTTGGGCCTAGCATGCACGGAGATGCGCGTCGCCGGTAGCGATGTTAGGCCAACCAACAGAGTCGCTTGTGGTGCCCCCCCTCGCCGCAAGCGGCTCTTTTGCTTGTGCAGGGACTTCAAACATTCCCTTGTCAGGGGGTATGCGGGCGAGTATACTAGCGAGTCGCAGCGGGGTGTGGCGCAGTAGGCTAGCGCGCTGCGTTTGGGACGCAGAGGTCCCCGGTTCAAGTCCGGGCACCCCGACACCTTTTACAGCCACTTTGTACCCTCCCTATTCACGATCCTGTGCGCGGCTTGAGCAGCCTGACAGCGGGATTTTGTTTTGTCCGCTCCGACCCCGCACCGCGACCGCTTGCGAGCGTTTGAGCCGCCTTGGTGGCCTTCTGGAACAGACCGCCCCCTACACCTTCGAGGTGCAGCCCGCCCGCAACTGGGAGGCGCTGGAGCCGGACGCCCGCGCCGCCGCCCAGGCGCAGGTCGGGGCGCTGCCCACCCACGAGCACCTGCCCTGCCCGAAGGAGTTGGCGGAGCGGGCGAGGTGGGGAGGGTGAGCCGCATCACGTCATGAGAGCGGAGCGCGACCCGGACGCTGGCTGACGCACTACGACACCGGGCATCCGCACCACGGCTACTGCAACCGGAGGCCGCGGTGGCGATGTTGAATAACGACGTGCTGCCCTTCTACCGGGAGCGCGCCCTGCCCGTCACCGCCGTGCTGACCGACCATGTCCACAAGTTCTGCGGGACGGACAGCCGTCCCTACACCGCTTTACCAACACTAACTGGCGAGCAAGGTGTCTCCGATAATTTGCGGGGTCCAGGTTGGGCCGTGAATGACGGGAACGTCCCCATTCCAAGTCAACCGGTCAATGCACATCAACCGGGCAGACATATCTGGCGGCCAGGCGTGATAGACGATGAACTCTTGTTTGCCATCTGGCCCCACTGCGAATGAATTGTGCCCTGGGCCGATCATATGCCCCGGCACGGACTTCAGCAGTGGCCCATCGAGGGGTGGGCGGTGATAAGGCCCCAGGGGGTGCTCGGCCACCACGTACGACACGCCATAGTTAGGTTTTTGCCAGGCCCCGCCGCTATAGAAGCAGTAATAGCGCCTGTTGTGAAGGCGCACAGCAGGCCCTTCGATAGTGTACCAATCGTAGATGCCGCCATAGAGTGGACGTTGTGCCTCGAACAACTGCCAGTCGCTATGGGGGCGCACCACGACCTGCGGGTTGCCCGCCAGTGTCATCATGTCCAGCAGGCGATCTACCACGATCCCAGTGCCTACCCGGTAGTCCCCATCACAGGTCAGAAAATCGCGGGCGTAGAAGAGATACCAGCTTCCGTCCCGATCCTGGAAAGGATGTGCATCAATGGTGAACGGATCGTCGGGAATCAGGATGCGCCCAGTATCCTGAAACGGGCCGCCTGGATAGCGACTGATGGCCACCCGCAACTGATGATTGCGCCCCCGACCATTGGCTGAGTAGTACATGTAGAAGAGCCCATCGGCGAAGACCACTTCCGGTGCCCAATATTCGTCGGCTTCGGGCACCGGATCCAAGGCCCATCCCACTGTTTCCCAGTTGACCAGATCGGGCGAGATCAGGACGCGAAATCGCCGGCCATCTGGCCCGCAGGGGCCAGTGCCGTAGGCATAGTAGAAGTGATCATGTTGCAGGACGAAGGGATCGGCCATGTAGTGAGGAAAGACAGGATTGGTGAAAACAAGTGACTGCATGAAGCGGTCTCTCCATGATGGTGCTGGAAATCTCGTCGGCAAGTGTCTGGCACAAACGAGCAAGACAGGGTGATGGCATCAAACGCGATCACCGCCTCACCTCGCTCCCGGCCTCGCGTGTCAGTACTGGACCAGGATGAGGTCAACCAGCAGGTCGCATAACGCTTCTCCCAGCTTACTGCTGCCCATAGTTCTGCGAATCGGTTTTGATACGCTTAACCCTGCGGGCAGGGTAGTTGACACGCCTCCAAAACAGATTTACAATGCATCTAGATGTTTTAAAACATAGTATTCTGTTTCACTCGGTTTGTGAAGCCCCCAAATTGCTACTTTTTGGCCTCTCTGCAGCGAGTGAAACATAGAATGCTGTTGTTTAGGAGCTATCGCTGTGTCTCCCTATTCCAGCGAAAATGAAACTTCCCCTTCTGGAGGGCGCAAGCTGGTTATCTCCATTGACGAACCAGCTACCAGGGTAGAGCAACTGCTCAAAGGTCTCGCATCCGGGCCACGCATTGAGATTTTGCGCTACCTGGGCAGCCACAACGGCAGCGTTAACGAAATCGCCGAAGCGCTGGGAATGCCTGCTTCGACGGCGGCTTTGCACATCAATCAGCTTGAAAAAGCCGGCCTCATTCGCACCGAGTTGAAGCCTGCCAACCGGGGCCTGCAGAAGATCTGCGTGCGCCTGTTCGATCAAGTGGTCATCACTCTCCCCGCCGGCGAACCGCCCCACGAAAACAGCCTTGACATTTCCATGCCAATTGGGGCGTATGTGGATTGCCAGGTAACACCTACCTGTGGCTTGGCCAGCGAGCACGGCATTATCGGCAATCTGGACGATCCGGCCACATTTTACTATCCCGAACGCCTGCAGGCCCAATTACTGTGGTTCAAAATTGGCTATGTTGAATATCGTTTTCCCAAGCGTCTGCCTCCCAACGCCGAGCTGGAGAGCCTGCAGATCAGCTTCGAAGTGTGTTCAGAAGCCCCCTTGCACAATGACGATTGGCCGTCGGATATCACTCTGTGGGTTAATGGCGTGGAGGTAGGCACCTGGACTAGCCCTGGCGACTTTGGGGGCGAGCGCGGAGCGCTGACGCCAGACTGGTGGGAGGAATGGAATTCACAGTTTGGCCTGCTGAAAGTGTGGAAAGTGACGCAGACGGCGTCTTTCGTGGATGGTATCCAGGTGTCTACTGTGAATCTCCAAAACCTGAACCTGGACGATCATCCCTGGATCACCGTGCGGATCGGGATCAAGGGAGATGCGGCCAATATCGGGGGAATGAATATCTTCGGCAGCCGCTTTGGCAACTATCCCCAGGATATTGTGATGCGGATGCGGTTTCGGGCCTGAAAGGCTTGTTCACTCGATAGACGGAAGAACGCAGCAAAGGAGGTGACGCGGCACAGAGATGGTCGAAGCGCTCAGAATGTCAACATCTACTACACTCACATAGTCTCGGCTAGGAGGAATTCAGATCATGTTGAAGCGTCAATTCTTACTGGGTTTGGTGCTTGTCTGCGCCATAGTGTTGGGCACACTGCCAACACCTCTTCGCGCACAAGAAGAGCCTGTCGAGTTCACTTTTGTGGGCTGGGGAGGGCCGGAAGAGCAGGAAGTCTTCCAGCACCTCGTAGATGTCTTCAATGCCAACAACCCCGACATCGTTATCAAGTACCAGCCCATCCCGACTGATTATACCACAACGCTCAAGACCATGATCGCTGGCGGCACGCCGCCCGACATCGCCTACATCCCCGACGGCGACTTCTCGGCCTTCGCCCCGCGTGGCCAACTGGTCAACATCCAACCGTTCGTGGATGCCAGCGAAACCTTCGACCCGGAGGACGTCTGGCCGTCGGCGCTGGGGCGCTATCGCTACGATGCCGAGAACAAGGTCTTCGGGCAGGGGCCACTATACGCTCTCCCCAAGGACATCGGCCCGACAGTGCTATACATCAATGTAGACCTGTTCAAGCAGCTGGGCGTTGCCCTGCCCTCTTTTGAGGAACCAATGACTTGGGATGAGCTGATCGAGCTGGGTCGCAAGCTTACCGTGGATGCCAACGGCAAGCACCCTGGCGAAGAGGGCTTCGATCCGAACAATGTCCAATATTGGGGGCTGGGTGATATCTGGTTCGAGAACGCCGTCTACAACAACGGGGGCCATATCATCAGCCCAGACGGCAAGAAATTCGTCATGGCCGAGGATCAGAACACGATTGACGCTGTGCAATTCCTGTCCGACGTGATTCACGTCTACCAGATCAGCCCCAGTTCACAACAGACAGCCGCCATGAGCATCGGCCAGATGTTTGAGACGGGGCGTCTGGCGATGACCACCAACGGGCGCTGGGCTACCACCTACTACCGCAGCGTGCTCGACTTCGAATTCGACGTGATCCCGAACGCGGTTGGCCCCGGCGGGGTGACTGCCTACATGGATCAGGCAGACTGCAAGTTCTCCGGTTGGTCTGGTTCAGTGGGCATCGGCATTATCGCCGGTTCGAAAGGCGAGCAGTACGCTGATAAGGCCTACCGTTTCGTCGAGTTCATTGCGGGTGCCGAGGGTCAGATCGAGCAGGCCAAGTTGGGCTTCCAGATTCCGAACCAAGTTGAGGTGGCTCACACCGACGCCTTCCTGCAGCGCGATCAGTATCCGGCTCACGCAGAGGTCTTTATCGAGGCGGCTCGCTGCGAGAACCCCGGTCCCTGGACGATGACGCCTAACTACGGCGAGTGGTTCAATGACCTGTTCTGGGGCCAGGTCTGGCCTGCTGTGGTCGTTGACGCCACCGAGCTGGCGGAAGACGCACTCTACGACGCTGCCCCTGCTTTCCAGGAAGGCCTGGACGCTGCCTGGGCCAGCCTGGATTAACGTCCGCCTGTGTCTTCGCAAGCGTGGGGGTGTATACCTGGCGCACCCCCACAAGGTTCTTTCACTGAATCGTCGGCGAGATGGTTGTTATCAGATTTCCAGCGCAGGGCTGAGAACAAGCGCGTTTCTCAGTGTGTTCGGAGGACTCCATGGCTCGCTACCGCTTGTGGCCACAAAGCGGCCTGACTCTGAAGCAGCGTGAGGCAATCTGGGGATACCTGTTCGTGGCCCTGCCGATGATAGGCTTTGTGATTTTCGCCGCCGGTCCTCTCATTGCCTCGATCATCCTCAGCTTCGCGCAATGGGATCTATTGCGCGACCCCAAATGGGTTGGCTTCGACAACTGGAATACCCTGCTGACGCTCACTGTGAAGCATCTGCCGCAAGAGATCGACGAAGCCACGGGCGAACCGCTGTTTCTGTGTGCTCGCGAGCGGGTTCCTCAATCTCAAGCTCGTGAGGTGGAAGGGCAGATCGATCCCCGCACCGGCAAGGCGATCGAATGCCAACCGCGCTACGTGCGCGATCGCGATGTCTTGCCCCAGGGCTATCGCACAGCCCTTGAATTTAGCCTGTTCAACCGGCGTTACGTCATTGGCTCGCGCGATCCGGGGTTTTGGGAAGGGCTGTACAACACCAGCTATATGCTGCTGGGCATACCGGTGTCAATGGCGATTGCCCTGTTACTGGCCATGGCATTGAACCAAAAGATTCACGGCAAGAGCATTTATCGGATGTTGTATTACCTGCCAGTGGTATTGCCTATTGCTGCCACTTCATTAATCTGGATGTGGGTTTACAACCCTGAATTCGGCATCTTGAACTATGCACTGGATCAACTCGGCCTGCCATCCGATCTCAAGTGGTTGCAGGATCGTCACCTGGTCAAGCCAGCGCTGATGATTATGGGCATCTGGGGAGGGCTGGGCTACCAGATGCTGATCTTCTTGGCGGGCTTGCAAGGCATTCCTACGCAGTTGTATGAGGCTGCCAAAATTGATGGTGCGGGAATGTGGGCGCGCTTCCGCTATGTGACCTGGCCAGGATTGACTCCAACCACTTTCTTCTTGCTGGTGACAGGGTTGATCGGCGGATTTCAGGTCTTCGCCCAACCCTATATCATGACGGCTGGCGGGCCGTATACCGCCTCAACCACGGTGGTGATGGTGATCTGGCGCAACGCTTTCCGCGACCTGCAGATGGGCTATGCCTCGGCCCAGGCCTGGACGCTGGGGGTGCTGATCATGGCGATCACGCTGGTCAACTTTCTGTTGGCACGGCGCTGGGTATACCTGGAAACTGAGGGGGCGCGCACATGACTACCTTAAGACCCGTGGTAAGGGCTTCGCGTTCACTGACGTTGGGCAATCGCGAGCGCGAACTGTTGATCAAACTCCTCTCCTATGTGGTGCTCTCTGTGGGGGCGTTCACCATGCTGGTGCCTTTTTTCTGGATGCTCTCCACGTCGTTTAAGGACCCTCATGGTATCTTCAAAATGCCGCCCCAGTGGATTCCTGACCCTTTCACCACAGAGAACTACGTCAAAATCTGGGAAAAGACAGACCTGGCTCGCGGTTTTGTCAATTCGATGATCATCGCCGTGGTCTCCACTGCTGGGGAAATCTTCACCAGCACATTAGCCGGTTACGCCTTTGCCCGTATTCGCTTTAAGGGGCGCAACGTCTTGTTCGGTCTGTTGCTGAGCACGATGATGATCCCTGGCGTAGTGACGATGATACCCGCCTTTATCCTGTTCAAAAATCTGGGCTGGATCGACACCTGGTACCCGCTGATCGTGCCGCTCCTGTTCGGGTCGTCATTCGCCATCTTCCTGTGCCGCCAGTTTTTCGCCACTCTGCCAGAAGAACTGGCCGATGCAGGCAAAGTGGATGGAGCCAATCAGTTCCAGATTTATTGGAGCATTTTCTTGCCCCAGGCCAAACCGATCATCGCCACTCTGGCTGTGCTGGGCTTCATCGCCCGCTGGAACGACTATCTTGGCCCGCTCATCTATGTTCGTTCGAGCGACAAATACCCGATCGCGCTCATGTTGACCACGCTCAACACCATGTACGAGCGCCAATGGACGTTGCTCATGGCCGGTTCCATGATTGCCTTGCTGCCGATCATCATTCTCTTCGTGACGTTGCAGCGTTACTTCATCGAAAGCATTGCCCTGACCGGTATCAAGGGATAGGCGGCCATGTCACGCAAAGGGAAATACGTGTTGAGGGTGGGCTTTCTGGGGCTTGTGCTGTTAGGCGGTCTGTGGTGTCAGTCATTGGAGAAAGCTGTGATTGCACAAAGTGAGATTCGCCTGCCTACCTATCGGGGGTACATCTCGGTTGCGCCCACGGGGCGTTACTTCGTAGACGAGGCCGGGCGTGGCTTCATCGTGATCGGCCAGAATGATGGAGTTCCTTGGCATGGCCTGGTCACGTTGTTCAACAAAGCTTCCCCGCAGGCGACCGAGCGCTATATCGAAGACTTGCGCGCGCACGGTATCACTGTCAGCCGCATTATGATCGAATATTCGCAGGAACCGCATACCTACCTGGAAAACCCGGCGGGCACTTTCTCCCCCTCAATGGTCGAGTTCTGGGACACCTTCATTGCGTTGGCCGAGAAGCATGGCCTGTACCTGTTGCTGACCCCCTACGATACCTTCTGGCAGGCCAAGAACTGGGAGCGCTACCCCTATAACGCTCAGCTTGGCGGCCCATGCAAGTCCATGCGTTCGTGGCTGCGCGACGAAGCGTGCATCCTGGCCCACAAGAACCGCTGGCGCTTCATCATTGATCGCTGGGGTGGTTCTCCTAATATCTTCGCCTGGGACTTGATGAATGAAATTGACATCTGGTGGGACGCGACTCCTCAGGAAATCGAAGCTTACGTGGACGAGATGGCCGCGTTTGTGCGCGAGTACGAACTGCAACGCTGGGGGCGCGCCCACATGATCACGGTCTCTTCGGCAGCCCCTGTGCCAGAAGGTATGCTGGGGCGTATCATCTACCAGCACCCGGCTCTGGATTTCGCCAACACGCATCTCTACCTGGGCAGCGCGATCAAAAATCCGCCGGACCCGATTGGCGCTGGGCCGACGATGGCAGGCGGTGTGGCGCTTTCGCTGGAGAAGATTACCGACAACCGTCCCTACTTTGACAGCGAAAGCGGCCCTATTGATAACTGGATTGCCAATGCCCAATTCGACAAAGAATATCATCATAACATGAGTTGGGCGCACCTGGCGGCTGGTGGAGCCGGATCGGGGATGCGCTGGCCCTATACCAGCCCGCACTGGATTCTGCCCGAACTGCGCGACAACCTGCTCGGCTTGGCGCGCTTTGCCTCAACCATTGACTGGGCACACTTCGTCAGTCGCAATGTCTCGCGCCAGATCAAACCCGAGGTGCGTTGGGTGATCCCAGTAGGGTGTTCCGATGGGGCAACGGCAATTGTGTGGCTGCTGCTCGACACGCGGCAGCCGGAAGCTGGCTCGCTGGCCGGAACCAGCCTTGTTCTGGATGGAGTCCTGCGTGATGGGCGCTATACGCTGGAATTCTGGGAAACCTACGGCGGGGATATCCTCAGCAGCACAACCGTTGCGGTCGAGAACGGCTTGCTGCGGTTGACCCTGCCCGATAAGCTGTCGTCGGCCAAAGACGTGGCCCTGCTCCTGCGTCCCGCATCGTGAAGGTGTACCTGTTGGAGACTTATGCTCACTGTGCCAAGGAGATGATTACATGAACTATATCTCGATCGATCTGCAGCGCACTCTGGGCGTCCTAGACCGCAATATGTTTGGGGGCTTCGCCGAGCATCTGGAACGCTGCATTTATGGGGGGATTTTCGATCCGGACTCGCCGCACGCCGACGAGCGCGGCCTGCGTACCGACGTGATCGCGGCGCTACGCCGCCTGCGTATGCCTGTCATTCGCTATCCGGGGGGCAACTTTGTGTCGGGCTATCGCTGGGAAGACGGTGTTGGTCCGCGCGAAAAACGCCCGGCCCGGCTCGACCTGGCCTGGCACACCGTCGAAAGCAATCAGTTCGGCACCAACGAATTCATCGAATTTTGCCGTCTGTTGGGTACAGAACCGTACCTAGTGGTGAACTGTGGCGATGGCTCGATGCGCGAGGCGCGCGATTGGGTCGAATATTGCAATGGCACGCAGGATACCGCTTTGGTGAAGCTGCGCCGGCAACACGGCTATGAAGCGCCGCACAAAGTCAAATACTGGGGCATTGGCAATGAGGTGGACGGCCCCTGGCAGATCGGCTTCAAGACGCCTCAAGAATATGCCCGCGCTGTGACCGAGTTCGGCAAGGTGATGAAATGGGTTGATCCGGACATTAAGCTGATCGCCAATGGAGTTTCGCACTGGGACGCGGCGGACTTTGTCGAGCGCGGACAGCTTCTGCTGGAGCAGGCCGCGCATCTCATTGATTATCTAGCTGTTCATTGGTACGTGGACAATGACACGGACGACTTCAAGACCTACATGGCCTTATCCGAGCTATTCGAAGAGCGCCTGAGCGCTTACGAAGGTCTCATCCACGCTTTGAAGCTGGAGCGCAAGATCAAACGTCCTATCTACATCGCCGTGGACGAGTGGAACGTATGGCATCGTCGTCAGATGGCCGTAGGCGGTCACGAAGCGGTCATCTATACTCTGGAGGATGCGCTGGTTGTCGCTATGCAACTAAACGCCTTCCTGCGCCATGCCCGGATGGTTCGAATGGCCAATATTGCACAGATTGTCAATGTGCTTGCCCCTATTGTCACTTTCCGAGAGGGATTACTTTTACAATCCATTTTCTACGTCTTTGAGACTTATAGCACACTGGCTGGCCCTCTAGTATTAGACATTCACTGGGACGGAGACACTTTTAGCGTGGATGATCATACGGGGCTGCGCGTCTTGGATGTGGCGGCTACTCTGGACGCGGACAAAGGAGAGCTGGTTGTCTTTGTGGTGAATCGCTCTGAACAAGCCACCGAGACCGTTCTGAAACTAGTGGAAGGAGAGATCGTTAGACCAGTGAAGCTCCACACTGTCACTAGTGCTCATGTGAAAGACTATAATACTGTCACTGATCCAGCGCGGATCACAACAAAAGTTACCACCGTCGAAGTATCAGGGGCACGCGTGAATGTTCCTTTGCAACCCCACTCCCTTACCGCAATCGTGTGTACAGTAGATTGACACAGGTTAAGATGGCGCTGATCGTTATGGGGTGGTCTAATAGAGGGTGGTGTGCTGCGTTGAAACGCTGGACAGAACCGTTGCTCTCCTCGTGTTTAGAAGCGCATTCATCCGCGCTCAGCCGTCACCTCCCAGCACGCCGGTGTATCGTCCAGCACTGCCAGTTGGCTGCCCGCGTGCCACAGGGCGATCCACCCCCGCCCGTCGGCCAGGCGGCCCCACTCTTCGCGGTTGACACTGCCCTCCGGGTAGCGCACGAAGAGGGCATTAATCTGCACCCGCTCGCCCTGGAGCAGCGTGCCCACCACCGCCACGCTCGTGCTGGGGGCAGCGCGGATGTTAAGGGCGCTGGTGCGCATGCCCGCCATGCAGACGGCCTCGTCTGGTGGGCCAACCTCTCTTCAACGGTCATAGGTCTCTCTCCTCTTTGTCGCTGCTATTATCCACCCGATCTGTTCGGAGAGAAGCCCAGTTGTACATTTGAATTTCAACCGGCAAGGGTACGCTGGCAGACTATACTTGCTGCAGGCTGTGGTATGCTTCGGCCAGGCTCTCGGCTGCGACAGCGAGTTCCTCGGCGGTATTGAAGCGCCCAAGACTGACCCGGACGGTATTTGAAGCGTCCTGGCGACTGATACCCATGGCCTGCAACACATGAGAGGGTTCAATCGTCCCAGAGGTGCAGGCCGAACCTGTGCCAAGCATCAGATGTGGCACGTTCAGCAACAAAGCATCGGCATCTACACCGGGGAAAGTGATGCTGCTGGTATTGGGCAAGCGGCGTTCACGGTCGCCATTGATACGAATTGTCCCCGCTTTGTCGAGCAATTGGCGCTCGAAGTCATCGCGTAAGGTGCTCAAGCGCATGGCTTCCTGGTCTACCTGTTCCAGGCAAATTTCACATGCCTTGCCAAACCCCACAATGGCCGGAACGTTCAACGTACCCGGTCGTAGGCCTCTTTCCTGCCCGCCGCCCACGAAAAGGGGTTTCAGCGGGAGCGCTCCGCGACCGCCGCGCACATACAACGCCCCTACCCCTTTGGGCCCATAGAGCTTGTGCGCGCTGAGCGACAACAGGTCTACCCCCCATTCGTCAATGTTGATAGATACCTTGCCAGCGGCCTGCGCGGCGTCACAGTGCACTATCGCGCCGTGCCGATGGGCGATTTCGGAAATCTCGGCGACCGGCTGAAGGCTGCCAACCTCGTTATTGGCTGCCTGGACAGATACTAGCAACGTCGCATCGTTGATTGCCTCTTCCGCCGCATCGAGCGAAACAATACCTCTGGCATCTACCGGCAACACGATCACTTCGAAACCTTCTGCCGCGAGCTTCTGGCAAGGCAACAGCACCGATTTGTGTTCGACGGCTGAGGTCACAATCCGCTTTCGCCCGCGCTCGACAGCGGCTCCTGCGAGGCCCTGAATGGCCAGGTTGTTGCTTTCCGTGGCACCAGCGGTGAAGATAATCTCCGCCGGAAGTGCGCCGAGCAAGCGGGCGACCCATGTTCTGGCCTCTTCAACATGCTGTGCGGCTAGCCGGCCCTGCCTGTGCAATCCGTTGGCAGGGTTGCCGTAAATCTGCGCAAAGAAAGGCAACATGGCTTCGAGCACGCGCGGGTCACAGGGAGTGGTCGCGTTGCTGTCTAGATAAATCTCTGCCTGCGTCATGTGCTCTTTAGTCCCAAAGTATCTCGTAGCGGATATCGCTTTCGTACTGCCGGTATTCGGCGTCCAGAGTTTGTAGCTCCTCCCAGATAAATTGCCTGAGCCTCTGGGCAGGGCGCACACAGTAGTGCTCGAAATCCTCACGAGAGACTTCGCCATGAGGGAAGAGCAGCTTCATCAGACCGCTGGCTATGGATTGCACTGCATCTTCGTTGCGCTTGTATCTTTTCTCTCCAACCAGGTGAATAGTTCGGCCACACCGTTCGTCGAACGACAGGTCTTCGCGGAGTGCCAGCAACGCATCGCCGAGAAAGTCGGACTTGAGGCCAATGCCAGCCGCAAAACACTCGCTGCTCAGTTTCCTGATCCGCCAACCAGGTAAGAGTCCACGAATGCGGTCAAGAAAAGCTGGCTCCTGCAAGAAATCCGGCAGTTCTCTGACCAAAGGGGAGATTAGGGGCTTCTGCTGAGAATCGAGCTTGATATTCGCCAACAGCACCAGACCACAGTCACTGGCAGTCTCGTGTAAACCACCGCGTGTGAGCCGTCCATTGGCCAGGAAGCCCTTCAGCCCACCGATGATTTCCTGGGGCTTTTCGAATTTCAGCGTCTGCACTTCGTCCAGCACTACCGCTTTATAGCGGGCCAGCAAGCCCCATTGCCCGGTAGCGTTGTTCACAAAAAGCACAGCGGGCGACACATTGCCGCCGCTCACCAGGCGCACTTGCGGGCTGATGTTCTCGTAGATGTAGCTCTTGCCAGTGCCTTTGGGGGCCAGCTCGATCAGGTGCATATTCTTCTGAACCAGCGGCAACAGGCGGCACAGCAACAGTATCTTCTCATGTTCCGAGAAGACAAATGGGTTATATCCCATCGAGGTGAGTAGCACATCTATCCATTCGCCCAGGGAAAACTCGCGGCGCGCCTCTTTGAACAGTTCGAGGTTGACAGTTGCCTGCATGGGCCTGAAGTTCACCACGGCCACCGGCGGCCCGTCGCTTGCTTCAGGCGTACTGATCAACTCCACAACGCCCCACAAACCCTGATTGAGCAGATCGGGGTACTTTTCGACCAGGCCATCGGCGATCTGCGCGTCCGGGATTTGCAGCAGGCTCATCTTGGCCACGCGCTCGCGCCGGTTGCGATTCAACACTACATCTACCTGCACAGACGTGAGCACTTTGACCGCCTCGCCATTGAGCAGGCGATTCTTGATTGCGATGGTATCTTCGGGGCGTGGCAAATAGCGATCGGCCCACTGCAGCACCTTGGCGGTATCTTCGGCTGTCAGCTCGCCCGTGCCTGGCACGAGCTCGTCCAGCAGCCATTCTCCAACATAGGCGGGGATGCCCCGCTTGCCAAGCTGACTCATGCGCAAGCGTTGCTTATCAAAGGCCAGCTTGCCAAAAACTCGCAGAACCTTGCTATCCAGATCCGTTTGTTGCATGGAAGAAATTCCACCTGCTATAAGCCGAGATCGTCAAGCGAGATGCTGCGCCGGTACAATTCCTCGCTTTCGATCTCTACGGCGGCCTCTACTTCGATGGATTGTTCACTGGGCCAGCGTATCACCGCCGCAGCGGTCGTGTGTTGGACTTCGTCGCCTGAGGGCCACTGGCTCAGCTCCACCTTATATAAAGATTCTTTGAGGGCCGGCACTTCGCTTTCGAGATCGAAAGATTCCAGCCGCCGCTCTTTCCCGATGGATAGATAGAGCGAACTCAGCACGAGCACAGTCTCGTAGTTGTTGATGACTTTGATGTTGAGAATACCTGGCTGCCCCGCTCTACCTTTCCCCGTGATCCTGACCTGGACACGAGGGCTGATCTCGTGGATAGGCACAACGTCGCGCTCCAGCTCGATCCAGGGCACCAGTACTTCTTCCGGGAACAGGCCGCCGTGAGCGTAGCGCTCAGAACCCTGTTTACCATCGTTGGTGAGGAAAGCGCTCTCATCCAGGACGATCGCCACGTCTTCCGCCAGGCCAAAGCGTTCGCCGAACAGATACACCAGATTGCCATCCAGCACATAGCCGCAGGAAGGATATTCCCATTGGGTATACCCCCAGGCGGCCCGGCCATGAGCCTGCATACCAGGAGGCACTGGCACAGACCGTTGAGAGGTGCCGAGCAACCTCCCATGGTCGGACGTCAGGATGACGCGCAGAGCGATCTGAGCGGGTAGTTGATTGACAATATCAGCGATCTTGCCGGCAACTGTATTGAGTTGTCCTTCGACCTCACCCTGCAACGTGTCATAGCTGTTGCGTGAATGGTAGGTGCGGTCAGGCTCCTGAAGGCGCCAGATGAACACATCGCCGGGTTTGCCCTCTTTTAGTTTCTTCAGGGGGGACTTGCTCTCTGAGATATCTTCACCCAAGAGGGGTACTTCGGCGCTATTCCTGGGCAGCACCCCTCTGACCAGTGCTTCCTTGGCGAACTGTGTGATGGTAGGAATCGGGGCGAAGACCAGATCGTTCCGCCGCAGCGTTAAGCGTTTTGTTGTGGTCTGTAGAGTTGCCAGAAGTCGTTGGGCGTCTACATGATGCAGGCCATCCAGTACGACCAACAGACTCACAAAGCGCGTTTTCTTTTGGCGTAGTGTTCTGGCACTCACAAAGCTGAGAGGTGGAGCATCGTCAGAGACAGCGGCCCGCGGGTAGAAATTGAGATACCACAGGGCAAAGGAACGGCCTGCATCCAACACGCGCTGATGGGCTTCCTTGTCGCCGGTTATTCGTTGCCACTCGCGGAACGGCAGATATTTCTCTCGGAACCATGCGCAAACGTCCGTTGCCGATGAAGGTACCTCGGAAGGTTCAGGGGGACGCAACACTCTTCGTAGGCGCTCCCACTGGGTGGCAGATACAACGCTGGCGAGCCTGTTGAGATAGTCTTCGGTCAGATATTCAGGATTCCGCTCAAAATAGTGATACGCTGTCCGCCCCGCCACTTGCCTGAGCGCAGGGGGCAAGGGCTGTTCTAGCAACGAGGTCACAAAAGCCCCCTGCGTCTCAATGAGGTAGGAAATCCAGCTATTGGTGGCTTTATCCTGCCAGTGCGAAGGGACTTCGGCGGGAAAGGGTTCCGGATATCTGCGCTTCGCTGATGTAATGCCGAGCCATTCCTCTAGTATCTGCTGAGCCGCATCTGGTCCGTCAACGTCGTAGACCGCTCTGAGTTCGTCTGGGCACTCAAGAAGCCACCGCTGCTGTATCACCCGGATCAGACAGCGCTCCGTATCTGTCAGGTGACGTTGGTCGAGCCATAGAAGCCACTGGGCGGCGTGTTCCACGGAGAGTTGAGCCTTCCACACATAGTGCGGATACAGAGCTTGTGCGATAGTCACCGCAGTGAGTGGACGGGGCAAAGAGTCGAACTGCGCGGCCAATCTGTCGCAAAGCTCAGCCGCCTGTTCCAGGCTAAGACCAGGGACTGCCACCTGGATTTCGCGGCTAGGCGAATAGGCTTCCTGCCAGCTTACTTGGCGTCCCGCCAGGAATGTCTCCGCCCATTCGCACAGTTGGGAACCACGGATCAGCCAGTTCGCCTCATCCAGGGCATGAGCCAGAAACGCAACTTCGCTGTCAATGACAGTATAGCCCTGTGGGACACGGGCATCACCGTCACGATCTAACAGGAAATGGCTCATCGTCCTTGGTACTCCTGAGGTCTAGGTTTTCTCGGCGACGAGCTGCTGTAGCCGGTTCAGGCACTCTTTGCGCTTTTCCATGCCAAGAGATTGGAATAGTGCCTCGATCTGTGCGATGTGGTCTTGATCCAACTGTTCCTGTACGCGAGCGCGCAGGCTGTCCAAACGCACCTGATGATCGGCGGGCAGGAAAGCCGGCGGGCGCTCCAGTTTGCGCTGAAGTTCGCCAAGGTGCACTTGACCGCGTTCCAATTCGCGTTCACAAGCTTCTAGCCACCGAATGGCCTCTTGGCGGGCGGCCTCTGCCCGGTCGGCAATGTTCTTGCGCGCTTGATGCAGAGCCTCAAGGTGAACAGTGCTTACCTTTTGTTCGAAACCCGCTGCGATCTCCTTCAGTCTTTCCTCGGCATGTTGGACATCCTGGGGCGTTCTCAACGACAGTTGCTTCAGGCCGTGCGCTTCTGCAAGGAATTGTTGGAGAGTTTCCAGATAGTCCAGGGCCTGACCCAGCATCTCCTCGTATTGTGTGCCGACGTAGCGGTTTTGGCAGCTGAGGATGTTCTTCTGCATCTGTTGAACGTCGCTCAAATGCACACTGCGAACCTGCTCGGTGAGGCCAGCGGCGAATGTCTCCAGCCTGTCAATCTCTCGTTGGATGGCCTCCAGTTTCTTATCGCGTACCTGTTTGAGCTCAGGCGAAATAAGCTCCATCTCGCGCAGGCGCTGACGGTAGTTGTAGAGTCTGATCAGACCAGTATCCACCGTCATGGCCTCGATTTCCTTGCGGACGGCAGCTTCCTGCTCTGCGGCTTTGAGCAGTTTGAACCGTTCTTGCAGCAGGTCTTCGACTCCTGTCACCTGCTGTGCAAGAGCGACCAGCCCTTGTTCCTCCAGTTGTCCCTTAAGAGCGTGCAACCATTGCTCATGCGTGCCAACCTGGGTGATATCCACCAATCCCTCCACGCGGCGGCGTTCTGTCTCCACTGCCCACTCAAGCTGGCCAGAGATGCGCTGTTCGATCTCGTTGATAGCTGGCTGCGTGACGGTGACCAGTTCATCAATGGTCAGAGAGGCCAGCTTCTGGCGCAGTTTGAGCAGATCGGACGCCTCGTGCAGGTTATTCAAACCTGCCAGGATTTCTTGGCTTTCCTGGTCATATCTCTGGGCGGCTTCAAGGGCTTTCCTCAGACGATCGGCGGCCTCGGCAGCCTGTTGACGCACATCCGAAGGTTGTTTTTCCTGGGCCGCGAATTCGTCGAGCACCTGCAAAGTCTCGCTGGCTTCTGCTTGAGAGAATGGTTCTCTCTTGATGATCCTGGCCCGGATGCGCTGCACCTCTTGCAGCGCAGCGTCTGGATCGCGGCGGGATATCGCCAGGGAGTTCACACACATCCAGTTGAGGAAATCGCGCGCGGTCTTGATAGTTTCAATCTGCTCTTCCAGCTTCGCCAGTCCGATGCGCTCTCCCCTTTGGCTTAGCAGCAACTCCGATCGGTGATAGCCAATCCAGCCGCATAGCAATAGCGTCGCCGTGTTGTAGTCGAAGCCGTAGGGCGGGTTAAGCAGTTTGGGAATGACGCCGGACAACGGAACGTCCTGCACGCCAGGCGCAAAGGTACGGTCTAGCAAATCCCAGGCGGGCTGCAACTTGAGCGAGGTTGGCTTTTGCAGAGCGTAGGGACTCGGCGCTCCCCATGGCTGCGTCAGCATACCCCATTTCTTGGCCAGATATTTCTCGCACAGGTCTTTGGACACATTGTCCATGCCGTTGAGGGCGCTGCCAATGCGATTGTGCAGAAGGTTTCGGGCAACTGTCTTAACCGCAGGGCGTAGCTTGTTCACTCCTTTGGTCGGCAGGGCAGAATATTGGGTGAAGAACTCCGGCGGACGTATGCGATAGGCCATGTCATACAATTGCTTGAGCACGCTCTTTACGCTCAGCCCATACCCGCCGGTAGCAACGGCGGCTTGATAAGCCTGAGGAACCACAATTTCCCCTGGATTGCGGCGGATATCCCAGATGTGTTCGGCATTTCCGCGCAACCGCCTCAACGCTCTGCCAAGTTCAGCTTTTGTTCGTTCGCGCTCTTGCTTGTGCGTCTGCTGACCGATTTCCTCCAGTAGATCTTTTCGCTTCGCGACTTCTTCCAGAGCTTTAAAACGAATGAAGATTTCTTCCAATTCGGGCACAGGTTCTTTGGGGATGATGGCGATCACTGGCAATGGTGCTTCTGTCGAGCCGCTTGATGCTCCTTGGGTCTCCACATAATTGCGCGCTAGCTCGCGCAACGCATCGCGTTCCGACTCGTCACGTAAGAGCATCCAGGCCACGATGCCACGACTACTCTCTTGTAATCCTGCAGCTTTGGAGACGAACGATGGGGCCGTGGTGATAGACTCTGGTGCGATGATGGATTCTTGGGCTGCCCAATCGTCTTCGTGACCCCACTCTATGTCCAGCTTTACGCTGCCAAACTCGTAAAACGGATCGCTGCGGAACAGTTCGTTAAGCTGTTCGATGAAGGCTGCCGACTCCAGCTTGAGGCGCTCGCTCTCCTCGCGAATAGCCTCTTCCAGGCGTTTGGGATCTGTTCCTACTGGCCAGAAGCGATTGAGGCGGTGAATCGGATCGTACTGGATGATATTTTCATCGCTCATTTCCTTGACTGCTGTCAGGGCGTCATGCGAGTCCAGGCCGCTGAGATGCGCGAGCAACTCCACCTGTTTGCGACGCAGCGGCAACCGCCCCACTTCTTGCAGCAACAAGGCCTTCAACACGCGGCGATGAGTCTCCGTCGCCCTGTCGCCGAGGACTTGCTCCAGGTTGTGCATCGCCGCACGAAACGATTGATAAAGGGCAGGCATATCCCCTGCCAGACGATGCTCGAAGTAGTCTACCAGCGCGGTAGGCAGTACCCAGTTGACGCGCCCTTCGCTGAAAGCAGGCTGGTCGGCCCGAAAATCGAGCTGATCGCGCACAAAGCCCAGCACTGTACGCGCGGCCCCGATGTCTTCACCCTGTTGCATCTTGAGGTGACAAAGCAAGGCAGTGGTCATGGGGTGCAGCGGAAAACATCCCTTGGTCACTACATCGCGAAACTTGTCATACGTCCAGCCCAGTTCTTCTTCGTAGTACTTGGAGAAAGTTTCCCAGGCGACTTCTGTCGCTTCTCCCAGCACCAACCCTCTGACCTCGTGACTGCTCAACAACTGCTCCCAGCCAACGGGCGATTGCTTCAGGTACGAGTCGAGCACGCTCTCCATCAGCGAATATAGCGCGAAGCGCCTGGGCAAACGCCCCAACTCTTTTTTCAGGTTTTGCAGCAGTTGGCCGCCATGCAAGGTTTGGACAGCTACTTCGTCTGGATCGTGCTGGGCAAAGGCCAGGAAAGCGGCTCTCTTGCGGTGATCCTCAATCCCCTGCAGCAAATCTTGCAGTTCGCCCACAGCTTTGTCGCGGGCGTAGCGCTGGATGTACAGGCTGAACTCATCGAACAAAATGAGCAGCCCGGCCAACGGCCCCCTGTCGCCGCAGCACTCACTGACCGCCCACTCAATGGCCTCGCGCAGGCTGACGTGCCCTTCCAGATTGGGGCGAACGCCATGATTCAGGTGCGCGAACAGGTCTACGTAG
>Ga0116210_1000964_pt1 | contig 24016 bp, 22 predicted proteins | sample TshhotsprinmetaG_FD_94483 | JGI IMG/M metagenome (GOLD analysis project Ga0116210, IMG submission 94483) | Hot spring microbial communities from South Africa to study Microbial Dark Matter (Phase II) - Tshipise hot spring metaG | ecosystem: Environmental > Aquatic > Thermal springs > Hot... | reverse complement strand
GGAAACCCGTGCCCTTTTTATCTTCCCGCCGCCCGGGCCTGTGACCCGGGCGCTGATCACGCGCGCCCGGCTTCGAAGCCGGTCATGTCGATGAGCGCCGCCTTCTTCGCGGCGTCGGCCTTATCCAGCGCCACCGCAAGCTCCGCAGGCGTGTTCGCCTCCAAGCCCACCAGCCCGAACCCCTCGGCCACTTCTCTCCAGCGGTAGGGCTCTCCCACCACGCACACCGTGACCCCGATGCCCTCCCGGCGCGCCGTATCCAGCTCCTGTACGTGGTGCAGGAGCGCCTCGCTGTCGCATAGGGCGAAGACCCTTTCCCGGGGCCGCGCGAGCTTGACCCCCAAGGCCATGGGCAGGCCGTAACCGAAGCCCTTCAACCCCCACGACCTGAACCGCGTGTTGTCCATCCTGGCGGGGCAGAGGACGGTCCCCCAGTAGCACGACTCCCGTCCGTCCAGCACCAGCAGGTCCCGCTCGCGCATGGCCTCCCCCAGGGCGCCGACCGCCGCGCCCGTCTTGTTGCCGGAGGCGTCCTTCTTTATGGCCTCCATCTCGAGTAGGTAAGACTCGCGGCACGCGTCCCTCCACCTCACCCTCTCCGGTGGAGGTTCGCCCGCGAGCGACGCGAGGGAGATGCACAGCGACGCCGCATCTCCCGCCAGCGCCGCCTCCACCTCCCCGGCCGCTCCCAGCAGCTCCGGCTCCGGCGAGGTCTGGATGACCTTGACCTTCTCGCGGTCAACCATCTGCAGCACGTACTCCTGCTCCCTCAGGGTGGCTCCCGCGAAAAGAAGCGCGTCCGCCTGCCCGCAGGCGTCATGCAGCCGGGAAAGTGCGGGGTGCCCCAAGATGCCCATGTAGGATGCATTATCACCGGTGATGCCGGAAAGCGCGGCCGGCGTCAGCGCCACCGGGCTGGCGAGCTTCGCAGCCAGCGATGCCAGGGGCTCCCAGGCCGCCTCGCGCAGGATGCTCAATCCCGCCACGACGATGGGCCTGCTCGCCTCTCGCAGGAGGGAGGATGCCGTCCTCAGTTCCTCTCCGCCGGGGAAGACGTGACCGGAGAAGCGGCCGCTGCCGGGGGGAGGCAGCAGCTTCCTGAGTTTCTTCCCCGTAACCAGCCGCGACTGGTAGAAGACGTCCACGGGCACGTCCATGTGCACCGGCCCCTTCTCGCCGCAAAGGGCTTCCCGCAGCGCCCTCTGCACCAGGCGAGGAATCCTCTTCCAGTTGTAGGCTATGCAGTTCCAGCGAGTGACCCCCTCCAGCATCTCCGCCTGGTAGCAACCCTGCAGCGATTCCTGGGCTGGATACATCTTCCAGCTCTGCACCTGGGGCGAGATGGAAAATATCGGTACGTGATCCGCCCAGGCGTTCGCGGTACCGGCCGCGGAATAGATGGCCCCCGCCCCCACCGTGGAGATGATCACCGCCACCTGGCCCGAGGCCCTGGCGTAGCCGTCCGCCATCATGGCGCCGGCCGCCTCGTTGCGCGGCACCACCAGTTTCAGCTCCGGTTCCCTGCCTATGGCGTCGAAAAGGGGGAGCACCTGGCCTCCCACCACCCCGATGAAATGTCTCACTCCCTCCTGGGCAAGGGTCTTCGCGACCAAGTCTCCCCCGGTCAGCATGTGCATCTCCCTCACCCCCTACTCCAGATCCTTATCCAGGATAACGTTCAAGGCGTATTTCGCCCTGTTCACCAGGCGGCGGTCCAGTTTCATCTTGGGGATCCCCAGGGCGCGCAGCGGGTTGATGGGCACCCCCGCGAACTCGCCCAGGGCGAAGCTCGCCAGGGTTTCCGGGAAGGTGTCCGGGTCGCAGACCACGTCCAGCACGGCGGGCCCTCCCGCCTCCCTCGCTTCCCGCAAGGCGGGCGCTATCTCCCCCGCCTTCACGATCCTGCGGCCGTAACAGCCGAACCCCCGCGCCACCGCCGCGTAATCGATGTCCCCCAGCTCGGAGCCCACGCGGCGCGCGCCGAAGAAGAGGTCCTGCGCGCCCTTGATCATGTTCCAGCAGCCGTCGTTGAAGATGACCACCACGAAGTCCATACCCAGGCGCCGCGCGTTCTCCAGCTCCTGCACGTTGTAGAGGAAGGAGCCGTCGCCCTGCATGACCACCAGCGGCCTCTCCGGGTCGGCAGCCCTGATCCCCATGGCCACCGGTATACCGGACCCCAGCGTGCCCATGCCGGCGGGGAAGAGGGCGGTCTTGGGGCGGTGGTCAAGGCAGAACATGGCCGCCCAGAGCGCCGTGTTGCCGCCATCGATGACGAAAAAGGTGCCCGGAAGCGACTGTTCCTTCACGGTGCGGGCCAGGTATCCCTGGTGAATCACCGGCCAGGAGGCGTCGGCCTCCTTCTCCACCCGCGAGCGCCAGCGGCGTTTCACCGCGAGGAGGTGCTCCAGCCACTCGCGGTGCGCGGGGTTCGGCTTCACCTCCCCCTCCTCCGCCATGGAAAGCATCTGCAGCAGCACCGCCCTGGCGTCTCCCAGGATGGGTACCTCCACGGGGATGTTCAGGCAGATGTTCACGGGATCGATGTCCACCTGTATGAAACGGATATCGGGATTCCACAAGGGGGGCTGGCCGAACCCCTCCAGGCCTCCCAGGGCGGCGCCCACCACCAGCACCACGTCCGCGCGCCTCACGGCACGGTGAAAGGACTCCCCTCCCACGTAGCTGGGCCCGCCGATGTAGTAAGGGTTGTCCCCGTACACCGTCCCCTCCCCCGCCATGGAGGTGGAAGCGGGTATGCGCAACGCGCGCACCAGACGGTCCATTTCCTCCCAAGCCTCGGCGTGCACCACGCCGCCTCCGGAGATGACCAGGGGCCTTTCCGCTTCCGCCAGCATGCGCAGGGCCTTGCGCACCAGTTCCGGGTCCCCCTCCGTGACGGGGGTCTCAAGGCTTCCCAGGCCCTTTCTGACGACGTTTTCCAGCTGTTCGGGGGAGAGTTCCCTGGCTTCCTCCAGGGCCCCCTCCACCACCTCGACGTGCACGGGGCCGTGGCAACCCCCCGTGGCCTCACGGTAGGCCTGTCCGAGGGCGGCCGGTATCTCCTCCCAGCCCTCGACGGTTGTGCTCCACTTGGTGAAGGGGGAGAAGGACCTGCGCTGCGTGTATCCGGGCATATCCACCACCGCGCGCTTTCCCGGCCGGGCGGAGATGATCGCCACGGGAATCTTGTCCGCCCATGCCGTCCCCAGCCCCGCCAGGGCGTTGGCCGCCTCCGCCGGCGTGGAGGTGAGGACCACCGCCGGGAAGTGCTCGTAGTAGGTGTTGGCGCAGGCCATGAACGCCCCCGCTATGTCCCCCAGCGGGGAGATCACCTTGACCCCTTCCCTTCCCTTCAACCATGACAGCACGGGACCCATGGCGCCCGCCTCCCTGCCGGTGGCAAACCTTGCTCCCAGCGCCCCCAGGGAACGAGCGAGCAGTTCGCGCCCATCGACCAGCAAAGCCATCACCCCCATCCTTCTCCGGCGCCTTCATCCGAGAAACGGCGCGCCGGGCAACGCCGATATATCCCTCACCGATATATCCCTTATATATCACTTGCGGCCCATCCCGGAAGGCTTCCGCCCGCAGGGCGCGGGGCGCGCATGCGCGGCTACATCCGCGACCCGCGCTCCATGGCGGCAGGGCAGCACCCCGCGGCCAGCCCTTGCCCGCGCCACCGGGGGCACCGTTGACCATCGCGGTCCTGCCGGCAAGGCACCCCCAACACGGCCATGCTGCCGAGGCAAGGCGGCGCACGCGCGGACCGCGCCGAGATCGTGGCCGGGGATCAACCCTCTCCCCTGCCGAGCGCGGGCACGGCGGCATGGGGGTGGCTGCCACGATAGGGCATCTCTTTCATGTCCCGGGGGCATCGGTTTCCGGCCGCAGGCGCTCGTCGACGGGATCCCGGGAGTCGCGGACCTGCGACTCCCCGCTTCTCACCACGAAAACGGTGGTCATGCCCGCCGCGACGAGGTTCCCCTCCTCGTCCCTCACCTCTCCCTGGCCCACGCCCGTATACCTCCCTTTGTGCAGGGCCTTGCCCTCCGCGTAGAGGACACCCTCTCTCACGTTGGAGACGAAGTTTACGCGCTGGTCGAGTGTGACCGCGGCCTCGTCCATGCCGAGAAGGGTCCCCACGGCGATGGAGCAGGTGGAGTCGAGGAGAGCGGCGAGAACCCCGCCATGCAGTATGCCGTAGAGGTTCTTGTGCTCCTCCCTCACCCGCAGGCGCAGCCTTGCCCGTCCCTCGCCCGCCTCCAGCACCTCCATGCCCATATGACGGTAGAAGGGGGAGTCATTGAGAAGGGAGAATATCCTCTCCCTCAGACCCCGAAGGCTCTCTTCTTCGCTCATCTTCCTGCCTTTCGCCTCTGCCTGCACGGGGGCATCCCCGCCCGCCGGAGAGCGGCCCTGCCCGACGCGCGACATGCATGCAATGATACCGCAATCACACTATCTCCCGCAGCGGCCTCACCTCTATCATGTCCAGGTTGGAGAAGCTCAGGGGATACTTGCCTTCCTGTATGCCGCGGATTATCTCGGTGACCTTGTCGTTCACCGGCGTCGGGACGCCCGCCTCGGCCGATTTCGCCGAGAGGTAGCCGTTGAGGGTCTCCACCTCGCAGGGGAGGCCCTTGCGCAGGTCCTGCAGCATGCTGGCGACCAGGTCGCGGTGCCTGCCCCACACCATCTTGATGACGTTGAGCGCGTTCTCCTCGCTCTCCCTGATGATGTCAAGGAGCACGCCGGGATCTACCCCCTGCATGGGCTCCATGGTTATCCCCAGGGCGCGCGCCGTCTTGATGGTCTCCACGATGATGGTGGTGACCGCCACCAGGGCCTTCTCGTCGTCCAGGATCTCCCCGTAAGTGCAGTTCAGGGCGGCCCCCAGGCCGCTGAAGGAGACGTTGGCCATGAGCTTGGTCCACCGGATCCCCACCAGGTTGGTGGTGATCTCCGGCTTTCCTGCTTTTTCCAGGAGGGACCTTACCGCCTGCAGCCGCTCGCTGACGGAACCGTCCAGTTCCCCGATGTCGTAGGTCATGGCCTCGGTTTCGCTGGTCAGCTCGGAAACCCCGGGCTCCAGGAGGGTCGCCCCCCATCCGATGGCACCGCCCAGGGTCCTCTCCCTCCCCACCACCGCGGCCACCCTCTCCTCGGGCACGCCGTTCTGCAAGGTGATGACGGCGCTCCCCTCCCCGATATACGGGAGGATCTCGGGCAGGGCCACCTCGTCGTAGGTGGTCTTCACCAGGTAAATGACCAGGTCGTACACCCCCTGCATCTCCCCGGGGGTGATCGCCCGCACCGGCACCGTCAATTCCATATGCCCGGTTATGCGCGCCCCCTTCTCGTTCAAGACCCTCACGTGGGCCTCGTTGACGTCCACCAGGACGATGTCCTCCCCTCCCCGGGTGAGGAGGGCGCCGATGACGGTGCCCATGGAGCCCGCTCCCACCAACGCGATTCTCATCTTCCATCCCTCCCTCGCTCGCGGCGTAAAAGCTTTGCGCTCCCCGCCCGCATCCCGCTTTCGCATCCCGCGCCCGGCGCGGCGCCACGCCCGCGCGCCGCCCCGTTCCCTTTCTCTCGCCACGCTCTATTATAAGCGCGCGGCCGCCGTGCCGCTTCCCGGGCACCGCGAGCGTCGCGAAGCGCCCGTCACAAGCGGTGGCGCGACCCCGCCGGCGAGCGGCGCCCCCTGCCGCCGGTTGCCTCCCCGCGCATCTGGTAGAATCTTTACGGAGGTGGAGGCCGATGAAGCTTTGCAGGGTGTTACTCCCGGTGACCGTTTTCCTCGTCGCCGCCTCGTTGGCCGCCCTTCCCGCGGGGGGCTGCTTTACGGACGCCGGCTCCGTGACGCAGGAAGATCCAGGCGAGAACAGCGCGCGCCTGGCGCGGGAACTCGCGGAGCATGTCAAGTACGTGAGGGACAACGCGTCCCAGCTCGCCTCCATCATCCACCGCTATATCAACGTGGAGAGGCAGAGGCACGGCCTGCGCGACCTGCAGTGGGACTCGCAACTCGCCCAGATAGCGTACTCCCACAGCAAGGACATGTCGGAACGGGATTACTTCGGCCACGTCAGCCCCGAGGGCAAGGATTTCGCCGACCGTTACCGGGAAAACGGCTATTCCCTGCAGACACGCGTAGGGGACCAGGTCTACATGGGCGGCGAAAACCTCTTCCTCAGCAACGTGGTGGCTTCCTACACCTACGACCAGCATACAGGCGAGGTCTTCTCATACGATTACCACAGTCTCGAGGAGCTGGCGTCGTCCACCGTGGAGGGCTGGATGGACAGCCCCGGGCACCGCGAGAACATCCTCACCCCCTTCACGCGGGAGGGGATCGGCATCTTCGTCAACGGCGAGGGCGAGGTCTATATCACGGAGAACTTTTCATGAAGCAGGCGCAGGCGTCGCAAGCTCGCGGGTCCGAAACCGGGAAGGCTCATGGAGACAGCCTGCTGATGAGGGACTTTGTCCTAGTGTGCACCAGCAATTTTCTGGCATTTTTTTCCATATACATGGTCATTCCTGTGCTCCCCGTCTTCCTCGAGGAGCGGGGGTACAGCAACGCCCTCATCGGCGCCATCATGTCCATGGCCACGGTGGCGGCGCTGCTGCGCCCCATGCTGGGGGGCGTTGCCGACCGCCGCGGACGCAAGCTCGTCTTCGCCTGGGGAACCCTTCTCCTGGGGGCGTCCACCTTCTTCTACGTCGCTTTCGGGTCCGCGCTTCCCCTCTTCATCATACGCTTCCTCAACGGCCTCGGGCTGGCCGCCTTCCACACCGCCGCCTATGCCATGGTCGGCGACCTCGCTCCCCCCTCACGACGCCTGCAGGCCATCGCGCTCTTCTACATCTCCGTGGACGTGACCATCGCACTTGCCCCCCTGGCCGCGGAGGCCATGAAGGCGCGTTGGGGGTTCACGCCTCTCTACGTCGTCGCGGGGGCCATCGCCGTCATCTCCTTTCTCTCCACCCTGCTGATCAGGGAAAGCGGCGAAGAGGCAGGGCCGCCCGAAAAAGAAGGGGGGGCGCGCGCCCGCGTTACCACCTTGCAGAGGGCCATATTCACGGCCACCATGGGGTTCACCATGACCTTCGGCATCCTGCAGACCTTCATCGTGCTCTCCTCGCTGGAACACGGCATCGAGCAGGGCGAGCTCTTCTTCACCGTCTTCGCCGCGACCCTCATCGTTTTCCGCCTCGGCATGGGGAAAAGGGCGGACCGGGTTTCCCGCCGCCCCCTCATCATCTTCTCCGCCTTTATCACCCTCGCAGGCCTGGTCATCCTCGCTTTTTCCGCCAAGCTGCCGCTGCTCGTCCTGGGCAGCTTCGTCTATGCCGTGGGCTTCGCCTACCTGCCCACCACGCTATCCGCCCTCCTACTCGACCATACTCCGCCCGATTCGCGGGGTTTCGCCCTGGGCCCCCTCGCCGATCTCTGGGGATACCCGGCCATGTACATGATCGGGGGGGGCATCGCGGCGTCCTGCCTTCTCTACTTTTTCCTGCAAACCGCGGAGTGGCGGATGGCTGCCGTGAGGCCGCGCCGCGATACCGGCGAGACCCGCAAAGCATTGTGACCCCGGTCCTCAGGTATTAGACTATAAATACCGCACCATAGAGCAGTGCGAGCAAAGGAGGCGCGCGGCCTGACGCCGGCTCAGTGAGAGGGAGGGGACAACGGTGGCCGATTACCGGGAAAACACCGCGGAGGTCAACGGCATAGACGTCTATTACCGCAAGTACGGGTCCGGCGAGCCGCTGCTGCTCATCATGGGCTTGAGCGGTAACGCGGACTGGTGGGACCCGCTCTTCCTGCAAGTCCTGGCGGAACGCTTCCACGTGGTGGCCTTCGACAACCGCGGCGCCGGCAGATCCGGCAAGCCTCCCGGCCCCTATTCCATCCTCCAAATGGCGGAGGACACGGCGGGGCTCATGGACCACCTGGCCTGGCCCTCCGCCCACGTATTGGGGATGTCCATGGGGGGCATGATCGCCCAGGAATTGGCCCTGCAGTGCCCCGACAGGGTGAGGAAACTGGTGCTCCTGGTCACCACCTGCGGCGGCAGGGAACAGGTCACCGCCGCTCCCGAAGTCCTGAAAATCCTCAATATGCCCCTGGAGGGGATAAGCCCGGAGGCCGTCGCCAGGACCACTCTTTACCTCCTTTATCCCGCGTCCTTCATCGACGCCAACCCGGAGATGATGGAGGAGGTGGTGAAGAACATGCTCAAGGCCCCCATATCACCGGATTCTTTCCTGGCCCAGATGATGGCGATCACACAATGGTCCGACTTCCAGCGCTTGCGGGACATCCGGCAGGAAACCCTGATCATCACCGGATCGGAGGACATACTTATCCCTCCGGAAAACTCGCGCATCCTGGCGCGGGAGATACCCCATAGCCGCCTGATGGAATTTCCCGGCGGAGGCCACGGCCTCATCGGGCAGTTTCCGCGGGAAGCGGCGAACGCCGCCCTTGAATTCCTATCCTGAGCGATCTCCCACGCCACGCGACGCCTGAGAGAGAGCGCGACACCCATGGCCCGCAGGTGTTGTGGCGCAAGCGAGTACACAGACGAGCCACGCAATGCCGGAGAGAGCGCGCCACCTGACGCCGTTTTCCGCGAGGACGGCGCCGTTTCCCCATGAGGGGCAGAACGCGGCGTCCGACCCTACTCCAGCTTCCTCAGGCGTATGGAGGCGCTCTCCTCGAAGGGGATGATCTCCTGCAGCCTGGACCTCAGCTCTTCTCCCAGCGATCCGCTGGAGAGCAGGGAAGCGAGCTTATGCGCGCTTAGGGCGCTGACCTCCTCCCACTTGCCTTCCCGCTTCAGCATTTCCTCCACCGCCTCCCTCTCCCCGCTGCCGGCAGGCGGTAGCTTCGGCTTCATCTCGCGGCCTATGCTCAAGACCTTGAAGCTGCCCCGGATGTTGTCCACGCCGTGAAAATCGGCGAACTCCAGCAATTCCCTGCGCAGCTTCTCCATCTGCTCCTCCGCCTCCAGCTTTTTCGCCCGCCACTCCACGTACTCGTCGACGAGCTGGATGCCGCGGTCCATGCCCAGCTCGCGCACCGGGAGAGAGGCGGTCATGAAAAGGTGCTTGCGCTTGGGGCAATGTTCCTGCATCTCGCACCACTCGCACAGCTCGCTCTCCCGGGGAGGAAAATCCCGGGAGCCCTCTATGCGCTGCACCACCTCCACCGCGGCGGCGGCCACCTCCTCCAGGTCGCGCCGCTCCCTGCGCAAGCGCAATTCGCGCCCGAAAACCAGGTAATGCCAGACCAGCTCCACCTCGCGGGCATCGGGGAAGGCTTCCTCCACGGCGAGCTGGTAGAGGCTCAACTGCCGGTCCTTCTCCAGCCTTCCCCGGTCGGGAAGGGACTGCGAGGTCTTGTAGTCGTGGATCTCGTAGCGGCCTCCCTCCAGCCCGTCCAGCCGGTCCAGGACGCCCACGAAATCGATCTGCCTCCCCTCCGCATCGTAGAGGGGTATTCTTACCATCTTCTCCAGCCAGATAGGGACCCCGCCGCTGAACGGGTAATAGCGGTCGTAGTATTCCTGCACGCAGCGCAGGCCGGTTTCGCGGTAGTCCTCGGCCCCGTACTCTCTGCTCACGATAAAGATGTCGTCGCCGAAAGACGTCTCCCACCGGTCCAGGTAATACCTCCCTATCTCCTCCGGACTCGGCAGGCGGGTCATGCGGATATCCCTGTACAGCTTCTCCAGCGTGGCATGGACCACGGTGCCCATGAAGGCCTCGATGCTGCGCCGGCCGGCCTTTATGCGCTCCAGGTACTGCAACCTGTACTTGAGCGGGCAGCTCTCGAACGTCTCCAACTGGCTGTGCGAGTAGGCCACTATGCTCTCACCTCCCAGGAGACATGATACTCCCCGCCCCTGACATGCCAGCGGCACGAAAAAGGGCGGGCATCTTCCATGCCCGCCCCCCCCGTTCTCCCCGGGCTCGCTTACGCCTCCTCCAGCTCCTTCACCAGCTTCAAAAGCCTCGCGCGGCGCGCCTTCACAACGCCCTTGACCAGCCTATATCCAAGGTAGGCGCCGATGACGTAGGGCGCTACCACCTTTACATGGGACATCACCTCTTGCATCTGCTTCTTTCGCTCCTCGGCCTCCTGCCTGGCGATTTCCTGCAGCTCCCCTACGGTCTCTTTCATCTCCTCCGTGGTTCCCTTGATCTCCTCCACCAGTTCGCCGCCTACCCCGGGCACCTCCAGGACACCCTTTTTGATGATGCCCACGCCGATGGCCACCACCGCTCCCCCGAAAAGGAAGCTGGCGGCGACGACGATAAGCGCGGACAGCCACAGCCGGTCCAGCGCGATGTTGACCATAAGGATCAGCACCGCCAGGATGTAGACCGCGGCCACAGCCACCACCGCTATCCCGAAAGCGGCCACGGCGGCGCCTATGCCGATGCGCTTGGCGCCTTCCTTCGCCTTTTCCTTGAATTGCTTGCCCTCCGGCCCGCTGAACATGGTGACCCGGGAACGAATCCTCGCGCCCAAATGCAGCAGGTGCTGCACCCGCGACTTAGCATCGGAAATCCTGCTCACGCAACCCTCCTTTCTTCGCCTTGCCTGCTCCTCGTCGATATCTTGCTTCTCCCTCCGCAACCACCGGAGCGTGCCGGCGCCGCGCAAGGCTGCGCCGCCTGGGCCCGCATGCCTTGCCGTCGCCCTTCACGCCAGGAACGGTAAACCTTAACCCCCCTCACCTTAGGGGGCATTCGCCGACGATTCTCCCCGTGCACTTGCCCCGCCTTGCTTGTTACCAGTTTAATACCAATGGGTATATAAATGCTATGTCGCAAGGTACCTGGATAGTATTCGTGCACTTCGCGGCCGTCTGGCTCAGCGTCGCAACCAGCCTGGTGGCAGGCTGGTCGCTTCCCATACGCATATACGTCTCCTTCCCCCTGGGATGCATGCTCTGGTGCCTGGGGCTGCTCCTTAACCTGCGCCTCGTCCGCTTCCTCCGGCTTGACACCGCCGCTTATCGCGCGCGGCGCACGCAATACAGCTACCAGAGGGTCGCCGCACGCACCTTGATGAACGCGGGCATCGCCCTTGCCTTTCGCTCATGGTTCACCATGCTCGTAACCGCTATGCTCATCCCGTTTTATATTTCAGCGTCAAGGAAGCGCAGGGAATACCTCGATTACCTGCGCACGGGCATGCTCAGCAACGCGCTGCCCCACCGCGTGAAACGCCATTAGCGCTTGGGCGGGGCTTGCGGCTGGGCTTGGGTCGGAGCGTGGTCTTCCCCTTCACGGCCAGCGGCCGGGAAACCGCTTACCCTGCCGCCTTAGAAGGTCGCAAGCGGAGCGGTCCCCCCGCGCGGGCTCGCGCAAGCGCACGCCCTTAACCGCCTTCCCCCGCGATCTCCGGCCAGAAACGGGACACCATGTCCAGCGCCAGGGCGGGCCAGCAGAAATCGGGGATCCTCTGTCCGGACCCGTCACGCGAGTCGTAGTACTCGCAGAAGCCCTCCCTGAGCACCATCCTGACCACCCTCCGCGTTATTTCCCGCGCCTCTTCCTCGTACCCGTGCTCGCCCAAAGCGATGGACAGCATCCAGCAGATGTTGACCCACACGCAGTGGCCTGCCCACAGCCTCCTCTCCACCCAACTTCCCTCCCCCACCAGCTCTTCCGGAGGGTTAAAGGGAACGGGATACTCGGTGAAGAATTCCCGCGGGTTCAGCAGGTGTTCCTCTATCAGCCTCCTGGCTCTCTCCGGCGCGCACGATCCGCCGAAAAGGGGCATGAGGGAGTCCGCGGTCTTCCTCCTCGCCAGGCAGGGCCGCCGCGAGCCGAAGCGGGGATAGTAGCACCCCGCAGCTTCGTCCCAGCACAGTTCGTCGAGGGCGTCCATCATTGCCTGGGACCTGGCGGCGTAACGCTCCGCGCGATGACGGTCCCCCAGCTCGCCCGCCAAGTAGGACATGCTGCGGCAGGCACGGATGGTGAGGCAGTTCACGGTCAGCTCCTGGCAGACGAAGCGGTCGGCCGCTGCCAGCCTGCGGGCGTCCCAGTCGCGCAGGCGGTTGAAGGCGAAGAGGAGGGTGGGGTAGACGTCCGATTTCACGAGGTTCGCCCACCGCGGGCCGTCCAGCCTGAGCGCGCTGAAGAACTGCGGAGACATGTCCGTCCCCGATTCCCAGGGGTGGAAGATGGTCACCAGGCCGTTGCCCAGCACGTCCCTCTCCTCGAGCAGGAAGTCGAGGCAGCGGCACATGTTCGGCCACAGCCTGCGCAGCCACGCGAGATCGCCGGTGCGGCGATAGACCAGCTCCGCAGCGTAGTGATAGCTCGGGGGGTCGATCATGTAGGAAGCGCCGCGGCGGTCGAACTCCCAGCGCACCAGCCAGGTCTGCAGGTGGCGCAAGCCCGGGTGGGAGGCCCGGTGCGGGAGGAGCACCTCGTGCGGCAGGTGCCCGTCCTCCCGCACCTGGCGGAAGAGGGTTTCCAGCTCGCGCGCCGCCTTGCTCGGCTCGATGTGGCACATGGCCACGGCGTGAAAGCCGCTGTCCCACGCGAAGAGCGACGAATAGTGGTGGAAGGAGGGCATGTGGTAATAGATGTCGCCCTCGTCCACCTCGTTCAGCGCGAAGACGCGTCGGGATTCCTCCCGCAGCGCGTTCCAGTCATCTCGCGTCAGCGGAGTGGTGCTCGTCATTCCGCGGGCGGCTCCTGGTAGGCAGGCACCCCGTAGACCTTCTCGTAGGCGCGGCACCAGGGGCAGACCCTGAGCTTCGCCTCAAGCTTCACCAGCTGGTAGAACAAGCCCCTCCCCTTCTTCCTGCCCAGCTTGCACATGGTGCATTTGTCCCTGCAGAAGTTCGCCCGCTTCAGGGTCTTCTCGTCCCACTGCCCGCTCTCGACGGCTGTTTCTCCGGCCATGGCCCTATCCTTCCTCCTCTGCTCTCCGGTGTCCGACCTTCCCGTCTCCTGCTCTACCGTTCACCGCTTACTTCTTCCTGTACCCTTCGATACCTCTTTCTCCCCTTCTTTCCTTTATTTTCTCCACTTCTTCCCTTTCTCCCATTCTTTTCGCCTCTTTGCTCTCCTTGTTTACAACCGCTTCCCGTTCTGGCCTACGCTCCGCCCTATCCGTTGCTCCTTGCGCTACGCCTCGTCTTCGACCGGCCGGCATATGTTGCATTTTTTCTTCCCGGCCCGCACGGCGTGCGCTTGTCCCTCATCTCCCGCCTTATTTTAAGCCACCTCTTCCATGAAGGGGGCCAGGCCCCGAAACCGGGCTCCTGGCGGTCGGGCGCGCTGAGGGGCGATCCCGCTTTCCCGCTGGCAAAAGGCGGGTCCCGCTCCCCGCCCACTGAGGGCGAGGAAAACGAGTCATGGGGTCAGGTCTTGAATTTTGATACCCCAGGGGTATGCAGGGAATACGGGGAATACTTGTTATGCAGGATATACGGGAATAAAGGGAAAAAGTGCATTTAAGTCATTCAGGGAATATTGGGTATGCAGGGCATATGGGGAATATCAGGTAAAGGGGCAAAAAAGGGCAGCAGGTAGTGGCAATCCCTCACGCCTTGCTTGACAATACCTGGCAACCTGGCAACAGGCGGGGTCGGCAGGAGTGTGTCAAGCCCCGCTTATTTCTCGCGGAGATGCCCGGGGCGCGGACATATGCGGAGGCTGATACGCGGGGTCTTACCCTGGTTCATGACCACGAATCATGCCTTCATGCCTAAAGACATGCGCGAGAATTGGCCCCTGGTTTATGTTTTCATGCTTCAGGCATGCGCGGGGTCTGGCCCCGGCTCATGGCCCCGGCTCATTTTTTCATGTTTCAGAGATGTGCGGGGTCTGGCCCTATTGTCATTGTACGTCTTATACGTCTAGCCGTATGACCTGATAAGAAAAAAGGGGAGCGTCAAGGCTGGCCCGTCGTCCTTGACCGCCTCATCAACCCGTATGTGAGAGGAGGGAGCCGGCCTGTAAGCCGGATTCTGTACCCGGGGCCGTGGGCTCCGGGTGGTGGTCATCCATCTGGGACCGCCGTTGCCGGCGGCCTCTTGCGGCCTACCCGAGCCTCGAGCGCCGCGGGCCACGGCATCGGCTCCTATTTGGCCTTGCTCCGGGAGGGGTTTACCAAGCCGGCCCCGTCACCGGGACCGCTGGTGGGCTCTTACCCCACCTTTTCACCCTTACCCGCCAGCATCGCTAGCGACGACCTACCGGCGGGCGGTTTCCCTTTCTGTGGCACTTTCCGTCGGGTCGCCCCGCCTGGGCGTTACCCAGCTCCCTGCCCTGTGGAGTCCGGACTTTCCTCGAGCAGGTCTCCCTGCCCGCGACCACCCGGCCAACTCCCTCCATACAACATTATCGAAGCCCGCCGCCGCGAGGTCAACGCTCCGCGGTAGGAGACCTTGCGCCCGCCTCAGGAACCGCGCTGGCGGAGTTCCTCCTCCTCCGCCATCTTGATGTAATCCGCCCAGTTCTCGGAGAGCTTGGCCTCGCTCTCGAAGCGTCCCATGGGCGTGATCACCGGCTGCGGGTCCGAGCCGTCCCATTCCTTTTCGGCGTGTTCGAAGCTGTGGCCGGTCACCTTGCCCTCCCCGTCGAAGTGGAACCAGACCTTCTGGCCGGGATTTTCCTCCGGCGAGAGGAAGGCCTTCATGGTGAACAGGTGCTGCGTCTTCAGGTAATCCCTCACGGCGGACATGGCTCACCTCCTCGTGCGCGACGCCTCTAACCCGTTCCCATTCTATCCCGCGGAAAGGCGCCCTTCCAGTTACCGGAGGTCAGCAAGCGCGGCTACCTGGCGCCCTCAACAGCCCCGGGTGGGCAACTTCGCCGCGAGGTGGGAAAAGCCGCAGCGCGTGAGCAGGTTCCTGGCCGCCCCCGCCAGGAGGTTCTCCTCCACGCCTCTTTCCAGGCGGAAGAAGCGCAGGTCGTCCAGGAGGGCGTGGTGATATCCGAATCCCACGGGGAAATCCGTGCCGTACATGATGCGGTCGGAGAAATCTTCCAGCAAGCGGTGGAAGTAAGGGAGGTTCTCCTCCACTTCTTCCATCTCCAGGCTGGATGCCGAGGGCGGCAGGGAATCGCCCTGGGAACGCAACCCGTCGTGAAGCCGCAGGCAGGAAATGGTGTTTGTCATGTCCAGCCAAAAATTGGGATATTCTTCCATGAGGTGGTGGGCCAGGCGGAAGCGCGGAAAGAGCGCGTGCACCGCCACCAGTTGCATCCCCGGGTAGTCCCGCATCACGCCCTCCATCTCCTCCAGGTCCATGTACATCCCGTAAAAGACATCGAAGCCGGTGTGGACCAGGAGCGGCCTCCCGTGCTCGTGCAACACCTCGAAGAGCGGCCGCATCTCCTCGCCGAAGGCGGGGAACCCCTGCGCGTAGGGGTGCAGCTTCATGCCCAGGAAACCGTACTCCTCGATGCAGCGGCGCGCCTCCCTCTCCTTGTCGGGCGTCTCGATGTGCAGGGACCCGAAGGGCACCGCCTCCGGTATTCCCGCGCACAGCTCCCGGTTGAAGCGGTTGAGGTCCTCCGTCTCCTCCTCCCAGAGCGGAAAGACGAGGTTGAAGAAGAGGGGGATGCCGCACGCGCGCAGGGAGGCGACTATCTCCTCCGCCGTGATGTCCTCGCTCACCGGGAACCCGGGGGTGAACTTCTTCACCCAACGGACCAGCCCGCGCATGCGCCGCGGCGGCATGATGTGGACATGGGTGTCCACCCAGCATGCGCCCTCTCCCCCGGGGCCGCTCCCGGCGCTCTCCCAGCGCCTGGGGAAGTCCGCAGCCCAGACCTCGCCTTCCCCGTTTCGCTCACCGGAAGCCATTTTTCCTCCCCGGCCGCCGTTTCCATTCCCCGCGCCCGCTTACGCTCCTCCCCGTCGCCGAGCGCGGCAAGTCGAACCAAACGAGATTATACAACACGGGCGCGGTGGCCGCGGGCGCGCCGGGTGGCCTCACGGGCGCGGTGGCCGCGGGCGGGCCAGGTGGCCTCACGGGCGCGTGGCCGCGGGCGGGCCAGGTGGGGCGCACCGGGAGTTGTATAATTGTCGGGGAAGCGCCCAGGGGCTTCTCTCCACGAGGCGGCAAGGCGTCGCGCGAGCGCGCGGAAGGCCCGGCAGGTGAGCCGCCACGAGATACCGCACGGCAGCGACGATTCCCGCCTGCTCTCGCCGGCGGCGGGAGCGACGGAGGAGGAGAGGGGAGATCGCGTGAGGAGAGCCCTACGGCCGTTACTGGTCATCATGGTATTGTTTGCCATGTACGGCAGCGGCGGTTGCGGCAAGGAAGACCTCGCCGGAGAGGTCATCACCCTCCTGCGGGAGATGGCCGGGGCCGTGACCTCCCTCGACTTCACCCGCGTCACCCGGGACGGGGAAAGCCTCTACCGGGAGGAGTTCGCCCTACGCTTCCCCGACCAGTGCCGCTACCGCTTATACGACTGCTCCGGGGAGGAACCGCGCCTCCTGAGCTACACGGCGCAAGGCGGAACCCGCGTCCACCGCGTCCGCACCAGGAGCGAAGATTCCGGCGCCGCTTCCATCCTGGCGGAACTGCTCGTCGACGTGCCGCCCCTGCGCAACACCGGCGCGTACCTCTCGCCCTACAACCTCTGCGGCAACGCCGACTATTACTACTCCCTGGTCTCACTCGTGCAGGGCGGCTCCCTGCAGGTGCTCTCCAGGTCGTCGCTGGGCGGCGCGGAGGCGTACCGCCTTAAATCACCGCCCGGCCTCACTCCCGAGAGCGAGCTATGGATCGATGCCGACAACGGCCTTCCCCTGCGCAAGGAGGTCTCTTTCGCGAGGGAAGGGATATCCTCTTCGAGTACCGTGACATGAACGTCAACGGGGGCGGTGGGCTGGAGCCCTTTCCCGAGGAGATCCCGCCTGGCTTCGACCTCACGGCCATGCCCGTGGCGGAGGAGACCCTCGACGGGGCGTGCCGCCTCCTGGAGATGGCCGACGCCGCTTCCGCGCTGGGTTTCACGCCCCTTACCGCGGAGATGGAAGGCTTCACTCTGGTGGGGCCTTACGTGAGGGACCCCGCCGCTTCCGACCTTTTCCCTTCCGAGCGATCCATCGCCTTTCCCCCGGGTTTCCGGGAACTCTACCTCGTGTACCGCAGCGGCAGCCGCCAGTACGAGGTGCGAGAAGCGCCCGAGGTGGAGGGCTTCACCTCCTACACTACCGGACTGGGGGCCCTCTCGGGCGCTTACCTCGTGCAGCAGGAGATCCTGGGCGGCTCGGCGGTAAGGGCCAACTACATGACCGCGCTCGGCTTCCAGGAAATGCGCTTCGCCGCCGGGAAATTACAGGTCATGGTCACCGGCGACCTCTCCCGCGAAGAGATGGAAAGACTTGCCATAATGCTCGCCGGTGCCGCCGCGGGCGCGCCCTGAACCGCGCAGCCACATGCGGAATCCCCGCGGCTACGCCATTTGCTTGTCGCGGCACGTCCGGACCCGCTCCTTGACCCGCGCGCTCGTACGGGCTACCGCGCCTCTCAGCGGCTGGGCTCGAAAACGCGCAGTGTCCAGCCCATGGGTGTATGGAAAGGCGGCTCTCCCCGCAGCGCCGCATCCAGGCGCATCACCACCTCGTCCCGGAAGGCGTCGAGCATGCGCTCGCCGGCTTCCGGGTTGGCGGAGCGGGGTTCGCCGATATAGTTGGAGGGGCGTTTCTCGGTGACCCAGGAGAGCATGAGCCCCGCGTACGCCAGGTCCTTCCCCGTCTCCTCCCCTCCCAGCGCCCGCAGCAGATTTCCTAGCGACCCGAGCACGAGGTAAGGCCAGCGCCGCGTACTGATGGAAACGCGCCCCAGTTCCCTCCACGCGGGGCGCACCCGCTCCGGCATGGCCCGCAGCGCGAGCGACGTCTCGTTGAGCCCCGCGTGGCAATCCTGGACGTCCCCGCAGGAACCCGGGCCCCTCCCGAGGCGGGAGAGCAAGGCGGGATCCAGCTCCAGCATGCGCCGGTAGAAGGAAAGGAAGGGGGCGACGATATGGAACCCCCTCTCCCGATACAGGCGACGCACCGCCTTGGCCACGGCTATCTGGTGGCGCGGCCCCCCGTGATTGTCCACCACCAGCAAGTAACGGAACCCGCGGTCCGCGAGAAAGGTGGCCAGGCCGCGCAGAAGCAGGTTGACCGCCCGGCTGTCCACCTCCACCGACCCCGGGATGGTATCGCTGCCCAGGAAGAACGACGGCAGGAGCACGAAACGCAGTTCCGGCCTGCTCTCGCCCAGCCTGGCGAGCGCCCGGTCCCTCACCTTCTCCGCCAGCCACACGTCGGTCCCCAGCGGCAGGTGGGGACCGTGCACCTCGACGGGGCTGAGGACCGCGACGAAAACGGTGTTCCCGCGGTCGAGGGCATCGACCTCCGGGCCGGTCATGGCCGCCAGCTCGAAAGCATCTTCCATGGCCGTATTGTAGCACTTTACCGCCGGAGGCCCTCGCCCGAACAGAAGCCGGCACCGCCGCGTTTTTGCTGTTTTGCGCCGTAAACGTCATGGACAAAGCCGGAGGTCCTCGCCCGAACAGAAGCCGGCACCGCCCGGGGAACGCCGGCTCTCACGCGTGGGTGCCGGCTCCCCCGCGGCAACGCCGGCCCCAGCGCGGGGGTGCCGGCCCCAGCGCGGGGGTGCCGACTCCTCCGCGGGGTGATAACATCAAGGAAACCCGAGTCTCCACGACGCGGGCACCAAGGATCTCGCACATGAGGAGGTGATGAAGGTGGCTTTCAAGGCGGCTTTCATAGCCCACGCGCCCGACGGCGACGCCGCCACCCACCGGGCCGTGATCGAGACGCCGAAGTACAAGCTCCTGGTGGTGGTGGCGAGGGACCAAGGACAGGCCGTGGCGGAGTGCCGGAGGATGGTGGACGAGGAGGGCATCCACGCCGTGATGCTCTGCCCGGGGTTCACGCACCGGGACGTAGCGGAGATCGCGGAGACCGTGGGCCCGAACGTGGGCGTGAACGTCGCCCGGGGCGACGGTCCGGGCAACAGGATCGCCATGGAAGTGATTGCCAGGGAGTGGGCCTGAGCGCGGGAGGGCGTGGTGGCATTGAAGCGGGAATACGAACAGATAGACGCCATCATCAACGCCCGCTCCCTGGCCATCGTGGGCGCTACCGCCAAGCCTTTCAAGTTCGGTTCCTATTTCACCTCGTCACAGCTGTCCTTCGGGTTCAAGGGCCCCGTCTACCTGGTGAACCCCAAGGAAAGAGAGATCAACGGCATGCCCTGCCACCCCGATCTCCGCTCCCTGCCCGAGGTGCCTGACCTCGTCTACCTGGCCGTTCCCGCCCACCTCTCCATGGATATCCTCAAGGACTGCGCCGACCTGAAGGTAAAGGGGGTGGTGATGCTGGCCTCCGGTTTCCGTGAGGTCGGGGAGGAAGGGGCGCGCCTGGAAAGGGAGGCCCTCTCCCTGGCCCGCCGGGGAGGTTTCCGCATCATAGGCCCCAACTGCTTCGGGATCTATAACCCGCGCAACCGCCTGGCCCTCTTGCCCGGGCCCGACTTCTCCCGGCGCACGGGCGACGTCGCCTTCATCTCCCAGAGCGGCGGGTTCTCGGTCCACGTGGGGCGCATGGGCAAGGACCTGGGAATCGACTTCAGCGCCATCGTCAGCTACGGGAACGGCGCCGACCTGGACGAAAGCGGGCTGCTGCGCTACTTTTCCCGCGACCCGCAAACCCGCATCATCGGCGGCTACCTGGAGGGCTGCCGGGACGGCAGGGAATTCTTCCACGCCCTGAAGGAGGCGGGCGCGCGCAAGACGGTGGTCATGTGGAAGGTGGGGAAGAGCGGACCCTCGCAACGGGCAACCCTCTCCCATACCGGCTCCCTCGGGGGATCCGCCAGGATCTGGGAGGGGATGTTCCGCCAGTGCAGGGTGATCGAGGTTTCGGGGGTGGAGGAGATGTGCGACGTGCTCCTCGCCCTCAAGCACCTCGGCCGCAAGCCCGGAAGGCGCCTCCTCCTCTGCGGGGGAGGTGGAGGCCTGGGGGCACACGGTGGCGACCTCGCCGAGGCGGAGGGCATGCAGGTCCCCCCTCTCGGCGAGGAAACCGCGTCGCGCCTGCGCGACGTGCTCGACTACCCGGGAGCGGCGGTGGGTAACCCTCTGGATATCGGCACCCCCCTCACCCCCATCCCCGTCTTCGCCGCCGCCATGCGCGAGGCCGCCCTCGATACGGGTACGGATATCCTCGTCTTCGACATGGCCTTGAACTTCGCGCACGGCCTCTTCGGGGACGCGGGGCTGGAGGCCGCGGCGGAGGCGCTGCTCGCAGTGCGGCGGGAGACGGGAAAAGCCGTGGTGCTGGTGCTCTATTCCCGGGCCATCGGCGGCGGCGACCTCGCCTTGGAGGGGACCCTGCGCGGGCTGCGCGAGAAGCTGCTCGCGGGGGGCGTGCCGGTCTACCCGTCCATGGCCCGCGCCCTGCGCGCCCTGCGCCTGGCAAACGCCTGAAAACACCTGCCCGTCGGCGGAAAACAGGGCCAAGAACTTCTAACATTAAACAACTTCAAATAGTATTGACATATATCTTAAATATATCTATTATAACGCAAAACAACGTATATATACCTATGGAGGCATGATGCATGGCTACATGAGCACCTACCAGGTCGCCAAGACGTTGGGCGTGAACATCCAGACGGTCAGGCATTACATACGCAAGGGGGAGTTGAAGGCGGCTCGCGTCGGGAAGAAATACATCATCTGCCAGGAGGACCTCGACGCTTTCCTGGCGGGCAGGAAGGAGGTGAGAACCCTCGAGAAGATAGGCCTTACCGAGAAGGGGAGCCAGAAAGTTCACGAGATAAAGAAGAACGCGGAGAGCATCCTGACCTATCTCGAGGAGTGTCCGGGGGCGGACGTGAACGAATTGGCGGAATCCCTCGGCTTGGGCCGCAGGGAAATCCTGCGGGCGCTGCGGCGCCTGGAGGAGAAAGACCTCGCGTACTGCGAGGCGAGCGGAGAGAAGGTGGACAGGCAAAGCGACCCGTGGTTCGCCACGCCGAGGCGGAGAAGTTGAGGGGATCACCCGACGTATGCCATAATTTACCAATATGCCTGTCCGGAAAAGATGAAAGGGGGGATTGTCGATGGCAGAAAACGCCACCGACCTGAAGGAATATCTCGAATCCTACATTCCTTCGCTGATCTCGAAACGGCTGGAGGAAAAGCCCCTGCCGAACATGGAGGGGACCAACTTCACCGTGCAGTTGACCATCCAGGGAGAGAAGACCCTGGTGTACGGCTTCGCCGTCAAGGACGCCCGGGAGATAAGCGTCACGCCCGGGGGCATAGCCAACCCCATGCTGGACGTGGTCGTCCCCGATGACGTCATCCGTCCCCTGGTGGACATGGTGGCATCCTTCACCGGGCGCAAGCAGTACGACGCGGCGAGCTCGTCCAGGGGCCTGTTGAAGCTGGAGGTGGCGATGCCGGGCGACTGGACCCTGCCGGTGACCGTCAAGTTCAACGGCGCGGACAGCCCCAGCGTGACCATCTCGGCTCCCGCGGAAGTCTTCGCGAAGATGGCCGCCGGGGAGATGAGCGGGCCCACCGCCTTCATGCAGGGAAAGATCAAGATGGACGGCGACATGTCCTTCGCCCTTTCCCTGACCAACCTCATGCCTTGAGGAAAGAGACGGGCCGGTCCTCCGTCTTCACGGCCTCCATGCGCGGCGAGGCCTCCGCCTGCGGCGCACGGAAAACAGCAGGGGGACCGGCCCTTTCATACGGCGAAGGCCGCCGGCTCGCATCGCACCGGTCCAGGCATGCGTGCCGCCGCTTTCAGAGGTCGCGCAGGCGCTCCTTGACGATCTTGCCCCCGGGGTTCATGGGCAGGGGCACGTCGGAGACCTCCACGTAGTCCGGCACCTTGTAGTCGGCTATCTTTCCCCGGCAGTACTCCACGACCTCCTGCGGGGTTATGGAATGCCCGGGCATGGGAAAAATCACGGCCTTTATCTTCTCCCCCATCACCTGGTCGGGAACCCCCACCACCGCCGCCTGCAGCACCTTGGGGTTCATCATGATGAGGTTCTCCACCTCCACGCAATAGACGTTCTCCCCGCCGCGCAGGATCATGTCCTTCTTGCGGTCAACGATGGTGTAGAAGCCCTCCTCGTCCTTTACCACCACGTCCCCTGAGCGGTGCCACCGGCGCCCCTCCGCATCCACCACGAAGCTCTCGCTCGTCTTGTCGGGCAGGTTCCAGTAACCGCGGCACACCCCCGCGCCGCTGATGAGCAGCTCCCCCGGCTCTCCCACCGGCACTTCCTGCAGGCGGTCGTCCACCACCTTGAAGAGCGTGGGCGGGGTAGGCCAGCCTATGGACGATCCCCTCCTGATGACCTCCTCCGGCGGCAGGAGGGAACCCGCCCCCACGCTGGTGGTCTCGGTCATGCCGAAGCCATTCCCTATCTTGGCGTGGGGAAAGTCCTTGAGCATCAATTCCCCCAATTCGGGGGGCATGGGAGAGCCTCCCTGGAACATCACCTCTATGTTGCCGGCTTCTACCAGTTTATGGTAATTAGGCTGCATGCGCAGGAGCCAGAACATGGCGGTCACGCCCACGAAGAAATTTACCTCCTCCTCGACCATGCTCTCGATGACCTGGTCCGCCTGGAAGACCGGGAGCACCACCGCGCCGGCTCCCAGCAAGCACAGGTTGAACAGGGTATGCAGGGCGGTAACGTGAAAGAGGGGTACGGAGATCATCTGCTTGATGCGGTAGATGTCGTCCATGGTGTACTTTTCGGGGATGAGATAAGGCATGGTGCTCAGGAGGGCCTGGGCGTTGGTGGCCACGTTGCGGTGGGTGATGACGCTTCCCTTGGGCCGCCCCGTGGTCCCCGAGGTGTAGCATATGCTGCATATGTCCTTCTCGCCCACCTCCACGTCGATGTGGCGTGGCGCTTCCCTGGCCATGAGGCTGGTGAAGGGCGTCGTTCCCTCCATGCCCTCGTCGCCGGTGGTGATGAACGCTTCCAGGTTTTCCAGCTTGCCGCGCAGGGGCTGCACCCTCTCGTAAAGGTCGTGCTCCACGATCACCACCTTGGAGCCCGAGTCGCGCAGCTGAAAGGCGAGCTCCTCCGTTTCCAGGCGCGCGTTGATGACCACGGATATGGCGCCCACGGCGGCGATGGCCAGGTAGCTCACGCAGAATTCCGGGTTGTTGAGGAGGATCATGGCCACCCGGTCGCCCTTCTTCACGCCGCAATCTTCCTTGAGCGACGCGGCTACCTTTCTCACCGCCTCGTCCAAGCGGCGGCGCGTGTACCTCTGCCCCAGGGCCGGAAAGACGAAGATCTCCTCGTCGGGAAACCTGGCCAGTCCCTCCTTGAAGATGGCGTAGAGGTTGGGGTACCTGCGGGCGTAAGCGGTCTCCAGCGCCCCTTCAAACCATTCGTCGATCACGCCCTCGCGCGGCCAGCCTCCCCTGAGCATATATCATCCCCCCTCGTCCGGCTTCGCCCGCCGTCACGCGGCGCTGATGCTCCTCGATCCCCCCAACAATATAGCTTAATCCTGGGAAGTCCGCGAAGGCAATGGAGCGGAGGGCCTTTCGCCGGCGGGAAAGGCGGGTAGGGTGGGCGGCGAGGCCGCGCTGCGCGGTCAGGAATCCTTTTCCTTCCAGGCGATCCCCTCGGGGGCTATGATGCTTATGATCTCCTGGATCAGCTCGGACATGAGCCGTTTGCCATCATTTTCCATCCAAATCCTCCGCGCCGTCGTCCAGGCGGCCACGGCCACGGCGGCGATGATGCGCGGTCGGGGGTCCGAGGCTGGATCCGCATGCATCCTCTGGCCGAGCGCATCCGCCACGACTCGCTCGAACTCAGGGAAGATCACGTTGCGCTCGTAGTCCCCCAGCCTCCGCGAGCTCTTGGCGAGCTTGCGGATGAGCATCAGCCTCTGCTCGCTGCCCCTGTCCAGCTCCGTCAACAGCCGC
>Ga0116210_1000961_pt1 | contig 24052 bp, 19 predicted proteins | sample TshhotsprinmetaG_FD_94483 | JGI IMG/M metagenome (GOLD analysis project Ga0116210, IMG submission 94483) | Hot spring microbial communities from South Africa to study Microbial Dark Matter (Phase II) - Tshipise hot spring metaG | ecosystem: Environmental > Aquatic > Thermal springs > Hot... | reverse complement strand
GTATGCCCGCTTGCAAGCGGTGATCTCCACCTGCCGCAAGCAGGAGCGTAATGTCTTTGTCACGCTGCGCAGCCTCTTTGCCCATCAGCCAGTCTCCCTGCTCGCCGGAGGGTAGGTAGTTACGAGGGGCAGGACAATGCGGATTTCGGTGCCCTGGCCTGGGGCGGTGTGCAGGGCAAAAGTTCCCTTCAGCCCGGCCACGCGCTCGCGCATCTGTTTCAGCCCGACGTGCCCGCGGCGTTCGGCCTGCTCCAAAATGGCCGGATCAAAGCCCACGCCGTCGTCGCGGATGCTCGGGTGCACCGTCCCGGCCTCCACCCGCAGCGTAATCCACACGGTCGTCGCCTGCGCGTGTTTGGCGACGTTGTGCAGCGCTTCCTGCACGATGCGGAAGAGCACAGCCTCCATAAACGCGGGCAGGCGTGCGTCGTCTGGCAATCGCAGGACCGCGGCTATCTGGTTCTGCTGCTGGGGGGCCTCGTCCACCATTTTGTGCCAGAGCCGCGCCCGCATGCGCACGGCGGCCAGGTCCTGCGCCAGCCCGTCGTGAATCTCGCGGGCGATGCGACGGCGCTCCTCGGCGATGGCCTCCTCTTCGGAGCGCCAGGCCTGCTCCATCGTGGTGTCCTCCACGATGACGATGGCCGTCGGGCCGCGCCGGACGGCCCGCTGCAGGGCGGCGCTCACCCGCGCCGGGAACGGGCTCCCGTCCCGCCGCCGGTGGGTGGATTCCAGAGTGACCGTCTCGCCCGCCCGCAGCCCGTCCAGCAACCGCTCCAGGTCGGCCTCCGCCTCCGGAGAGACGAGAGCACTGAGCAGCATCGCGGCCAGTTCCTCCGCCGTCCGGCCGTAGATGCGGGCCGCGGCCTCATTGGCACGCCGGATGCGCGGCGGAGATGGGGACAGGTCCACCTCAAAGCCGCCCAGCGGCGCGTTTTCAAAGAGAGCGCGGAAGCGCTCCTCGCGCTCCCGCAGCGCGGCGATGTTCCGCGCTCGCGCCCGGTAGATAAGGCCGCCGACCGCGCAGACGATGGCGGCGACCAGTCCCCGGAACCACCACGTCGCCCAGAAGGGCGGGATGATGACCACCTGCACTGCCAGGCCGTCCTCGTTCCACACCCCATCGTTGTTGGCGCCTCGCACGCGGAAGGTATAGGTGCCCGGCGGCAGGTTCGTGTAACTGGCATAGCGCCGCGCCCCGCACTCCACCCAATCCCGGTCAAACCCTTCCAGTTTGTAGGCGTAGCGGTTCTTCTGCGGGTCGGTGTAATCCAGCGCGGCGAACTCAAAGGCGAAAAAGTTGTCCCGGTACGAGAGGGTAATCTCCCGGACTTCCGTCAGGGGCGTTTCAAACGCCACCACCTGGTTGAACTTACGGAACGCGGTCAGGACGACGAGCGGGACGTAGGGGTTATCCCCCACGTCGGCCGGATAGAAGGCGTTGAACCCGTTCAGGCCACCGAAGAACATCTCGCCGTCAGGGCTGCGATAGGCCGCACGATGGTAAAGTGCTCCCCTTGCAGGCCGTCGCCGGCGTCATAGTTGCGGAAGACGCCGGTCTGCGGGTTGAACCGGGAAAGGCCGCCGCCCATCGTCCCCAGCCAGAGGTGGCCCTCTTCGTCGGGGAGGATGGAGGAGACCGCGTCGTTGGGCAGGCCGTCTTCCACCGTATAAACGGTGAACTGCCCGCCGGCCCGGTCCAGGCGGTTCAGCCCGCCGTAGAGCGTGCCCACCCACAGCGTGCCGGCGCGGTCTTCGTACAGGGCGAGCACATTGTCGTCGCTCAGGCTGTACGGGTCGGCCGGGTCGTGCCGATATGCTTGCGCCTGCCCGGTGGACAGGTCGTAGCGAAACAGGCCGCTGCCAACCGTGCCGACCCAGAGGAAACCGTCGGCGTCCTGCGTGAAACTATCCAGTCCGCCGACGGTGCCCACCCAGAGCGTCCCGGCGCGGTCCTCGTAGAGCGTGTTGACCGTGTTGTGCGCCAGCGACGCAGGGTCCGAGCGCCGGTGGTGGTAGACGGTGAAGGCATAGCCGTCGTAGCGGCTCAGCCCGTCGTGGGTGCCGAACCACATGAAGCCGTAGCGGTCCTGGAGGATGCAGTAGACGATGGCGTGGGAGAGGCCATCGGCGGTGGTGAGGTGAACGAAATGGGGGTCGAGGGGTCGGGCATGCGCGGGCGCGACAACAGACCCGAAGAGAAGCGCGATGAAGCACAACCCGATGCAGGGTTGTGCCAGGATTCGGAAGGGCGCTTGTTGGGCCTTCTCAAGCATACCCGATGTTCCGGCCGGCCAGATGGCCCGCAGCTCACCGTTGATGCCATTCCTCGTGTGATCACACCAGCCCAAGTATACCATCATCGGTGTATTATGGAGCAACGGCGGCAAGCGAGATCGACTCCGTTCACGCACGAGCCGGTTTCATGGCGGCGAACCCGATCTCTCCCGGTTTTCGAATTTGAGCTGGCGTGATGCATATGCTACAATGGAATTAACAGGCCTTTGTCAATGCGAGCTGGAGGTAGTCCTCGTGTATGGCGATGCTTTTTCCAGTCGGCGGTGGGGCTTGCCTGGCGAAACAGTGTGGCAGCCGCCCACCGATGTCTACGAGACGGACGAGAGCGCGGTCGTGATCGTTGAAATCGCCGGGCTACGGCCGGGCGATTATCGGGTATCTCTCACAGGACGCACGCTGGAGATCAGCGGTGAGCGGCGGGATCCGGCCGCGAAGCTGGCCTACCAGCAGATGGAAATACGCTACGGCAAGTTTCGCACTCAGGTACAACTGCCGTGGGCGATCGAACAAGGCGATCAAACCGCCGTGTACGAAGATGGCATGCTGAAGATCTTCCTGCGCAAAGCGCAGCCGCGGCGCGTGCCGGTGCGTGTGGCATCCTCCACTTAAAAGTCAGGCGCCGCAAAGGACAAGATAAGCATGGCAGATACCGAGCATCAAGAACTGACCATCCCTAGTGAACTGGCAATTCTTCCACTACGCGGAGTCGTCGTCTATCCGATGATGTGGTTGCCTCTGACCATCGGCCAGGAGCGCTCCATCCGCCTGGTGGATGACGCGCTGGCGGATTCCCATGGCCACCGGATCATCGGCCTGGTCACCTCGCGCAATCCAGAAATAGACGAGCCATCCCCCGAACAGATCTACCAGGTGGGGACGGCCGCCATGGTGCACCGGATGTTGCGCGCGCCCGACGGCACGATTCGTCTGATCGTCCAGGGCCTGGAGCGCATCCGCATCACGCGTTTCGTTCAGGAGAGCCCTTATCTGCGTGCCGAGATCGAGGTCATTCCTGATGAAGAGGAGACCTCGCTGGAACAGGAAGCGCTCATGCGCACCACGCAAGAGCTCTTCCGTCGGCTGGTGGGCCTGGTGCCACACATGCCCGAAGAGTTGGAGACCGCGGCCATCAACGCGACGAGCGCGCGGCAGCTGGCCTATCTCGTGGCCGCTAGCATCCGCATGGAACCGGCCCAGGCGCAGGAAATCCTGGAGATCAACCAGGTCAAAGCCAAGCTGATCAAGCTCAACTCGATCCTGACCAAAGAACTGGAAGTGCTGGAGCTCGGCAAGAAGATCCAGTCGCAGGCCCAAGACGAGATGACCAAGATGCAGCGCGAGTACTTCTTGCGCGAGCAGCTGAAAGCCATCCAGAAGGAGCTGGGCGAAAGCGATGAGCAGGAAGCAGAGATCCAGGAGTTCGAGCGCCGCATCGCGGCCGCCGGCATGCCCGAAGAAGCCGAGAAGGAAGCGCGTCGCGAGCTGGATCGCATGCGCAAGATGCCCAGCCAGGCCGCCGAATATTCCGTCATCAAGACCTATCTCGACTGGATGGTGACCCTGCCCTGGAACGTGGTCACCGAGGACAACCTCGACATCGCCCATGCTCGCCAGGTGCTGGACGAAGACCACTACGGCCTGGAGAAGATCAAAGAGCGCATCCTGGAGTTCCTGGCCGTGCGCAAGCTGCGCCTGGAGCGCCGCGCGGAGGCGGGCGAAGCACCCCAGGCCGCCGCGCCCCAGGACCTGCTCCGTCGCGAACGCGAAGGGGTGATCCTGTGCTTCGTCGGGCCGCCGGGCACCGGCAAGACCTCGCTGGGCCGCTCGATCGCGCGCGCCATGGGCCGCAAATTCGTGCGGCTGGCCCTCGGCGGCATTCGCGACGAAGCCGAGATACGCGGTTTCCGCCGCACCTACATCGGCTCCATGCCCGGCCGCATCATCCAGAGCCTGCGCCGCGCCGAAAGCCGCAATCCGGTCTTCATGCTGGATGAGGTGGACAAACTGGGCCGCGATTTCCGCGGGGACCCCTCCTCCGCGCTGCTTGAGGTGCTGGACCCTGAACAAAACGCCGAATTTCGGGATCACTACCTGGATGTGCCGTTTGACCTGAGCCAGGTGTTCTTCATCACCACGGCCAACTGGTTGGATCCGATCCCGCAGCCGCTGCTCGACCGCATGGAGGTCATCGAGCTGAGCTCCTACACGGAAGAGGAGAAGGTGAAGATCGCCATGGGCTATCTCGTGCCGCGACAGATCAAAGAAAATGGCCTGAAGCCGGACGAGATCAGCTTTGCCGAGGCTGCGTTGCGCCGCCTGGCACGCGAATACACGCGCGAAGCGGGCGTGCGCAACCTGGAGCGGCAGATCGGCGCTGTGTGCCGCAAAGTGGCCACCAAAGTCGCAGAAAAGGGCCCGGCCATCGGCCCGGTCATGGTGGACGCGGCCGATCTGAACGGCTATCTCGGCCGCCCCAAATACCTGCCGGAGATCGCCGAACGGGTGGAGATCGCCGGGGTGGCCACCGGCCTCGCCTGGACACCCACCGGCGGCGACATCATGTTCTTCGAGGCGACGCGGATGCCGGGCAGCAAAGGCTTCACCCTCACCGGCCAGCTGGGCGACGTGATGAAGGAATCGGCGCAGGCCGCGCTGAGCTGGGTGCGCAGCCGGGCGAAGGATTACGGCATAGACGAGGAATTTTTCAACAAGGCCGACATCCATCTCCACATTCCGGCAGGCGCCACGCCGAAGGATGGGCCAAGCGCAGGCGTCACGATGGCCACCGCGCTGATGAGCCTGCTCACCGGCCGGCCCGTGCGCAAAGATGTCGCCATGACCGGCGAGATCACCCTGCGCGGCCAGGTGCTACCCGTCGGCGGTATCAAAGAGAAGGTGCTGGCCGCCAATCGCTACGGCCTGACCACGGTGATCCTGCCCAAACGCAACGAATTCGATCTCGATGAAGTACCGGAGAACGTTCGTGCCAACATGAAGTTCATCTTCGCCGAGCGCGTCGACGAGGTGGTGCAGGTCGCGCTCACGCCGTCACGCACGAACGGCCACGAGGGTGCCGCAGAGATGCAATCGGCCGATGAGACGCCCGACCGCGCGCTCATCTCGGAGGAAAATAATGGCCAGCAGCAAGAATAAGAAACGTAACCGGCCGCGCCGGTCCACGCGCCCAAAAAACCGATCAACTGATCCGCTACAACAATCTGAAACAGCAACTGGCGCGTGGCCCATTGAGCGACAGCCAGATTGTCCTCAATCCGGAAGGCGCGGAGAAGATGTCCGACGTCCTGACTGCTTATGTCGAGCCATATGTCGGCATGACCGATTCACCGGAGACCTATCGGAAACTGCTCCAGTTAGGAACGATAGCGTGGAACATCGCGCTGTTGCCGTCCCAGAAACGCAGCCAGGCGCTGGACGAGCTGCTGGCGCAGCTACCCGCCACCATAATGCAGGACTGGAAGCAGGATCTGAGAAAGGTGATCGAAGAGCTGATCGCCCGCAAAGACGCTCACTTTGCCGATAACCACCGCGCGATTGTTGACTTCTCCCTGGAAGAGACTCGCGACGGCTATCATCTGGTGGTGGCCTCGACGCTAGCCACATCACCTGGATGAGCCGGGGCGGATGCGCCCTCAAAAGACCGACGAGCCACCGGAGTGCTGCAGGGCAGCCCGATGGCTCGTCGGTGCAGGCCATCTGTCGCGGCCTCATGCCGCCAGCAACAGATACGGCTCCTCTACTACCTGCTTGATGTATTGCAGGAAGCGCGCGGCCGGCGCGCCGTCCACGACCCGATGGTCGAACACCAGGCTCAGCGTCATCATCTGGCGGAGCACCGGCTTGTCGGGCGATTCCGGCCGGAAGACCCACTTCGGCAGGATCTTGCCCACGCCCAGGATGGCCGCCTCCGGCAGGTTGATGACCGGCGTGAAGCCCTCGATGTCGAACATCCCCAGGTTGGTGATCGTGAAGGTCCCCCCGGTCAGGTCATCGGGCAGCGAGCGACCCTTGCGCGCCCGCTCCACCATCTCACGGAACTCCTGCCCGAACTGGCGCAGCGATTTCTGGTCGGCATCGCGGATGACCGGCACGAGCAAGCCGCGCTCGGTGTCCACGGCCATCCCCAGGTTGACGTGCGCCAGCCGCTCGATGGCATCGGCGGCCAGGCGAGCGTTCATGTAGGGGAATTTGCGCAACGCGGTGGCCACGATCTTCGCTAACAGGTCGTTGTAGCCGGGCGCAAAACCCCATTCGTCCGTCACCTTCGCCTTCAGCCGCTCGCGTGCGGCCACGAACTCGGTGGCATCCACCTCCATAAAAAGCGTGACGCGGGCGGTCGTATGCACGCTCGTGCCCATCCGCTCCGCGATGATGCCGCGCACGCCTTTGAGCGGGATGCGCTCGACCACTTCTTGCACCGGAAGCTGGATGCCGACAGCCGGAGGCGGCATGGTCACGGGGGCCGGCGGTGCAACGACCGGCTCCGGCGCGGCCGGCGGCTTCAGCGCCTTGATCGCCTGTTCCACGTCCTCCTTCGTGATCTTGCCGCCGGGCCCGCTGCCGGCCACTTTGCGCAGGTCAATGCCGGCCTCTGCAGCGAGCTTCTCGGCCAGCGGGGTGGCTTTGGGCATCGTCTCCAGATACGCGCGCACGTCACGCTCGACCACGCGCACCCCACCGCCGCCGGTTGGCGTCACCTCGGCCAGATGCACGTGCTCGGCCGCAGCCAGTTTGCGCGCACGAGGAGATGCGAAGATCTTCTGGGGCGCAGCTACGGGGGCAGTGTCCGGGGCCGCGGCAACCGCCTCGGCTGCCTGTGGCTCCGCAGGGGCTTCCTCGTCGGCCAGAATCTTGCCGCCCACGAACTTCTCGTCCGGCCCGCCGATAGTGGCCACGACGGTCAGAACAGGCACGACCTGGCCCGGCTCGAACGGCCCGCGATGGAGATAGCCGGCCCCTTCCGCTTCCACGAAGAAGGTCGTTTTGTCGGTCTCGATCTCCAGGATCTCCTGCTGCTTTTTGACGAACGCGCCGTCGGGCACGAGCCATTGCAGCAGCGTCACCTCTTCGACGGTCTGGCCGAACTTCGGGATGTAGACTTCGATCGCCATCACTGCACCACCTTTCGGCAGGCCTCCACGATGCGGTTCGTGTTCGGGATCGCCTGATCTTCCAGCACCTCGGCGCGCGGCACCGGCACGTTAAGCGCGCAGACGCGCACCATCGGCGCGTCCAGCCAGTCGAACGCCAGGTCGTTCACCTGCGCCATCACTTCGTTGATGAAGTTGGTGTTCTCGTACCCTTCGGAGACGCCGACGAAGCGGCCGGTCTTTTTGACCGAGGCGATGACGGTGTCAATATCGAGCGGCTTGAGGGTGCGCAGGTCTATGACCTCGACGTCAATGCCTTCTTTGGCCAGGATCTCGGCGGCCTCCAGCGCGCGCAGCACCATGCGCGAGTAGGTGACCAGGGTGATGTCTTTGCCGGGCCGTTTGATGTCGGCCACGCCGAGCGGGATGATGTAGTCTTCCTCGGGCACCGGACCTTTGGTATTGTACAGCATCTTGTGCTCGATGAACATCACCGGGTTGTCGTCGCGGATGGCGGCTTTGAGCAGGCCTTTGGCGTCATACGGCGTGGAGGGCATCACGACGTAGATGCCGGGGAAGTGGGTCCACAGCGCCTCCAGGCTCTGGCTGTGATGGGCAGCGATGGCACGACCCGCGCCGCCCTCGGTGCGGATCACCATGGGGACGGTGGTTTTGCCGCCGAACATGTAGCGGTTCTTGGCGCCCTGGTTGGCGATTTGATCCATGGCCAGCGGCGTGAAATCCACGTACATGATCTCGGCGATGGGCCTCATGCCGGCCATGGCCGCGCCGACGGCCGCGCCGCCGATCGTCGCCTCGGAGATCGGGGTGTCTATCACGCGCCACTCGCCGAATTCTTTGAAGAGGCCGCGCGTGGCGCCGTACGCGCCGCCGTACAGGCCGACATCTTCGCCCATGATGAAGACTTTCGGATCGCGGAGCATCTCTTCGCGCGCGGCCTCGACCAGCGCCTGGGCGTAGGAGATCTGGCGCATGTCGGGGCTGTTGCGCACGCGCTCGCGCAGCCGACGCTCGGCCTCGATGTCGGCTGCGGTCGTCTTGGGCGGCGCGTAGACATCGGTCAGCACCTCGGCCGGATCCGGATGCGGCGAAGCGTTGGCATACGCCATCGCGGCCGCGAGTTTGGCCTGCACCTTCTGTTCCAACTCGCCGAACTCGTTGTCGTTCAGCCAGTTTACCATCTCCATGTCGTTTTTCAAGCGGATGATGGGATCGGCCGCTTTCCATTCGGCTTCTTCTTCGCGCGTGCGATAGGCGCGATTGTCGGAGTGCGAATGGCCGTAGTAGCGGTAGGTCTTGGCCTCGATCAGGGTGGGCCCCTCGCCGCGTCGGGCGCGCGCGACGGCGCGGGCCACCGCCTCGCGCACGACCAGGGCGTCCATGCCGTCTACCACCTCGCCGGGGATGCCATAGGCACAGGCCCGCGCTGCGATGTCGGGCAGTTTGGTGACCTTGGCCCACGGCACCGACATGCCGTACATGTTGTTCTCGGCCACGAAGATGACGGGCAAATCGAAGGCGCTGGCCATGTTCAGGCTTTCGTGGAAGGTGCCCTCGTTGGCCGCGCCGTCGCCGAAAAAGCAGACCACGACCCGATCAGTGCCCATCAGCTTCTGCGCCAGGGCTGCGCCCACGGCCACCGGCAGGTTGCCGCCGACGATGCCCGTTGCACCCAGGTTGCCGTGGGCCACATCGGCGATATGCATCGAGCCGCCTTTGCCTTTGCAGTAGCCGCCCGATTTGCCCAACACCTCGGCCATCATTTTGTTGAAGTGTTCCTGTTTGGCTTCCGGCGTCTTGGCGGCCTTGTCGCCGTGGGCATGGGCATGGCCATGGCCGCGATGCGTGCTGGTGATGTAGTCGTCGTCGCGCAGCGCGGCCACCGCGCCGACGGCGACCGCTTCCTCGCCGGCGTAGAGATGTGAGGCGCCTTTCAGCACGCCTTTGGTCAACAGGCTCGAGATATTATCCTCCAGCGCGCGGATCTCCATCACCTGCCGCAGATAGGTCAGCAGGTCCTCGCGCGTTAGTTGCTGCTCTTCGATCAGCGCCGATACCTGATCGGCGGTCAACGGTTTGAGAGGTGGCATGGTTGCGATAGCTCCTTTGATGCTGGATACCGGATGCTGGACGTTGGATACTGGATACTGGACGCCGGCTTCTCGCTCCCAGCCTCCAGCTCCCAGCCTTTCAGTCACACGATCACGACTTCGACTCCGGCGGCGATGACTTGAGCGACCAGGTCGGTGGGCGCGGCATCATCGGTGATGACTTGCTGCACCTGATCCAGGCTGGCGAACGACGCCAGGCCCACACGGCCCCATTTGGTGGCATCGAGCACGGCAATCACGCGGCGGCACATGGCGATCACCAGCCGCTTGAGATCGGCTTCGGCCAGGCTCACGTCGGTCAAGCCCTCGGCCTGGCTGATGCCATGCGCGCCGAAAAAGCCCTTTTGTATATTGAAGCGACACAGCCGCTCCAGGCCATCGCCGCCGACCAGGGAGGCGGTCTCGCGGCGCAGCGTGCCGCCGATCAGGACGACGGTGACGCCGTGGGCGTCTATGAGCTCTTGGGCGATGGTCAGGCCATTGGTGATGACGGTGAGATCACGGCAGCGCCTCAGATTCTGGGCGATCGCGAGCGCAGTGCTGCTGCTGTCGAGGAAGACCGCCTCGCCATCGGACACCGTGGCGGCCGCGGCCGCGCCGATGCGCCCCTTCTCGGCGACCTGTTGCAGGCGTCGAGCGGCGAGAGACAGCTCGTAGGGGCCGCGCGCCGCGGCGATGGCGCCGCCATGAGTGCGCACGATCAGGCTGCGCTCGGCCAGCGCCTGCAGATCGGCACGGATGGTCACCTCCGACACGCCAAACTGCTGGCTCAGCTCGGCCACCGACGCGCGGCCAACCTGGGTAATCCGCTCAAGGATCCCCTGGCGACGCTCTTCGAGGAAAAGGTCCCGGACGGCTTCAGGCATGGGAAAACACGAAATGTCAGGCTTCAGGCGTCAGGCGTCACCTGCCATAGCTGGCACATCACGTCCGACGCCGGGTTACGAATCTCAACACAATACTTACGATTGGTTTCATTCTACTACGAGTCGAAGGCGATGTCAACATCGGCGGACGGTTGCGCGGAGAAATCCGCATGTTTGCTTTGAAGACACAAACCACGTATAATTGCGACAATCAGTAGCACAACCGGATGCTGCAGTGGAGGCTGCCGTTTCCTCCGGCCGACCAAGATCGAACCATGACCAAGCGTGACGTCATTCGCGCCGTCCTCGACGGCAAACAGCCGCCCTACGTGCCCTGGTCGTGTGGGTTCACAGTGGAGGCGGCGGAGAAATTGCAGGCGCATTACGGCGCCGTTGACCTCGATGAGGCGCTCGACAACCATTTTCTGGGCCTGGGCAACGCCATTGGCTTTTTCACCGACCTGGGCAACGATCGTATGCAGGATGTCTTCGGCGTCGTCTGGGATCGCAGTGTGGACAAGGATATCGGCCAGGTGGAAGGCTGCGTGCTGCCCGAGCCGACTCTGGCCGGCTACACCTTCCCCGACCCCTGCGATCGCCGCTTCTTCGCCGACATCCCGGAACGGATCGCCCGCTACGGCGACCGCTTTCGCGTGTTTCAGATCGGCTTCTCCCTCTACGAACGTGCCTGGACGCTGCGCGGCATGACGAATCTACTGATGGACTTCCACGACCATCCCGACTTCGTGGACGAGCTGCTCAACGCCATCGCCGATTACAACATCGCCCAGGTGCGCGAGGCGCTGAAGTACGACATTGACGCCGTCCACTTCGGCGACGACTGGGGCCAGCAGCGCGGCCTGCAGATGGGGCCGCGCCTGTGGCGACGCTTCATCCTCCCACCGCTGAAGCGCATGTACCGTGTCGTGCGCGATGCCGGCAAATACGTCTCCATCCATTCCTGCGGCGATGTGGACGAGCTCTTCGACGATCTGATCGCCGTCGGGCTGAACCTGTTCAACCCGTTTCAACCGGAAGTGATGGACGTCTACAGCCTCGTGCCGCGCTATCGTGGCCGGCTGGCGTTCCACGGCGGCCTCTCGACGCAGCGCACCCTGCCCTACGGCACGCCGGACGACGTGCGCGCCGAGACGCGTCGCCTGCTGGAACTGGGTCGTGACGGCGGCTATATCTTCGCGCCGGCGCACGCTGTGGAGGGGGATGTGCCGCTGGAGAACATGCTCGCGTTCATCGAGGTGCTGCAAAGCCAGCCAGCCTACCGCAATTGACTGCGACCTTCTCTCATCTGAAGACACCAAGACACCAACAACAGGAGCAAGATCATGAAACAAGTCACTCTGGGCCTCATCGTCGGCAACCGGGGCTTCTTCCCGGCGCATCTGTGCGAGACCGGCCGCCAGACCGTGCTGGATGTGCTGGCGGCCGAGGGCATCCGGGCCATTGCCCTCGGCCCGGAAGACACCACCTACGGTAGCGTCGAGAGCGTCAGCGACGCGGAGAAATGCGCTGCCCTTTTCAAGCAACACGCAGACGAGATTGACGGCATCCTGGTCACCCTGCCCAACTTCGGCGACGAGCGGGCCGTGGCGAATGTGATCCGGTGGAGCGGGCTGGACGTGCCGGTGCTCATCCACGCATTCCCCGACGTGGCGGGGAAGATGACCGTGGCCGATCGCCGCGACTCCTTCTGCGGCAAGATGTCAGTGTGCAACAACCTGCGGCAGTACGGCATCAAATACTCGCTGACCACGCTGCACACCGTTGATCCGACCAGCGAGAGCTTCCGCACCGATCTGCGCAACTTCGCGGCGACATGTCGGGTCGTGCGTGGGCTGCGCGGCGCGCGCGTCGGCGTGATCGGCGCACGGCCGGCCGCGTTCATCACCGTGCGCTTCAGCGAGAAGCTGTTCGAACGCGCCGGCATCTCGGTCGAGAGCATTGACCTGTCGGAAGTGTTCGGCCGCGCGCTCAAACTGGCTGAGAACGATCCGAAAGTGGTGGCCAAAGTCGAACAGATCAAAGCGTATGTGCCGGTGCGCAACACTCCGCTCGATGCCCTGGTGAAGATGGCGCGGCTCGGCGTCGTGATCGAGGACTGGATGGCCGAGAACCGGCTGGTCGCCAGCGCAGTGCAGTGCTGGACGGCGATGGAAGAGTTCTACGGCGTCGTGCCCTGCACGCTAATGAGCATGATGAGCAATGAGCTGATGCCCTCGGCGTGCGAGACCGACATCGCGGGCGTGATCGGCATGTATGCGATGGCGCTCGCCTCCGGCAAGCCCAGCGCGCTGGTGGACTGGAACAACAACTACGGCGAAGACCCCGACAAGTGCGTCATCTTCCATTGCTCCAACCTGCCGAAAGACGTCTTCGCGCCGGCGCCGATCCGGCCCGAAGATATCATGGTGATGGACTACCAGGCGATCATCGCCGGCACGGTGGGCAAGGAAAACACCTTCGGCACAGTCGTCGGCCGGGTCAAGGCCGAGCCGTTCACCTACTGCCGCGTCTCCACCGATGATTACAGCGGTCGCATCCTGGCCTACCTGGGCGAGGGCGAGCTGACCAACGATCCGCTCGACACCTTCGGCGGCTACGGCGTCGCCCGCATCCCCAACCTTCAGGGCCTGCTGCGCCACATCTGCGAAAACGGCTACGAACATCACACTGCGATCAACCTGTCGCAGGTGGCCGGCGCGGTGAACGAGGCGCTGGGGAAGTACATGGGGTGGAGCGTGTATCACCATCGGTAGATTGGTACATTGGCAACTTGGCAGGTTGGTAAGTTGGTTGACTGGTAGGCGGCAACGACCAATCTGCCGACTTGCCAATCTACCCCCAGGAGGCTCACATGACAAAATACACGATCGGCGTGGATTTCGGGACCGAATCGGGACGGGTGCTGCTGGTGGATGTGGCCGATGGCCGCGAGGTGGCGACCGCCGTGCACCCCTACGCCAACGGCGTCATAGACGAGCGGCTGCCAGAGGATGCGGGCGGGACGCGCCTGCCGCCCGACTGGGCGCTGCAAGATCCGAACGACTACATTGAGGTGTTCAAACAGGCGATTCCCGCCGTCCTGAAGGAGAGCGGCGTCTCGCCCGACGATGTGATCGGCCTCGGCATTGACTTCACCGCCTGCACCATGCTGCCGGTCAAAGCAGACGGCACGCCGCTCTGTTTCCTGCCGGAATGGCGCCGCAATCCGCACGCCTGGGTCAAGCTGTGGAAACATCACGCGGCCCAGCCCGAAGCAGATAAAATCAACGCCGTCGCGCGCCAGATGGGCGAAAAATGGCTCGACCGGTACGGCGGCAAGATTTCATCCGAGTGGTTCTTCTCGAAGACCCTGCAGATCCTCGACGAGGCGCCCGAGATCTACGCCGCGGCCGACCGGCTGATCGAAGCCGCCGACTGGGTGGTCTGGCGCCTGACCGGCCACGAGACGCGCAACTCGTGCACGGCCGGCTACAAGGCGATGTGGTCGAAGCGCGAGGGCTTTCCGAGCCAGGCCTACTTCCGGGCGCTCGACCCGCGGCTGGAAAACGTCGTGGACGAGAAGATGTCGCGCACAATCGCCGCGCTGGGCAGCCGGGCCGGCGGGCTCACCGAGGAAGCGGCCGGCTGGACCGGGCTGCGGCCGGGCACCGCCGTGGCAGTCGCCAACGTAGACGCGCACGTGGCCGTTCCGGCCGCCACCGTGGTCGAGCCGGGCCGCATGGTCATCATCATGGGCACCTCCAACTGTCACATGGTGCTCGGCGTCGAAGAACACGTCGTGCCGGGCATGTGCGGCTACGTCGAAGATGGCATCATCCCCGGCTTCTTCGGCTACGAGGCCGGCCAGTCGTGCGTAGGCGATCACTTCGCCTGGTTCACCGAGAACTGCGTGCCGGCCGCGTACGAACGCGAGGCCGAGAAGCGCGGCCTCAGCATCCATCAGCTCCTGGAGGAACGCGCCGCGGCCCTGAAGCCGGGCGAGAGCGGCCTGCTGGCGCTCGACTGGTGGAACGGCAACCGCAGCGTGCTCGTAGACGTGGACCTGACCGGCCTGCTGATCGGCGCGACCCTGGCGACCAAACCGGAGGAGATTTACCGGGCACTGATTGAGGCGACGGCCTACGGCACGCGCATGATCATCGAGACGTTTCAGACTCACGGCGTGCCCGTGCACGAGATCGTGGCCACCGGCGGCCTGCCCGATCGCAACAAGCTGCTGATGCAGATCTATGCGGACGTCACCGGTCGGCCGATCCACATTGCCGGCACGCATCAAAGCGGCGCGCTCGGCTCGGCCATGCACGGCGCAGTGGCAGCCGGCGCGGCGGCGGGCGGCTACGACACCATCGTCGAGGCGGCAAAGCACATGGCACACCTGCGCGACGAGGCCTACACCCCCAACCCGGCCGCGACCGCCATCTACGACCGGCTCTACGCCGAATATGTCACGCTGCACGACTATTTCGGCCGCGGCGCGAACGACGTGATGAAGCGGCTGAAGGCGCTGAAAGCGGAAATGCGCAGATAGACGGCCGGCGCACTCGTCTCCCTCACAGAACAGAAGGCCCGGAGCGCCGTTTGCATGGCCTGGGCCGGCGAGCGCGCTGCGCCCACACTGCATTTGGGACTTTTCGACTCGATGTGGTATATTGATTTTTAATCGAGAAGGGATGAGGCTCCCTGCCGGAGACATGGTTCCGGCTGTCGCAAGACTGATAGCCTCTACCAGTAGGCGTGTGCGCTGGTAGAGGCTTTTTTCGTTTCGCAGAGATTCAATCGTCAGAGAGGAACGCATGATGGAACGCACATCGTCGTCGGCTGCGGCGAGGACATCGCTGGCAAAGGCTGTGGCGATTCGGTTCGTTGTCCTGCTCGGCCTGGTCAGTCTGTTCGCCGACGTGACTTACGAGGGCGCGCGCAGCATCGCTGGCCCGTATCTGGCACTGCTGGGTGCCAGCGGCACGGTCGTGGGGATCGTCGCCGGCTTCGGAGAGTTAATCGGCTACGGAGTGCGCCTCGTGTCGGGCTACCTCAGCGACCGCACGCGACGCTACTGGACGATCACCCTGGTCGGTTATACGGTCAATTTGCTGGCGGTGCCGTTGCTGGCGCTAGCCGGCCGCTGGGAAGTGGCCGCTGCGCTGCTGATCGCGGAACGGTTCGGCAAGGCGCTGCGCACGCCGGCCCGCGACGCGATGTTGTCGTATGCCACCAAAACGACCGGCCGCGGCTGGGGCTTTGGCCTGCACGAGGCGATGGATCAGATCGGCGCGGTGCTCGGCCCGGTGATCGTCACGGTGGTGCTGGCGGCGCGCAACAACTACCCGGCTGCGTTCGCGGTGCTGGCCATTCCGGCCGTGCTGGCGCTGACCATGCTGCTGACCGCGCGACGGCTCTACCCACGGCCGCAGGACCTGGAGCCGATGGCCCGCCAGCTCAAAACCGCCGGCCTGTCGCGGCCATACTCGATCTATCTCGCGGCGGTAGCGCTGGTCGCCGCTGGCTACGTGGACTTTCCCCTGATCGCCTACCATTTCGAAAAGGCCGCGTCTGTGCCCGACACCTGGGTGCCGCTCCTGTACGCGGTGGCCATGGGCGTGGACGCAATAGCGGCGCTGCTGTTCGGCCGCTGGTTCGACCGCGTCGGCATTCCGATCCTGATGCTGGCGGCGCTGCTGTCGGCTTCGTTCGCGCCGCTCGTGTTCCTGGGCGACTTCGCGCTGGCGCTCGCGGGCATGGTGTTGTGGGGCATCGGCATGGGCGCTCAGGAATCCATCCTGCGGGCAGCCATCGCAGAGATGGTCTCGCCGGAACGGCGCGGCTCGGCCTACGGCATCTTCAACATGGGCTACGGCATCTTCTGGTTCCTGGGCAGCGCGCTGATGGGCGTGCTCTACGACCTGTCGCTGCCGATGCTCATCGCGTTCTCGGTCATCATGCAGCTGGCCAGCATCCCGCTGTTCTACTGGGTCGGCAAACAGATGGCGCCGGCCAGCCGGGCATGATGGTTGCCCGGCGAACGCGGCGACGTCGGTGGACGTCGCCGCGCTTTCGCCACCTGGAGGAAGGTCTTGGAAAATCTTCTCATTGCCACGACTGCCGCCGCTTTGATCCTGTTGGCCAGCATGATCTCGGTCGAGATGGGCCTGTCGGTCGCCATCATCGAGATCGTGTTGGGCGTGATCGGCGGCAATTTCCTGGGGCTGCACACAACCCCCTGGATGGATTTCCTGGCCGGCTTTGCCAGCATCGTGCTCACCTTCCTGGCCGGCGCCGAGGTAGACCCCGATCTGCTGGCCGAAAAATGGCGAGAGAGCTTGCTCATCGGCGGCATCTCGTTCCTGGCGCCGTTCCTGGCGGCCTGGGCTTTCACCCACTGGGCGCTGGGCTGGAGCTCGCAGGCCAGCCAGATCGCCGGCGTCGCGCTCTCCACCACTTCGCTGGCCGTGGTTTATGCCGTGCTGGTCGAGACCGGCCTGACCGAGACGCGCATCGGCAAGATCATCATGGCCTCGACCTTCGTCACCGACTTCGGGACGGCGCTGGCGCTCAGCCTGCTCTTCATCCGGCCGGGCCCTATGCTGCTCGTGTTCGTTCTGGTCTCGGCTGTGCTCATCCTGGCCGTGCCCAGGCTGGCGCCGCTCTTCTTCCGTCGCTACGGCAACCGCGTGATCGAGCCGGAGATCAAGCTGATCTTCGCCTGTCTCTTTCTGCTCATGCTGATGGGCGAGCTGGGCGAGAGCCATGCCGTGCTGCCGGCGTTCCTCTTCGGCCTGGCCATGGCCCGACTGCTGGCGCGCAATCGGGTACAGCAACAGCGACTGCGCGTGGTCGCGTTCGCATTGCTGACGCCGTTCTTCTTCCTCAAATCGGGGATGAACATCTCGCTGCCGGCCGTCATCGCCAACATCGGCTGGGTGGCCGCGCTCTTTGCCGTCAAATTGATCGCCAAGTTCGTCGGCGTCTACCCGCTGGCCCGGCATTTCGTGCCGCGGCACAGCTGGTACACCACCCTGCTGATGAGCACCGGCCTCACCTTCGGCACCATCTCATCGCTCTATGGCCTGAACGCCGGCATCTTGAGCCGGGCGCAGTTCTCGGTGCTGGTCACCGTCGTCATCGGCACGGCGATCATCCCGACCCTGATCGCCCAGCGCTTCTTCTCGCCCCCGCTCGAACCGACGGGGAGTGAAGTTTGACAAGGAGGATGACCCCATGTATCGTCGAATCCTGGTCGGTTTGGATGGCACACTGGCGTCGGAGCAGGCGCTGAAGCAGGCAATCACCCTCGCCCGGCTGACGGGCGCGACATTGACCGCGCTCTCGGTGGAAGAGAAATTGCCGGCCTATGCCGCGGCGGTCGGCGAAGTGGAGGAGGCGAAACAGGAGATGGATGCCTTCTTCGCGCGGATTCAGGCCGCGGCCGTGGCCCAGGCGCAGGCAGCCGGAGTCGAGCTGCAGACATTCGTGCGTGCCGGGCGTGCGGCCCAAATCCTGGTCGCGTTCGCCGATGAAGGCGACTTCGACCTGATCGTCATCGGCGCGGGCGAGGGCCGCGGGCTGGGGAGCACGGCCGATCGCGTGGCCGAGAACGCCGCCTGCTCGGTGCTGATCGTGCGGCCGGGTTTTGGCCGGCTGCGCATCCACGAGATCATGAGCCGCGACGTCGTCACGGTACAACCGACCACGCCGCTGACCGATGTCGTCGAGCTGCTGATCCGCCGACGGCTGAAGGCGGTGCCGGTGGTAGAAGCAGACCGCGTCGTTGGCATCATCACGGGCGGCGACTTGGTCCAGCGGGCCGGGATGGGCCTGCGGCTCAGCTTACAACGGTCGCTGCCGCCGGCCGAACTGGCCGGCCAGATGCGCGAGCTGGCGGCTCAAAACAAAACGGCCGCCGACATCATGAGCGCGCCGGCCATCACCGTGCGCGCCGATCGCCGCGTGGCCGAGGCCGTCCAGCTGATGAAAAGCCGACGCGTCAAACGCCTGCCGGTGGTGAACGCCGAAGGGGCCCTGGTGGGTATCATCAGTCGGCTCGATGTGCTGGCAGCTGCCGCCTCGGCCGTCGTCAGTGCGGAAGCCCTGCCGGCATTGCAGCCCGGCGCGGGCCAGGCGGCGCGCGATGTCATGTTCCGTGATGTGCCGACAGTCGGCCCCGATGCCGGGCTGGGCGAGGTGCTGGAGCGGGTGCTGGCCACACCGTTGCGTCGCGTCGTCGTGGTGGATGCCGCGCGGCGTGTGCTGGGCATCATCGTGGACGACGACCTGCTGGAGCGCGTGCGGGCCGAGGCCGCACCGCGTGCCCTGGCAATGCTCATGGGGCGTCTGGCACGGCGTGGGCCAGGCGAACCGTTGAACCTGGCTGGCAGAGCCGCCGATGTGATGGAGCGCCAGGTCTATGCCGTGCGCGACGACGCGCCCCTGGTCGAGGTGATCCGCCTGATGCTCGAACATCGGGTCAAACGTGTCGTGGTGACGGATGCCCAGGGCCGGCTGGCCGGCATGATAGACCGCGCCAGCTTGCTGGATGCCGTGTCCAACGCCTTCGAGACGCCATGACGCACACGTCGAGCCCGGCCGCGCTGCTCAACGCGGCCCAGCGCGCCTCGCTGACCATCGGCTTGCGCAGCCTGGAGATGCACTTGCGCCAGGCCGACGCCTGGCTGCAGGGGGCCGAGGAGCAGGGCATCCTGTATCGGCGCAGCCTGAACCTGACGGCCGCGCAGCGGGCGGCCGGCCGCGATCTGATCGCGTCCGGGCTGGCTCAGATCGCCGCTCTGGCCGCGCGCTTCGATCTGGTGCCTGTCACCGACGACCTGACCGCGGCCATCGCCGCGCAGCTGAGCGTGGATTGGGCGAATCTGTGCGATCTGTCGGCCGAAAAGCTGCGGCGCTACGGCGAGGTCCATCCAGCGTTGGCCGACCAGTTCGATGCGGACCTGGATGTGCTGGCCCGGCTGGCCCTGGCGCTGGCAGCTTTGGGACACGATGATCCGGCAAGATAACGGTTGAGGAGGACGATGTGTGATGGCTGACCAGGATACGCTCTACTTCGAGCTGCGCGATGCGCTGGCGAGCGGCGGCTGTCCGCTTTGCCGCCTCGGTCGGCGGGCAGCCACGCGCACCATCGAGATGCTCAACTACGAAGGGGTCAACGATCCGGCCCTGCGCCATGCGCTGACTGCAGCGCACGGGCTGTGCCATCGCCATGCTTGGGAATGGACGGCAATGCGCGGCAGCCCGCTGGGAGTCGCCATCGTCTACCAGAACCTGATCAAAAACCTGATCGAGGCGTTGGCGAACGCCACGAGCGCCCCGCCGAAAGCCCCTTCCGGCCGTGGCTTTCGGCAGAGCCGCGCGCCGCAGCTGAGCGCCGCCAGCCGTTGCCCGGCCTGTCACGCCGCTGAAGAGGCAGAGCGGCGCTATGGCCTGACGCTGCTCGCCCATCTGGAGGAAGCGGAGCTGACCGATGCCTATGTCCAGGCCGGCGGCCTTTGCCTGCCCCATCTGCGCACGGTGCTGGCTCTGGCCAATCATGCTCAGGCGCGCACGGTGCAGGAACGACAACTGGCCATCTATCGCAGCCTGCACGACCAGTTGGGCGAGTTCATCCGCAAACACGACCATCGCTTTCGCCACGAGCCGTTTGGTGATGAGAAGGATGCGTGGCGACGCGCGGTGGCCGCGCTGGCAGGCGAGCCCGAGGCTGCGTAGGGGTGGGTGGGCGAAGGCCCTTCGCCCCTACGGGTTTTCGGGGTGGATGGGCGAAGGCCAACGCCCACTTTGACAAAACTTGCGCTCTCGGTTACCATATTCGTGGTCGTGCTAGACGGGGAGCTAGCGGTGCCCTGTACCCGCAATCCGCTACAGCGGGGTTGAATTCCCTTTCGAGGATCGGCGGTCAGCGGGACTGCCATGCCGGTGAACGTTGATGGCTGGGTCCTGTGCGGCGGGGGCCTGTGAACCGGGTCAGGACCGGAAGGTAGCAGCCCTAAGCAGTTACCCTCGGGTGCCACGGGGTCGCCTGGCTTGAGTGAGCTGTCATGCGTAAGCCGAGTGACGAGATACGACAAAGGGTGCACGACCAGACCTCATGCGGGCGGGCAAGCCATTTTGCTTGCCCGCTCTTTTTTCTCGTCTGCCCATCCCGTGATAAAATGTCCGGGTGAACAACTCGCTTCACTGCAAGGAGGAACCACATGGCGCGTTTTTCACGTCTCGAAGTCCTCAATTCCCTGCTCGACATCGGTTTGCTGCCGCTCTTTTATCACGGCGACATAGACACGGCGGCTGAGGTCGTCTCCGCCTGTGCGCGCGGAGGCGCCCGCCTGGTGGAATTCACCAATCGGGGCGAAATGGCCTATCCCGTGTTCAGCGAACTGGTGCGCCGTTTCGCCAAAGACGACGTGATCCTGGGCGTGGGCTCGGTGCCCGACGCGCCCACCGCGGCCCTGTTCATCGCGGCCGGTGCCAATTTCATCGTCAGCCCCAGCCTGAACGCTGAGATCGCCCGCCTGTGCAATCGGCGCAAGATCCCCTATCTGCCCGGTTGTCTGACGCCGACCGAGATCGCGACGGCCGAGGAGCTGGGCGTCGAGGTCTGCAAGGTCTTCCCCGGCAACGTAGGCGGGCCCGAATTCATCAGCGCGCTGATGGCACCCTGCCCGTGGACACGGCTGCTGCCCACCGGCGGCGTAGACGCCACCGAGGAGAGCGTCAACGCCTGGATCAAGGCCGGTGCGGCCGCGCTCGGCATGGGCTCGAAGCTGATCACGGCGCAGGCGTTGAAGGCACGCGATTTCGATGCCATCGCGGCCAAAGTCGCGCAGACCATTGCCTGGATCAAGGCGGCGCGCGCGGGGAGCCGATCATAAACGTGATGCACTCGACTCTGGAGCCCCTGCGCGTCAGCGAGAACCGGCGCTTCCTGGTGACAGAGAGCGGCCGACCGTTCTTCTGGTTGGGCGACACGGCCTGGGAGCTGTTCCACCGCTGCACGCGCGAAGAGGCCGAACGCTACCTGGAGAACCGACGGCGCAAAGGCTTCACCGTGATTCAAGCGGTGGCGCTGGCCGAGTTCGACGGCTTGCACACCCCCAACCCCTACGGCGACCTGCCCCTGCTCGACGACGATCCGGCCCGGCCCAACGAGGCATACTTCCGCCACGTGGACGCGGTGATTCGCATGGCGGCCGAAAAAGGGCTGTACGTGGGACTGCTGCCCACCTGGGGCGACAAAGTCATCGGCATGTGGGGCACGGGGCCGGTCGTATTCGACGAGGAGAAGGCGCACGTCTATGGCCGCTGGCTGGGCCAACGCTACCGCGATTGGCCCAACATCATCTGGATCCTCGGCGGAGACCGGCCGGCCATCCACGGCGACCATGACGTGCGGCCCATCTGGCGCGCCATGGCTGCCGGCATCGTCGCAGGAAATGGCCGGCGACCGCTCACGACCTATCATCCCCAGGGCGGCTACTCCTCCTCGGCCTGGCTGCACGCAGAGCCGTGGCTCGATCTCAACATGATGCAGTCCGGCCACGGCCACGGCCACGACGCGCCGACCTGGGAGATGGTGGAACACGACTACAGCCTGACGCCCACGAAGCCAGTGCTGGACGGCGAGCCGAACTACGAGGATCATCCCGTTCGGCCCTGGCCCCGCTGGAACCCGACCGACGGCTACTATCGCGACCACGACGTGCGCAAGCAGCTCTACCGGTCGGTATTCGCGGGCGCGTGCGGCGTCACCTATGGCCATCACAGCATCTGGCAGTTCTATGACCCGCAGAAGCACAGCGTCATCAACCATGCCGACCGCTCATGGCAGGCTGCGCTTGACCGGCCGGGCGCTTGGCACGCTGGGCATCTGCGCCGACTGATGGGCTCGCGTCCGGCCCTCGAACGCATTCCCGACCAGGCCATGGTGATCGGCGTTCCGCGCGGGGCCCATGAACACCTGCGCGCCACGCGCGACCGGACCGGCCGCTATGCGCTGATCTACACGCCCATCGTTCAGTCGATCACCGTGCGGCTGGACGTGATCTCCGGCAACGCGGTGCGCGCCTGGTGGTTCAACCCGCGCACGGCCGCCGCGACCGAGATCGGGGTGTTGCCGACGGCCGGCGAGCAGACCTTCGAGCCGCCGGTGGATGGTCCGGACTGGGTGCTGGTGTTGGACGATGTCGGCCAGGATTTTCCGCCGCCGGGGCAATGAACTCGCGCGGCCCTGAAAATCGCTCATTCATGGCTGCCACGCGCTGACCGGCGCATAGACAACCGGAAGATCCGATGGAGGATTGACCATGAACTCCCGTGAACGTGTCACTCTGGCCCTGAACCACCAGGAACCCGACTACGTGCCGCTTGACCTGGGCGCCAGCGCGGTGACCGGCATGCATGTCTCGTCGGTCTACCTGTTGCGCCAGGCGCTCCGGCTCGATCCGCCGGGCACGCCGGTGAAAGTGATCGAGCCATACCAGATGCTCGGTGAGATCGCGCCGGATCTGATCGCCGCGCTGGGAGTGGATGTCGTCGGCCTGGGCAGCCGCCAAACCCTCTTCGGCTTCCGCAACGAGGGCTGGAAACCATGGACTCTGTTCGACGGCACACCGGTGCTCGTGCCGGCGGGCTTCAACACCGAACCGGAGGAAGACGGCAGCATCCTGATGTATCCGGAGGGCGACCGCACCGCGCCGCCGTCGGGTCGCATGCCGGCGGGCGGCTTCTACTTCGACACGATCATCCGTCAGGAACCGATTGACGAGGCGCGCCTCGATCCGGCCGACAACCTGGAGGAATTCGGTCCGCTGGCAGACGACGAGCTGGCCTATTTCGCCGCAGAGGCCGAACGGCTGTACACCCAGACCGACAAAGCGATCCTGGCCAACTTCGGCGGCACGGCCTTCGGCGACATCGCGCTGGTGCCGGCACCCTGGCTGAAGCGACCGAAGGGCATCCGCGACGTGGTCGAATGGTACATGAGCACCGTGACGCGGCGCGACTACGTTTGGAAAGTGTTCGAGCGCCAGTGCGAGATCGGGCTGGCCAATCTGGCGCGCCTCCACGCGGTGGTCGGCGAGCGGGTGGCAGCGGTCTTCGTCACCGGCACCGATTTCGGCCAACAGCACGGCCCGTTCATCTCGCGCAAGACCTATCGCGACCTGTACATGCCGTTCCACAAAGCGGTCAACGACTGGATTCATCGGCATACGACCTGGAAGACCTTCATCCACTCGTGCGGATCGGTCATCTCGCTGCTCCCCGACTTCATCGAGGCCGGGTTTGACATCCTGAACCCGGTGCAGACCTCGGCAGCCGGCATGGAGCCGCGCGAGCTGAAACGCCGCTTCAGCGCGCAGATCGTCTTCTGGGGCGGCGGTGTGGACACGCAGCGCATCCTTCCATTCGGCTCGCCGGATGAAGTGCGTCGCGACGTGCTGGAGCGGATCGCCATCTTCGGGGCTGGTGGCGGCTTCGTCTTCAACACCATCCACAACGTGCAGGCGCGCGTGCCGGCCGAAAACCTGATGGCGCTGTACGATGCAGTACAGGAGGCGCGTGGTCACACCCGGCAACAGGCCCCGGCGCACTCAGCGCAGCCCGAGCGATAACAGCGTGGCTC
>Ga0116210_1000960_pt1 | contig 24058 bp, 15 predicted proteins | sample TshhotsprinmetaG_FD_94483 | JGI IMG/M metagenome (GOLD analysis project Ga0116210, IMG submission 94483) | Hot spring microbial communities from South Africa to study Microbial Dark Matter (Phase II) - Tshipise hot spring metaG | ecosystem: Environmental > Aquatic > Thermal springs > Hot... | reverse complement strand
TTCCTCCTCGGGCAAAAGCGGTTCTACTACGGCCCACTGCTCGTCTGTCAGGTCCATCGCTCACCTCGATCATCGTGATGAGCGTAGTATACATCATTTCACAGATTTGTGAGATGACTTCTACAAACAAATGCGCATTGACGCTCGCCAACGTGAACTCCTCGAACGACACATCCTGCTCCAACGCCTTCGCAGTGCTTGCACACCCAGAGGTATCTCCAAAGAGGAGTATGACAAACTGCCCTTGGCTGGATGACCGGGCCGGATCGCTACCTTCTAGAAACTGCCCGGCTGATCTCTAGACCGATGATCCGAGCAGCCATCGCTCTATGGTCTGAATAGAGCACCTCAAAGTGCCATCGTTCCCAAGGATGACCTGCCGCCTGGTGGGTCATCTCGTTTTAGAGCACCATGCTCTCTGGCCGTATCCCCAATTCATCGATCAGGCCGTTCAATTCCTCGTCGGTTAACCGCCAACTCCGGCCGGCATAGGCCGTCAGAGCCGCCTCCAACAAGTTGGTGCTAAACGAACGATCCTCATAGCGAGGGGTGGTGTTCACCATCTTGACCCCGCGCTCCATCAGCAGAGCGATATTCTCCCGTTGTGTTGGTAACGATGACCTTGCCGTCCAGTCCTGCCGGCATTTACTTGCGCATGAACAGAAAATCGCCGGCGATCAAATCGGAGCCGAGAAAATAGCGCGTATACTTATGTCTGCTCGGCCCCTCCACTGCCGTAAAAGATCATGGACAACGGGAAGTAACTGATCAACGGCAACATCGCTCGCACAATATGTTTGTAGGTGCGCAGGCCGTAGATCGGCAGAGGAATTCCCAACACAATTATCAGATCGCCGCAAATCATCCGAAAGTGCACCTCCCCGATCGTCTCTTGCAGCAAAGCAAAGACGCGTCGCTCCAGGGTGTGCTTTAGACCGCTCCCATCGCACAAGGGAGTCTGAAGCACGCCGTCTACCAGCTTTACAGCTTTAGCGCAGCGCGCAGGGGATACTCTCGATTGTCCAGGCGTAGGTACAGATCGACGCCTCCCACGCCAAAGACATCTACCTGGCCGTCCAGTTCGAGGAACAGCCGGCGCGCTCGTCCGGCGTTCCCATCCGTGCTGATTCGCTTCAGGAAGATCTCTGGTCCTTAAAATCGTACAACGACTTTCTTATCTCGCTTGGAATTCCCCAAACTGATGCTCGACGCTCGTTTCATAGCGCCCTCCTTTGGATTGTACTTCCTTCCTGCCATCCTGTGACGGCCGGCGGGCTTGCTGAGTGGCTCACAGGGGATAGGTTTCCGTTTTTATCTCCCCTCTCTGGGCTTGGCCCAGTTACAAATCTATCACGACCTGTATAGAGAATAGGCGGCAACCCTCGCCCAAGAGCTAGCTGCGAAATTTCTACCGCCTGATTTTCTTTGCTGCAAAAACTATGCCCTCGACGCGTCTCATTTACGAATCCGCCAAGTCATGGTATGTTCTAGGGAAACTTCCAGAATGATTCCCAACCTGCCTGTCCTACACATCCTTTCCCTCGACAAGCTCATCTTGCACGAAGAGCACGATCGGCAGCGCACGTTGCCGCTGGTGGCAAAATTGCGCGCCCAAGGCATTCTGCGCAACCCGCCGATCGTCATGCCCCTGGAGGATGGCACCGACCGCTACATGGTGCTGGATGGCGCCAATCGCGTGACCGCCCTCAAAGAGATGGAGTTTCCACACATTGTCGCTCAAGTGGTGCGGGCCAACGATCCCCAGGTTCGTTTGCAAACCTGGAATCACGTAGTTTGGGGCATGAGCCCGCGCACTCTGAAGCGGGAGCTGCGCAAAATCGAAGGCCTGACGATGCGCAAGATCAACACTCAGAAGTCTATCGAGGCCCCTAAATACGTCCCAGTTCAGGTGCGCTTTCCCGATGATAGCCTCTATCTGCTTGAGGAAGCGCCCAGCGACCTGATTACCCATATCCAGACCCTCCATCGCATCGTAGACACGTACAAAACACGCGCCTCCTTGGATCGCACGGGCCAGACCTTGATCGAGCCCTTCCGCCGCATCTACGGCGATGAGCTGACTGCTTTGGTGATCTTTCCGTCGTTCAAGATCAAAACTGTGTTGAAACTGGTAAGCCAAAACCAAGTGTTGCCCACGGGCATCACCCGTTTTACAGCCTCGCCGCGTGCTCTACACTTGAATTATCCTCTGCATGAGTTGTCGAGCGCCAAATCCCTCGAGTATAAAGAAGTTTATCTGCAACATTGGATCGAAGAACGCATCAAGAACAAGGCTATTCGCTACTACGCTGAAGCCACCTTTCTCTTCGACGAATAAATGGCTGATCCTTTCCCTACATCGACCCACCTCTTTCTGAAACCTCCTATGGAATTCTTCTTTCCAAGCGATCTTGTCCCCCGCTCTTCTCCAGAAGAGACGCACATCCTCGAATTGCGCGCTGAGCCCTATCCGGATCGCATTCGTGTGCGCGTCAACCTGGAAATCACTCCCTTCCAACAGCGGCCCCACGTGGAAGTGACCTTGTTTGACGCAGATGGTGCCGAAGTGACCAACACCAGCCTGGTGGAGCCGTTGACCTGGAAGTTAGAGTTTACTCTCCATATTCGCAACCGCCCTGAGCCGGCCGGCCGCTACCGCCTCGAGGCGCTCTTGTACTACCCAAACGGTCCGATGGCCGAGCCGGTCAGCGTCGAGTTCATGATCCCGTCCGCCGAATAATTATGCCTCTCTCCACCGGCTTGAGAAGGTGCTTGCTCGTTCTGCTCTCCTTCCTTTCTGCCTGCGCCTCCGCGCCCGACTCCGCATCCTCTCCTCTGACAGTTCCGGCTCCTTCCCCCACACTAGCTAATGGCTTGCCCATCCCCTCAATAGATGAAGCGCTCTTGCTCTCAATAGAAGAGAACGGCTATGCCCATTTCTTCGTTTACTCCCTGGATGGGCGTCCGATCCTGCGCTTGACCGACGGCGCTCATAACGATATCACCCCTAGCCTCAGTCCCGATGGTGAACGGGTGGCCTTTGCTTCCAACCGCTCTGGGTTTTGGGACCTCTACCTTCTCACCCTAAGCACGGGGGAGATCCACCCACTGACCAACACGCCCGCTTACGACGCTGCCCCCACCTGGTCGCCCGATGGACGTTGGCTTGCTTACGAAACCTACGACGGCAACGACCTGGAAATTGCCATCCTGTCGGTCGCCTCGCCTCAAGAATCGCCAATCCTGCTGACCGATAACACCTTTACCGATCTCTCGCCGGCCTGGGCGCCCCAGGGGCGCACGATTGCCTTCGTGTCGGATCAAAGCGGCAATCCTGACATCTGGCTGGCCGATCTCGATCGTCCTGACGACGGGCGATTCACTAACCTGAGCAACACTCCCTCGGCGGCTGAACGCGAGCCGCGCTGGGCCGGCGAACGCCTGCTGTGGATCGTCGAAACCCAAGATATAGAATTCGGCGGCGCCTATCTATGGGACGCCAACTTTCCCCAACGCCCAGCGCGCCGCGTGGCCGATGCCGACTGGGCGGCTTGGAATCCCCAGCAGGATGCCCTGGCGATCGTGCTCCACGGCCCCAATCAGGAATACCTGACCGCTTCCTCTTTGACCGGAGAGTGGATCCTGCCCCTGCGTCGTTTGCCCGGTCCGGTGCACGGCCTGCTCTGGCTGAGGTTCAATCCCCAAGCGCTGCCTCTCACCTCTCCCCATCTCCCTCCCACCACGCCAACGCCCTTGTGGACCCCGGCCGCCCTGCCGGCCCAAGCCAACTCGCTCCGCCGGGCCGTTGTTCCCCTGCCGAGCGTCCAGGCGCCCTATCCTCACCTTCATGACGATGTGGACGAAGCCTTCGCCGCCCTGCGCCAACGGGTGATTCACGAGGCCGGCTGGGACGCGCTGGCCAGCTTGAAACAGGCCTATGTGCCCCTGACCGTCCCGCTCGACCCGGGCATGGCCAACGACTGGCTATATACTGGACGCGCGTTCGCCCTCAATCCCTTGTTGACAAGGGTGGGTTGGTTGGCGGCAGTCCCTGAGACGATCGGGCAACAGACCTACTGGCGAGTTTTCCTGCGGACCGAGAAGCAAGATGGCTCTCAGGGAATGCCCCTGCGCCAAGCACCTTGGGACTTGGACGCTCGATATCGCCTCGACCCTCAAGCCTACAACCGAGGCGGCGCCTATGCTCCCGTTCCCCCTGGCTACTGGGTAGACTTCACTGCGTTGGCCCGTGCCTACGGGTGGGAGCGCTTGCCGGCCCTGCCCAATTGGCGCGTCTACTTTGCCGGTGCTCGCTTCACCGAGTTCGTCTTCTCCGGCGGCTTGGATTGGTACACGGCCATGCTGGAACTCTACCCCCCAGAGGCCCTGATCACGCCCACCCCCCGCCTGCCGCCCACGGCCACACCGACTATCACGCCCTCGCCTACCGCAACGAAAGCCTCTCGACCTTCGCCGACACCTACACCCTGAGCCTATGATCCGCTCGATTCTGTTCCGCTCCCGCTGGCATCTTCTGGCCCTTGTCCTGGCAATAGGAGGGCTGGCCGCCTGTTCCGACCCAGCGCAGCCGCTTGAGAAGGCCGATCTCGGAAGGGGAGCGCCCCTCGAGACCGCAACCCCGTTCGAGGTCCCGCAAGAACCGACCGCCCCGCTGCGTTTCTTGCTCCCCTCACCGGGGCCAGAACCGGTTTCGTGGTGGCGGCCCCCGCTGTATCCGGTGCCCTGGGCGGTCGCTCCCTACGATCACTTTTACTTCGTTCGTCCGCTGCTGGCCGATCAGATCAATTGGCCGCTCGCCAATTATCGCTACGGCGGCATGTTCTTCGACAACGAGGTACACACCGGCATTGACATCCCCGCTTCCGCTGGCGCACCGGTTGTGGCCGCCGGCCCGGGGACGGTGATCTGGGTCGGCGGTGGACTCTACAGCGGTTTGCCCAAAGACACCACGGACCCCTACGGCCTGGCGGTGGCCATTCACCACGATTTCGGATACGGCGGCCAATCCCTGTTCACAGTCTATGCCCACCTTTCGCAGATCGATGTGGTCATAGGACAGCACGTGCAAGCTGGCCAGACGATCGGTCGAGTGGGAGATACGGGCCACGCAACCGGCCCCCATCTGCACTTTGAAGTGCGGCTGGGAGAAAATTCCTACTACCACACGCGCAATCCTGAATTGTGGCTGGCGCTGCCACAAGGATGGGGGGTGTTGGTGGGGCGTCTGCACCAATACAACGGGCAATTGCTCACCCATTTCCCAGTGAACGTGTATTCTGAGGACGGCCGACGATACGAAACGCGCACCTATGGCCCCGAAGCGGTGAACCCCGACGACTACTACCAAGAAAATCTGGTGATCGGCGATCTGCCGGCCGGCCTGTATCAGGTGAGCCTGAGCTATGGCGGACGCGATCGCCGCTTCTGGGTAGAGATTTTCCCCGGTCAGGTGACCTACTTCACCCATCGCATGTGGCACGAATTCCAAGTGATCGCCCCACCTACGCCTGCGTTAGACTTCCTGCCCACCACGCCCACTCCTCTCCCCACCCGCAGGCCTTGACGATCCGAACACGTGTGCTATACTCATCGATGCTTCCCACGCCTCTTGACAACTGGCACTTGACTTTGGCAAATTTTTCATATGGAGAAATCCCATGGCTCGCAAATCCTCCCTGACCAAATCCACCGCCCCCGGACCGCTCCTCGATGAAGGCAAGAAGGCGGTTTTAGACAAAGCGGTGAGCGATATTATCAAACGCTACGGTGAAGGCGCCATTATGCGCTTGGGCGAGGCCCACACCATGCAAACCGAAGTGATCCCAACCGGCTCGCTCTCTCTCGACATCGCCCTGGGTGTCGGTGGCATTCCGCGTGGGCGCATCACCGAGATCTACGGCCCCGAATCCTCCGGCAAGACCACCATCTGCCAACACATCGTTGCCGAAGCGCAAAAGATGGGCGGCGTGGCAGCGTTCATCGACATGGAACATGCCCTCGATCCAGTATATGCCGCTAAGTGTGGTGTGGATGTGGACAACCTGCTGGTCTCGCAACCCGACACGGGCGAACAAGCGCTGGAGATCGCCGAAACCCTGGTGCGTTCCGGCGCAGTTGACGTGGTGGTGATCGACTCTGTGGCGGCTTTGGTCCCCCGCTCGGAACTGGAAGGCGATATGGGTGATGCCACCATGGGCGTACAAGCGCGCTTGATGAGCCAAGCCTTGCGCAAGCTCTCCGGCGCCATCAACCAGACCAAGACCGCCGTGGTCTTCACCAACCAGCTGCGCCAGAAGATTGGCGTGGTATTCGGTAATCCTGAGACAACCACCGGCGGCCAAGCGCTCAAATTCTACGCTTCCGTCCGCCTGGACGTGCGCCGCATTCAATCCATCAAACTCGGCGATGAAGTGATCGGCAACCGCACGCGGGTGCGAGTGGTGAAGAACAAGGTGGCTCCCCCCTTCCGCACGGCCGAATTCGACATCATGTTCAACGAAGGCATCTCCAAAGTCGGCGACTTGCTCGACCTAGCGACCCAACTCGAGATCATCCAGAAGCGCGGCTCATTCTTTGCCTATGGCGACATTCGCATCGGCCAAGGGCGTGAGAACGCCAAAGACTTCCTGCGCTCCAACCCCGATCTGGCAGCCGAGATCGAAACCATCATCCGCCAGAAAGCACTAGGTGGGGAACTCATCCTGCCGATCAGCATGGCTGATGAAGGAGACGATTTAGGAGAGATCTAGGAGGATGGGGGATCCCCTGTGGGCGCGCCTAGGGTAGTGCAGACTCTTTTGATTTTGGGAATCATGGGAATCGTCTCGGCCTGTGCGCCGACGCCCTCCCCGACCCCCTTCCGCCCCCCGACCCTTTCCTTCTCCCCAACGCCTCCTCCATCGACCCCCGAGCCAGTTTGGCCCACCCCGATCCCCTCCCCTTCCCCAACCTTTCTCCCCACGGCCACAGCCACTCCACCCTGTGTCAACGATCTGACCTGGCTGCAAGACCTGACCTATCCGGACAACACCCTGGTATTGCCCGGCCAAGCGCTCGACAAGCAATGGCTAGTGCAAAACACTGGCACCTGTGACTGGGGCCCCGGCTATCGCTTGCGCAACATTGATGGCGTCTTGCTCGGCGCCCAAGACGATCTTCCACTCTACCCAGCGCGGGCCGGCGAGCAGGCTATCTTGCGTGTCCTATTCCTGGCTCCATTGGAGCCTGGCACATATCGTAGCTGGTGGCAGGCCTTCGCTCCCGATGGAACGGCCTTTGGTCAAGAAGTCTACATCCAAGTGATCGTCTCGCCCTAAACGTTGATAGCCTTCTGCCAGGGGGTGTCTGCTGGAGACAAGCCGACGGGCAGAGATGAATCGTCAGGGCGCAGGCCTGTTCTTTTATGGGCTCTCTTCTGGCCTAGCCATTTCCCGAGAAGTTTGCTAAACTATCTTTTGAGCCGGCTGCTTGGCTAGGATGGCTTGCACTGCCGATGATAGCTGTATGAACGACATCAAGTCTTTGCCGAGAATTTTATGCGTAGACGATAATCCTGATGCGCGCGCCCTGATACGCCGCTTGCTGGAGGGGGAATTCATCGTGCTGGAGGCCGGCGATCCGCTCTACGGGATCGAGCTGGCCGAAAACACCCAGCCCGATCTGGTGTTGCTCGACATCCACCTGCCCAACATGACCGGCATTGACATGGCGGTACGGTTGCGGAGCATCCTGCCGGCCGGCACGCCGATCGTGGCGGTTACCGCCGACGTGACGGAAAAGACCCGAGCTCAGGCCCTGGCCGCCGGTTTTGCCGGCGTCTTGATCAAGCCGATTGACGTCGGTTCCTTCGAAAAACAAGTCAGGGCCTTTTTGAGCGGGAAGCGCGAGGTGTTGCCCGACGCCGAACGCTATCTGCGTGCCTACCAGAGCGAAGTGGTGGAGCGTTTGGAGGCGCGCCTGCGCGAACTCACCCATCTGCTCGAGCGCAACACCTATCTGCAACGCCAAAATCAAATCGTGATCGACGCCTTGTTGCGGCGTCAAAAATTGCTGGAGGCCGGCGCTCGGGTGAGCCATGCCATCACGTCTATCCTGGACCTGGATGAGCTGCTGCGTTCCACCGTGTACATTCTCTGCAGTGAGTTCGGCGTGGACTCTTCTGGCATCTTCTTGCTTTCAGAAGACAGCACTCGCCTAGAATTGCGCGCCGGCCGCGGCGATCCGGGCGCCGAGCTGCTTCAGAATCGCTTTGAGCTGCCGGTGGATTCCCAATCCCTCCCTGGGCGAGCGATCTTGGAACAGAAAGCCCAGATCGCACTTAGTGTCCCCGATCTCGGAATAGCAACCCAGGGCACCCAGAGCTCCCTTGCCCCTTCCCCACGCTCCGAAATCGCCCTGCCTCTGCTGTTTAAGGGACGAGCCCTAGGGGTGTTGACCGTCCAGAGCGAGCCCTCCCAAGCCTTTGAAGAGGAAGACATGACCGCCTTGCAATCCATGGCCGATCAGATCGCCAACGCCATTCACAACGCTCAGCTGTTGCGTCAATTGGAGGCAGCCAATCAAGAATTGATTCGCAGCAAGACCTTCGAGGCGATCGCTACGGCGACCGGCGAGGCCATTCACTGGGTGGGCAACAAAGCTGCGCCCGTGCTGGGCAGTGTACAGCGCGTGCGGCAAGATGTGCTCCGTCTCATTGCCGTGTTCAAAGCCTTGCTGACCGATCCGATCCCCGTGGAGGCGGAGCATCCGTTTCGCTCTCTCGTCGAGCAATGGTTGGAGGAGGCCGCCCTGGCCGGCATAGCTGTGGATCGGCTGATCGAGGACCTGCAGGCCCGATCGCCGAAGCAGCGCCAGGCCTTGCTCAGTCTGGCTTCGATCCTCGAGGATCTCCAAATCATTGAGACCAGCGCTCAGACCATTCTTTCTATTAAGGAGAACTTGATCGGGCCGGCCCGTCAGCGGCACCCCAAGGCCTTCTCTCTCACCGAGGAGCTGGAGCGCCTGATCCAAAATATGGGGTTGCCCAAAGGAGTGGTCACCACCGAATTTGCCCCCGACGTGCCGCTCGTCTTCGGCGATCCGCGCCAGATCGAGCAGGTGTTCAACAACCTGGTGAAAAACGCCTGGGAAGCGCTAGAAGGTCACCTGGAGCCGCGGATCTACATCTCGGTCAAGCCCAATAGCCAGCCCGATTTCGTCCTGACCTGTGTTCAAGATAACGGGCCGGGCATTCCGCCGGAAATCCAAGAGAAAATCTGGATGTCGTTCTTCACCACCAAAGGGCATAAGGGCGGCACAGGTTTGGGCCTCTCCGCGTGTTTGGAGATGGTGCGCCAGAACAACGGCAAGCTCTGGATGGAAAGCCGGCCTAGTCAGGGCACGTCGTTTTTTGTGTTGTTGCCGGTCGCCAAGGCGGACTCGCTGCCCTTGGAATAAGCGCCTATTGTGGAGAGGCCGAGTGTGTTGTTCTTCTCAACTCACGATAGAATTGCCCATAATGCCGCTGGGACCGCCAACCTGGGCGCTTCGGACGCTGGCCAGACGACTCAATGAGCAACGCCACCGCCGGCTCACAACCGGAGCTCTCTTGGGGGGCCTCTGGGTGTTCTCTCCCCTGGCAACCGGACGGAACGATTGTAACGTCATCAGGCGCTTGTCCCATCGGGTATCGTAAGTTAACTTTGCTCAGGAGATGATAGAATGCCGACGATCCTACTGGTGGACGACGAAAAACTGGTCCAGCGCAGCTTAGAAAAGACCCTGCTGCGCGCTGGCTACGAGGTGAGAACCGCCGCCGATTGCTCCAGCGGTTGGGAGGCCTTTCACGCTCATGCCGATCAGATCGACCTAGCCGTGCTGGATTTAAGCATGCCCGATTTCAGCGGCATTCCCAAGCCAGGCGCCGGCCTGGATTTGCTCCGCAGGATTCGCGAGACCCGTCCCAGTTTGCCCATCGTGGTGCTGACCGCTTACGATGAAGTGACCAAAGCCAAAGATGCCATTACCTTGGGCGCACAGGCCTATTTTGTCAAAGGACGGGAACAAGGATTGGTGGAGCTCATCCAGGGTCTGCTGCAGCCGTCGAAGTAGAATTTTGGGCAAGCGATCGGCTAAAATCCTCGGCAGCGATCGTGTGCTTCCTAGAGCATCTCTCTCATATCCCATATCATGGAGAAGGTTAGTTATGAAAGCTTCCCATACTACTGGTGCTGAACGTCAAGCCGTGCTGTTGCACGCTGCAGCCCGCGTCTCTCGCAGTATTGCGTCCATCTTAGATCTGAGCCTACTCTTCCAGCGAACGGTGGACATTATTTGCGAGGAATTTGGCTTTTATTATGCCGGCATCTTCTTGGTAGATGAAAGCGGCGAATGGGCGGTCCTCAAGGCCGGCCGAGGGGAGGCAGGGCGCGCCATGGTGGCCGAAGGGCATAAGCTGAAGATCGGTGGTAACTCGATGATCGGTTCGGCCATCCAGAATCGGATCGGTCGAATCGCCTTGGATGTGGATAAGGAGAATGTCTTCTTCCGCAATCCCCATCTGCCCAAAACGCGCTCCGAAATGGCGCTGCCGCTTATCGTGGGCGATCAGGCGATCGGCGCCCTGACTGTGCAGAGCGAGCTGGAAGCGGCTTTCACCGAAGATGACATCGTGGCGCTGCAGACCATGGCCGATCAACTGGCCGTGGCGATCGCCAATGCCCGCCTCCATCGTCAGAATCAGGACCTGCTTCGCCAAGCCGAACGCCGCAATCGCCTGCTGCAGGCCGCGGCCCGAGTGGGCAAGGAGGTGACTTCGATCTTGGATCTGGATGAGCTCTTGCCCCGCATGGTGAACACCATTGTAGAGACCTACGGCCTATATTATGCCGGCGTGTTCTTGGTGGATGAGAGCGGCGAATGGGCCCACCTGCGCGCCGGCTACGGCGAGGCCGGCAAGGCGATGTTGGCTGGAGGGCATAAGCTGCAGGTTGGCGGGAACTCGATGATCGGCACCTGCATTCATCTGAACGAAGCTCGCATCGCTCTGGACGTGGGCGAGGAACGCGTCCACTTTAAGAACCCACATCTGCCTCTCACGCGATCGGAAATGGCTTTGCCTCTAACGTTCGGCAGAAAGGTGTTGGGCGCGGTCACCATCCAGAGCGTGGAGGAGAAGGCCTTTAGCCAAGATGACATTGTCAGCCTGCAGGCAATGGCCGACCTGCTAGCGGTAGCGATCCACAACGCCTATACTCTCCAAGCGCTTGAGGCCGCCCATGCCGAGATTCTGCGCAACAAGGTGTATGAAGCGCTGACGGCGGCCAGCGGCGAAGCTATCCACTGGATCGGCAACAAGGCGTTGCCGATCCGCATGGTTGCCGCCCGCCTGAAGGAGGACCTGGCCGACGGCCATGTGGATACGGCTTCGCTGAGCGAAGACCTGGACCTGATCGCCGAAGCCGCCGATACCATCGTCCAGGTCAAGGAGCAATTGCTAGGACAAGTGAGGGAGCAGACTCTGCGGCCGGTTCTGGTGGCGGATGTGTTGCAGGCAGCCGCTCGACTGCGCAATGTCCGAGGCCTTCAGGTGGAGGTGGATCCGCAGGCCGCTTGGGTGGTGGCCGATAGCACTCAATTGACGCGCGCTTTGGGCAATCTGCTCCAGAACGCCGCTGAAGCAAGGGCGAGCAGGATCGCTGTGCGCGCCGAGCCGGCCCCGAAAAATCAGGTATTGCTGACCCTTTCTGATAACGGTTCTGGGATGTCGTCGGAGGCGATCGAGAAAGCTTGGGCGCCGTTTTATTCCACAAAAGCCGGCCATCACGGCTTGGGGTTGCCTGCGGCGTTGCATGTGATCACCCAATTGCAGGGACAAATTCAGCTGGAGAGTCAGGAGGGCAAGGGCACTACGGTGCGCATCTTGTTGCCGCAAACCCAGCCAGAGACGGCCGAAATTTCCCAAGCCCCGTCTATCCTCTTGATTGACGACGATGATCCCTGGGCCAGGTTTTTCCTGGAAACTGTGCCGACGGCCCGCCGCAGTCTCGTGCCGGCCCCTGCCGACGTGGTGCTGGTAGATGAACATGTTGAGGGCGCCGACGTGGAAGCGGTGGTAGAGGAGATCCGCCGGGCCGGCCTGGCGCCTCAGACCATCGTGGTGACGGCGGCCATGGATGTGGATCGCACCACGCGCTTGTTGCGCTCCGGCGTTCGCGATGTGCGCTTGAAACCCTATGTTGCCGCTGACTTGGCCAGCCTGTGGCAGGGAGGGTAGCCGTTCCTTCATCCGCTCTGATCAGGCCCTTCCATATCTTTTCAATAAAAATGAAACATCCACTTTTTGGAGTGGATGTTTTTGTCTTAGGCAGGTGCCCCCAAGGGGACTCGAACCCCTGTTTAAGCCTTGAGAGGGCTTCGTCCTGGGCCACTAGACGATGGGGGCCCCTCGATATCTTTGGCGGGCGGGATTGTATCACCTGCGTGACGAATCGTCAACCAGGAAAACCAGCATCTCTTTTGGTCCGTGCACACCGATGGTGAGGGTCATTTCGATGTCGGCGGTGCGCGAGGGGCCGGTGATCAGCACAGCGTTGGCTGCGTGACGGGTCAAGGGCAAGGCCTCAGATAGATCGGCCACCAGGCGATCCGACGGCAGGATGACCAGGTGGGTGGCCGGCAGCAGGGAGGCTTTGAAGCTCTCTCCTTCGTCCAGCAGGAGCACTGTTCCTGTGTTGGCGATGCCGGCCGCACAGCCGGTGAGGCCCACCGCCAACGCCGGATCGGGGTGACGAACAGGTGCGAAGCCGCTCGGTAGATGGCGGGCGCCGAAGTCATCCACGAACACGTGCGTGATCTGACGCTCCTCGAGGATCTCGGTCAGGCGATGGGCAAGATCGGCCCAGGTACAGCGGATCACGCCTCCGCCCAGGGCGGTGAGCTCGGTATGAAAACGCTCGGCCAGGGAGGGGGAGGGAGCGGTCTGGGTCGGTGGCGAGGGCGTTGGGCCGGCCTCGGTCGAGAGCGGGATTCGGGGCGAGGGTTCGGCTGAGGGGGCCGGGGCAGGCAGCGGTCGGTTGCCGAAGCGCAGGCGGAAGGGCCGCAGCGCCGGGCGCGGGAGGTCTCTGCTCTCGCCCCATCCCGTCCAGGCGGGGAGGCGTAGCCAGGGCGAGAACGGGGAGAGCAGACGCGCCCCGAGAGCCGCAGCGATCTGGGAGGCCGCAAACAGGCTCGGGTGGCGCGCGAGGCGGGCGTAGAGTTTCAGGCCGAGGGCCAGGGCGAACGGCAGGGGGGTGGGAGCCGGTTTGCGAGCCGAAGGAGGCGCAAGTTGTCCGGCGCGGACTCGGATCAGCAGCTTCGGCAGGTCAATGTCTACCGGGCAGGCCTCTCGACAGGCGCCGCACAGGGACGAGGCTTGGGCGAGGTGGACAAAGGAAGCGCCAAACAGGCCCGGTGAGACGATCGAGCCGATCGGACCTGGGTAGGGGGCAATCGCTCCTTCACGGTTGATGTAGCCGTGTCCACCCAGCTCGCGAAAGACGGGACAGGCATTGAGGCAGGCGCCACAACGAATGCAGTAGAGGGCTTCGCGCAGCGGCGAGGCGCGCAGCCGGCTGCGGCCGTTGTCAACCACAATCACGTGGCGTTGCTGCCCCGGCCGTGGGGCACGCAGCAGTTGGGTGTATACGCTGAGTTTTTGGCCAGTGGCCGAGCGCGGCAGTAGGGAGAGCAGCAGGGCCAGATCGTCCAGAGTCGGGACTAGGCGCTCCATGCCCATCAGGGCGATGTGCACTCGCGGCAGGGTGGAGACCATGCGTCCGTTGCCCTCGTTGGTGACGGTAACCAGGGCGCCGTTTTCGGCTACGCCGAAGTTCACTCCGGTCAGGCCCACATCGGCGGTGAGAAAGACTTGGCGCAAGACGGCTCGGGCGGTTTGGGTGAGAGTGGGGATGTCGTCGGTGTAGGGAACCCCCAGTTTTTGGTGGAAGAGTTGCCCGACTTGTTGGCGGCTGAGGTGCACGGCAGGGGTGATGATATGGGACGGCCGTTCGCCACGCAGTTGGATGATGTATTCTCCCAGATCGGTTTCGACCACCCGATGACCAGCCGCTTCAAGGGCATGGTTCAGGCCGATCTCCTCGGAGACCATGGATTTGGCCTTGGCGATCAGGGCGTTTGGGCCGGCGGTCTGATGGAGGATCGCTAAGACTTGTTGACAGGCTTCTTGAGCGTCTTGGGCGCGGTGAACGGTTACCCTGAGGAGATGGAGTTGGGTCAAGAATTGGTCGAGGTAGCGCTCGAGGTGGTCGATAACTTCCGCCCGAACGGCATGGGCACGTTGTCGGCGGGCCGACCAATCGGGTAGGGAGGCGGTGGCTGCCGCTCGCGCCGCTAGCCGGCGCTGGGCGTTGGCGTCGAGCGCAGCTTGTAGGGTGCTATCGGCCAGGGCTTGACGGATACGGGCACGGAAGGGGTCGGACATGCAACCAGACGCTCCTCAGGTAGGGCAATCCAACGACAGGTATATTGTAACCGGATGCTCGCGATTCGGTTGGAGGTGGGTGAAGGCCTGTTTTCGGGAGTTTCCTTGCTCTTAGGCTTGCCTGGTGACGGGTATAATACCCGTACGGTTGTACGGAGAAGCTCATTCTGGTTTGTCAGGAGGATCCCTTGCGCTCACCACGTTTTGCCTATTTTGAAGGGAGGATCGTGCCGTTCGATCAGGCCCGAGTCAGTGTGGCCACACATGCTTTCAACTACGGAACAGCTGTGTTCGGCGGTCTGCGCGGCTATTGGAATGCCGATCGCCAACGGTTGTTCGTCTTTCGTCCTTGGGAACATTATCAACGTCTGCTGTACTCGGCGCGTTTATTGTGCATGGAAGTGAGTTATGACGTGGAGAGCTTGATCCAGATCACGCTTGATCTGTTGCGCGCCGAAGCATGGCAGGAGGATGTGTACATTCGGCCGATGTTCTACAAGGCAGATACCGGCATCGGTGTGCGGCTGCACAATCTGAAGGAGGAGCTGACCATCTGGAGTACGCCGTTCCAGAAATACATCCAGAACGATACGAGCGCTCATGTGACCATCTCTTCGTGGCGGCGGATTGACGATAATGTGATCCCAGCGCGCGGCAAGGTGTCGGGTGCATATGTGAATTCGGCCCTGGCCAAGACGGACGCAGCGCGCGCCGGTTTCGACGAGGCGCTTGTGTTGGACCAGAACGGCCATGTCTCGGAAGGCTCGGCCATGAACGTGTTTATGGTGCGGGACGGTGTGGTGATCACCCCGCCGGTGACGGAAAATATCTTGGAGGGGATCACCCGTCGTACAGTATTGGAGCTGGTGCGCAATGAATTGGGGCTGCCTGTGGTGGAACGACCGATCGATCGCAGCGAGGTGGCGATCTGTGATGAGTTCTTTATGACCGGCACCGCCGCCCAGATCGTGGCAGTGACCCGCGTGGATCATCGCCCGATCGGCAACGGCGTGATGGGCCCGATCACAGCGCGCTTGCGCGAGCTGTTTGAAGATGTGGTGCGCGGACGAAACGAGAGGTATTGCGCTTGGCTCTTAGAAGTGTGATTGGCTCCGCAGGTTGACTGTGGCAGACGCTCGCTTCGTTGGCAGGGAGCGTGGCGATTCCTGGATTGTCGGCTACAGAGTATAGACTTTGATTGAGGCAGCAAACCATTCATGACCGATCGACGAACGTGGATCTATGATCTGCTCTTCGTCGCCGTGCTTGCCCTGGCGACCTATTTACGTCTCACCGGCGTAGATTGGGGGGAAGGCCAACATCAGCATCCGGATGAGTTGTTTATCACCGGCGTCACCGAAAATTTGCGTGCCAAGGCTTGCCGCGATGCGGGGATTCCGGTGGACGCCTGTCCGCCGGAACGTCGGCGCTGGATGACTCTTGCCGAGTATTTCAACACCGCCGAGTCCACGTTGAACCCGCGCAACCGCGGGGCCGGCTTCTATGTGTACGGCAACTTGCCGCTCACCCTGGTGCGCGTCTCCTACGAAGCGCTGCAGGACCTGCGGGCCGGCTTAGCCGGCCAAGGGCCGGGCTTGGCCTCCCTGGCAGCCGCCTTGGACCCCGGGCCGATGAAGTTCTTCGGCCGGCGCTTCTCCGCCCTGGCCGATTTGGTGACCATCGGCCTGCTGTATCTCATTGTGGCACGCTTTTATTCTCCCAAGGTGGCCGTTCTGGCGACGGCCTTTTCGGCGTTGGCGGTGATGCAGATTCAACAGTCCCACTTTTATACGGTGGATTTGTTCGTTAACCCCTTCATGTACGCCGCCTTGTATTTTGCCATGCGCCTGGCCTACGACCGAGCCGAAGTCCCCGCCGCTTCTTCGGGAGAGTCCGCTCGCCGGCCTGGGGTGCTGAGTTCTCTCTTCTCGGCTTTCTCGCTTCCTCCCGTTTCGCTGGTCTTGTTGGCCTTTCTCTTCGGTTGGTTCCTCGGTCTGGCGACGGCCAGCAAGATCAACGCTGTGGCGATGGCGGTTGTGTTGCCGATCGCCCTGGCTCTGCGCTTTGGCCGTCGGTTATGGAGCGCCGACGACGAGCCGTCGGGGGCCGGCCCGGTTCGGAGAACCGATCTGTGGACGTGGTTCCTGCTGCTGTTGGGGATCGGTGGCCTGGCAACCGTGCTCGCCTTCCGTATCTTTCAACCCTACTCGTTCGACGGCCTGTTCTGGCCGAACGAGCAGTGGCTTGCCAATCTGCGCGAGATTCGCGCTCAGGCCACCGGCGTCGCCGACCTGCCCTGGAGCCTGCAGTGGGTGCGCCGATCTGAACTGTTTTCGTTTACCAACCTGACGGTGTGGGGCCTGGGCTTGCCCTTGGGCCTCTTGGCCTGGAGCGGGTTCTTGGTCATGGGTTGGCGCATCTTGAGGGGGGAGCGCCGTCACCTGTTGCTGTGGAGTTGGACGGCGGTGTACTTCGTGTGGCAGTCTCTGCAGTTCAACGCCACCATGCGCTACCAGCTGCCGATCTATCCGCTGTTGTGCCTGATGGCGGCCTGGTTCACCGTGGAGGGCATCGCTCTCCCCATCGGGGGCAAGGTGCGCAACCTGCGCCCGTTGACCTGGGCGTTGGGCGGGATCGTGCTGCTGCTGACTGCCGGTTGGGCGTTTGCCTTCGTCTCAATCTACACCCGCCCAGAGCCGCGCATTGCCGCTTCGCGCTGGATCTATCAGAACGTCCCTGGCCCGATCACCCTCTATTATGCCGACGGAACAGCTCAGCTCCTGCCCTTCTTCGAGGGAACGGTGATCTCGCCAGCGGTGCCGCATCTCTCGCCTTTCGTCGCTCGCAGCAATGCCCCTCTAAGCCATGTCTTGCTGCCTCACGTCTTGGCCCGAGTGCCGGCCCAACAGACTCTGACCCTCTCGATCTTGGATCACGCAGAGGCCAACCTGGCCTTGGCCTCGGTTTCGGTTACCTCCGAGTTTCGCGCCGAAGGGGACCCACGCGGCGCGTCGCATTTCTTCCCTCTCCACCCTCCCCTGGCGCTGCAGGCCGGCCAGACGTACTTCCTGCGGATCGAGACGACCGGCGCGGTGACCCTGGCCGGCTCGTCCATCGCCAACGAGACCGACTATGACTGGAGCTTGCCGTTTCGACTCGACGGTTACGATCCGTTCGGGGGGCTCTACGGCGACCTCAACCTACAGGTCTACTGGGACGATAACCCCGACAAGGTGGCGCGCTTTGTCGACATCTTGACTCAGGCGGACTATCTCGTCATCCCCACCAATCATCAGTATGGCCAGATCGCCCGGTTGCCAGAACGCTATCCCTTGACCACGGTGTATTATCGGGAATTGCTCGGCTGTCCACCGCAGGAAGGCATCATCTGGTGCTATCGGGTGGCCGAGCCCGGCATGTTCCAAGGACGGCTGGGCTTTGATCTGGTGCAGACGTTCACTTCCTACCCGACCTTGGGGCCGATTGTGATCAACGATCAGGCCGCCGAAGAGGCTTTTACTTTCTACGATCATCCCAAAGTGCTGATCTTTAAGAAGCGCGCCGATTATGACCCAGAGCAGGTGGCAGCCATCCTGAAGGCGGTGGACCTATCGAACGTCGTCCGCCTGCCGCCCAGAGAGCTGGATCGCTATCGGCCGCGAAAGAATCCTATGCTTCCGCCTGACCGGTTGGCCGTCCAGCAGGCCGGCGGGACGTGGTCCGAGCTGTTCGATTACGACTGGTTGCCCAACCGTTATCCCATCCTGGCTCTGCTCCTGTGGTATGGGTTGATCTTCTTTCTGGGCGTCATCGCCTATCCGCTCGCTCGGCGCGCCCTGCCCGGCCTGGCCGATAAGGGATATGCTTTGTCGCGCACCCTAGGGTTGGTGATCTTTGCGTATGGGCCGTGGTTGCTCGGCTCGTGGGGCGTGCCGATGACGCGCGGGGTGTTGGTCGCCGTTGTGGGGGCGATGACGCTCATCGGGGCGTGGCAGGCTTGGGTCCAGCGAGAAGCGCTGCGCCGGGAGTGGCGATCCGCTCGGCAGTTGGTGTTGTTGACCGAGGGGGTGTTCCTGGCGTTGTTCTTGATCGATCTGTTCATCCGCTTGGGCAATCCCGACCTTTGGCATCCGGCTAAGGGCGGCGAGCGGCCGATGGATTTTTCGTATTTCAACGCTGTGATCAAGTCCACCGTGTTCCCGCCTTACGATCCGTGGTTTGCCGGCGGGTATATCAATTATTACTACTACGGTTTCGTGTTGGTGGGGATGCCGGTCAAGCTGTTGGGTATTGTTCCGTCCATCGCCTATAATTTGATCTTGCCGACCTTGTTTGCGCTGGTGGGCAGCAGCGCCTTTCACCTTGGTTTTCACCTGGTTGGCAGCACCAGGACGGAAGGGCCAGGTGACCGCCTGCACGTGCAGCTGTTGGCCGGCGGGAGCGCTTCAGCGCTGATGGTGATCTTGGGCAACTTGGGGACGATCCAAATGGTCTGGCGGACGTTGCAGCGTATGGGCGCGCCAGAGGGGACGGTGGAGGGTGCCACTTTGCCGCAACGTCTGCTGTGGGGGATGGAGGGATTGGCAAAAGCGTTGTCGGGTCAACCGTTGCCGCTGTTGCGCGGCGATTGGTATTGGCACCCTAGCCGCGTAATCCCCGCTCCGGGCGATGTGGAGCCGATCACTGAATTCCCCTTTTTCACCTTTCTCTATAGCGATCTGCACGCTCACATGATCGTGATGATCCTGACAGTGTTTGTGATCGCTTGGGGCTGGTCGGTGATCGCCTTCTTGCGGGCAGGATCATGCCGGCCAGGAAAGTTGGTCCGCCAGGTTGTTTTGCCGATCGTCTTGGGGGCGTTGGTCTTGGGTGCTGTTTATCCGACCAACACCTGGGATGCGTATACGTTTCTTGCGTTGGCTGCCATTGCGTTGGGATATGGGCTGTTCCACAGCCAGGCGGTTCACCAGCAGGGAAGGTTGCGTTCGATTGCGATCCGCTTGGCCGGCGCCCTGATCGGCGCAGGTGTGTTGGTGGCTTTGGCCTTCTTGTTCTATCGGCCGTATTTCGCATGGTGGAGCTCGGCGTACAACGAGATCGCCCTGTGGCAAGGCACGAAGACCCCGTTGCCGGCCTATTTCACCCACTGGGGGCTGTTTCTGTTCGTGATCTTTTTCTGGCTGGTGTGGGAGACGCGCCAGTGGATGGCGGCCACGCCGCTCTCGGCGCTGCAGAAGCTCAAGCCCTATGGCCGGCTGATCCAAGCCGCCCTGTTGATCTTCATCTTGGCTTGGGGGAGCTTCTTAGCCCTCGGCGCCGCCGTTGCGCTGATCGCCTGGCCGATGGCGGCCTGGGCCGGCCTGTTGATCCTGCGCCCCGATCAACCCGACGCCAAGCGCTGGGCACTCTTCCTGATCGGCGCCGCCCTGCTGCTCACCCTGGCGGTGGAGATCGTGGTGGTGGTGGGCGACATCGGCCGTATGAACACGGTCTTCAAGTTCTACTTGCAAGCCTGGACTTTGCTGGCCGTGAGCGCCGCTGCCGCTCTGGCTTGGACGGCGCCGGCAGTGCCTTCCTGGTTGCCCCGCTGGCGCAACCTTTGGCAGGTTGGCCTCATCGTTCTGGCGAGCGGCGCAGCGCTGTATACCCTGACCGCCACCTTCGATAAAATTCGCGATCGCATGAATGAGGCAGCTCCACGCACCCTGGACTCGATGACCTACATGGCCGCTGCCACCTATTGGGACTCGACGACCATGGACCTCGGTCAAGATTACCGCGCCATCCGCTGGATGCAAGATCATGTGAAGGGTTCACCTGTGATCGTGGAGGGCAATTGCCCGGAATACCGCTGGTGCAATCGCTACACCATCTATACCGGCCTGCCAGGCGTGGTCGGGTGGAACTGGCATCAGCGCCAGCAGCGTGGCTTTATGGCGCCGTTGATCGTGGAAAACCGCATTTCCGAGATCGCCGCCTTCTATCGGACGCTCTCGGTCCACGAGGCTGTGGCATTCCTGAGAAAGTACAACGTCCGCTACATTATCGTCGGCCAGGTGGAGCAGATCTACTACCCCGGTCAAGGTTTAGAGAAATTCGAGACCTATGACGGCATGTTCTGGCGCGAGGCCTTTCGCGATGGGCAAACCGTGATTTACGAAGTGCTTCCCTGAGTAGGCCAATGCTTGCTTTCCTCGCCTGGTATCTCGCTTCTTCCCTGATCGGCTGGCTGGCCGTCCCGCTGGTGGTGCGACTCCTGCCGGCCCTGCCCGACCGCGGATACACCTTGGCCCGTGCGGCCGGCCTGCTTGCCTGGGGCTGGACGTTCTGGCTTCTAGCCTCCCTAGGATTGCTGCGCAACGATCTGGGTGGCCTGCTTGTGGCTCTGCTGATCCTGATCGTCCTCTCGCTGCTTGCTGTGTCTTCCTCTGCCGCCTCATCAGGCGTCGATTGGGCTTTGCTGGTCCGATGGGCGACCTCCCATCGAACGCTGATCGGCACCGCCGAACTGCTCTTCCTGGCTGCCTTTGCCTTCATGGCCTTCGTTCGCGCCTGCAGCCCTGAGGCCGTTGGGACAGAGAAGCCGATGGAACTGGCCTTTCTCAACGCCATTCTGCGCTCCCCGACTCTGCCGGCCCATGACCCCTGGATGTCGGGCTACTCCATTTCCTACTACCACTTCGGATATATCATGGCCGCCATGTTGGCCCGGCTGACCGGCGTTTCGGGCGCCCTGGCCTTCAACCTGATGTTGGCCTTGGTCTTTGCCCTGGCTGCCGTAGCTTCCTACGGCATCCTCTACAACCTGTTGGTGGCCTGGCGTGCCGCCGAGTTCCGCTCCAAGTCGTCTCCCTCCTCGGATGTCGCCCTTTCTCGCTACGCCCTCCTGGCGCCGCTGTTCCTGCTGCTTCTTGCCAACCTCGAGGGAGTGTTTGAAGTCATGCACAGCCTGGGCTGGTTCTGGCCGGCCGACCCGTCGGCTTTCAATTTCTGGACCTGGCTCAACGTCAAAGACCTGAACCTGCCGCCCAGCGGCCAGGGGGGCTTGCCGACCCGCTACCTTTGGTGGTGGCGCGCCTCGCGGGTGATCGCCGATTTCGACCTGAACGGCAACCACCAAGAAGTGATCGACGAGTTCCCGGCCTTCTCCTTCGTCCTGGGCGATCTGCATCCCCACGTCTTAGCTCTGCCCTTCAACCTGTTAGGAATCGGCCTAGCGCTCAACCTGTTCCTGGGCGGCTGGAGCGGCTCTCTGCGCGTATTCGATCTCCCGTTGCGGGCCTCCTGGCGCGATCTGCTGACCACGGCGATCGTCCTTGGCGGCCTGGCCTTCCTCAACACCTGGGACATCCTTCCCATCACCGCCCTGATCCTGGGCGCCTACCTCTTGCGGCGCCTAGCCGAACCGGATGGACGTTGGGAGGAAGCGCTCCTGCTCGGCGTTCTGGTAGTGATCGCCTCCTTCCTGCTCTACTTGCCGTTTTACGTCGGATTCTCGTCCCAGGCCGGCGGCCTACTGCCCAACCTGATCCACCCCACCCGGGGCGCCCATTTCTGGATGATGTGGGGAACGCTTCTCCCCCCGCTCTTCGCCTTCCTGATCTACCTGACTCGCCTCCCGGAACTTTCCCTACCCTATCGCACGGCTCTGCTCCTGACCCTCGGCCTGATCCTGGTGCTCTGGGCCTTTTCCTGGCTCCTAGCGCTTCTGATCTGGCTTGGGCTGCCCGAAGCGGCCACGCAGTTCCTCCAACATCAGGGCCAACCCGATTTCCGCTCCCTCTTCCAAGCGGCCACGCTGCGCCGGTTCTCCTACCTCGGCGGCCTATTTACCATAGCGGCTCTGCTCTGGCTCATCGGATCGCTGCTCCTGGCGCGGCGCCCGGCCGATGCAGCTTCTGCTGTCCCCGATTCCCATTTGTCGGCCTCGTCTGACCATCCTGATCCCAGGCCGTTCTTCCTATCACCGTTTGCCTTTCCCCTGCTCCTCTCCCTGATCGCTGCGCTGCTTGTGCTGGCGCCGGAATTTATCTACCTCCGCGATGCCTTCCTCACCCGCATGAACACCGTCTTCAAGTTCTACTACCAAGCCTGGCAACTATGGGCCATTGCGGCCGCCTTTGGCTCAGTGATCTTGCTGAACCATCTATCGGGGAAATGGCGAACGATTTGGCAACTTGCCTTGAGTCTGATCCTAGCCGCCGGCCTGGTCTATCCCGTCCTGGCCTTTCTCGACCGCACCAACCGCTTCCGTCCCCCCAACGGCTACACCCTAGATGCCTCGGCTCATCTCACCCGTTACCATGCCGAAGACGCAGCCGTCGTTCAATACCTTCAATCGGCCCCTCTAGGCGTGGTAGCAGAAGCCGTTGGCGGAAGCTACTCAAACTATGCCCGCATTGCCACCTACACCGGTTTACCGACCGTGTTGGGTTGGCCCTGGCACGAGTTCCAGTGGCGCGGCGATTGGGTCGCCCATGGGATGCGCGAGGCCGACGTCAAGACCCTCTATGAAACACCTTTCTGGGAAACCGCCAAAGAGATCCTACAACGCTACCAGATTCGCTACATTGTCGTTGGTGGATTAGAACGGGCCGCCTACCGTGTGCGCGAGGAGAAATTTCAAAGCCATTTGCAGATTCTATTTCGCATGGGGAACACTGTGATCTACGGCGTGCCCTGAGCCGTTCTTTCTGTCCTTGCGTTTCGACAAACTCGACAAACTAGAAACCCCTGCCAGGAGACGGCATGAGAGTTGGGGTTGCCACACTGTTCACCCCGCCATAGCATCGAGACAGCCCAATTTGGCGAGTCCAAGCCTATATCGACGTAGTCGTGGGGCCTGCTGCGCCGGCCCAGGCCGATTTACTGATCTCACCGGACGAGCTGTTCAAAGCGCGACTGCTTCGTTCCCCTCTATTCGTCAATGGCACCTTCGACCGCACTTGCCGAGTTTTTTCCGAACATCTTCGTGACCTATTGAATCGGAAGGGGAGTTGAGGTTTTTAGCACCACGTGAATAGTTGGGCGCCAATGGATGGAACATTCGAATCATGAACAGGTTGCTTGCTCGGCGCGTCGGTCGCCTGCGAGGGGGCGTCGCCTGAAAAGGCGGCTCTCGGTTGTGGGGGGGAAGGGCAAGGCGTTTGAGCCGGCCGTGTCCGCCCGCGCGGCGGCCTGAACGGGGAACTGACCCCGGACATGGTGCGCCGCTCGGACGTTTCCCTGTTCCCTGGGGCGGGCTGGTCGGTAGGGCTATAGCGCCTTGCCTGCTCTGGCCGGGCCTGCGGCGGCCGGGAACGGTCGGCGGGTGTTTGGGCAGTTGTGTTTTGCCTGCTATTGTGCTATAACTATTGTGGAGTGTGGCGGTATCGTTTGCGCTTTGCCAGAAGGCGACGGCGGGCTGGTAGGCGGCGAGGGCTTGCTCCGGTCCGCGTTGGCGCCCAACACGCGCTTCTGGGAAACACAAAAAGCCGTTTTTTGGATGAATTTGCGCCTGCTGCACAACCCCAAAAAGGCCTCACCGCCCTTTTTCGGCCAAGCCTGTCCATCTGAATCAATTTTTCGGCGCGAACGGCA
>Ga0116210_1000958_pt1 | contig 24135 bp, 21 predicted proteins | sample TshhotsprinmetaG_FD_94483 | JGI IMG/M metagenome (GOLD analysis project Ga0116210, IMG submission 94483) | Hot spring microbial communities from South Africa to study Microbial Dark Matter (Phase II) - Tshipise hot spring metaG | ecosystem: Environmental > Aquatic > Thermal springs > Hot... | reverse complement strand
CCGCATGACCCATCTGGGCATGCCAGAAAGCTACAAAGTACCTGTTTCCGGAGAGGCTGCCTGACCGTTCCCAAGAGCAACGGGCGCATTGCGCCTGTTCATCGATTTATGCACCAAAGCCTAGCCCATCTCAAACGGCATGCAACGTTTTCAGCGGCTTTTCGTATGCTATTATGGAGCGAGACGTGCACGAAGAACTGGTCTGGATCCGACGAGCCCAGCGCGGCGATGATCAGGCGTTCACCCAGCTGGTTGAACGCTATCAGCGGCCGGTCTACAACCTGTGTTATCGCATGCTGGGTGAGGCCAACGTCGCCGATGACGCTGCCCAGGAGACCTTTGTGCGAGCGTATCAGAACTTACAGCGCTTCGATGTGCAACGCCCGTTTGACACCTGGTTGCTTTCGATTGCGGCGCACTATTGCATCGATCTCCTACGCCGCCGTCGCTTTTCGATATTCTCGATGGACGACGATCAGGAGGGCGACGGGCCGCTGATCTGGGTCCCCGATCATTCCGCCTTGCACCCGGAGCAGGAAGCCATTCGGCACGAAGAGCAGGACCTACTTCGTCGCTTGATCAACACCCTGGAGGCCACCGATCGCGCTGCGATCATCCTGCGCTGCTTTGGCTGAGATCAATCAGTGGCTGCAATCGGCCACGCTGGTCGGGCCGGCGCCTGGCTTTGGTGAGCGCTTTGCAACACGTCTGGCCGCCCATCACCAGCGGCAGCAACGGCAGCAAGCAATTGGCCAGCTGATCTTGATCCTGGCTGGAATCGGGACGTTGGGCTGGATGTTTGCCCCATGGGCGATGCGTTTCTTAGACGACCCAGCCGCCCATTTGACGGCGCTGATCGCCTCACTATTGTCGCTCTGGGAGTTGATCGAGGCCCTGGTTCGCCTGGGCTCGATCGTGCTGCACCTGGTGCCGGTTTCGTTCCAATCGGCGTTGGGGATTGCGCTCGGTGGATTGAGCGCTATCAGCCTCTTGTGGCTTAAGCACTTTGCTCACTCTACGAAAGGAAGTTGACCGATGAAGCGAATTTCTCGATTGTGGCTCGTGTTAGTTGCGCTGGCGATGTCTTGGCTGCCCACCGGATCGGCGGAAGCCCGTGGGCCGTATGACGAAGGTTCGGTGATCTTCGGCGGCGAATACACGTTGCACAGCGGCGAAACCTTGAACGGCGATCTGGTGATCTTTGGGGGAGTGGTCACGATCGAGGAGGCAGCCATCGTTCGAGGCAGCTTGATCGTCTTCGGTGGTTTTTTCACCCTCGACGGCGCGGTGACCGGCGATGTGATATTGTTCGGCGGCGAGGGCAGGCTGGGCGAGAAGGCCGTGGTGGAAGGAGATTTGGTGACCATCGGCGGTCAGATCAGGCAGGCCGAAGGGGCGCGGGTGGAGGGCGATGTGCTCCAGGAAGCGGCAATTCGTATCTCCATCCCGCAGATTTTGAAGCAAGTTTGGACAAGCGACGCTCGTTCACTCATCATCTCAGAGCCGCTTGAGATGGCATTTGGGGTGTTGATACGGGCGCTCCTGTTGGGGTTGTTGGCTTTGGTGTTGGCGCTGTTTTTGCAGCCACAGATGGAACAGGTGGCTCAGGTGACGATCCAACAGCCGTTGATCGCCGGTGGCGCCGGCCTGTTGGTGGTGATCGCTGCGCCTATCTTGGCGGTGTTAATGATCGTCACGCTGCTGCTGATCCCATTGGTGCCACTGGTGGCACTGGTTATCGTCATAGGCTGGTTGTTCGGTCTCACGGCGCTGGGGAGCGAAGTCGGTAGCCGCTTGAGCTGCGCTTTGAGGAGAAGTTGGTCGCCGCCATGGACCGCTGGGCTGGGCACGTTGGTGTTGGTGTTGGTCACCGATGGGTTGGGGCAGATTCCGTGCGTGGGATGGATGGTGCCATTCTTGGTGGGCGTGATCGGCCTAGGGGGGGTGACGTTGAGCCTGCTCGAGCGGAGACAGCGGCCCGGGGCGAGCAAGCCCGCTGAGGTCCAGGAGGAACCGCCGCCTCCGCCGTCGTAATGGGCCGGTTGTGTTAGAATCCGCCTGCTCCGTGGAGAAAGCCGCGGGGCGGTTCTGGCGGCAAAGACGCCGGGGGAGGCGATCCGCGCCACGATCGTGCCGCACCGGGCAGCCGGCTATAACCATGTGATCTTTCATGAGAGCGGGGGGTTGTATAGCGTGGAGGTATCGGCCCGACGTTTCGCCATTTTGTACGGCGAAGACGGTTATCTAGTGCATACGAATCATTTCTTGGACGATACGATGAAGGCCATTGAGAAGGATCCGGAGGAGTTGATTGCGTCGCGGGTGCGTTATTTTCGGGCGCTGCGGCTGGTGAAACAGGAATCAGCCCATACCATCAAGACACTGCAGGCCATTCAGCGCGATCATGTGAATTTCACCAATTCGATCTGCAATCACGCAACAGACCTCAAGGATCCACTGGATCGGGAGAAGACGATCAATGCGTTGATCATTGACCTGACGGCCCGCGAGATGCATCTTGCATGGGGCAACCCGTGTAAGAATCCGTATCACAGGTATCACCTGGATGCGTGATGGTTGGGTCGGGCGAGGGCAAGTCTAAGGGGTGGTCTTAGGGAATGGAAGAAGGTCTCTCAAAGGGCAGGGTGAGCGCAACCAGGGAACCTAGGAAGACGATGCCGGCTGAGAGGAGGAGCACCGCCGGGAAGCCACGCGCTTCGGCCATCGGGCCAGTCAGCAACATGCCCAGGGCGCCGGACGAGAAGATAAAGCCGAGGATCAATCCGGAAGCCAGAGCCATGCCGCCAGGCAGCAGGCGCTGCGCCAGGACGACCATGATGCTGTGCACGGCACCAGTGAGCAAACCAGCCATCGGCACCAGCAGGTAAAGCCATTGCGACCAACCGATGCGGCTCATCAGCCCCATGGGGAGGGCGGCCAAGGCGAGGGCGGTTGAGACGACGTATTTTTTGGGGTAGCGATCGCCCAGATGGCCTCCGATCAGGTTGCCCAGGGCCGAGCCGCCCATGAAGAGGCCGGCTATGTTGCCATAGACCACAGCTGATTGGCCCAAGTCTTTGAGGTATTTGGGCACGAAGTTGATCATATTGGCCTGAGCCCAGGATTGCAGCATAGCAACAACCGCTAAGGCCAGAATAGCGCCGGTCCCCCAGCGCCCGAGGTTGGAGTGCGAGGTGACCACGGCCGGCAGATGGGGACGATTGGCCGACAGGCGACTGGCCAAGGTCCAGCCAACGGGTAGGGAGACTATCGAAAAGCTCAGCAAGCCAGGAGCGCCCAGACGCGAAGATAGAATGATGCCGGCCAGGATCGGTCCCAGGAAGTGGCCAGCCTGACCGGCCATGAAGAAGAGCGAGGCTGCCGTGGCTTCGCGACCTTGAAGATGGACTCGTCCTTGCAGAGCAGCCTGGACGGTACCCACTGGATGATAGGCGGCCGAACCCAGGGCTGCCAGGATCAGCAAGACCAATCCTCCGGCTCCAGGGATAAAGATGGCCGATGTGTAGAAAACCGTCATCCACAACACGCCGCCGGCGGCTAACCAGCGCGGCCCAATACGGTCTGAGATCCAGCCGAACAGGGGTTGCGACAGGGAAGAGGTCCAGATGTAAATGGTGGAGATCAAGGCGATCTCGGTCTCGCGCAAACCGAAATAGGTCAGGAGCACTGGTCGGCTGGCGTTGAAGATGTCTACCATCAGGTGACCGATGGCAATTGAGGCGAAGAGGGGATTGAACAGGAGAGACATAGGTTCAAGTGGCGACAACAAGCGGGAGAGATTTCAACGATAGAGGTTGTGTTGCAGGACATAGTTGTACACGGCTGGCAAAAGGAAATAGCGAAATTCCAGGCCTTGAGCGACGCGACGGCGGATTTCTTTGGACGCAATCTGGAGCAGAGGTGCATCGATAAAGCGCACCTTGTCTGTGATACCGGGCAGGACCGCTTCCATCGGGGAGAGAAGCACTGTTTCACCGGGTCGGCGCATCACACCGATCTCATCGCATTCGGCAACCAGGTCAGCTGGGCGATGCCAAGTCACCAGGCTGCGAAGGGAATCGGATCCCATGAGTAGGACAAGCTGCGCGCCGGGGTATTGCTGGCGCAAGGCTACCAAGGTATCCACCGTGTACTGTGGCGGCGGACGGTCAAATTCGATGGTGGACAATTCAAACCAGGGATTGTCAGCGATCGCCAGACGAACCATCTCGATGCGATGCCCTAGATCGGTGATCGCCTGGTCCGATTTGTGAGGAGGTCGAGGGGTGAGCACCCACAAAACCCAATCCAGACGAAGTTGCCAGCGAGATTCGCTGGCCAGGATTAAATGACCGAGATGAGGAGGATCGAACGTCCCACCAAACACGCCAAGCCGTTTGGACATAATTCAAGTATATCGCAGATTCAGCGAAGCCCCTGGGCTGTTCTAAAATTGGTAAAAGAATGGTGGCAACTCCGCTAGCCAGCTCAGCCCTGTCCAGAACGCGCTCAAACTCGGAATGCGTCGCACCGCTCGCAACCCTAACGCCGAATGGTTCAATCACTGTCGCTGTCGCTGTTTGGCCCATAGCCACATCCTCCGCAGGGAAATTCGCCATGCATCACTGCCAGCAACAAGATCGCCACCAGGCTGTATCACGAATATTGTCGTCCCTGCCGTCCACGCGGGTCCGGAAAAGTGAGATCTTTGAAAAGCACTAGTGGAAGGGAAAGCATGCACATAAACTATCTGTGCGATCTGTGGCAATCCACCCATTTCCTCGTTATAATGAACCACATGGACCTGCGATCACGCTACGAATGGCTCAAACAAGAGGTTCACTATCACAACTATCGTTACCACGTACTCGATGCGCCGATCATCAGCGATGCGGAATACGATCGCCTGGTGAAAGAACTGAAACAGATCGAAGCCGAGCATCCCGATTGGGTGACTCCCGATTCCCCAAGCCAGCGCGTGGGGGGCCGGCCCCTAGATCGGTTCGAAAAAGTGCGCCATCCCGCGCCCGTCCTCTCCCTAGCCAACGCCTTCACCGCCGACGACGTATATGCCTGGTTTGACCGCATTCGCAAACTTGACGAACGGGTGGAGCGCGCCGCCTTGGTGGTAGAGCCCAAGATCGATGGCCTATCGGTCGTGCTACACTACCGAGAGGGGCTCTTTGTGCAAGGCGCTACGCGCGGCGACGGCGACGCCGGCGAAGACATCACGGCCAACCTCCGGACGGTACGCTCCCTTCCTCTGCGCATTCCTCTCCCTCGCTCCTCCGAAGACGTTGCTACCGCCCCTCCGCCGGCCCTGCCCTCCTATCTGGTCGTCCGCGGCGAAGCGTTTATCCCCATCCGAGACTTTGAAGCACTGAACCGCAAACTGCGAGAGGCCGGCGAAAAGACCTACCTCAACCCGCGCAACACCGCCGCCGGTTCGCTTCGCCAACTGGATCCCAAGCTGACGGCTTCGCGCCCGATCACCCTCCTGGTCTACCAAATCGTCTATGCCGAAGGGGGAGAGATCCCACCAACGCAGTGGCAAACCCTGAACTATCTACGCACCCTCGGCTTCCCGATAACCGACCTAGCACGCCGCTTCGACACCCTGGAAGCCGCCATTGCCTATGCGCAAGAATGGGAAGCTCGACGCGATGAACTGCCGTTTGAAGCCGACGGCATGGTCATCAAGATTGACGATCTAGCCCTGGCAGCCGCCTTGGGGGTGGTGGGCAAAGACCCACGCAGCGCCATCGCTTTCAAATTTGCTGCGCGCGAGGTGACGACCCTCCTACACGATATTGGCGTCAACGTCGGGCGCACGGGTGTCTTGACCCCCTATGCTGTGTTGGAGCCGGTGGAGATCGGCGGCGTGATCGTCGAACGCGCAACGCTACACAACTTCGACTACATTGCCGAGAAAGACATCCGCATCGGCGATCGAGTGCTGGTCAAGCGGGCCGGCGACGTGATCCCCTACGTGATCGGCCCAGTCATCGAAGCTCGCACCGGTCAAGAGCACGTCTATCACCCACCGAGCACCTGCCCAGCCTGCGGCCAACCGGTAGAACACTTCGAAGGAGAAGTCGCCTGGTATTGCGTCAACGCAGCTTGTCCGGCACAACTCATGCGCAACGTAGAACACTTCGTTTCGCGCGGCGCCATGGACATCGTAGGCATGGGAGCCAAAATCGTAGAGAAACTAATCGAAGCCGGCAAGATCCACCACGTGGCCGATCTCTACACCCTGACTCGTGCTGACATCCTCGAAGCGATCACCAAAAAAGATCGCAAGACCGACAAACAACCGCCCGGAAAACTGGCCGATAACCTGCTGGCTGCCATTGAACAATCCAAGCGTCAACCCCTGGCGCGCCTGATCACCGCTTTAGGCATTCGCGGCGTAGGCGAAGTGATGGCTGCCGATCTAGCCCGCGCCTATCCCGATCTCGATGCCCTCTCCCGCGCCACGGTGGAGGAACTACAACAGATCGAAGGGATCGGACCTAACACTGCAGCTTCGATTGTAGACTGGTTCAAGCGCGAGGCCAACCAACAAGTCCTACAAAAACTCAAGGCTGCCGGCGTATGGCCCAAGGGAGAAACCCCAAAACAAGAAGGACCGTTGAGCGGCCTGACCTTCGTCATCACCGGCGCGCTCCCTTCCTTCACTCGCGAACAGGCCAAGGCGTTTATCGAGTCTCATGGCGGCAAGGTGAGCGACTCGGTGAGCAAGAACACCGCCTATCTAGTGGTGGGTGAAAACCCAGGCTCAAAACTGGAAAAAGCCCAGCGCCTCGGCGTCAAGATCATCGGCGAAGAAGAACTGAAACGGCTGGTCACCTAAACATCCCTTTTGGAGGAGCCATGTCCGAACACCATTGTGATGCCATCGTGGTTCACTGCATGGACTTTCGCCTGCAACACCATCTCAATCGCTGGATAGAGGAACGGTTTGGCAAGCGAAATTACGATCGGGTGTCCCTGGCTGGCGGCGTGTTTGACCTGGATACCATCCGCAAACAGGTTGCAATCTCACATCGCCTCCATGCCATTCGAGTGGCCGTATTGATCAACCACGAAGACTGCGGTGCCTACGGTTCGGAAGGCACCCCCGAACGTCACCGCAACGACCTCCTGCGCGCCAGGCAACTCCTCCAATCCGACCTCCCCGGTCTACAAGTAGAGACCTACTACCTACACCTCGACGGTCAATTTGAGACTATCGAAGCCGATCAGGCCCTCTAACCTTAGAGCGTCCTTTGGCTCGCAGTATAATCCCACCTATCCCCTTCAGGAGTATTGCATGGATCCTCGTAGCGCAACCGATTCGATTGGCCGACGCATTCGAGCCCTCAACGAACGGGTCACCTCACTTCAAGCACAAGGCCTCTATTTCTATAACCAACCTGTCCAAGAGATTCTGCCGGGCATGAAAGTGCGCGTCAACGGCCGTGTGATGGGCATGTATGCCTCCTATAGCTACTTAGGCCTGATCGGCCATCCGCGCATCAACGAAGCCGCTCGCAAGGCCATCGAGCGCTTCGGCACCGGCACCAACGGGGTGCGCACCCTGGCCGGCACCTTGACCATCCACGCCGAACTGGAAGAGACCATCGCCCACTTCAAGCACGCCGAAGCCGCCATTACCTTCTCATCCGGCTACGCCACCAACCTAACCGTTGTCTCCACCCTAGTGGGTCGTGGCGATTACGTCTTCTCCGACAAACTCAACCACGCTTCCATCGTTGATGGCTGTCTGATGTCGGGCGCCGAGTTCCGGCGCTTCCGGCACAACGACATGAAACATCTTGAAACCCTGCTTCAAAACGCCCCGCCCGACGCTGCCAAGCTGGTGATTGCCGATGCGGTGTTCAGCATGGATGGAGACATCATTGACTTGCCGAAGATGGTCGAGCTATGCCGCAAATACAACGCTTGGCTGATGATCGACGAAGCTCATTCGGTGGGCGTGTTGGGGAAGACTGGCCGTGGGATCGAGGAGCATTTCGGCTTGGGAAACGCGATCGACATCAAGATGGGCACGCTGAGCAAGACCATCCCCTCGGTAGGCGGTTATGTGGCCGGCCGAAAAGAACTGATCACCTACCTGCGCCATGCCAGCCGCGCCTACATCTTCTCGGCTGCGCTTCCCCCGGCCCAAGCCGCTGCGGCCAACGAAGCCTTCAAGGTGATCCTCGACGAGCCCTGGCGCATCGAGCGCCTAAACCAGAACACCCAACAATTTATCCATGGCTTGAAGAGCCTCGGCCTAGACACCATGCAAACCCAAACGGCAATCGTACCTGTGCTGTGCGGTGAGGATGAAAAAGCCTTTGCTATGACGCGCGAATGCCAACTCAACGATGTGTTCGTCTTGCCAGTGGTCTCGCCGGCCGTCCCCGAAGGCCTCTCCCGTCTGCGGGCCACCGTCACTGCTATTCACGAACCGCAGGAAATTGAGCGCGCCATTGAAGCGATCGGTCAAGCGGCTCGCCGGGTAGGGATCCTCTAAGCAAACGCACCCCAGACCCAAACCAGTCCATCGCGGAATGGGCTGGTTTCGTTCTAATCATTCTGCAAAAATTCTATAACGAATTTCTGACAAATTCACTTTAGAATGTCGGCAGACAAGGGGCATTGGCTAGCGCTCTCGCAGGCAGCTCTCTTGAAACCACTTGCTATCAAGCACCCCTTATGGCTCAGCACCGAAAGGATGAAAAGCAAACATGAAATGGCAATGGAAGATCGGTCGCTTCCTTGGAATTGACGTATACATACACGCCACGTTTTTGTTGTTGATCGGATGGGTTGGGATCGCCCACTGGTTGGATCAGCGTTCATGGAACGCCGTCATCTGGGGAATTGCCTTCATCCTGGCCCTGTTCCTATTTGTAGTGATGCACGAATATGGGCATGCCCTCACCGCTCGACATTTTGGAATACGCACCCGCGACATCACTCTCTATCCGATCGGTGGAGTAGCACGGCTAGAACGGATGCCAGACAACCCGCTGGAAGAACTATGGGTCGCCTTGGCCGGCCCGGCGGTCAACGTAGTGGCAGCCATCCTCTTATTCGGCTGGTTGCTCCTGACCAACACCTTTGAGCCGATTACCAACCTGACCATTTCACGAGGCTCATTCATCGAAAGGCTAGCTGTCGTGAACCTGGCTCTGGTGGTCTTCAACCTACTGCCGGCGTTCCCCATGGACGGCGGGCGAGTCCTGCGTGCCCTCCTAGCGATGAACATGGACTATGTACGAGCCACGCAAATTGCGGCTTCCATCGGCCAGGGCATGGCTCTGCTCTTCGGCCTGGCCGGCCTACTTGGCAACCCCACCTTGCTGTTCATCGCCCTCTTCGTGTGGATCGGCGCATCGCAAGAGGCCAACCTGGTCCAACTCCGCAATGCCATTAGCGGCATCCCAGTGGCCCAAGCCATGCTCACCGACTTCCACCATCTATCCCCGAATGACACCCTCCAACGCATGGCGGACCTCATCCTGGCCGGCTACCAGCACGATTTCCCCGTGATCGAGAACGATCGCCTGATCGGAATCGTAACTCGCGACGATTTCCTATCGGCCCTCACCCGAGGTGGACCAACCGTCTTGGTCACCACCATCATGCGGAGCAACCTCCCCGAGGTGGACTCCCATGAGATGATCGAAAACGCCCTGCTGCGCATGCAAGAAGAAAGTCTCCCCATTCTGCCGGTCACCCATGCTGGGCGTCTGGTTGGCCTGATCACCAACGAGAACATCGCCGAATACTTCATGATACGCAATGCCTTGCGCGCTGCTCGGGGCATGGCCGCCCAACTTCCCCTCCTTCTCTTCCTGCTGAAATAATCCGTGAGACCACGAATAAGCAATAACGAATAACACATCCTCCACCAAGCTGGTTGTCGAACACCCTCTCTTTTCTCGGTCAAATCCACTCTCATCCCCAAAGCCGATCGGCCGGCGGTGGTGATAGGTGGGCGCTTTCACTTGGCGCTCCGGCAGGTTGAGACTTCGGAAGAACACCATAGGCCCTGCCGGCCTCCTCATCCACGAATATCGCCGGCGCCTTCGTCTACCATTTCCTGGATCACTTCCTGGCTGCGTTGCCAGACTACTCGGAAGCCCAACAAGGGGCGCGTCAACCGGTCTACCAGGGTGAGGACGAAGATTTGTTGTTTTTCCCCTAATGAAGGTGAATCACCGTCCCTTTCCACCTTCTCGACCCTGGCAGGAACGGGCGGATCGGGTCTGGCGTATATTTGACGTGAAAAAACAGGCAGCGATAACGCTGACTGCCGCTGCCGGTTTTCCCGGCTCGGTTTTGTCGTTCGGTTCGGCGACATGGTGGACATTCTATCATGTCGGGATTTTAGCCCATTGTTGAGCCACTCCCACCCAGAGCAACGATGGAAGGATAGCCTTCCTTACATGCTATAATCCTTCTATCGCATGTTACTTGAAGCAGGAGTCTCTCATGGAAATCGTCGTCAAAGAATTCAAGCGCTGCACCGTGGTGGAGGTCAAAGGTCGCGTGAACAGTGCTACAGCCCCAGAGTTGACCAAAACCCTAGAAGAGATCTACAACAAAGGGCAATACAAGATCGTGATCGATATGTCGGGATTGGAGTATATGTCCAGCGCTGGCTTTCGCGCCTTACTGGCTGCGCAACGCGTCTGCAAACGATACAACCGCGGGGAGGTGGTGCTGGCTGCCGTCTCCGAGCGCATCAAAGAAGCCCTTGAATTGGCCGGCTTCACTGAGCTGTTCAAGATCTTTCCCGACCCAGTTGCTGCAGTAGGCCATTTTTAGTGCTGTCGAGACTGGATAGATCAGCCAGGCCGCCTCATTCGCAGGACGCGAGGCGGCTCTTTGAACGCTTATGGAAACAGTCCGTTATCTGGCCGATTTTAAGAATCTGGATGCCATTCGCGAACTGGTCGGTGAGGCGGCTCGGCGGGCCGGCTTTGACGACAGGGAAGTCTACGCCATTCAACTGGCCACTGACGAAGCCTGTTCGAATATCATTGAGCATGCCTATCGCGATATGCCGCCCGGCGAGATCGAAATCTCCTACGAAGCCGATGAAGACCACATGACGATCGTGATTCACGATCATGGCCGGACCTTCGACTTGTCTGCCGTTCCCCAGCCCAACCTCACCTGTGATCTGCGTCAGCGCACTCTGGGCGGGTTAGGAGTGTACTTCATCCAGAATCTCATGGATGAAGTGCGTTTTGAGTCCTCGCCTCAGACCGGCAACACCCTCACCATGATCAAACGCAAATTGAGGCGCGGATGAGCGTTGTTTCAACCGATTCGCCCCTCTCTCGCTGGCGCCAGCTGGCCGGTCTCGGAGCTCAACTGGCCAGCGCCGAATTGCTCGCTGCCCAACAGGCTTACATCCTCGAAGCCACGCGTCAACTCATCGGAGGACGCGTCTTGCTGTGGTTGGATGAGAACCTGTTCCGGCTGCCCGGCCATGAACTGCCGTCGGTGTTTCCTGCCTCACCTCCTACGCCGGCCCTGCGCCGCGCCTGGCGCCAGGGACGCGTGATTCGTTCACGTCAGACGGCTCGTGTGCAGTGGCTAGCCCTGCCGATCATCGAACAGCAAACCCGCATAGGCGCTCTGCAGATCTATCGCCGCCAGCCATTTGACGCTGAGGACCTGGAATTGCTCGAGGCGCTGAGTTCGATCATTGCTATTGGCCTGGTTATAGCCCATCGCACGGCCGTGGAGCGCTTCCGCTTGGAGCAATTGAACCTGGTTCGTCAGGTCAGCGCTCAAATTGCCAACGTGTTGGATATAGACGAGTTGGCCCGCCGGGTGACCGCTTTGATTCAAAAGACCTTCCATTACTACTACGTAGCGCTTTTTACCCTACAACCAGGGGCTGCTTCTCTGCGATTTCGCGCTAGCGCTTCAGCACCACGCCCTGGACGGGAAAAGAATATCGTAGTTGATGCCGCCCTCGGGCAAGGGCTGATTGGCCTAGCCGCTCAAACTGGGCAACGCGTACTAAGCGAAGATGTGCTGAACGACAAGCGTTACCGCTTTATCAACCTTCTGCCCGAAACGCGCTCGGAAGTTGTCTTGCCCTTGAAGATCGAAGAGCGCATTCTGGGTGTACTGGATGTTCAAAGCGATCGCCCTCATGCCTTTCACCCCAACGACCTGCTGGTGCTGGAGGCTTTAGCCGACTCAATCGCTCGGGCGGTAGAGGGAGCTCGCCTATACAGCGATCTTTGCCGCCGTGCTGAGCAATTAAGTCTGATTGCCGAAGTGAGCAAGCGCGCCACCTCGTCCCTCGACTTGCGTGAACTGATGCGTGGGACAGCTCAGCTGATCCAGCGTCGCTTCGGCTACCCGTTCGTGCACATGTTTTCGGTGCATCCAAATCGTCGCACGATCGAATACGAGGCCGGCAGCGGTTCTCGCAGCAAACACCTAGAAGGGTTTAGCTTCTTCCTCGACGACTCACAAGGGATTATCCCCTGGGTTGCACGCAATGGAGAGACCGTCCTGGTTAATGATGTGACCCGCGATCCTCGTTATCGGCCTTCGCCGCTCCCGCCGCGCAACATCCGCTCCGAGTTGTGCGTGCCTCTGATATACGATGGGAACGTGATCGGCCTTCTGGATATTCAGTCCCAACGGCGCAACGCACTCAAAGAAGACGACCGCCTACTCTTCGAAGCAGTGGCCGACACGATAGCGGCAGCTATGCACAACGCCGACCTGTACCGCACGGAGCAATGGCGTCGGCGTGTTGCTGAGAGCTTGCGCGAAGTGGCCGGCCTGCTCTCCGAAAACGTAGGGGTCGAAGAGGTGCTGCAGGCTATTCTGACCGAGCTAAATGCCAACCTACCGATTGACATTTCCGCTATTTGGTTATTGGGCGAATCCGACCTCTACGTTGCGGCCTGCACCAACATCGAAGTAGCCGCCTTAGAGCAGGCGCGGCGCGACCATCCCGAAGCGGCTTCTGCCATAATGACCGCTCTCTTTGCCGACCAACCGCTGATCCGCCGTCCGACCGATCCGCTCTGGCCGCCGGCCATCGCAGCCGGCTTTGAAGCTCGCTCCTCCGGCATTGCGGCACCCCTGCGCATTGGCGATCGACCGCTTGGTCTGATCACCCTGGTCCATCACACGCCGGGCCGCTATGGCCACGAAGCCCAGAACATGCTCTCCACCTTTGCCGGCTATGCTGCTGTGGCCATTGAAAATGCCCGTCTTTACGATCAATCTCAAGAGCAGGCCTATGCCTCGGCCGCCCTATTGCAGGCGGCGCAAGCCGTGGTCAGTCTGAACGAGCTGGAAGACATCCTGCAAGCCATTGTGCGATTGTTGCCGATCCTGGTCGGTGTGCGGCGCGCCCTGCTATATCACTACGATGCCGAACAGGATCGCTATCTGCCGGGCCACGGCTACGGATTTGACGATCCGCACCGTCCGCTCCTTGAGCGACCGCTTCGCCCGCAAGAATTTCCCCTGCTTGATCAGGCATGCAAATCCAACCGCCTCATCGTCCGAACCCTTGAGCCGGATTCGTCGCCCCAGGCCTGGTTTGCCCTCCCGCCCTATCCTGAAGAAGAACAAGCAGCCATTTACGCCGACCCTTCCCCGTTGCTGATCCTTGTACCGCTCTCGATCAAGAACGAGTGCTATGGGGTGTTGGTGGCCGAAGAACTGCCGGCCGGCCTGCGCTTTCGCGCTCGCCGCATTGAGATCATCAACGGGATCGCTCAACAAGCGGTGTTGGCCATCCAAAACGATCGCCTACAAGCTGAACGAGTGTTGCGTGAACGTCTCGAGACCGAAGTGCAATTGGCGCGTCAAATTCAACAATCCCTGTTGTCAGAAGTCCTGCCTCAACCCCCAGGCTGGCAATTGGCCGGCTGCTGGCGCACAGCCCGTGAAGTTGGCGGTGATTTCTATGATGTCATCGATCTTGCTAACCAGCGATTGGGCCTATTCATTGCCGATGTGGCTGACAAAGGGATGCCGGCAGCCCTCTTCATGGCTTTGACGCGCACCCTGATGCGGGCCGCAGCTCAGGAGACGGACTCGCCGGCCGCAGCCTTGCGTCGGGTGAATGAGTTGCTCCTACCCGATGCCCGTCAGGGCATGTTCGTTACCGCCTTCTATGCCGTCCTCAACCTGCTCACCGGCGAGCTGACCTATGCCAATGCCGGCCACAACCCTCCTCTATGGATTCGTTCCACCTCCTCCGTGCAACGCCTGACCCGCACTGGCATTGCTCTAGGCGCGGCTGAGGATGTACATCTCTCTGAACGCACGATCGTTCTGGAGGAAGGCGACTCCCTGCTGCTATATACCGATGGCCTCACCGAGGCCTTCACCGCCGACGGGGACGTGTTCGGCGAAGAACGTCTGCTTCAAGTCATCCAACAGCAGGTTGATCTCCCGGCCGCCGCTCGGATTGAGAGCATCGAGTTGGCCCTCGACGCCTTTCTGCAACACGCGTCCCTTTCGGATGACTTGACCATTCTGGCTATTCGGCGAGTCGGATCGGGCGCATAAATGATAGAATTATCCAGCGAGATGACGTTCGATCGATCGTAATGTGCTCGGTCACAAGGAACGCTTTTTGAGGACGCAACGACGTTCGACAGTTTTCGGGTGATCGCCTTCTGTTGGATGGTCCCTGCCGCCAACAGAGCAGGCTCGCAATCCATCCCTGAGCAACTCTTGCTCGAGTGAGGTGCAATGTCTTCCAAGAAAATCGTCTCCGTTGAACATGCGCCACAGGCCATCGGGCCCTATTCTCAAGCGGTGGTCACAGATTTCTTCGTCTTCACCGCCGGCCAGATCGGATTAGACCCAGCCACGATGGAACTGGTCCCAGGCGGGGTGGATGCCCAAACCCGTCAGGTGTTGACCAATCTCAAGCACGTCTTAGAAGCCGCCGGGTCTAGCCTAGATCGAGTGGTCAAGACCACAGTGTTCCTGACAGATATGGCCCATTTCGCTGCCATGAATGCCGTCTATGCTGAGTTCTTTCCGCAGAATCCGCCGGCACGCAGCACGGTTGCAGTCGCGGCTTTGCCCAAAGGAGCTTTGGTTGAAATTGAAGCCGTTGCACTGGTCTGAGTTGCGCAGGATGGTAAAATACCGTCCGCAGACTGCGCAATACGCACAAGGCCTCTGTGGGCGAGAGGTTGCGCTGCGTATTGCGTGATGACCATGCCAAAAGTAACTGTTATCATCCCTTGCTATAACGAGGAAGCCACCATTGGCGAGACGCTGTTGGCCATCTATGGCCAGACCTTTCCTCGCGCAGAGATGGAAGTGGTGATCGCCGATTCCATGTCCACCGATCGCACCCGCGAGGTGATCGAGCAGTTTCAACGCACACATCCTGACTTGACGATCCGGGTGATAGAGAATCGGGCGCGTGCCATTCCATCGGCGCTGAATCGAGCGATTGAGGCGGCCCAGGGCGAGATCATCATCCGCATGGATGCTCATTCCACGCCCTATCCGGATTATGTGGAGAATTGTGTGCACGCTTTGGAGGAAGGGTTAGGAGCCAACGTAGGGGGGGTATGGGAGATCCGGCCTGGGGCACCGGGTTGGGTGGCGGCTGGAATCGCTGCGGCGGCGGGGCACCCTCTCGGGGCGGGCGATGCCGCTTATCGGTTGAATCCAGATGCGGGGCCGGTGGATACGGTTCCCTTCGGTGCTTATCGCCGATCGTTGATTGAGGAGATCGGCGCCTTCGATGAGTCGTTGCTGAGCAACGAAGATTATGAGTTCAATGTCCGAGTGCGGCGGTCGGGAAAGGTGGTTTGGTTGGATCCGCGTATTCGCACCATCTACTACGCTCGACCGACGTTCCGTGCCTTGGCTCGACAATATTGGCGATATGGATATTGGAAGGCGCGCATGTTGTTACGCTATCCACGCACATTGATCTTGCGTCAATTCTTGCCGCCGGTGTTTGTGGCTAGCGTGTTCGGCCTGTTGGCGCTCTCGTGGTGGCCGCCGGCGCGCCAAGCTTTGATGGTGGAGTTGGCTATTTATGGGTTGGTTCTACTCGTGGCGGCGCTGCAGCAAGCGATCAAGCGTCGCCAGCCGGCCTTGTTGATCAGTTTCCCGATCGCCGTGATCATCATTCACTTCGCTTGGGGGACGGCATTAATCTGGAGTCTACTTACTTCGCTGAGGCCTTCTCATGGCTGAACACTCCACCCGTCCGATCCGTTTGCGCCTGCTCACCAGCGAACATCGCGCTTTGTTATTTTTTGGGGATCTGATTGCAGGCATCCTGGCAGGGGTGGGAGCGTACTATTCCTGGCTGGGATATGCCTGGTATCGGTTGATCTCCAGTGGCATTCCTCCGCTACGGGCTATGCGCTTTTTCCCTAGTGTGGAGATCCCGTTTTGGTTTTATGCGCTTCCGCTTCTCTGGACGGTTTTCTTGGTAGAACTCTACGAGCCACAGATTGCGGCCAACCGCCGGCGCACGCTGCGGGGCATTGCCATGGCGGCCATTCTGGGGTTGGTGATTTATGCGTTGATCTTCATCACCAACCGCGATCCGCAATCGCTGCCGCGCGTGCTGGTGGGGCTGTTTTTGTTGTATGCTTCGTTGTTTACTCTGCTCTGGCGGAGCATATACATCCGTATTTACACCACGGCTGGCCGGCAGCGCCGCGTGTTGATCGTGGGCGCCGGCAAGGCCGGCCGTACCCTAGCCCAGTTGTATCGGTCGATCCATCCGCCGCCGTTTCAGCTGGTGGGGTTCATTGACGACGACAACAGCAAGCATGACACGTCGGTGGATGGATTTCCGGTTTTTGGCGGGAGTGATTGCCTGCTTAAATCGATCGAGGAGCAAGGCATAACCGAGGTGGTGATCGCCATCACCGGCACGATGAGCGGCAAGACGTTCCAACGCATCCTCGATGCCCAGCAGAACGGGATCGAGATCACCCGTATGCCCATTCTCTACGAGGAGTTATCCGGCCGGGTGCCGATCCATCACCTGGAATCCGATTGGTTGCTTCGCTCGTTCATTGAACAAGCTCGGGTGAGCGGCTTCTATGAGTTGGCCAAGCGCGTCTTGGATATTTTGGGCGGTTTGGCGGGCATGGTGGTTCTAGGGGTGTTGTTCCCGTTTATTTCACTGGCCATTGTGATCGACAGCGGACTCCCGATCTTCTATTCTCAATCTCGCCTGGGGCGCCGCGGGACGGTATTTATTATTCGTAAGTTTCGGACTATGTATCAAAATGCCGAACCAGATGGAAAACCGCGGCCGGCCGCCGAGAACGATCCGCGCATCACACGCGTTGGGAGCTTCTTACGCCGCACGCGTCTAGATGAGCTGCCTCAGTTCTGGAATGTCTTGCGGGGCGAGATGAGCTTGGTTGGGCCGCGTGCCGAACGCCCAGAGCTGGTAGAAGAATATCAGCGTCACATTCCGTTCTATCGTGCCCGTTTGCTGGTCAAACCTGGCCTGACCGGTTGGGCTCAGATCAACTACGGGTATGTGGCCAGTGTTACGGAGACTAGCGTGAAATTGGAATATGATTTGTATTACATCAAACATCGTTCTCTGGCAATGGATATTCAAATTATTCTGCGCACGATCGGAACGGTGATGCGCGCAATGGGGAGATAGCGTAAATGAAGGTTCTTGTCACCGGCGGCGCGGGCTTTATCGGCTCGCATCTGGTACAGGCTTTGCTCGAACGAGGCGATCAGGTTCGCGTGGTTGATAACTTTTCGACCGGTAAACGCGAGAATCTGGCTGGCTTGGATGTGGAAGTAATCGAGGCCGATTTGCGCGATGGCCGGCAGATGGAGGCAGCTTGCCAGGGGGTCGAGGCGATCTTCCATCAAGCCGCGTTCATCTCGGTGCCTCAATCGTTGGAAGATCCGCTCACTTGTTTTGATGTCAATGTCAATGGTACGGCGTTGTTGCTGGAGATGGCGCGTCGACAGCGGGTGCGGCGGGTGGTGTTGGCTTCTAGCGCAGCGGTGTATGGCGACTCGCAAGAGTTGCCGCTGATTGAGGAGACGCCTTCTCTGCGTTCCCTCTCCCCTTATGCTGTCTCGAAGCGGGTGGACGAGCTGTATGGACAGCTCTACACTCAGGTCTTCGGTGTGGAGGTGGTTGCGTTACGATATTTCAATGTGTATGGCCCTCGGCAACGTCCTGATTCGCCATATGCGGCTGCCGTCCCAATCTTCATCCGTCGTTTGTTGAGCGGGCAGCCAATTCGTATTTTCGGTGATGGCGGGCAAACGCGCGATTTGATCTTTGTGAGCGATGTGGTGCACGCCAATCTGATCGCTGCCGAGCATCCGGCTGCGCCTGGGGAGATCTTTAATATCTGCACCGGTGCTGAGACGAGTATCCTCGATCTGGCACACATCCTAATGGGCTTGTTTCCCTCTGCGCCGCCACCCGAGTTTGCGCCGCCGCGGCCGGGGGATATTTATCGTTCTATCGGCAATCCCCAAAAGGCGGCAGAGCGGCTTGGTTTCCGAGCTAGGGTGTCTCTTGCGGAAGGGCTAGCGCAAACGGTGAATTGGATGCGGAGCGCTTTGTAAATCAGATGGCGGCTCAGTTATCTATTCGCAATCGCCTTGTCTTGATTGGCGATGTGATCTTAATCTTGATCTCGGTATTGGGCAGCTTTGCACTGCGTTACGATGTGGCTGAGATGCCATTTTATTTCCCGGCGATCTTGATCATGTCCGGTGTAGCGCTGGCGGTGAAGCTCCCTACGTATTATTTTTTCGGGTTATACTGTCGCTTATGGAAGTATGCAAGTGTTGGGGAGTTGAGGTTGATTGCCGCTGCCGTCTCTACGGCGTCGGTTTTGACGGCTGGAGTGATGCTGGCGCTCAGTGCGTTGGGGCTGATCGTGCCCGGTATGCCGCGTACCGCTCTAGCGATCGATTGGTTGTTCTCGCTGGTGCTTATCGGCGGCTCGCGCTTTGCTTTTCGCATTTTGAGCGAGCAGCGCAGGCCGAAAAGTGATAAGGGGCGTCGTGTTCTGGTCGTTGGGGCCGGGAATGCCGGGGCGTTGGTGGCGCGAGAATTGCAAAAGACATCGCAGTTGGAAATGATTCCAGTGGGGTTTTTGGATGACGATCCCGCCAAGCAGCACTTGGAGATGCACGGCATTCCGGTGATCGGAAAGGTGGCCGATCTGGAGAACGTGCTGGAGGATCGTCCGATCGATGAGGTGATCATTGCTATTCCTTCGGCGCCCGGACGACTGGTGCGACAGATCACCGAAATCTGCCGCAAGAAGGGGGTTCCTTCGCGCACTATTCCGGGGTTGAACGAGTTGATCGGCGGTAAGGTCAGTGTCAGCCGGCTGCGGGAGGTGGAGATTGGCGATCTGTTGCGTCGTGAGCCGGCCCATATTGATGATCGGCTGGTCGGCTCTTCGCTTTCTGGCAAGCGAGTGTTGATCACCGGGGCCGGCGGTTCGATTGGGCGAGAGTTGGCGCGTCAGGTGGCTCGCTGGAAGCCTTCGACTCTGGTTTTGCTCGGACATGGGGAAAACAGTATCTTTGAGGCGTTGTTGGAGTTGCATCAGGATTTCCCTGCGCTCTCCCTGCATCCGGTGATCGCCGATGTCCGCCATCGGGCGCGCTTGGAAGCGGTCTTTGCCGAGCATCGGCCTCAGGTTGTGTTCCATGCTGCTGCACATAAACATGTGCCTTTGATGGAGCTCAATGTTGCCGAGGCGGTGACAAATAACATCTTGGGAACACGAGTTGTGGTGGAGATGGCAATTCGATGGCAGGTGGAACGCCTGATCCTGATCTCTACCGATAAGGCCATTCGGCCGGGCAGTGTGATGGGGGCAACGAAACGCTTGGCGGAGATGATCGTGATCGATGCGGCTCAGCGCAGCGGGCGGGCGTTTTCGGTGGTGCGGTTTGGCAATGTGTTGGGTAGCCGCGGCAGTGTTGTCCCGCTCTTCAAGAGACAGATCGCGCATGGTGGACCGGTGACGGTCACTCATCCGGAGATGGAGCGCTATTTTATGACCATCCCCGAAGCGGTGCATTTGGTGTTGCAGGCGGCAGCGATGGGCACTGGAGGGGAGATCTTCTTTTTGAATATGGGCGAACCGGTGCGCATTTTGGATTTGGCTGAGGATTTGATCCGTCTCTCCGGTTTGGAGCCCGGTCGCGATATTGAGATTGTCTTCACTGGTATCCGTCTGGGCGAGAAATTGTCGGAGGAGTTGCTGGATGAAACAATGCAGATTTTGCCCACCGCTCATCCGGACATTGTACAGGTGACCGCTGATCAGGTCGTGGAAGGGGAAGTGTTGAATCGGTTGGTGGATGAGTTGGCACGCTTGGCCGAGCAGAATGAGGTCGAGGAGATGTTGCGTTTGTTGGATGAGCTGGTGCCTGAGGCGGCGATTCGCTCTGCACTTCCACCGGATATCATGGCTATTCTGTAGTCGTAGCCCTTTGGGTCGGTATGCCTGAGGTTTCTTTGGATCAGTGGAGTGAGTTTTTGGGCCGGCACCCCGAGGTCCATTTTCTGCAGAGCGCTGAATGGGGGGAGTTGAAGTCGGCGTTTGGTTGGGAAGTGACGCGGATCGTGGTCGGGAAGGCGGGGGTGCAGCTTTTGTTTCGCCGTCTTCCGTTGGGGCTCGCTTTCGGTTATCTTGCTAAGCCAATGCGTCAGGTGTGCGTTGGGGAGGGGGAGGAGGTGAAACAGTTGTGGGAGGAGGTAGATGCGATTTGTCGGGCGCGGCAGGCTGTTTTTCTTAAGGTTGAACCGGACGTTTGGGAGCAGGATCGGCTTCGGGTGGAGTTTCCTGGCCCGTATGCGGTGTTCCGTTCTCCGTATGCGATTCAGCCGCCGAGAACGATCGTGGTGGACTTGCGCGGTTCGGAGGAGGCGATCTTGGCGCGCATGAAGCAGAAGACGCGCTATAACATCCGATTGGCGGGGAAGAAGGGGGTGGCGGTTCGGCCGTGGGAGGATCTGGAGGCGTTTCATCGGATGATGGAAATCACCGGCCGGCGCGATGGGTTTGGGGTTCATTCGGCTGCTTATTATCGCCGGGCGTACGAGTTGTTTCGACCGAAGCAGATGATTGAGTTGTTGGTGGCCGAGTTGGATGGGCAACCGTTGGCAGCGTTGATGGTTTTTGCCCGGGGCCGGCGCGCATGGTATGTGTATGGCGCATCTACGGACGAGCATCGCAATCGCATGCCGACGTATCTGTTGCAGTGGGAAGCTATGTGTTGGGCGCGCGCTCGCGGCGCCGAGGAGTATGATTTGTGGGGCGTGCCAGACGAGGAGGAAGCGGTGTTGGAAGCTCAGTTTGAGACGCGCCGCGATGGGTTGTGGGGCGTCTATCGTTTTAAGCGCGGTTTTGGTGGGGCGTTGAGGCGGGCTAAGCAGGCTGTCGATCGGGTGTATCGTCCAGGATGGTATCGGCTGTATTTGTGGGGGATGAGGGCGTGGAGGGGAGGATTGTGATCCGATGGGATCGAGGTGGCCGGTTGTGCGTTCTGAGAGATGGCGTGGATGGTGGAACAAGCCCCCTGCCGGCCGATCGCGCAGGGGGCTTTTGTAGGGTCAGTTCGCAGCAGGATCACTCTTCTTTCTTGGCTTCTAGCTCTTTCTTGTGCGCTTCGATGATGGCTGTGGCTAGGTGCTGCGGCACGATGTCGTAGTGGTCGAGTTCCATGGTGAAGTAGCCACGTCCGCCGGTGAGGGAACGCAGTTGGGTGACGTAGCGTTGCATTTCGGCTAAGGGGACATGGGCGATGATGACGGTGTAGCCGCCATGGGACTCGGTGCCCTGAACGCGGCCGCGACGGGTGTTGAGGTCGCTCATCACGTCTCCCAGGTAGGCATCGGGCACGGTGATGCGGACGTTCATGATCGGTTCGTAGAGTACCGGGCCGGCATCTTGGACAGCCAATTTGAAGGCTTCACGGCCGGCGATTTCGAAGGCGATCGGTTTCGAGTCGACTGGGTGTTCTTTGCCATCGTAGACGGTGACTTTTACGTTGGTCATGGGATAACCGGCGAAGGCACCCTGTTCCATGGTGTTGCGGATGCCTTTTTCAATGGCAGGTAGGTAGGAGCGGGAGAGGTTCATGCCCACTAGTTCGTCGGTGAACAGGAAGTCGCCTTCGTGGTAGGGTTCGATGCGCAGATGCACTTCGCCGAACTGGCCTGCGCCGCCGGTTTGTTTCTTGTGGCGGTATTGGGCGGAGGCTTTGCGGGTGATCCCTTCGCGGTAGGGTACTTTGGGTTCGTCAATCAGCAAACCCACTTGGAATTTGGATTGGGCGCGCTGGATGACCACTTCGATGTGCTGATCGCCCATGCCCTGCAGGATGGTTTGGCCGGTCGCTTTTTCGTTGTACCAGGAGAGGGTCATGTCTTCTTCGCATAGGCGAGTGAGGGTGGGGGTGATTTTGGCAGCGTCGGCCTGGGTTTTGGGAGAGATGGCCACCCGGTAGAGGGCGTTGGGGAATTTGGGGATCGGCAAGGTGAGGGGGTGGGTTTTGTCGCAGAAGGTGTCGCCGGTGGCGGTGACGGTGAGTTTGGCGACGGCACCGATGTCGCCAGCATGGATGATTTTGACCGGGATCTGTTCTTTGCCGCGCTGAACGTGTAGGCCGGCCATGCGCTCCTCGGCACCTTTGTTCTGGTTCCATATCCGTGCATCGGCCTGGATCATGCCGCTGTAGACGCGGAAGTAGGTCATCTTGCCTACGAAGGGATCGGCGGTGGTTTTCCAGACGTAGGCTGCCAGTGGGCCGGCATCGGAACAGGTGAGTTCTTCCTCCCCGTCTTTGCCCATGGCGACCTTTTTGCGTTCGGCTGGCGAAGGGATCAGGTCGAGGATGGCGTTGAGCAAGGGGAGGATACCGATCTCGTGAGCGCCGGCGGCAACGAAAACCGGGGCGAAGGTCCCGTTTTGAATGACGCGCTTTAGGCCGCGCAGCAGTTCTTCATCCGAGAGAGAGCCGCTTTCGAGGTATTTTTCGAGCAGGGCGTCTTCGCCTTCAGCGGCGGCTTCTACCAAGGCGGCGCGGGCCTCTTCGGCAGCGGCCTTGAGCTCGGCGGGAATCTCGGCAACGGTTTTGCCGTCTCCCAGGTAGGCCTTCATGGTGATCAGATCGATCACTCCTTTGAATTGTTGTTTCTCGCCGATCGGCAATTGGACTTTGATCACGCGGCCTCCCTTGGATCGGACAAAGTTCTCGATGGAGGCGTAGGCGCTTGCGAAGTTCGCATTTTCCCGATCCATGCGGTTGATCAGAAAGAAGCGCGGCAGGCCGAATTCTTCTGCAGCGTGATAGGCGAGTTCGGTGCCCACTTCTACACCGCCGACCGAATCGACAGGGATCAGTGCACCATCTGCTACACTGAGAGCCGAGATCATCTCGCCGATGAAATCGGTATAGCCAGGTGCATCTAGAACGTTGATCTTGTGATCTCGATATTCAACGGGAAGGACGCTGGTATAGAGGGAAAGTTGACGACGGATTTCTTCGTCGTCATAGTCAGAGACGGTGGTGCCGTCTTCGATCTTGCCCAGGCGGGTGGCGGCCCCGGTAACATGCAAAAACGCCTCGGCCAGCATGGTCTTGCCTGTGGAACTATGCGATACGAGGGCGATGTTTCGAATAAATTTGGCAGTGTATTCTTTCATTTTTCCTTCCTGATTGAGGAAATAGTGTCATTGACACCTAAGCATAGCCGATTATGGGCGGCTTTTCGATTTTATAGGAAGTCTGCTCTCTTGTCAAAGAAAAGGGGCCTTGTTCAATAAGCACCCTATGACGCGCAAGGAAAGCCCGGTAGAGCAGGCATGGGAGGGGATCAGCCATAGAATCAGCCGCCGATTGAAGGGTAAAACGGCCTGCTTGTGGCTCTTCTAGAGACAGTTCATACCATCCAAAGAGGCTTATTGAACAAGCCCACTCACCCACTGTTTGCGTTACAGTGGGCTTTGGTGCATAAATCGATGAACAGGCGCAATGCGCCCGTTGCTCTTGGGAACGGTCAGGCAGCCTCTCCGGAAACAGGTACTTTGTAGCTTTCTGGCATGCCCAGATGGGTCATGCGGT